>Ga0114922_10000545_pt1 | contig 36071 bp, 27 predicted proteins | sample AartaG_FD_100975 | JGI IMG/M metagenome (GOLD analysis project Ga0114922, IMG submission 100975) | Deep subsurface microbial communities from Aarhus Bay to uncover new lineages of life (NeLLi) - Aarhus_00045 metaG | ecosystem: Environmental > Aquatic > Marine > Oceanic > Sediment | place... | reverse complement strand
TGTCAATGCTGGCCGAAAGTGTTTATGTAAGCCGGAGCAAGCAAATTTTGGTGTATGTTCAACAGTTTGAAGGATTTTCAAAGCTCAACAATGCTGCCTGGGCAAACTTTTGACGCAGGCGTCCCTTTTGTGCATTTTTGGTCATTTTTTGTTCTTTTTGGTCATTTTTGGTAAGAAAAACAGTTTTATTATGCTTTTTATCCGTTAACTCTCTAATAAACAGCCAGTTTAATTATAAGTGGGCAGCCTCAAGCTGCCCGGTGGACGCAGGCAGGTATTTTGCGACAAAGTTCACTTTACAAGCAAATCCTGCCAAGAACACCAAGCTGGCTGAAAAACCTCTGTGTCCTCGGTGCCCTCTGCGGTTAATCTTTTGTGCTTTTTGTGCCTTTTCGTGGCAAAAAACCGCGAAATCTGCGAAATCTGCGTCAAAAAAAAACAACCAAAACCGCACATACCTAACGACAAAATCCCAAAAAAATAAAAAAATTTAACTTCTTTATTACCAACAACTTAATCCTGCAAATCCTGTCAAAAACAAGCCGATTTTCACATCAAACGCGCACATTCGCCCAATTATAGAGGCGCATCTTTTTTTTACAGAAGCCCGAATCCCTGCATGTCGTAGGCAGGGAACCAGTTTGAAAATTTATTCCTTAGTGAATGGTGATTTTCGTGGACAATCAATGAACCATTTAACCACTTACGAGCATCGAGAATCCAGGATCCGCCATTGGGCGTACCGTGGAGAGAATCAAACTTTAGCTCACTTTAGGCACTTTAGCTCACTTTTCACTAATTTCCCCTCTACAACTGTAGAGAGCGCACTACAAATCGCTCATTTTATGCAAAACAAACCCAATTTCAAAAAAGCCCAAATGAACGTAAGCCGTGTTTCAACAAAGGATTACGAAGATAAGACACCTGGTCAACGCGGGAAAAACAAACCCAATTCAAAGCCAATTCAAACCCAATCAAACCCAATTAAAGCCAATAAAATGCCAAAACAAACCCAATTCAAACCCAAACAAACCCAATTTCAGAGGCAAAAAAAATGCTGCCGATGCTGCACGAGTTTGGGGCGGCTTGAAATAACAAACTGCTGGCGCAGTTTACGGCCTTGGGTGGTTATGTTTTTTGCCAGATTGATTTTAGTTTGTAGAGTTTCAGTGATTTTATATTTGCTTTGCCGCTGTTTGCGGAAAGATATTGTAAGGTATTTTCCGTCTCGAGCGGGAAACAGAGGTGCATTGTTACTCGGCCATAATTGGGGAATACCTCGATGCTGGTGCGGTCAACGAGGATGTGCAGCTTTATTACACCATTGATGGGGTCCACCTTGACTTTTTTGCCTTTGCAACTGAGTATTTTGTTTTTGACATTGTATGTCAAGGGGTTGCCGCGAAGGTTTAAGACAATCTCGGAGACGGAGCCGAGTTCAATCTCTGTCTGGACTTCAAATAGTTCAGCGGATATTGCGGAGAGGAGCTTTTCGCCCGGTTGTAGAGTAGTGTCTTTCAACTGCCAGTGCACGCCGCGGAGCTTCTCGATTTCCCTTACAGGGACTCGGCAGAGCCGGATACCTTCCGGGAATGTGCGCAGAGTCAGTTCGCAGGGAATCGACATCTGCTGATTGAAGGGCATGCCGGGGAATTTTCCGCCGGCCATCCAGGCGATCTGGATTCTTCGGCCATCAGATTCGGGGATGTCACTGTAGGTCTGAGAGGCGTAGAAGTTTCCGACCCTTGATTCAAACGGCCCTGTCTCCTTGGTGAATTTTCGGCCATCAAAAGTTCCGAGCAGGTATCTGCCATTTGCGCCCCAGAAGACCCAGCGGGTGTTGGCGGGATTCCCATCGACGGCCAGCGGGAAGAAATCGGGACATTCGCCGGCGCCGGGCAGTTTGACATCCTGCATGTGGGTCCACCGCTTTATGTCCTTTGAAGAGAACAAAACGAAATCGTTTTTATCAAGATAGAGTGCCATAATCCAGGTTTTGGTTGGCTCGTGCCAGATTACCTTGGGGTCACGATTGCTGGCCCGGATGTGTTTGATGACGGGATTGTTTTTGTATTTTATCCATGTTCGGCCGCGGTCGTTGCTGTATGCGATGCTCTGGGTGAACGGCACTTTCTTCGGGGCGTGTGAGCCGGCCGAGGTGTAGAATGCAACGAGGGCTTTTTCTGCGCCGGCTTGGAAGCCGGATGTGTTGTTCCAGTTGACGACGGCGGAGCCGGAGAAGATGGTGCCGAGTTCATCCGGTTCGATGGCGTCAGGCAATTGTTTCCAGTGGATGAGGTCGGTACTTACGGCGTGCGCCCAGGTCATATTGCCCCAGTTGATGCCTTTTGGATTGTGCTGGAAGAATAAATGATATTCGCCCTTGTAATAGACCAGGCCGTTTGGGTCGTTGGTCCAGTTTTTGCGGGGAGTAAAATGAAACTGCGGACGATACTTTTCATTATACAAGGCAGCGGCAGGGGGGTCATTGCGGTCTTCGGCAGCAGCGGGGCGATGCGGTATCAACTGCGAGAGGGCCAGCGATGTCGTGCAAAAACCGGCCTTTTTGAGGAAATTGCGGCGACTGTGTAACCGGTTTTCATCTTTGATAAGTTGTTTTCCGATAGCCATTTTTGGTTCCTCCTGCGGTAAAAGGAAATTGTTAATCGAGATTCCAGGACACTAAATCTTTAGTTCAATAAGATACCAAGTTTGCCCGTCGAATGCAAGCACAAATGATTTAAAGATTATTGGTGATTGATTATTCGGTGGATTTCGGTATTATACAAGCAAATGAAAATGAAAGAGATTATTGCGAAACGAACGAGGCTTATTGATGCGAGCGGGATTCGGAAGGTGTTTGCTCTGGGTGCGGAGCTGGCGGACCCGGTGAATTTTTCGATAGGCCAGCCGGATTTCGATGTGCCCGAGCCGTTAAAAGACGAAGCAATCAAAGCAATCAAGGCGGGGCAGAATAAATATTCACAAACGGTGGGTGATAGTCTGCTGCGTGAAAAAATCGCCGGGCAGATAAAAGAGGAGTTCGGCTGGGCGCGGCCGGCGGTGCTTGTAACCAGTGGCGTCAGCGGGGGGCTGCTGTTAGCTTTTATGGCGATTGTCAATCCCGGTGACGAGGTGATTATACCGGACCCGTATTTTGTGATGTACAAGCACCTGGTGAATATGTTAGGGGGGCAGTGCGTTTTTGTCGACAGCTATCCGGACTTTGAACTTCCTGTCGAGAAGATAGCCGACAGCATAACCGACAAGACCAAGCTGATTATACTCAATTCGCCTTGCAATCCGACAGGGCTTGTGTATTCGGCGCAGCAGATAAAGGCACTTGGTGAGATTGCAGCCGCAAAGGATGTGGTCATACTGACAGATGAAATATACGAGAAATTCTGCTACGGTAACAAGTGCACAAGTATCGGCAATTATTATGATAAAGCTCTTGTCCTGCGGGGTTTCAGCAAGCCTTATGCGATGACGGGGTGGAGGCTGGGTTACGTTGCGGCTGGAGAGTCTCTAAGAGATGTGGTCGAAGAGATGACCAAGATACAGCAGTACACGTTTGTTTGTGCGCCGACTCCTTTCCAAAAGGCGGCTATAGCTGCGCTTGATTATGATGTTACCAGCTTCGTTGACGAGTACAGGAAGAAACGAGACCTTATTTATGAGGGCTTAAAAGACAAGTTTGAGCTGGTCAAGCCGGGCGGAGCGTTTTATGCGTTCGTTAAAGCACCGGGCGGCTCAGGTACGGAATTCGTGGAGAAAGCGATTAAGAATAATGTGCTCATTATACCCGGCAATGTGTTCAGCGAGAAAGATACGCATTTCAGGATAAGCTACGCAACCAGCGATGAGAAGATACAGCAGGGCGTGGCGATTTTATGTAAACTGGCCCACTAAAATCGAATATCAAAAAGCAAAAATGTGGGGTAAAAAACTTATTCTACAGCCTGGATTTTGGACTTTGCATTATCGCAGATATTAAGGTACAATTCCATATATGAAAAAGTGGGTTTGGAAATTTGGGTTTGTTTTGGTGTGCGTGCTGTTGCTGCTTCGTGGTCTGTATGGACAGGGGGCAAGCATCGGTGATGTAAATAATGTCCCGACGGAGGCGCCAAGTGTAAAAGCGGCGATAATCGTCTGCAAGGGTATGATTGATGACGGGCTGTACGAATCGATTCACCGGCGGACCGAATTCGCGATAGGTCAGGAGGCAGAATACCTTATCTACGAGATAAGCACTTACGGGGGACTGGTTTCTGCCGCGGACGAAATATCCAAATATTTTCTCAAGGCGGGCAAGGAAGCGCACACAGTCGCCTACATAACTACGGAGGCGATGTCGGCGGGGGCAATGATAAGTGTCCATTGCCACGACATAATAATGCTCGAGAATGCCACAATAGGTGATTGTGCACCAATGACAATTGTGCCCAATCAAAAGCTTGAAGGTGTCGAGCGGGAAAAAGCCGAAAGTTTTATCCGCGGCATTTTCGACCGTGCCGCTAAAGCAAACGGTTATCCTCAAGCATTGCTCAGAGCGATGGTGACAATGCAAATTGAGGTGCACAGGGTCAAGAATATAACAACGGGGAAATACGAATTTTTTGAGACTGACCAGTTGCCTAAAGACCCGAATAAGTATGACCTCGACAACAAAGAATTGGCCGTCAGAGACGACCAGTTGCTAACGCTAATCGCTTCTGATGCTCTTGAATACGGCATAGCACGGGCGGTGGTCAAAGACAGGGCGGGTGCGCTAGCGTTTTTGGCTGAACGTGACGGCGTAACCTTCGCCGGCGAGCCGATGGTGCTCAAGACACTCTGGTCGGAAGAGATGGTGCGATGGTTAAACTCTCCGGCGGTGATGGCTGTACTTATTATGCTGGCCATGTTAGGAGTTTATATTGAATTTAACACGCCGGGCGTCGGGCTGCCGGGGCTGGCAGCGGTTATCTGTTTTGTGATTATAATCGGTAGCAAATACCTTGTTGACTTGGCTAACTGGGTGGAAGTAGCATTATTTGTCATAGGTTTTCTTTTGCTGATGATTGAAATCTTCGTTCTGCCCGGGTTTGGTATTGCAGGATTTCTGGGCATAACGTGCATATTATTCGGTTTATTCGGTATGCTCATCAAAAATCCGCCGGATGAACTGCCCTGGCCCAGAGACGCTTTTGCATGGAAGGATTTCACAGATGGGGTCCTTGGACTATCGGTCGGCTTCGTAGGATTCGTTGTTCTGGCGTGGCTGCTGGCAAAGTACCTGCCTAAGTTGCAGTTCCTCAGCGGGCTGATACTGGTACCGACCGCTGCAAAGCAGGGCACTGAATTTGAGGTCAGTATGACCATTCCGCCGGAAAGTAAAACTATAAGCGTAAATGTAGGCGGGCTCGGAGAGGTAATTTCAACACTGCGGCCGACGGGAAAGGCAAAATTCGGCAATGCAATAGTTGATGTTGTCGCAGAAGCAGAGTTCCTTGACACAGGCACCAAAGTTGAGATAATAGAAATTCAGGGTAACAGAGTCGTAGTCAAAGCAGTAGGAAATCAATCATAGGAGTAAACTTATGTGGTGGCTTGTTTTTGCTGTTTTTTTGTATTTTGCTTGTGCGGCGATGATAATCGCTGAAGTATTTGTGCCGAGTGGAGGCATAATAAGTATCTTCGCCCTCGCCTGTGTGATTGGCGGCGCAGCGATATTCTTTCGCCACAGCAGTACGGCGGGCTGGATAGGGGTGGTTATTGCCTTAATAATGATACCATCGGTTTTGGGTTTCGCTTACAAAATATTCCCGAAAACCAGGTTTGGTAAAGCCGTCACGCTGACGCCACCAGTACGGCAGCAGGGCGATGCAATACCGGATACAGAGGAACTAAAAGAGCTTCTTGGTGCCGTGGGCGTCGTTCTGACGCCGCTGCGGCCGGTGGGAATGTGCGATTTTTCAGGAGAAAGGGTTGAATGTGTAGCCGAAGGCGGTTATGTTGATAAGGACAAGAAGGTCAAGGTCATTAACGTAGAGAGCACACAGCTTACCGTTCGTGAAATAGAAGTAGAAGAAAGTTAATGAAAGGGCAAAAAGATGTATAACTTAACAAATATAATCTTAGCGGCAGCCGACTGGACAAGAACTATCGGGGTGGTACTTTTGGTCATACTTATCCTTGTAGTGTTAGTGGTCTTTCTGCTGTTCTTAAAGTTCTTCCGGTTGTGGCTGCAGGCGAAACTGTCCCGAGCTGATGTAAAATTCTCGGAGCTTATCGGGATGTGGCTGCGAAAGGTCGATACGCGGACGATAGTTCTGAGCAAGATAACGGCGATCCAGGCAGGTCTTACGCTGACTACGCGGGATTTAGAGAGCCATTATCTGGCCGGGGGTCGGGTCCAAAATGTTGTGCGTGCTTTGATCGCTGCGAACAGGGCAAATATCGATTTGACATTGAAAACGGCCACTGCAATCGATTTGGCAGGCCGGGACATTCTCGAAGCGGTCCAGACGAGCGTAAATCCGAGGGTGATAGATTGCCCCGACCCAGCAAAGAGCAGAGGCACCGTGGACGCTGTTGCCCAGGACGGCATCCAGTTGAGAGCAAAGGCACGGGTAACTGTTCGTGCCAATATCGAAAGGCTGATTGGAGGAGCAACTGAAGAAACGATTATTGCCCGCGTCGGCGAAGGAATTGTTACCACTATCGGCAGCGCGATAACCTACAAATCAGTTTTAGAAAATCCGGACAATATTTCCAAGTCAGTCTTGTCCAAGGGACTCGATGCGGGCACGGCTTTTGAGATTCTTTCAATAGATATTGCCGATGTCGATGTAGGCGAGAATGTGGGGGCGCAACTTCAAGCGGCCCAGGCCGAAGCCGATATGCGAAGGGCAAAGGCCGAGGCGGAAAAACGCCGGGCAATGGCAGTCGCACGCGAACAGGAAATGCGGGCACTCGTTGTCGAAAACGAATCCAAGGTGCCTTTAGCTATGGCTGATGCCTTCAGGAAGGGCAATCTCGGCGTTATGGACTACTATCGAATGAAGAACATTATGGCTGATACCGAGATGAGAGACTCCATCGCAAAGCCGAAGAAGAAAGAGTAGTCTCGATGCTCGATACTCGGTGCGTGATGGAATTTTGTGGTGAAAAATATGATTGAGGTTTTAGCGCAAATAATCTTAGCCGCTCGGGAGAGAAAAGGCTGGGGGAACATACTGTTCATAGTGTTCCTGGCGATTATCTGGGCTATTGGTGGTATCCTCAAAGCAACAAGAGCAAAAAAGGCTGAAGAGAAAACAGGGGGGGAGGAATTGAGCCAAAAGCCGGAAGGTAAACCTGCAGAGGGTATCAAGGGCTTGCCTAAAGGACCATTTCAAAAGATTCGACTTGCTCTTGAGGCTGAGCTGCAAAATCAGCGCCAATTGCAGGCCAAACAGCCACAAAGAAAGCTGGCGCGTCCTCAGCCCACTGCGCAGAAAGTCGCTGCTAAAACCGAAAGTGTTACCCAGATTCCTGCTTTGGAGCCGATGGAAAAAGCAAAATTAGGGCCGCATACTCGGCAAGTTGGGCCGAAACTCCAAGAACTACCGGAGTTTACTACAAAAGCTATCAAAGAGATGGGAGCTAAGCGCGTTAGTGCCCCGGCAGAAATACCGCAGGCAAAGCATTTGGCCGAAATCCTATTAGATTATTCCGACCCTGATGAGCTAAAAAGGGCGATTCTACATTATGAAATTTTAGGCAGGCCTTTGTCGCTGCGAGGCCCAAATGGTCAGGTTATCGGACTTTAGACATCTGGTAACATATCATATAAGGCTTCGCCATTCTGATTTTTGGTTTGATGGGCGAGCGGCAGCAATCATCATATCAAATACCAGCCCACGGGACAAAAGAACGCTGGATAACAAAACAAGCACTCGGCTTGTGCCAGACGGTAAATATAAACAAATCCAAAGGGTATAAATGTCAAAGAAAATGAGTTAGCGAAAATTGCTTGACATGCAACTGCACGAAATAATACAGGTCAGTAAAGAAAGAGGAATTTCAGTCCAAAAGGTTATTGGAGGATGGATTTATTGGTATAAGCTTGGTGGTAGTCTCGGGTGTCTTTGTGCCTAACCGTGAAGAAGCAGCTCAATTTCTTCGTAAGATGGCAAAAGAAGTGAAGCAATCAAAGAAGTAAAAAAATCAACAAAAGTTTTTAACACCTTTAGCCGGGCGTTTTGACTTTTGGGCAATATCATACGTCCCATAAGATATGTTATGTTTCATTCAGGAATTTTGTTGAGATAGTCTATTTGCGTGTTTTTGCTCATATAATGATATAATTGCTCGTCTTAGACAATTTCTAATAAGGCTGGCCTGGTAAAAACGGATGATTGGAATTTACTGCCTGGTTGGCGGTGTCTGACAGATTATCCCACGTAGTAGCCACCCTGTCCAACAAGCCTAAATTTTGAAGCACTATTGAAATGTTAACTGTTGCATCGACGGATGCAAAGTTGTCCTCTAATAAACGGTCAAGGTTAATGAGCGAAGATGCAAACTTTAGCTTGTCGCAGTACAACAGAGCAACTTTATAGTGCAGCTCAAGGGTATCCTTATCGAGATAGTCAGGCGCGGTGAGTTGTTTCAGTGCCAGCTCTTTCTGTGAAAGCTCAAACAAACAGACGGCCAGTTTGCTGCTGGCGCGGTGATAAGTTGGGTTTATCTTCAAAGCAGCCTGAAATGAGTTAAGGGCCTCGCTTAAGCGTGCGACACTCATCATTAGGACACCCAGTCTATAGTGCAGGTCCGGATTCTGCGGCCGACGGCCGATTTGCTTCTTATGTGCACAAATAACAGCCTCGATTAGGCTGGCGGAATCGTGCCCATTAGGAACAGGGAACTTCTGTCCAAACCGTGCCTTGAATTGCAAGGTAGCTGTCTCAGCAAACAAGAACGAGCTGTTTGGCTGAATAGCCGCTGCCAACGATAATGTCCCCAAGGCCTCTGAGATACTGCCGGCTAATTTCTGGGCGGTTGCCAGGCCAATATACGCATCCACTATTCTGTCGTTTATTTCGACCGCCCTGTTGAATTGCTTTGCTGCGTGCTGCTCGGCGTTTAGCTGCAAATATTGCGTCCCAAGCTTAATAGCCGCTTCGAGGAAATCGGGGCAAACCCGCATCGCTTCTTCGTATTGCGAAACAGCCTCAGTGGTAGCTCCCAACATACTAAGAACATCCGCATTCTTCGTAATCAAATCCGGCCTGTCCGACTGCTCCTGCAATAAATGGTCAAGATGCTCGAGCGCTTCGTAAAGTTGGCCATCGGCAATAAGGTGGTCTATATCATCGTCATCAGCATAAAAATTGCCGGGATGTATTAAAATTGCGGTGTTAAATGTTTCAATGGCTTTTGTGTATCTGGCGCCTGCAATATATAAATGCCCGAGCGTGATAAGTGTCGATATGTCGTCAGGATATTCATTACTCATTAGCTCGTATTGCTCTGTAGCGTTTTCCATCTGACTATTTTTGAAATAAATTGCAGCAAGTCTTTGAGCGGGAAGCTGCAAATAGCTCTTGAACTTGAGACAATCCTGATAAAATTCGATGGCCTGGGCCTCCTTTCCAAGTCGTTCATAACAATATCCAAGGGCGTAAAGGGCCATTGTATTGTTCGGCTGTCGCATATAGACTGAGTTTAGCTCTTCGATAGCATTTTGGATTTGGTTCTTATGCAGACATACCGCTGCGGCTGCCAGACGTCCGCGAGTGCAGGAGGGGTTTTCAAAAAGATATAGCTTTATCTGCTCCTGGGCGGCATCCAATTTCCTGTCGCCGAGGAGTTCAATGATTTTATTTATCTGCTGATATTGCGGAGATTCGGCATCGTCTTTTTGGAGCTTGACCGCCTCCAGCCAGTGCCCTATCAAATCGGCCGTGTCGACGGTTATCGCCCTGCCGAGGATTTCCAGTAATCTACTCATAAGCCCGTCACTCATCTGTCGTATCTCGTGTCTCATCCGGTGAGATAGAAGCTACGAGATACGAATCCCTGTCTCCGTTACATTAAAGATATCGACAACATAAACAGGCTTATTAAATCCTTGTTTTGTCAATTGGTCAGGCAGGTGTTTTTTGGCCGGGGTATGTGGCGATTGTGTGTGATATATGGTTTGTTGCGATTCTAATACTGTGCTGCGTGTATCGTATTGCGTATATCGTCAGGAGGCCTGATACATTGGGACAGTTTTTTATCGGGTTTTCCACCGGCCTGCCCCATCAAGGACGTATAGAGCCAAACATCGAAATTCGAGGCTCAAGCAGCAAATTATAAGACGACATCCTGCCGGTATTTTTTGTTGTGATGTTGCTCTTTGGTACTAATCCGGCTTTTCATTTCCACAGTGTTCGCAGAAGGGCAACAGGGAGTGGCGAATGTTACTGCATTTATCACATTTGCCGTAAAGCTCTGTCCCACAGGATGGGCAGGTATAAGGCTGCTGCGTAGCGGCCTCTGTTCCCTGCCCTGCTAACAAGAACAAACCTTTGCGTTTGCCCCCTACCGCATAACGCAATGGTCCGGTGCGAATAGGTTTGCCACAGATTGGACAGACGTTTTTGTCGTAGGCTTCCTGGTACTGCTTTAATATCCAGTCCTTTTTCGGAGCGATAATCCTTTTTATCATATAGACCAAGAGCCTCAGAACGATGGCGATGATTACGGCCAGCGCTATGTACTTGAAATACTTTTTGGGGAAGTATTCGTGTACGATGAGTGAGATTCTGACGAAAGCGGCGATGAAGGCGGCGTAGACTATAGGCCAGAATGGGCCGGTACGCTTCTTTATGAAAAACCAGGCTGTAATCAGGAATATCGGTATCATAACAGCCAGTTTCCATGCTGCAAGCTTCCATCGGTGCCTGGTCATCAGGCTGCGGTATTCGGCTGCTGCAAGCTCCCGCTGCGTTCTTACCTGTTTGGAGACGGAGACCAAATCTTTTTCCACTTTACGCTGCTGTTTGGTGAGCTGGGCAATTTCGTTGTTGAGGGCCTGGTACTGTTTTTGGTTCTCGAGAAAAACCTTCTGGCTTTCAGTAAGGTTTTGCTGGTTTTCTTCGGAAAAAACAAGTTCTTTTTCAATGCTTTGCTTTTGAATAGAGAGCAATTGATTTATCGTATTTTGCAAGCTGTCTGTGCTGTTTCTGAGTATGGACTGCAGTTCCCGTTTGTTTCTTATATTTTCCCTGGTGTCATCCAGATTTTCCTTCAGGCCTTCCTGTTTTTTAACAAGCTGGTTATCTACATATTCCGCCTGCACTTTAGAGAAGTCCGGCCCACGTATGGACCCTATGTCCTTTGTGATAAAGCCGAGCAGCCAATATAAGAGGACGGCAAGGACTACGCCCAGAAGCATAATGAAAGCCCGCTGTATCCACGGTCCTTTAAATTTCTTCTTTTCGCTCATAATAATATTCCTAATCCGACTTTGTTATTTGCGCCTGTTTTTCCACCTCACTTAGATATGCCAATGTGCGTTCGAGCTTGTCGCTTAAGTGTTTTAACTTCAGCATAGTTTTAACTCTTGTCAGAAGCTCCAGCTTGTTGACCGGTTTACTGATAAAATCGTCCGTTCCCGAATTAATACCACGTTCGATGTCGCCGAATTCATTAAGTGCGGTTACTATTATGATGGGGATGTCACTGGTTTTGGGGTCGTTTTTTATTCTTTTACAAACCTCAAAGCCGCTCATTTTAGGCATCATCACATCCAGCAGTATCAAATCAGGCGGTTCCCTGCCTGTAATTTCCAGCGCCTCAAGCCCATCGCACGCAGGGACTGTCCGGCAGTCCATATCCTCAAGATATGCCTGCAAGAGCTCCAGATTTTCCTGATTGTCATCGACAACGAGCACCGTTGGCGTTTTGTCCTCGTCATTTTCAGCTTTAGTCTGGTTCATAACAAGATTACTCCTGTTTTTTTTATTTTCCTGCCACAGAGAACACAGAGAAAGATTCAAAAGAAATTGGATTCCTGCTTTCGCAGGAATGACAATATTAAAAACCTCTGTGCTCTCTATCTATGTTTTTTTAAACTTTTACATTTTCTTAATGATATTCTTTTTTTTCTTCGGCTGCAAGGAAATCAACCTTTTTTGTTATTACAGTGTTCTTCGATAAATTGGCGGACTTCGGGCCTGATATATACTTTTTCAATATCCACGACTTTCGAGACTGCCTCAGCACAAATGGCCGCGACATCGGCCGATTGAGCCTGTGTATCCACAAAGAAAATCGATTGTCCTTTTATGTTGCACAGCCCCCCACCGCTTCCGCCAAGGGCTTCGGCACGGATTGTAACGCTGTTTTGTTCCAACAGCGATAAAAGTTCTTCTAAAATCCTCTGCTCGTTCATTGCTCGTATTGCGTATATCGTATGCAAGAGCCTCGAAAGCGGAACCGACATCGCTCAAGAAAAACGGCGTTAAAGGTCGATATAGATACTTGTAAGCTAATAGTTTACGGTATTATTAGACAGGATTTACAGGATAAAACAAAAGCAAACAAAGAAAAATCCTGTTAATTCCGTCCATAGATAATTTTATAGCAGGAGATGACCGTTGACAAGCATTATCGAAAAACGCATTTCTTTGCACAAACGTCTGGCCAATCAGCAGCAGGAAACCGAGGCGTTACAATCCCATATTTCCCATCTTCAGGCGCTTGCCAATATTGGGACCGTTACCCATATGATAGCCCACGAAATCAATAATTTGCTCACGCCGCTTGGTAATTATGCGAACCTTGCGCTGAAGAATATCGACGATAAGCTGCTGGTCGAAAAGGTACTTGAAAAGACAGTCCAGGGTTGTGAGCGTGCCTCGAAAATTATGGAAAGTATGCTGGGTATGGCAAACGGTAAGACACAAGAAAAGAAAAATACTCAGTTGATTAGTCTGGTCGAAGAGATTTTTACGTGTCTTTGCCGGGATTTTGCGAAGGACGGGATAACCGTAAAAATCGAGATTCCTGAAGAGCTGACAGTATGGGCTGTGCCTGTGCAGGTCCAACAGGTCTTAATGAATTTGATTCTTAATGCGCGTGACGCGATGCTGCCGCGTGGAGGTATTCTAAGTATCAAAGCCGGGGAGAGCAACGACGCGGTTCAAATAGAAGTGGCCGATACCGGCTGCGGGATTGAACCAGGTAACTTAAAAAATATCTTTAAGTCGTTTTTTACGACGAAAAAAGATGGGAACTCACCAATAGAGTATTCAGGCTCCGGACTTGGTCTTGCCTTTTGCAAAAAAATAATAAATGCTCACGGAGGCTGCATATCGGTGGAATCCATACCTTCCCAGGGAAGTACATTCAAAATAACGCTACCCAAACCGTAGTTCAAATGCAATAATATTTGTATGGTCATTTGAAATTGAGATTGCCGCGCTCGGGTGCGCATCGTCCGCAGTGACGTCCTATACGTCCTTATGTCATTGCGAGGAGTCCCGCACCAATCAGGCGGGCGCCTAAGCTCAATTGGTGTGGGATGACGAAGCAATCCGGTAACTATGTTAGAAAAAGTGTAAGTGAATTAAGCAGGTAGTAGCTAACAGTGGCTCAAGTTTATCAAAATATTGGGCATATAGTTTTGATGTTGCTGCTCCTTGCGTGTTCAGCTTTTTTTTCAGGAGCGGAAACCGCCTTTTTTAATCTGTCACGCAGACAAGTCAGCCTGCTTTCGCAATCCAAACACAAGCTGCAAAAGCTGGTCGCAAGGCTTCTGAACAAACCCAAGCAATTACTTAGCTGCCTGTTGTTCGGTAATATGACGGTCAACGTTCTCTTTTACGCTGTCGCCAGCGTCCTTGCAATCAGGATGGGTGAGCAAATTGGCGCAGTCGCCGCGGCATTTACGGCGTTGGTTAGCTTTGCAGTGCTGGTGCTCTTCGGCGAAATGGTGCCAAAATCGCTGGCGTACGCGAATTCAAAATCTATCAGTGTTGCAGCCGCCCTGCCGCTGGTTTTATGCCTGCAAATTTATGCCCCTCTGCAATTTGTCTTCCGGGTCTTTATGGTTGAGCCGACTCTGCGGCTGCTTCTGGGACCGGCACAGCGTGCCAAGACGATAAGTACAGGCGAATTCAAATCGCTTATTGAACGAGTGCGAAAACGTGGACTAATCAGTGCTGATGAAAATAAACTTTTAGCTGAGATTATCGAGCTTGGTTTTCTTAAAGTACGCCACGTTATGCGACCACGGGTGGATATGGTTGCCTGCGACGTTAGTGACTCTGTCGAATCAGCGATTGAGAAGATGTTGAAAAACCATCTGACGAAGCTGCCCGTTTATGTTCGGACAATAGACAACGTGGTCGGGCTGGTATACCTGCGACAGCTCCTGCTTGAAGGTGATACGACCCTCGATAACATTGTCCAGCCGGTAGATTTTGTGCCGGAACAAAAAACGGTCGAATCTCTACTGGAATTTTTCCGCGAGAAGGGTACAGACACAGCCATAGTCGTTGATGAATACGGCGGGATTGCAGGTTCGGTGCGTCTGGAGGATATAGCCGAAGAGCTGTTAGGGCCAATTGAGACTGCCGAGGGTATTGAGCCTGTCGAGTCGATAGGACCTTTTGAATATCGGCTGGCAGGTGATATTTCGATTCACGACTGGGCTGAGGCATTTGGCGTCGAACTTGAGGAAGCGAAGATTTCCACAATCGGCGGTTTGGTGACCGTCCTTTTAGGCAAAATACCGAAAAGCGGCGATGTTGCGTATCTGAAGAACCTGAAGTTTACTGTCGAGCGTGTGCAAAAGCACAGAATCGAAACGATAATACTAACGCTTGAGGCTACCGGAAGTAATGGTCAATAGCACAGTCTTAATATTGGTAGCTGCCTTTGTAGTTGTTATCTCCGGCCTGTTCGCCGGTGCTGAGACAGGTATGTACCAGCTCAGCCGGCTTCGCCTACGGCTCGGCATTGAGCGAAAGCTATTATCGTTTGTCATCCTCGGTAAGTGTTTGCGCGACAGGTCGGCCCTGCTTCTTTCGATACTGATTGGCAACAACCTGACACACTGCGTCGTCACAAGCATTGTAACGTGGCTATTACTGAGCGAGGTCAAAGCTGCACACACAGCCGAGCTATCTGCGACGCTTATAGCGGCTCCGATACTATTCGTATTTGGCGAGTTGATACCGAAAAATGTTTTCTTCTATCGAGCCGATTCTCTGATGCCCTTCTTTGCACCTGTTTTGCTGGTTTTTCACAAACTTTTTAGCTGGTGTGGAGCAGTGCCGCTGCTTAAATTTATGTCCGGTATTTTCGGGCGATTAACAAGCTCGGACGCCGGCTCGAAGACGGTGACACCCGCTGTGCAAAGACCTCGTATCAGAGCAATCTTCGCAGACATTCGAGAAGAAGGCGTCCTGAGTCCTGTGCAGACCGGTATCATAAACCGCCTGGTCAATATCTCAAACACTCCTATAATAACCGTGATGACACCAATTAACAAAGTTGAGGCGGTGGATGCAAGCTCTGATAATCCGGCCCTGTTGAAAAAATTAAAGGAGTGTGCGTTTACTCGCCTGCCTGTCACAGACCAGCAGGCTGCAAATATCGTCGGCTTTATAAATATTTATGAGGCTTTAAGCTCGGCGGAAAAATTCACTGATCTGTATAATTTTATAAAGCCGATCCGAAAGCTTCCCGCTAATACTACTGTCGTTGATGCGATAAATATTATGCAGCGCGAAAACCAAAAAATCGTTCTGGTTACGAGAACCGGGCGCGGCGGGCGAGAAAAGCCCATCGGCATCGTAACAATGAAGGATTTGGTTGAGGAACTTTTAGGCGAGTTGGCGGAATGGTAAGCTGCCGCAGGAAATCAAGGTATCAGGGTATCAGAGAAACAGGGAAACAGGTTATATGTCACCGAAAACTATTAACAGCGTAGTTATTTTGATACTGGTAGTTCTTTCTCTTGCAATCTTTGTAAATAGTATGACCAAGCCTCTCGGCCGCGATGAACAAATGTACTGTACCGGCGGCGTGCTGCTGGGCCAGGGCAAGATGATTTACAGGGACTTTTCATACGCGGCCCAACTGCCCTACCACCCGCTGCTCTACGCGGCTCTTTTCCAGATATTGAACACAAACCACTACCTGCTCGTGGGCAGGATGGTTTCCGTGGTCTGTGATATTCTTGTGATGCTTTGTATTGTCGGCATATATCGGCACATCTTCGGTAAGTTTGCAATTTGCGGAATGCTTCTGGGGCTTGCTGGTGCCCTGCTGTATGTGTTTAATCCTCTCGTCGATTATGCAAACGGCTATGCGTGGAATCATGACATCGTGAGCTTATGCGTGGTGACCTCTTTCTGGCTGTTTGTATCCACCGATTTCAAGCGGAAATCAAGATACTGGCGAATAGCGGCCGTCGGCGGGCTGCTTACATTGGCAGCGTGTATGCGAATAACGACAGCACTGGTACAAATGCTGTTTTTCGCTGCCTTGGTAAGCCAGCCGGCTGAGTCGATAAAACAAAGAATCAAGACCGCCCTGCCGTTTTTGATTGCAACGGCTGTTGTTTTGATTTGGCCTGTCCGGGTGATAGCTTCGGCGGGACGGGCATTCTTCCTTAACCTTATCTGGATACCCAGGATGTACGGGAAATGGCTGCACGAAGTGGGTATGTTTCACGGAAAACTTGGACTAACGTTAAGCTCCTTCAAAACGCCGGGTTACTTCGTACTTATTGTGATGGCGATTTATCTTTGCGCGACAGTTGTGTTAGGACGCCGAAAGTTAAACGTATCCGAGAAGAGAAATATATTTTTTGCCGCCCTGCTGGTTTTGGTTTTTTTCATAATTGCACTGATTCCTCCGACGATGTGGAAACAATACCTTGCGATGCCGGTGCCTTTTTTGATAATCAGCTTCGCCTGGCCGCTGCTGTATTTGAGGGAACTTGCCGACAAGGCCGGTCGCATGAAGCATTTTAAGATAACCGCTGCTGTAGTAGCTTGCTGCGTGGTTGTGGGGGTGGTCTCATACCCTATTGTGCTGTATAGAACCGTGATGCTGTTTTATCCTGAAGGATGGGTGCCAACTCAAGTACATAAAATATCGCAGGATATTGCTGAAAGAACTGAAGAGCCAAAACGGATACTTACCTTGGCCCCCCTATTTGCTCTCGAAGGCGGATGCGAGATTTATACTGAGCTTTCGTGCGGCTCGATTATCTACCGGATTGGTGACAGACTGTCTGCCTGGAACCGTGACATAACACATACGGTAGGCCCAAGAAGCCTCTCGAAACTTGTGGAAAAAGAGCCGCCTTCAGCGGTGATAGTCGGTGTAGAAATGGATTTTTTGGAAGAGGACCTGATTAAAACGGCCGTCAAACCTGATTGGGAGAGAAAAGTCTACGAGAACGGCCCCGTCGTGTACTTCAGACGTTAGTCTTGTCATTCCCGCGAAAGCGGGAATCTATTTCCCACCCCCCCTGCCGTATCATTCGGAGGCTGTATGTTTTGCCACGAAGGCACCAGGGTCAAATATAGATGCGGTAAAACCGCAGGGTAAATATGGATTGCCGCGCATCGCTTCGCAATGCTCGCAATGACAAGGCCTCAAATGCAGTGTGATTAATCGCCTACTTTTTCAGCCAGCCTGGAAGGCGAACGTCTTTGGTCGGGTTGTCTATGCCGGCAATGTACGGCTTGAGGTCGAGGATGGGTGTCTCGTCAAAGGCGTCTATCTTTTCGATTTGAACTACGCCGGCTTTGACCGAAAGAATCCTGCACAAGCTCAGGGCAATCAGATTGGGCCGAACGGGCGAACGGCAGGCGAATACGCCGGTGAGTGGATTTTTCCTGTTGCCCCGCGGGTGAACCTGAAGGATGCTTCGTTTTCGGGGCGTATCGTTCTTGTCAAACCAATAAAGGACCCACACGTGTGAAAAGCCATCCAACTCTTTGAGCGCATCTGCGTACCTGTCAAAAATCCTCAGCGTTACCGACTTGCCCTTCTTCTGTACCCTGCCGACAGGATATAGTTTGAAAAACATTTTTGCTCCTTCTTCTCCTACGGTTTCTGCTTTTGTCAGGTTGGGGCTGAATGCGCCTACGGGGGCGCATGCCGCCATCCCCACGCTCTTGAAAACCAAATCGCGTCTTGAAATGTCCATAATAGACTCCTTCAAATTCCAATTAACAACTCCGCCCGTTAGAAGGGTATTTACCGATATTCCGTATCTATAATTGCTTTTGCGATGTCGTGGAATGCTGCGCGGGTTTTGCCGTTGGTTTTGTTGGCAAGGATGGAAAAAATGTAATCGCCGGCGGCGGTGGTGCATGCGCCTGAGAAGGACCTGACACCCTCCATGTATCCGGTCTTGCCGAAGACTTTGCCCTTGTATTTTTGCTCCTTGAAATATCTGCTGATTGTGCCATCGCCCCCCCCTACCGCAAGCGAAGCCTTATATAGTTGCCAATTCCTGCCTTTGTATACGTCCGATAAGACTTTCGTTATGACATAAGCGCTAAGCTCGTTCTGTCTGCTCAATCCGCTGCCATCGTCGATATAAAATTGACTTCTGTCGACTCCAAGGCCGGTCAAGTAACGAGAGATAATCTGCCGCCCTGCCGCCCAACTGCCATCCCTGTTTGTCAGGCTGGCGTTGGCGGCAATGGTTTTAAAAAGCGCTTCTGCCGCTAATCCGAAGCTGTCTTTGTTACAACGTGCGAGGCAATCAGCTATGGGAGTGCTGTATTCGGCCAACACGGTAACATTGCAATCATCAACTACTTTTTTTTCGATGAATTGGCCTTTCGCACTTATTCCCGCCTTAGCTAAATTCTCTGCCAGCAGGAATCCGAAAAAGGCGGCGGGTCTTTCAATCGCAACGGCAAACGGGCCAATCCTGCTTTTACATTTGCCCTGAACGACAATCTCATTAGGCCGACTATTGCGGTAAGAACCAACGGCTCCTATGCCTTTTGATATTGGTGTGACCTTATTGATAAGTTTTACGAAACTTGTTTTCGGCTCGATGAGTATAGTAACCCTTCCGCCGTTTTTTTTTGCTGTGATGTCTATGCAATTGCCGTTGAAATTCAGGCCGCTCACTTCACAGGCGTACCAGCGGTTCAACTCCTTCTTCGGCCAGTTTGGATGGACTCGCCGGTCGTTAAATACGCCGGTATCAACAATAATATCATTGATGGTTCTTGTGCCATTGTGTTTTAACACTGCTGCAATATCTTTAAATATCCAGCCGGTCTTTCTTCCATATTTTGTATCCGTAGCTTTGTCACCCAATAAGGGGTCACCACTTCCTATTACGATGAGCGTATCGCCACAAAGCCCAACTTTTGTTTTGTACTTGTAATCAGGTCCCAAGAATTTGATTGCTGCTGCGGTGACAATTATTTTCATATTCGAGGCCGGCACAAGCGGCTCTCTTGCGTTGTGGCTATAGACTGTCCTGCCTGAATCAGCCTTTACAATGTGAATGGAAAATTGGACGTTTTTCAAAGAAGATTGACGGATAATGCCGTCAATCCGCTTTGCGTGGTCCGCCTTCGCAAAGGCAGTAAGGAAAATGCTAAATGCAGCCGCGATGAGTAATTTTTTTATTCGTTCCTTCATACGGCGATTCATTATTTCATAAGGTCAGGGTAATATCAATAGGATTCTTCCACAGGACAGCTAAATATGGTAAGACTTGTGAAGGTAGTCTGGTCTTTTATAAGCTGCTTTGTCGTTTAGACATACTGTTTTGTTTTAATTGTCTTGAAATACCTGGATATCGTGTGTAGGATTATTGCGGCGTATAAGTCAGAGGCGGTGATGGCAAAATAATGTCGGGGTATAGGTATGAAGTTGGATAGTCAGAATTATTTAAGAATAGTTAAGCTCTTAGCCGTGCCGGTGTTAATTGTCCTTTCGCTTGTAATCTTTGCAGGCAGTATGAACAAACCTCTTGCGGATGCTGAGCAAGCTTCATGTGCCGCCGGAGTTCTGCTGACTAAGGGCAAAATGATTTACAAGGATTTTGCCCACACAACTCAAATGCCGTATCATCCGTTTTTTTGTGCCGCAATATTTAAGGTGTTCAATACGACGCATTATCTTTTGACGGCAAGGATGCTGACGGTAGTCTGCGACATCCTCGTAGTCGTATGTATTATGGGGATATTCACGCGCGTGTTCTGGTCTTTTCCTGTTACGGGCTGGCTCTTAGGTATGGCTATGGCTGTACTATACGTGTTCAATTGGTATACTGATAATTTCAATGGACTGGCTTTGGGCCGGGATTTCGTGATGCTGTGCGTTGCGATGTCGTTCTGGCTGTTTATATCTATTGATTCCAAGCAAAGATATAAATATTTGCGAATCGGGGCGATGGGCGCTCTGCTGACATTGGCAAGCTGCCTGCGTTTGAGCGCTGTTTTTATTCAACTACTTTTCTTCGTACTGCTACTGTTCAAGCCGGCAGAGGCGGGCAAAGAAAGGTTCAAGAGCGCACTTGCGTTTTTGGCTGCTTCGGTGGTGATTTTGGGGTTGCCGATTTGGACAGCGGTCCAGGCACCACGGGCTTTTTCTATAAACGTTTTCGAGATGCTTTCGCTCAAAAGGCGATTGATGCTCAAGTTCCATATAATGACGGCAGGAACGCTGGACACGAAATTTTGGAAAGCGATTCTGTGCTTTACGGTTCCGAGGGCGATTACCCCTTTTCTGATTGCGATTTGCCTTGTTGTGCTGATTGTACCGTATCGGCGCAAGTTAAATATATCGAACCTGCAAAGCTGCGTACTGGCAATCCTCATACCGCTGACGTTTCTGATAATCAGCCTGTGCCCTCCGTTGGTGCTGTACAAAAGCTTTGCCATCCTGGTGCCTTTTGTCATAATCAGCCTGGCGTATCCACTGCTGTATTTGAGAAGGCCCGGGAGGAATGGCAGCGACCATAAGCTTTTTAGAATAGCGTTGATTGTGGTAATTGGCTGCACATTTTCACAAGTCGCTTACCAATCATTTATGCTGCTGAGGATATCAAGGGTATTCAGGCCGCAAACGTGGGTTCCTGTGAAGGTGCATCAGATATCTATGGATGTAGCTGAAAAAACCAAGGAGCCGAAGTTAGTGGTAACAATGACGCCTCTATATGCCCTTGAAGGCGGCTGCGATATTTATCCGGAACTATCGGCGGGATGGATGGGATGCAATATTGCCTGCCAGATGTCGGCCCCCAAGCGTGAGGCCACGAATACGTTAGATGCAGACAAATTCAAGGAGATGTTGGCAGAGAGGCCGCCTTCAGCCATAGTAATCGACAGAACATCAAGCTCTTCTGTCGGATTAGTATTCCTTCGCATCGCCAAGACGGAATGGCCTGAACAACATTACGATAAAAGTATGTGGGAGAGAAAAGAATATCTCTTTGAAGATGACCCCAATCTTGTAGCCTATTTTAGACTTTAGTTTCGCAGTTCAAGATGGCTTTGACAGCGCTTTTGGGACTCAAACGTTTTTTAAAAAGTACTTGACAGTACAAAAACAATATGCATAATAGATTTTTCGTAATCAATAGTTAAGAGACGGGTGATGGTATATGAAGAATGATATATCCGCTATTAATGGAGAAACAGACATCCATCTGAATCGCCGGAGTTTCCTAAAGGTTATAGGTGCGGGGGCGACGGCCGGGCTCGCGGCACCGGTTCTGCCGGCGTGGGCACGGAAGGCCGCCAGGAAAAAATGGCGGATGAAACTGTCAACGTCGTCTATACATTTCATGCAGCTTCCCATCGAGCAGGCTTGTGAGCGGATAGCGAAGTTAGGTTTCGAGGCGATTGATATCTGGTCGGCGCACGATGGCTGTCCACATCTCGACGACGTGGCTAAACGTTTGGGTGCAGACGGCCTGAAAAAGCTATTAGCGAAGCACAAGCTGAAACTGTTTGCGTTTTCAGTGTATCGGGGCGGTTACGCCCGTTATGCGGAGCTATTAGGCAAGGCCGGCGGCGGCGTGGCGATTCAGGGCAGTGCAGGTCCGTGTAAGCCGGAAGATCTGACCGCCCGGATGAGGCAGTTTATCGAAGGTCTCAAGCCGCTGGTCGAACTGGCGGAGAAATATAACTCATACCTGGCGATTGAAAACCACGGCAATGCACTGCTTACCTCGCTGGATTCGCTCAAGGCGTTCGTCGACATCAATACTTCGCGGAGATTAGGCATTGCGCTGGCGCCGTATCACATCCAGACGCTTAAGGCTTCTGTGCCGGAGGCAATCCACATCTGCGGCAAGCAGCTTTTCTTCTTCTACGCCTGGCAGCACTATGGGGCCTTAAAGCAGCTTCCGGGAATCGGCCCAACGGATATGACGCCCTGGCTCGAGGCTTTGGCAAAGATTCGATACCGCGGATATGTCAATCCATTCATGCACGGGCATCCGGAAGCGGACGTAATGTCGGCGAATCTGGCCAAATCGCGTGATTATCTGAAAGCGTGCTATGAGAAGGTGAACGTTAAACGTGAAGAATAATCTTGTAATGAAAACTATAATCAAGCAATGGTTTTAAGGAGTAAAGTATGGAACACAAACAACAAGCAGGTAAAACAAATGGTCTGACCCGTCGGGAGTTTATGCGCGATGGTGCGGTCGCAGCAGCGGGTCTTTCTGTAGGTCTTGGTGCAATGTCAAGTGAGGCTGCTCAGAAGGCGGTAAGGAAGACGCGGAGCTACAACCCTGATATGGAGTATCGACCGCTCGGGAAAACCGGGCTTTGGGTTTCGGCCGTGTGTTTTGGCGGTCATTGGAAGCGCATCGATAAAATGGTGCCGGGCGTGTTCAAAGGCGGGGGCTGGCTGAGCGCTGATTTGAACAGTGATGGCTTCAAAAAGAACCGTCGCGACACTGTTACCCGATGCATCGAATTGGGGATTAACTATATCGATGCGTGCACGAGAGAAGAGGTTCAGGCCTATGCAGAGGCGCTTAGAGGCAGACGTGATGCGATGTACCTAGGCTTTTCGTGGTACCAGGAGGAGATGCGGAACCCCAGGTTCCGGACGGCCCCTGCGCTGCTGCAGACCCTGGACAAGGGTATGAGGATAGCGAAGCTGGACTACGTTGACCTGTGGCGGCCTACGATGCACGAGCAGAGCGGTCGTCACACCAAAGACGAGGTGGACGAGATGATGAAGGCGCTTGAGAAGGCGAAGAAGCAGGGTAAGGTGCGCTTCACGGGATTGTCCTCGCACGACCGTCCGCATATCAAATGGATGATAGAGACTTACCCCGACATTGTTGAAGTGGCCGTGACACCCTATACCGCTAAGAGCAAAGTCCGGCCCAAGGACAGTCTGTTCGATGCGGCGAAGCAGTACGGCGCGGGCATTTTCGGTATCAAGCCGTTCTCCAGTAATTCACTGTTTAAGGGCGATAGTTCGCCTGGTAATCCGCATGCAGAAGAAGACGACCGGCTGGCGCGTTTGGCCATTCGCTATATCCTGGCGACGGATGCTGTCACGGCGCCTATTCCGGGTATGATCAACCCCCACCAGGTGGACAACATGGCAAAGGCCGTCAAGGTGCGTCGAGAGCTGGACGTAGCCGAGGCCAAGGAGCTTCAAGAGGCTATGGACGAGGCGTGGGCGAAGCTGCCGACACACTATCAGTGGCTGAAAGACTGGGAATACGTGTAGCAGGCGAGCATGCTGAATCCATGTAAAGCTTAGATAAGGCAACCAAGACACAAGGACGTTGGACTATGAAGTTGGTGAAACGAAAGTCCGTGACGACATGCGGGCTTGTGATGAGCGGTTTGCTGTTGCTTTTTGCAGCAAACTGCTCGTGTAAGAAAGGGATTGAAAAGTCAATGACCAAAAGCGAGGCTGAAGAGGCTGCGGTTGAGAAACTGACCGAGGATACTGAAGTTAAGACGCAGACGAGCTACGAATCCTTTGTCGCTAATCCTTTTTGCAAGGCGTGTCACCTGGATTTTGACGAAGAAGAGCTTGCTTTAGACCATGAATTAGCGGGTATTGGCTGCGAGAGGTGCCACGGAGAGTCGGAAAGGCACCGCAGCGACGAAGATAACATCACGCCGCCGGAAATTATGTATCCCAAGTCGAAAATCAATCCGACTTGCATGATGTGTCACCCAAGACACGAGCTCCAGGAAACAGAAGACCACGAGCCCTTGCTGGCCGGGGCCGAGACTATCTTCGACGAAGTTTGTGAACCTTCAGCCTCCGGAGCTGCCGAGGCAAAGCAATATTGCACAGACTGCCACGGCACGAAGCATCGTATGAAGGTCCGCATCGTGCGGTGGAACAAGGCGACCGGCGAGCTGATTGAAAGTGAATAGACCGGATTCCTACCGGGCTTTGGGTAAGGAAGTGCCGCAGGATGGGACGATGGCAGAACCAAAGGGGAAATTAGCGGGGTGGGAGGCGCCGGATACTCATTGAATTTGCGTCTTTGGTCTCGTGATTGTATTTGAGAGGAACCGGAATCCTTACCGAATAGTACTTAACAGAAAGGAAATGGATATGAAGAAAGAAAGTCAATTAAACAACCCGGGATGCGAACGTATCAGCCGACGCGGTATGCTGCGGATGGCGGCAGGTGTAGGCGCTGCCGGGGCCGCGGCTTTAGCGCTTCCGTCTTGCGCTGCGGTCAGCAAGTCTAAGGGAAAAGCCGTTACTAAAGGTCGTATCAACCAGTCCATTGTGCATTGGTGTTTTGCTAAGTATTGGGATGTCGAGAAGGCCTGCCGGATTGCCAGGCAGCTTGGCTGTAAGAGCGTCGAGCTGGTTGGTCCTGGAGACTTCGCAACTCTCAAGAAGTACGGCCTGACATGCGCCATCGCGCCCTGCGGCATGCCCGACCCTCCGTTTGTCAAGGGCTTCAACAACCCCAAATACCATGATATGGTTATCTCGAACACTCGTGAGACTATTGATGCCTGCGCCGAGTATAAGTTTCCCAGCGTTATTGCCTTTACCGGCTTCCGGGAAGACATTAGCGACGATGTGGGCATCAAGAACTGTGTCAACGGCTTTAAGAAGATTATAGGTTATGCGGAAAAGAAGAAAGTGAACCTTTGTATGGAGATTCTCAACAGCCGTGTGGACATCGAGATGAAGGGACACCCGGGCTACCAGGGCGACCACACCGACTACTGCATGGAGATAATCAAGCAGGTTGGCTCGCCGCGGATGAAGCTGCTGTTTGATATCTACCACGTGCAGGTTATGGACGGGGACATCATCAGTCGCATCCGGCAGTACAAGGACTACATCGGCCACTACCATACGGCGGGCAATCCCGGCCGCGGCGAACTGGACGACAAGCAGGAAATCAACTACAGGCCTATTATGAAAGCGATTGCCAAGACCGGGTACACAGGCTATGTCGGCCAGGAGTTCATTCCGACCCGCGACCCACTAAAGGGCCTTAGGGAAGCCGTCGGTCTCTGCGATGTATAACAAAAGGTCCCATCCTGACAGAATCAGGAACGGAACCAAACGGTTACTATAATTGTAAATCCGGGTTGTCAGGGCCAAAGTGCTTGAGCATGACGATGGGGTCTGTCTTTGAAGGATTCGTGATGGTTACTCCTGCTTTCGCGGCTGCTTCGCTGACAAAATACTCGTCATGGGTCAACTGGCCGTATCTTATGAGCGAGGGAGTTTCTATGTCCCAGGCCCCCATAGTGCCGTGACCCTGCATCATAATGAATCCATAGGCGGCGCTGTCCTTGATAGTTACTGTTTTGCCCGGTAGAACCGTAAGCTCTTTGGCACTGAAGGCCTTTGACTTGTAGCATATCCAATTTTCAATGTAACCTTCGGTTCTCATCTCATCTACCGCCCGGACCGGTTTGCGACGCATAAAGCGGTTCTTTGCAAAGTCTGGGTCGACATTCAGGTCCCAATCAATTATCTCAAGCAAATGGTCAACGTTTCCCATCTTGTCTTCGGGTGTGTCTTTCCAGAGAAGCTCTTTAGGCACAACCTGGTGATGCGGCACAGACTCGTACATAGCGAAAACATCCGATGCCTTCTGCGGTTCGTATGTGCAGAGACTGCCGGGTGCGTGCAGGACGCCTGGCGGGACATCCCAGCCTGTACCGACTTCAAGCCGATAGGCCGCAGAGAGATTTGTGATTTTGTTGTCGCCTTTTTCAAAGTCAGCCAAACACCGACGGACCTGCTCTTTGGTTGTGCCCGGCTGGAGGCCGAAAAAGGTATAAGGGAAATCGCCTCCGTAGTTGTTTGCCTGCGGGGGGAAATAATAAGCCTCGGGTTTTCCCAACTGGCCGGTCAGCTTTGCATGTTTGTCACGGTGGTGTATATGATGGGGCAAAGCGCCTTTGTTGTCAAAGAATTTGGAATACATCGGCCACCGCTGGTGCTCATTCCATAGTCTGTCACCAATAATTTCGTCTTTCAGCTCATCGATTGCGTCTTTTAGAAGCACTTTTTCGATATTTCCATTGTCCTCAGAGACAATGAAGCTCAAGCCTTCATTCGGCGAGGTCAGCGGCCCGTTGTCTGCCGGTGTGGTTGACGCAAACCATCGCTCGTCAATACCACCTCGTTCACCTCCCAGCTTGTAATAGTCATCCGGATGCAGCTTTATTCGCCGACCCGGCACGCAAAAGGAACGCGGCACCCAGTTCGGCGCAAGCCTTACGATTCCTTTTCCCTGTTCAAGTGCCTTACTGGCAATAGAGTTTGCAGACATAAGTCCTCCTTACTAAAAGTAAAAAGTCATAAAAGCACAAGCGGGAAATAACTTATGCTCACGGTTTTTTAACCGTTTCCCATTTTTTATTTTTCGCCGATGTCAGCACCGCGTCACAGACATACTGTGTTGCAAGGGCTTCGCGGAAGTCCGGCGATGTCGATTTACCTTCGGCCAGGTTCTGTAAAAATTCGGCTACCTGGTGTACGAACGTGTGTTCATAGCCAATCTGCAGACCCGGGACCCACCATTTATCCATATACGGCATGTCGCTATCCGTAACGTGAATTGACCGCCAGCCTCGTACTATCGATTGGTCGCTATGGTCGAAGTAGCTGAGACGATGGAGGTCATGGAGGTCCCAGGCGATGGAGGCCTTTTCCCCGTTGATCTCGAAGGTATAAAGTGCCTTGTGGCCACGCGCATAGCGGGTGGACTCGAAATTGCCGAGTGAGCCGTTATCATAGTGGCAAAGGAAGGTACACGCGTCATCAATACCCACCGGCTCGACCTTGCCCGTTTCGGCGTGCATGCGCTCTTTGACAAAGGTCTCCGTCATGGCACAGACGTCTGTAATTGGCCCGTTATGCCACATTGCCGTGTCTATACAGTGTGCCAGCAGGTCGCCGGTCACGCCTGAACCGGCAGCCTTGATGTCCAGCCGCCATGTGGCCATTCCACCCTGCGGCACCTTTGCCGAGATTGTCCAGTCCTGCAGGAAATTTGCCCGATAATGAAAAATTTTCCCCAATCGACCTTCGTCGATGAGCTGCTTGGCCAATGTTACGGCGGGCACCCGGCGATAGTTGAATGAGACGAGGTTGGGTACGCCAGACTCCTCCACAGCCTTAACCATCTGCTCGGCCTGTGGGACGTTCAGCGCTAAGGGCTTCTCGCAACAGATTGCCTTGCCGGCCTTGGCAGCGGCGATAGCTATCTCGGCGTGCAGATTGTTCGGCACACAGATTTCCACTACGTCGATGTTTTCATCCTCGACTACCTTGTGCCAGTCGGTAGTGTGTGACTTGTAGCCCCACCTCTCGGCAAAGGCCTTGGCCTCGGCCTCCACCAGCCCACAGACAACCTGCAGGACCGGTTCGTAGGGTACATCGAAGAAGTTGGTGACCCTGCGGTAGGCATTGGAGTGCGTCCTTCCCATGAAGCCGTAGCCGATGAGGCCAACATTAAGTTTTTTAGTCATTTTCGTGACTCCTTATTCAAGCTCTTAAGCTAAGAAGAAGCATATATGAAGCACCAATTCCGAATTCACAACTAAGACACCCACCCGTGTTCCGCCCGCACTTTGAGCATCACATCGAGGATTGCGTTCCAAGTAGCCTGCGTTTCGAGCATCGCGTTGGGGAACATGCACCCGTCCCAGCAGATGTGCCGGATACCGCGCGCCGCGGCGTCCTTAAGCCAGTAGCCCGCGCAGCGGACGATGTCGAGCTTGCCGTTGGGGTCGTCGGCCGGGCAGTGCTTACCCGTCTTGTCGTGTGCGCCAGCGCCGTGCACTTCGCCGTCGTTCTGCGCCACGTGGAAGTCGATCGTCCAGGGCCGCAGCTTGTCGACCATCGTTTCGTAGGCGGCGTAGAACTCCTCGTCTGAGTAGCCGGGCTGCAGCAGCGCGTGTTCCGGCGCATTGTAGCCCATCAAAAACAGGTACGTGTGGGCCATATCGGCCTGGAAGCCAAGCGTCTCCGGTATTCCGACGGCTTCCAGAAGATCGAGCGTGTCCTTCCAACTATGATGGCCGGCCCAGCAGATCTCACCCTCGACGGCCAGACGCTCGCCGTGAGCGGCGGCGATTTTGGCCGCTTCGCGGAACGTCTCGGCGATTTTCGCTGTGTTCGTCTTTGGGTCTTGGCGCCATTTTTCGATTCCGAACTCAGCCGAGTCGATCCGGATCGCACCGTACTTGCGCACGCCATGCTCGTTGAACACGCCGGCGATGCGACATCCCATACGTATGGCGCTGAGGAACTTCTCGCGAGCCGCTGCATCCCCCATCGCCGAATCGCCGACCGTGCCGGCCCAGACCGGCGCGACAACCGAGCCGACGTTAAAACCGTACCCCTGAATAAGGTCGGCGATTTTCTTCAGTTCGTCGTCGCTGGCGTTAGGGTCAGTGTGCGGCAGGAAAAGGAAGTAGTCAATCCCGTCGAACTTCTGGCCGTTCACCTCCGCGCCGGCGGTCAATTCGAGCATTCGTTCGAGACTGATTGGTGGTTCCTGGCCCGGTTCATTTCCTTTGCCGACCAGCCCGGGCCACATGGCGTTGTGAAGTCTGGGGAGAGTATCCGAACTCATCTTTAGCTCCTTTCCAGTTCAGTAGCGTTCATGGTAGTTATTGCCTTGCCTTCTCTTGGGCCGGTTCTGACCGGGTCGTCCACATACGGACCGATTATATATGCCCAAGAACCAATTGATATTTTTTTCATAATCTGTCCCTTAACTGAAAGTTTATTTATTTGCCTGCAATTTTACCGGTTGTATTCTCAAAGTAAACAGGGCCTCCCCATTTTCCGGTAACAACGATATCAAGGTCGCCGTCGCCATCGAGGTCAACGACCGGAATACTTAAGCCGGCGCCGATGCCTTCGCCATAGGAAATGACGTGTTTGACCCATTTGGGAGCGGCTGCACGCTGCAATTCATACCAATAGACGCCCAGGGGCGCATCGGCGTCTGGGTCATTGCCATTGTGGGCATAGAACCGCTTTCCAGTGATAAGGTCCAGGTCGGCATCGCCATCCAGGTCGGCGAGGGCCAAGCTGTGGGCCTGGGACCAGGATTTGTCAATCAGGTGCCGTTTCCAGGATATTCCTGAGCCTGCTTTCACCTGCTTGTACCAAAAGATTCCGTGGCGATGTGCAGAGCTGGTTACGATGTCGTTGAGGCCGTCGGCGTCAACATCATAAACCAATATTTGTGGTGTGTGCTCGGCCTGGCCCTCTGTGAGACTGCCGACTGCGAGTGAGTGTTCTTTCCACCGGCCGTTTCGCGGGTCGGCCGGTGCCTCATACCAGGCATTCGGCCGTATGATATCCGGACGGCCATCACCATTGATATCGCCGACACCTCCACCGAAGTGTTTTTTATTGGTGGAAACCTGGTGCCTGATGATGCCGCACATGCCATTGCTCTTTACGCCAATTTCGTACCACTTCGTGTCCTGAGTATGGGCCAGGATTTCGAATTCTACGCCGTCACCGTCGATATCACACAGGTCCCCTGCTTCGAAGTTGCCATTTTTCTCAATGATAGTGATGGGCCATTGTCCTGCGCCGGGGCCCGTGTTACGGTAGAAGTCGATTTGTTTGCTGAACCAACAGCAGGTTACGACGTCCAGGAAGCCATCGCCATCGACATCCAAAGGCACGTTCATAAAATCATCATGGTAACCTATACCTTCATCGTTGACCTCGTGGGTCTTGCCCTGGTCGTCGATTTTGTCTTTGAGTGAGCGAAACTTGTGAGGCTTGTAATGTGGGGCTTCGTACCAGTACTGTCCGGCGACGATATCAAGCTTACCATCGTTGTTGAAATCGCCTACACCGCAGGCCTCGCTGCGGAATTGGCCGACGCGGTGCATAATGAATCTTACCGTCTCCGGCTGCTTCGGTACCTCATCAAGTGTAGAACAAGACGGCAACAGAGACGACAAGGCCAACACGGCGATGGCCGCAAGATAACGACGAATTAAGCTGGTCATGTTCACGTTTTGTTATTCCTTCCTTGGTTATAATAACGTTTAGAGACGCCAGGGTGGGCGCATTGCGCGAGCGAGAAACCTGTCGGCCTCTGGGTCATCGACGAAACGTTCAGTTTCGGGATTCCAACGCAGTTTTTTACCCAGTCGTAAGCAGATATTGGCGACATGGCAGGTCGTCGTCGAGCGGTGAGCAACCTCGGCAGGCGCGATGGTCTCCGCGCGTGTTTTGACACAATCGAGGAAATCACGGTGGTGGCCGGTCATGAACGCATAGCTTCTCTGAGAGAAGTTGACCTTCTGCATAATGGCTTCGCTCGATGCGGTGATTTTTCCGTTGTCATCGACACTGACCCAGCCTTCGGTGCCGACGAATTTGTTTCCTCTTGGTCCCCTGCCGGGCTCGCTCTCGTCATGAAGAACCATCTTTACGCCGTCAGGGTACGTTGCAACGACCTCGAATCGCACAGGCGTATTGAACAAACCATCTTTAGGAAACTCGGCCCAACCTTCATACTCTGTAGGCCCGGTATATTGACTGCCGTGCGCCCACTGAGCCAGGTCGTTGAAGTGCGCTCCAAGGTCGGTCAATTGTCCGCCTGAGTAATCGTATAACCACCGAAAGCTGCCATGACACCGCCTTGGCGTGTAGGGCTCAAAAGGAGCAGGTCCGAGCCACATATCGTAGTCGAAGCCTTTCGGAACGGATTCGAGCTTCTGTGGAGGACACGTCGGGCCGTTATGGTAGTAGCAATGCAGGCTCCGAAGCCGGCCGAGCATACCGCTGTGAGCAATGTCCACAGCAAAACGAAAACAGCTATTACTACGTTGTTGGGTACCGGACTGATAGACAATCCCGAAACGTTTCATCGTATCGACGACAGCCCTGCCCTCAGCGATGGTCAGGGAAATCGGTTTTTCACAATAGAGGTCCTTGCCGGCCTTTGCAGCCTCAATAGAAATAACGGCATGCCAGTGGTCCGGCGTTGCTATCAGCACCGTATCAATGTCCTTGCGAGTTAGTATATCGCGAAAATCGTTGTATGCTGAACAGTCCTTGTTGCCGTATGTCGAATCCACCGCGTTTTTTGCTCTGAGCCGGTGGTTAGTATCGACATCACAGACAGCCAATATTCGCAGGTCATCACAGGTAAGAAAATTCCGCAAATTGTATGTGCCCTGTCCGCCCAAGCCGATAGCTCCCATCGTGATACGCTCACTGGGCAGAACAGAGCCGGCCTTACCCAGTGCCGATGACGGGATGACGTATGGTGCAGACACCGCTGTGGCGGCGACCACGCCACGTTTTAGAAACGACCTTCGCGAAATCTGTCTCATAAGGCCAGTCCGTGAATAAGTGCTCCATCTCATTTTGCTTGAACTGCCCGTTTTACGACAAAATCAGGGCTGCTCAACAGCAAAATACACTTTTGGCTTATACTATAAGTTCTCCGAGGATTCAAGCAAGCATTTTTTTCAGAGGATTTGATGCAGGGGAAACCCGAGCCGATGAATACCTGCTTCCTGCTTCAGGGGGACTTGCCAAAACGGAGATTCTGAGAAAAGCCCCAACTTTGAGAAACCCTTGACTATATACTCGATATATGTTAAAATAAGTAAGATTGTAGTAAAACGACAATTACGATTTTAAGGCTCATAAGTTAGGGTGACCCCGGTAAAATGGGACCCACACAAAGATAAAACCACGATTAGTGGCCGTAAACAAAAGTGAGGAAGGAAATAAAGATGCCCATATCCGTGAAAACGTCGTTACTATTTCGGCACGGACTTCTGCCGCAAGGCATCCTGTGGATAACAGGGCTGGTATTGATTGCATCCCTGGCTGGTTCCCTACGGACAGCTGGTGCCCAGTCTAAACTCGTAGGTGATTTGGATAAGGACTACAAGGTCGGATTCGGCGACCTGCAAATTCTTGCCTGGCAGTGGTTGGAGCCGGTCTGTCTCGTCCCCGGTTGTATTGCCGACCTGGATGGTTATAACGGAGTAAATATGGCCGACTTTGCACTGCTGGCGAACAACTGGCTGATGGAAGAACCACACCTCGTAATCAGCGAGTTTTTGGCGAGCAACGCCAGCAACAAGCCGCCTCTTCTACCGAAAGAAGGTGACCAGCTGGACGGAAACGGCGAATCCTCCGATTGGCTCGAGATTTACAATCCGACCGGCGAAACTGTTAGTCTGGATGGCTGGTACCTGACCGACAACAAGGACAACCGGACCAAGTGGCAATTCCCGGATGGCTTCGAGATTGAGCCGGGTAAGTTCCGGATAGTCTTTGCCTCGGAGAAAACGATTGACCTATACCCCTATAATTACCCATATCTTGACCCTGCTGATTACTATCACACCAACTTCGAACTTGACATAGACGGAGAATATCTCGGATTGGTGGCGCCTGACAGCAATATCGTCGTTCACGAATATGCGGATGAGTATCCCCGGCAGTTGACTGATATCTCGTACGGTCTGACACAGTACGCCACGACACTCGTGCCCGTTGATACGGCTGTTTCCTATCACGTGCCCACCAGCGGCGACGCGGGCACAGATTGGACCGCTGTTGAATTCGATGACTCAGAATGGGAAACCGGAGAGACCGGCCTGGGCTTTGGCATCGGGGGTGAGCAGACGGTCGCATACAACGACTGTGTGTATCGCAGCAGCGACCAGTACATCGCCGACAACGTTACAACATATGGCATTGGTGATAGATACACCGGCCCCACTTCCGGACCGCTGCTGGACCAGAACACAGGCAACGACATGGGTATCACGGCAACGCTGACACAGAGTGGCGGCGTGACCTGGCAGGTGGATCCAGATAGTGGCGGAAGTGACTGCGCCGCAGGCACCGACGCCTACAACACATTCGGTACTATAGCGGACATGACCGGCGTGATTTATTACGGCAGTACCGGCTGGTGGGTCGACCTGATGTTTACGGGCCTGGAGCCGACGACGGAGTACACCTTTGCCACGTCTGCTGCTCGCTGCAATTACACCAACCGCCTGACGATATACACTCTTAATGGCGCCGACACCTACACCAACGCCAGCACCAGCGGCGTGGATGTCCTCGCCGAAAACATGGTGAGGTTCAACACCGGTGATAATTACAGCGAAGGTTATGTTGCACGCTGGACGGGCATTACAGCGGCCGATGGCAGCTTTACGGTCCGGGCTGATGCAGACCCGGGCAGCACCGACGTTCATAAGGCGTATTCTTTTGACGTTTTCAAGCTTGAGGGAGAGTTCAGCGGCGGTGACTCCCAACTGCAGGCCGATATGTTAGGCGTCAATGCCTCCCTGTGGTCGCGCATCAACTTTCAGGTAGAAAGCCCCGGTCTCTTTGACACGCTGACCCTGCGGATGAAGTACGAGGACGGGTTCGTTGCATACATCAACGGCCAGGAGGTTGCCAGACGCAACGCACCGAATCCTGTGGAATGGAACTCAACGGCTGATTCCAACCGTCCGATTCAGGACGCTTCCGTCTTCGAGGAGATCAACCTAATGGCCTTCTTGGGCGTACTGCAACCCGGCTTGAACGTCCTGGCGATTCACGGGCTAAACGACGACAAGGACGACGGCGATTTCCTGATTCTGCCCGAGCTGGTCGCCGCAAGGAACCGTACCGTCCCGCAGTACTTCACTACACCCACACCACGCACATTCAATGTGACCGGTGCGATTGGTGTTGTCGATGAGGTCTGGTTGAGCCACAAGCGTGGTTTCTATGAGGACCCGTTTCTGCTGACGTTGTCTACCGCAACCGACGGTGCCGAGATCCGTTACACAACTGACAGCTCAACTCCGACAATAACTCACGGGGACACTTACATTTCACCGATTTTAATCGATAAAACTACCACGCTTCGCGCCGTTGCGGTCAAGACCGGCTGGCTGGACTCCGCGGTCGAAACGCACTCTTATTACTTCCTCGATGATGTTATAACCCAGGCTACCGACCCTATCACTGGAGCTCAGGTTACACCGGAAGGTTATCCGACTTCGTGGGGTTCGGTAACCGGTAATTACCAGGTGGACCCTGATGTTGTCGGACAAGGCGGAACGGACATCTTTGGCGGACTTTACGCCAACACAATAAAAGACGACCTGAAAGCAGTTCCGACCATCTCAGTGGTTATGGACAAGGACGACTGGTTCGGCGGCACAGGGATTTATATCAACCAATCACAGGACGGCACGGAAAGGGTGGCTTCATTTGAGTTTATCAATCCAAACACAGGGGAGGAATTTCAACAAAACTGCGCAATAGCGATGCAGGGAGGTGTCAGTGGTGGAGGCACGAGTCTGAACAGGTGGAAGGTATATAAGCTCTCGATGCGGCCCAGGTTCAAGGACAGCACTGATGATGCCTTGCCTACCGGTGGGCCGAGAAAGCTCGACTACAAGTTCTTTTCCGATTCTCCGATTGAACGCTTCGATACTATTGTACTCGATGCCGTACTTAACAACGCCTGGAATCACAGCAGCCAGCACGCGACGGCTATATATGTTCAGGACCAGTACGTTGCCGACCTTCATAACGCTATGGGCGGTCATTCGCCCCATGGATTCTATGCACATGTGTATATTAATGAGCTGTACTGGGGAATGTACTACATCCACGAACGACCGGACCATTCCTGGGCGGCAGAGATGTTCGGCGGCGAGAAGGAAGAATACGACGCCATCAAGCACGGTCTAAGCTACACCATCAACGACGGCGGCGGCTACGGCAGCGGCACCGCCGTATCCAACTTCAACGCTATGTTAGCCGCTGCTAATGCTGTACAATATGACCCGGCAAATCCCGACAAATACAATACGCTGTGTGAAATGCTGGATATTGATAACTTCATTACCTATATCCTGTCGCACTGGTACTCTATCAGCTGGGATTGGCCGGGGAAAAACTGGTACGCCACACATCGCCATCCCGACGGTAAATGGCGATTCCATACCTGGGATGCGGAGCATTCGCTTGAGTGGTACAATTTCAACGCCAATGCTCGCGGTGACAGCCCATACGACATTCACGACAAACTAAAGGGCAACGCCGAGTACAAGCTGCAAATTGCCGACTATGTACACAAGGCTATGTTCAATGACGGGCCGCTGTCAAACCCAGGGGCTACCCAGTTATTTCAGGCCCGAATGAACCAGGTCGACCGGGCAATCGTTGGCGAGTCTGCCCGTTGGGGAGACACACGCGTTACAATTCCACATACTCGGGAGGACTTGTTTAACAATCTAAATAGCGTCCTGACCGGATTTATCTCACCTCGCTGGTCATTCTTGTTCGATTGGCTCAGGGCCGGAGGGCTGTACCCGGGCATCGATGCGCCGGTCTTTTATATCAACGGCTCATATCAACACGGAGGCCAAATCTCGCATACCGACCTGTTTTCAATAACCTCCGCGACAGGCACCATCTATTACACCCTCGATGGCTCCGACCCGCGACAGCCCTGGACTTCAAATCCCGTCGGAACGCAATATGCCGGAGCGTTCAACCTGAACAAGAGTACACACGTCAAGGCACGAGCTATGAGCGGCAGTACG
>Ga0114922_10000544_pt1 | contig 36142 bp, 27 predicted proteins | sample AartaG_FD_100975 | JGI IMG/M metagenome (GOLD analysis project Ga0114922, IMG submission 100975) | Deep subsurface microbial communities from Aarhus Bay to uncover new lineages of life (NeLLi) - Aarhus_00045 metaG | ecosystem: Environmental > Aquatic > Marine > Oceanic > Sediment | place... | reverse complement strand
GGAGGAGATGGTTTGTTGTTGTCGTTTTGAAATGCACTCTTTAACAAAAAGGGGGAGGTGCGGTGGTCAGGGGGGGGGGGGGGGGGGGGGGGGGGGGGCATGGGAAGAAACAATAGAGGCGCTCTAAAACGTTCTCGTGGCCTGACACAATCCTTTCGCCGGGTGTTCGTTGTCTTCCCAGAACATCCCGGCGACGTTCTCCGCTTCCGCCTCTAGTTCTCTCTAAGGAGGGAGACGATTGTCATCCGTAGCGAAGTCCGCCAGGTGTCTGCATTCGCGCTCGACTGTCAACTCCTATGTGTCACACTGCAAATCCACAGTCCCCCGGTTTGGAGACGGCAGCAGATAAACGTCTGTCTCTTCGTTCCCTTGGCGGAACTGTTGGCGCCACTTGTCGAGTGTGATCGAAAAGGATCGGGGCGATTCGGTGCTGTTTTAAGCGACTATCAGTTCCAGGCATGCTGGCGCGCCCCTGACGCGGAAGGATAGGTGAACGAGCCACGGGTAATCTACCCAGCAGCCGCGTCTCTCTGCCCCTTCCAGCATCAATCCGGCAACAAAATCACGTCTCCCCTACATAATAAAGAGGGGGACATTTTGAAAAGCGTCCACATCAACCGAGTGTCTGGGCAATTACAAAATCCGCCTCGCCGCAAAACCGTAACTAAACAACTGCGCGAGGGTTTAGTTACGCAGGGCCGCTCCGTTATTGTTAGGTATGATAGCTTGGTTTTGATCCCCAAATTCCGAGCTCAGCAGGACGGACAGCTAGACGCGCGCCTATCTGTCTCCGCCAGTGGTGGATAAATTCAGGACGACGCTACTGAATATCTCGGCTTTAGATCATGTCGTATCATCAATTTTGCGTCGCGGACAAGGGGGCAGAGCCCCCTTGTATCCCCCCTTTGTTAAGGGACAAGTGTTTAAGGGTTAAGGAATTCCAAGTCCCGGAGACAACGAAAACCGCCGTGGTAGTCCCTGCTGCCTGGCGTGGCTCCGGGACGGTAGGAAACCCGCAGGCCCCTCGGGCTATTGAGCCAGGACCCGCCACGCAAAACACGGCGTTCGCCCGACGACGGGCCCCGTGGGTCACGCCGGGATGCGGGAGTTCCGTAGTAGCCGCTGTTGTACCAGTCCGAACACCACTCCCACACATTCCCCGCCATGTCATACAAGCCATGTCCATTGGCTGCAAACGATCCTACAGGCGAAGTGAATACATAGCCGTCATCATAACCCTGAAATATACTGCTACTGCTCTGATCTCTACCATATGCCTCATCACGCACGTTAGCTTGCTTGATTCCGTTGACTATTGGCAGCAGGGTGTTACCCCACACGTATTTCCGGCCATCCTGCCCTCCGCGGGCAGCATACTCCCACTCCGCCTCAGTCGGCAGGCGTACTCCAGCCCACTCGCAATAGGCCACGGCATCAAGCCATGTAACATTCACTATCGGATGGTTAAGATAACGCCAGCCGGGATTAAAATTGTTACCCTCGTATACGGGCTCCGGGGGCATTGATCGGCCGGTAGAGTCGCAGAATCTTTTGTATGCGCGCACAGTAACCTCCGTGCGGCTTATCCTGAAACCGCGACTGATCGTCACGCGGTGGCGAGGACCCTCGTCGTTTAGGGCATCATCATCGCCTGGCACAGCGCCCATCTGGAAACTGCCCGGAGGGATGTAGACGTACTCCAGGCCGCCGCGGTCGCGCCAGATACCCCCTTCGGCCATCGGCCCCGTGGACACCGTTTCCGCCGCTTCCGGCTCCAGCCAGGCGTCAAGCTCTTCCGTCTGGCCCCGGCGCAGAGTCACCTCCCGGTTGACTACATTTGAGCGGTAACCATCGCGGCGGACTGTCACACTGTGGTAGCCGATAGGGATATTGGAGATGGTCAGCCTCTCAGCGCCCCCGCTGGTGGCCATGACACGGTTATCCACCAGCACCTGGGCTCCGGCAACATTTACATTAACAACTAGAATGCCGACAATCGCCTCTCGCTGAACCTCCGGCTCCGGTATTTCTGCCGGCTCGCCGGGCCCTTCCGCGACAGCGCCTACTTCAACCGGTATAAAGTAGAAATCGCCGATGACGCTCGATGCGGTCCAGGGCAACTGCCTCTGGTTGGAGGCCCTGTAGACCTCCGCTCTGACCCTATCGAACACTTCCCCGAGCCCCAGGCCCGGGATCTGCAAGACCTCGATCAGATGCTGAGTGAAGAGGCCGTTTCTGCCAGCCGGATTGTCGCTGGCGGTATCTCCCGGGGCGGTGGCCAGGGCTATCAGCGTACCCCGGCCGGCGTGCATGGCCGAGAGGCCGCGGGATACGTCTCTGCCCTCGACGTAAGGATTGTTGCGGCAGGCGTCGAGAACGATGACGTTCAGGCGCGCCCCCGAGCCCTCCATGCGCTCACGAACCCGGTTGGCGGGGTAGGCCGTGTACGGAACGTCAGCCATGTCGCGCAGCTCGAAGTCGACGGGGAGCAGGTAGTTTATGCCGTCGACCTGGATGCCGTGTCCAGAGTAGAAGAACACTCCGACGTCACCGGGAGCAAGGGAGCTGATGAACCCGGTGACCGCACTGTCGATCTCCTGTAGAGTTGTGTTCTCGGCGATACTCACAGCGAAACCGAGACGCTGCAATAAATTGCGCATGTCACGTGCGTCGTTGAGGGCATTGTGGAGCGGCATGGTCGGGTAGGCGGTGTTACCGATGACAAGCGCCACACGCTGTCTATCCTGAGATGCTGCATATGTTTCTTGAACATAGACCAGGGATAAAATGATCAACCCGGTGATAATCAGTCCTGATGCTCTAAAAAGTTTGTTCATCCTGCAACCTCAACAGTGTGCTCCCATCAATAATCTGAAACAACACATATCAGTTATCCAATAAGTTCAAACTGAAATATCCCGTCACCATTCTCGCCAATAGATATCATGACACTACAATGTGTTAATAAAATCATACATTCCACAGCTGTTACCTTGGTTGTATGAGGAATTCCTCGAAGTGCACCAATTGCAAGTGATAACGCTCTGGTAATTGGTCATTAATCCTGTTTAGTAGGCGCTGCTTGAGCTGTGGCCAGTTGGGGGAATCTAACTCATCAGAAGACTGCCTTGCGAAAAAAGTATATATATTATCCCTTATCCGTGACATGACTGCAGGTTCGCTCTCCATCTCTTGCTGAATCTCTTGGCTCCTCACCTCGAAAGAAAGCTTAATCTTAAGATAAGCATCCCCTGACAATACGCTATCTCGCCTTCTCAGGCGGAGTAAAAACGGTTCAGAGAAATTCAACACTCCCGGCAGCTCAGTAGTCACTATTTCAGTGGGACGCCCAGGTTCCGCAGGTTGTTCTGTGTCGGCAACTCTTTCTGGTGAGATGAAATGGAATTCACCGATAACACTTGAAAGGGACCAGGGGACCTGGCGGCCGTCGGAGCTGCTATGAACCTCGGTCCTGACGTAGTTGAAGACCTGGTCGATGTTCAGGCCGGGAGTACGGAGTGCCTCGATCAGAAACGACGTGAAGAGGCCGTTTTCGCCACGGGGGTTATCGCTGGCGATCTGGCCGGGCGCGGTGGAGAATGAGATGTATGTGCCGGTTCCCACGGACATGGCGGCCAGGCCGCGCGAGCCTGACCTGGATGTGCTAAATGGGTTGTTGCGGCAGGCGTCGAGGACAATGATATTCAGGCGGGTGCTTCTACCCTCCATCCGCTCCCGCACGCGCTCGGCGGAGTAGGAATCGTACTTGGCGTCGGCTTCATCCACGGCGTCGAAATCGGTGGGAACCAGGAAGTTCTCGCCGTCGATCTGTATACCGTGGCCGGCGTAGAAGAAGAAGGCGATATCCCCCTGTCGAATCGACCTGATAAATGTATCTACGGCCCCCTCCAACTGTTGCAGGCTTGTGTTCTCGGCGATGCTGACCGCGAAGTCGAGCTGCCGCAGAACATCCCGCATAGAGCGGGCGTCGTTGACGGCGTTGCGCAGCCGCGGCATATCCGAGTAAGAGTTGTTGCCGATAACCAGGGCTACACGACGGCCTGAGACAGTTGCCCCCCCGAGGCCACGCTCGGCGCCCTGCTCGGCTGGCGGAGGCTCTTCCTGGGCAGGGCAGCCGGATAGAACAATCAGGCTGACGAATAACAAAACCGCGATTGCAGCTCTCATCGGCACGCACCAAAAAGGGCTTCAACAAGCATTAGTGCAATCATTGTAGCAGAAGCCGTTATAACGATATTAACAAACGCTAACCGGGTTCTTGATTATCGATCTTGTTCGGTAAGCTGGTAAATCCTTATGGTGTCCCCGGCATAGATGCGGTCTGGATTCACGATACCGTTGTCATAAGCGATCTTGGGGAACAGGCTCCCTCGACCATAGAACCTCTCGGAGATACCCCAAAGGGTGTCGCCCCAGACGATCAGGTATTCCTGGAAGTTCCAGCGCTCTATCGGGACGACGGCGCGGGTGCCGGTTGAGCCCGTAGATCGATAAATCTCCACCTCTTCAGGAGTAGGATCGGAGTAGTTCTCGCTGACGATGAAGAAGACTTCCTTGCCGGCCCAGGAATCCACGGAACGGGAGGAGAGCTGGCGGCGGAGGTCGTTGACGAAGATGAGGGAGTCAACGGTCACTGTATAACTGAATAACTGGCTCGAAGCGGGGGATGCTCCCGCAGCGGAAATGTCGAGAGGTTCTGCCGAGGCTATCGCCTGAAGGAATTCCAAACCAAGCGGCCTCTGGACACCTATGCGTGGCTGCTGAGGGCTAGGGATTTCATACGACTGGTTGGCCTGGACCCTGCCAGATGGGTAAGCCGGGTTTGGGAAGAGGATGTTGAGAAGACCGTCGGGCTGGATGTCATAAAGGAGAATGTAGCAGTCCCTCTCGGGCACGAGCCTCAAGGAGAACTGCTCGTTTATCCTGTAGTAAGTCCCCGCACTCTTGTTGAGCTGGATGTCGACGTCGTAATCGGGTCTTCCCTGGCGCTGCACAACTGGTAACGTGTGTCTCTGTGCGCCGGCCTGTGAGAGGATCGCCAATTTGTTCGCCGGCGGCCGGGCGTATTCCTCGACAAGGAGGTAACGAGTCGGCGCCGTCGTCGGATCACGATCCTCATCCTGAGCTTGCAAACCGACTGTCGTGAAGACGAGGGCACAGCTCATAACCAGCGAAGTCAGTCTCATTTTCCCTCCTGACTACCCGTAGATCAAGGCTGATGGATGAAGGCCAAAGTTCCGATCAGAATGGCATCCTCGTCCTCTCCCTCTAGCTCCAGCAGCACGTGGTTATCCCGCACAGCACGGCGCAGGGCTAATCCCTCCTGGCGCTCCTGGATCTCCTCCAAAGTGCTCTCGAAGACACCGGCACCGATGCTGTCGGCCGTGAAGGAATCAAGCGCTTCAATCGGCTCCGGAGCGAAAAGGATATAGACGATTTCGTTGCCGGCAGTTTCATCGAAGCGGAACCAGCCGCCGCTTTCTCCGCCCGGGATCACGACGGTGTCATTGCTTTCCACGCTGTTCTCTCCCCGGTTGATGCGGGGATCGGGAAACAGCCTCTGCACCGTCCCGTCCGCACTCCTGTTGAAGAGATAGAGGACGCCATCGCTATGAGCGGTGACCGAGAGACGGAATCCTTCGCCGGTTAGGAACGGCGTATCTAGAGCGACAACCAGCGGCCCTTCCTCGGTCTCCTTTTCGATGTGATAAGTGAGGGCCATCAGAGGCGTGGACGTCTCGGCGGATTCACCGCGATCGTTGTCGTCCTCGTCAGTGGCGGGCTGGCAGTTGGTGAGAAGAAGCAAAGCCAGCGCCAGCATAACGGCTATCGAGCAGCGTGCTTTCATGATCTATCTCCCTTCTCCCCGGCTATCGTGCCTGAGTGAAGCTACCGAGGGCGATGCGTTAACACTATCCTACGGGCTACGAAAGGCACATCACCCCTGTAGCGCTGAACGAAATACATCGCGGAGGTTCCCTCGGCTTCCTCGGAGTCGTACTCCTCGGAGAAGTCCTCGTACATCAAGCCCCGCGAATGCCGTCGACCGGCAAAGAGTTCTTCTATCCGCCGCAACACCCGCGCGCCCTGGCTTTCGCCGGCGGATTCCGAGTCGAAAATGTCCTCAAGCGCGTCGATCGGCTCGCCGCTGGCAAACAGGTAGATGGTTTCGAGGCCGGGATCGTCATCGAAGCGGAACCAGCCGGCATCGGGGATCGAGACGGTCGTGTACTCGTCCACACGGTTTCTTCCGTCCCCGAACTGTCGGCTGGGGAAGAGGAGCCTGCCGGAACCATCCGCCTCGCGCAGGAACAGGTAAAGGTAGGCGTCGAAATTGGGCATGATGCGGATGCGGAAGCGGTCGCCGCTGTAAAAGACGGCCCGGTCGGTCACCTCGCGGAAGTCGCAATCGGGCGTCCTCAAAAGGATGCTGGCGCGCACTCCGGCGTAGCGGACCGGTTCCCGGTCGCCGTATTCGGGATCGTACGCTATCCCTCTCCCGTAGAAATGAGACATGGCGCGCGAGGCGTCTTCCCGGCCCTGCTGGGACGAAACTCCCAGGGGGCCAACTACGACCAGAGCCAGGATAGCGACCACTCCCGCGATAACGGCCGAAACATGAATTCTTCTCATCACGCTTCTCCCTTCAAAGAAGCTCGTTCGTCTTCACACTACCTATTTCACCACGCCGCGGATCCTTTCATCACCGCTCGACTGTGACGAACTCGACCGTCGCCTCCGCCCAGCGAGAGAGAGGAATGAAGCGATGCAGCGCGCCACTCCCACCGCCGGCGAGGAAGATATTCCGCAGGAATCCCAGGGCGTCGACGTCAGTGCTTCCGCCGTAGGAAAGCACTTCGGTCGGGGATGCCAAGGGAGGCAAGACGATTCGGAGACGCTCGTAGTCTGCCCTGGAGCGGAATGCAAGCACCTTTATCAGTTCCCGGCCGAATGGCGGTGCGATGCGCAGTATCGGTCCGCGCTGAGGGTCCGGGAGATTGTAAACACGGCCTCCCAGGATGAGGTTGTCACGCTCTCGCCGGTTCGGGAACAGGATGTGGAGGTCGCCGTTGACGCTCAGGTTAAGCACCAGCAGGTAGCAATCGGCCGACGCCTCGACGCTGAAGCCCAGGTCCTCACCGCCCCTGTACCGGCTTTCCGACAGACGGATATCGACTGAGAACGCAGGAGATGGGTTTGCCAGGTCGGCGAGCAGGTCCCTGAGTGCAAGATTGCGCACGGCCTCAACGACCCGTTCGTATCGGTACGGTTGGGTCAGTGTTACCTCGTTGAGGAACCTGCCGTTGCCCTTGGTGATGAGGAAGGTCAGGCCCGCTGTCTGGAGGCCCCGCGCTCCGGCGTCCTGAATGAGCCCCACGAGGTAGTCGGCATTCTGACCGGCCGATCCCACGAGACGGATGGCTGTCGAGCTTGCCAGCCGATCGCGGATGTTCCTCAACTCGGACATACTTGAAGAATCGGGTCGGAAGGACCGGTCCGTCAGAACGACACCCAAGCAGACATTAGGTCGCTCGAAGTTGTAGATGTGCTCAGTTTCCACGACCGGATCGCCAACATTTATTTGTCCCCTCTGAGAAAGAACCCGGCAGAAAGAACGCGTCTCCTCGGCTCGTGAGACCTCCAGTTCGGCAACCGGCCTGGAGAGCGAACCTACGGCGAACCGACAGCCAGCTTGTATTTCGTCAACCGCTCCCGCGTTAATGGTTACCGCTCCGGCGGATACGGCTAGGACCCTGTGGAAGCTGGGGATTTCGGGCGGCCCCGGTTCAGGTTCAGGTTCGGGCTCAGGAGCCGGCCCGGGAGATGGCGTGCCTTCCCAAAGGAATGCAGAATTCACTTCGCCCGAAGGGCACTCAAGCTGGGGATGGCGTTCGTCCCTTTCCAAGACGCTGCGCGCCACGTAGGCGTGAATCTCGCCATAACTTATGGAATTATCGCGATTGCGATCCGCCAGCCCCCGCAGCCCCCTGAACAGGTAGTAGGTGAAGGAGCCATGTCGCCTGTTGAAATCTAGGAAGAAGTTCTCGTACGCCTCTTCGTTAGCGTTCGCAGCGGAAAGGACGATCCAGGGATTCTGAGCAACTCCCCCTCTCGCGCTGCCGGCGGAAAGATCAACGATGGATAGAGAATCGGTTTCCCCTTGAGGAGGTTCCTCCTCAATTATGGGGAAATACCTGCTTTGCCTCGACCCGGTACTGATATCACGAGTGATGGTGCCGCTATAGCAGCTATCGAAGAGCAGCACTACGCGCCTCGACCTGATCTCGGAAAACAACTCGCTCAATTCATCATCGATTATCATCCCAGCCGGCACTCCGCCGCCTGCCATGGACTCCCGGGAAAAGTCGGTTGCCAAGATAGCTTCATCGCGATTGTCCGCTTCGTCGCCGCTCCTGTCGCGTATATAGGTCCCATGGCCGGCGAAGAAGAACACAACCCGGTCACCAGGTCCCGCACCCTGCACGAGCCAAGCCCGGATCTGCTGCAGAATGCTGTCTTTTGTTGCCGCTTGATCGGTAAGTGTACGGATTTGCTCACGGCGAAAACCGTACTCCTCCAGGAGCAATCTGCTGATCAACTCGACGTCATTTACCGGGCCCTGGAGATTGGTTACCCTTGGGTCGTGGTATCTGCTGATACCGATAAGAAGGGCCCGGTCATCGGCGACCGTTTTCGCCGATAGACCGAGCGCCATCGCTGCCGCAACCGCGAGCCATACTACCGTTCTTCTCACCTCTGGACCTTCCTGCCGATAAAGCGTTGATCCTCGAAGCGAGATCCCGCCTCAAGGATCAAATACTCACTGCAGCAGCGATTACCGGTGCTCTATGTTAATAACCAGCACCACCGGATTCCGATGCGAGGTGTCCTCCGGGGGATCGTACTCGATGCCGTAGCCGTGGACATCCTCATCAGTGCCGTACTGAACCCGGGTGCTTCCATGCCAACCCCTCATCAGCTGGCTCAGAACCTCCTGGTCCTCGTCGGTCGGCTCCTGGGCGCTGCTGCCTTCTCCCTCGCCAAGCCTTTCGAGCACTGCGTCGATCGGGTCCACGCGGTAGCGGGAGAGGACTACGTAGAGCCGCTCGATGCCGGTGCGCTCGTCGAAGATGAAATTCCCGGTGTGGGGGATGACATGCTCTGTGCCCTCGTCGAGGCGGTTGTTGGTGCCCGCCTGGCGCGTCGGGAACAGGACGCTGAACCGTGTGGAAGACGTAACGTCGTCCTCGTCGTAGACGATTCCCCTGGACCGGTCCTCGAACAGGCTGTCGGGGTCACCGCTAAAGGTGCGATTCAGCACGTAGACGTAACAGTCGTCGTTCGCTTCGAGGACGAACCGCACCCGATCGCCCGACTCGAACGGATACCTGGTCGAGACAGTATGTGTCCGATCGCCCCGCACGAGCTGGATGTGGAACCTTGCGCCCAACTGATCAACCTCGTCGTCGTAGTAGATACCCCTGGGCGAAGCCTGCTCCTGCTCCTGCAACAGCCCCGAGGTTGCCCAGACGACAGGCACGGCCAGCAGTGCGATTAGAATCCTTGTGCCAACTCTCATTGTCCCTTCTCCTTTCATGTCCCTTGCCGATACTGCTATTCGCTGTGGCGAATAACGATCTCTTCAAAGATGACCGTCGGGCGGTTGTCCAAGTTCCTTCCGAAGATGGTCACCCGGTCGGTCCTGACTTCCTTCTGGAAATAGTATGTCGGGGAATAGCGATCCCTTACATCGATGAGTGTTTCGTCGGTCAGCTCGCCGCCCTCAAAGAAAACATGTTCCAGCTCGGGGACTTGCTGTTCCGCAATGATCAGCACGAGCCGCTCGACGCCGGGCACCTGGTCCAGGGCGAACGCTCCCGTCGCGGGCAGGCGATACTCCTGCCCCCTCCTGAGCCAGTTGGCGCCGCGGTCGACCTCCCGCAGCGGCACCAGCAGACGGTATTCGTCTCCGCGGCGTGTGGCGGCCAGGTAGCAGTAGCAGTCCCTGCTAACCCTGATCCGGATGGAGAGGCCGTCTCCCGAGCGGAAACCGTCGGTCTCGCGGACCACTACCCACTCTCCCTCTTGCTGGAGCTCAAGTGTGTAATCTACCCGCAGCCTCACGCCCGCGGACGCCAGAGCGGAGAACAAGAGCAGAGCTGCCAGCGCCAGTACTATCGCCAACCTTTTCATCACCATTCCCTCTCGTGACGTAGCGTGAAGCGGACGGCGAGGGCATTGGTCCCCTCAGTCCGCGTTTGGATCAGGAACGACTCTTCGCCGTCGCCCTCCTCAGCGCCGTTGCCTCCCGCCTCGGTTCCGCGCAGGCGGCGGAAGAGGTCCTCGACCCGCTCCCATTCCCTCGCAGGCAGAACGCCGTCGTCAGCGACCTCCAGCTCCTCCAGCTCATCTACAGGCGCCAGGGCGAGGATCACCAGGACCTGCTCCTCGCCGGGGTTCTCGTCGAACCGCAGCCAGGAGGTCGGTGGCACCTGGTAGGCGGTGTAACTGCGCACGTAGTTGCGGCCGCGGTTGATGCGGGGGTTGGGGAAGAGCCGGCGGACGGTGTCGCTCTCGTCCTTGTTGAAGATGTAGAGGTAGCCGTTGTGGTTCGCCGCCAAGCGCAACCTGAAGCGGTCGCCGCTGTGGAAGCGGTGGCCAGGAGCAACTCGCACCAGGTCGCAGTCGTCGCCCGACCCCACCAGCAGCTCCACAGCGTGGCGGAGGCCGATCCGCGGGATCGGCACACTGATCCTCTGGCCGGCGTAGATACGGTGGGGATCGTTGATCCTGTTCATGCGGGCCAGCAGGCCGGCCTTGGTCGGGTCGCCGAGCTTCCTCTGGGCTATGCCGCGCAGCGTGTCTCCGGCCTGGATGGTGTAGTTCTCGACCGGGCCCGCGTAGTCGCCCTCGGCGTGGTAAGGGGCGTAGAACAGCCCCCTGGCGTTACCCTCACGGTCCTCTTCCTGCGCCGTCAGGAAAACAGGAAGCGCCAAGGTGACAAACAGGATGGTTACCGATGCCGTTAGAATAATCCGTTTTTGGCAGTTCATGATCTCTTCTCCCAAACGCAATGAAAATCTTCGCTCTGGTGCGGTAATGTCCCCGGGTGAAATTTCCTTTCAGTCTATCACCACACTACACGCAATCTATATAGGTAGGACAGATTCACCGCGGCGAACAAGCTCTCTTGTCTGTCACACTTTCCATACCCTACCGGTAGGATAGACATTCTTGTCTGTCATCCGCCACAGGTGGAATGACTCCACCTGAAGCTTCTTCGTTAGATCATGTCGTATCATCAATTTTGCGTCGCGGACAAGGGGGCAAAGCCCCCTTGTATCCCCCCTCCCGAAAAGGGAAAAAGGGAAAAGAGTAAAGGGAACACTAATCCAGGTCCCGGAGACAACGAAAACCGTAGTAGTCGATCCAGTTGCCCGGCGCGATCCCGAGACGGTTGGATACCCGCAGGTTCCTCGGGTCATCGGCCCAGGACCCGCCACGCAAAACACGGCCGTCGCCCGACGACGGGCCACGTGGATCAACCTGAGCTGACCTGCCATAACTCCCATACCAGTCCGAGCACCACTCCCAGACGTTGCCCGCCATGTCGTACAGCCCCCAGGCGTTGGGTCGCTTCTGGCCTACGTCGTGGGTCTGTCTGCCGCTATTCTCACTATTCCAGGCATACCTCCCTGCAGAATCGCTCCCCCAGTAATACTCTGTAGTCGTCCCAGCCCTGCAGGCATACTCCCACTCCGCCTCAGTCGGCAGTCGATAAGTAACTCCTTCTATTTCGCTCAAACGGCGGCAGAACTCCACGGCATCATTCCAAGACACTTGCTCAACAGGCCGGTTTGAACCCCTGAAGCGAGACGGATTCGTTCCCATCACACTCTCGTACTGCTCCTGTGTGACCTCGTAGACGCCAATGTAGAACGGCCTTGTAATCGTAACGCGGTGTACAGGGCTTTCATCGCTGTTCGCTTCACTGGAATTCGATCCCATCCTGAACGAGCCGGCGGGTATCAGCTTGAATCTCATGCCTACTGAATTGATGAGTAATCCTGTCCTACGTTCCAGCTCAGAGATCTCTGCCGTCGCCTCCGGATCATCAGGATAAGAGGCCAGTACTTTAGCCCACAGCTCCTGGGCTTCGATCCAGCGTTCATTGGCTGCGTGGTCGCGAGCCGCCAGGCGATAGGCGGGCACACGTTGCCGCTCCGACTCCAATGCTGCTTGTCGCGCGCGTTCCTCGGCGATCTCTCGCAACCTGGCGTCGCACTCGGCGAGCTTGGGGTCGATGATCGACACCAAGGCAGAATCGCGATTCCTGGCAGCTAAAAAGAGTACTCTAGCCCTCCGGTAATCCCCTCGATCAAAGGCCTCCATCCCGCTTTGATACAGCTCGACGGCAGTCTCCGCGCTCACCTCAGGGAGAGTCGGCTTTTCATCCAACTCGGGCTCGTCTACTGTCTCCTCGGTCGGTTGGATGAAGTAGAAATCGGTGTAGATACTCGATGAGATCCAGGGTTCCTGGCTTCCGTTGGAGGCGCGAAAGACTTCTCCCCCGACTTGACGGAACACTTGGTCTATTGTCAAGCCGGGAATCTCTAGCGCGTCGACGAGATGGGCTGTGAACAGGCCGTTATTTCCCCGGGAGATATCGCTGGCTGTCTGCCCCGGTCCGGCGGCGTAGGCGATGAATGTGCCGCGGCCGGCGTTCATCGCCGCCAGGCCGCGCGAGCCCGCCCTGCTGAGGCTGAACGGATTGTTGCGGCAGGCGTCCAGGATGATGATCCGCAGGCCGGCGCCGGACTGCTCCATCAACGCCTGCAGACGCTGCGCAGAAATGGAATCGTAGACCGCGTCCACCTCGCTGCCGGCGTCGAAGTCGGTCGGCATCAGGTAGTTCTCGCCCTCTTCCGATTGAAAGGCGTGGCCGGCGTAGAAGAGGAGGGCAACATCGCCGGGATTCAGCGAGGCGATGAAGCTCCTGACAGCCCGATCCATCTCCCTATGGCTGGTGTTCTCGGCTGTGCGAATAATAAATCCCACTCGCTGGAGCGCCTCCCGCATCGAGCACGCGTCATTAACAGCGTTATGAAGCGGAGACAAACCCGTGTAAGAGTTGTTGCCGATGACCAGGGCAACTCGCCGGCTCTCCTGCGATGCGGCAGATGTTTCTGGAGGAGAGAGCAGAGCGATTACCAACAAACCAGCCAGGAGAAATTCCGAAGCCCTTATCATTTGTCGCATCTCAAAACCCCTCAAAATCGCTACCAGAGGCTCCGTCCGCCGCGGTGGAGACCCCGTTAAGGGACAAGGTTTTAAGGGTTAAGGGAATCCAAGTCCCGGATACAACGAAAACCGTTGTAGTTGAGCCTGTTAACTGGCGAGAACCAGTTACGGTAGGATACCCGCAGGTACCTCGGGTAATCGCTCCAGGACCCGCCACGCAAAACACGGCGTTCGCCCGAAGACGGGCCCTGAGGGTCACGAGACGGCGAACGGCTGTAGTAATCCTCATCGTACCAATCCGAACACCACTCCCAGACGTTTCCGGCTATGTCGTGCAAACCCCATGCATTGGGTCGCTTCTGACCCACGTCGTGGGTCTGATAGCCGCTATTCTGGCCATACCAGGTATAGCGCTCGGCAGAATCGCTCCCCCAGTAGTAATCCGTCGTGGTATTAGCCCTGCATGCGTACTCCCACTCAGCCTCCGTCGGCAAGCGATAAGTAACACCCTCCATCTGGCTCAGACGCCGGCAGAACTCCACTGCATCATTCCAAGAAACGCTCTCCACAGGTCGGTTAGAACCTCTGAAATGAGACGGGTTTATTCCCATCACACTCTCGTACTGCTCTTGTGTGACCTCGTAGACACCGATGTAAAACGGCCTCGAAATCGTCACGCGATGGATAGTACTCTCATCGTCATCAGCATTACTGGAATTAGAGCCCATCATAAAAGAGCCGGCGGGAATCAGCTTGAATCTCATACCGATGGAGTTTCTGATCATTGCCGGGGGTGTGGGCGTCGGCTGTGACGGTTCAGAAGTTACCGTTTCAGCGGGGCGCTCAGGTTCCGCAGGTTGTTCTGTGTCGGCAACTCTTTCTGGTGAGATGAAATAAAATTCACCGATCACACTTGTAAGGGACCAGGGGACCTGGCGGCCGTTGGAGCTGTTATGAACTTCGGTCCTGACATAGTTGAAGATCTGGTCAAGGTTCAGGCCAGGAGTACGGAGGGCTTCGATCAGAAACGACGTGAAGAGGCCGTTATTTCCGCGGGGATTATCGCTGGCGACCTGGCCGAGAGCGGTGGAGAAGGAAATGTATGTGCTGATTCCCACGGACATGGCGGCCAGACCGCGCGAGCCTGACCTGTAGGTGCTAAATGGATTGTTGCGGCACGCGTCGAGAACAATGATGTTCAGGCGCGTGCTTTTACCCTCCATACGCTCCCGAACACGCTCCGCGGAATAGGAATCGTACTTGGCATCAGCTTCATCAATAGCGTCGAAATCGGTTGGTACCAGGAAGTTCTCGCCGTCGATCTGGATGCCGTGTCCGGCGTAGAAGAAGAAGGCTATATCCCCTTGTCGAATCGATCTGATAAATGTATCTACGGCCCCCTCCAACTGTTGCAGGCTCGTGTTCTCGGCGATGCTAACCGCGAAGTCGAGCTGCCGCAGCACATCCCGCATAGAGCGGGCATCGTTGACGGCGTTGCGTAGCGTTGGCATATCCGAGTAAGAGTTGTTGCCGATGATCAGTGCCACGCGGCGGCTCTCTTGCAATGCGGCGGATGTGTCTGGAGGAGAGAGCAAGGCGATTGCTAGTAAACCAGTCAGGAGAAGTCCTGAAGCTTTTATAATGTGTCGCATCTCAAAACCCCTCAGAATCGCTACCAGGGGCTCCGTCCGGCCGCGGCGGAGATCCCGTTAAGGGACAAGGGTTTAAGGGTTAAGGGAATCCAAGTCCCGGATACAACGAAAACCGTTGAGGGGGTTGTCACTGTAGCCAGGCGAGTACCCGCTACGGAAGGATACCCGCAGGTTCCTCGGGACATTGACCCAGGACCCGCCACGCATAACACGGCGTTCGCCCGATGACGGGCCTTGAGGGTCACGAGCCGGCGAACGGCTGTAGTAATCCTCATCATACCAATCCGAACACCACTCCCAGACGTTTCCGGCTATGTCGTGCAAACCCCATGCATTGGGTCGCTTCTGACCCACGTTATGGGTCTGACTGCCGCTATTCTCGTAATGCCAGGCATAGCGCTCGGCGGAACCGTTTCCCCAGTAGTAATCCGTCGTGATATTGGCCCTGCATGCGTACTCCCACTCTGCCTCCGTCGGCAAGCGATATGTAACACCCTCCATCCGGCTCAGACGCCTACAGAACTCCATGGCATCATTCCAAGAAACGCTCTCCACAGGCCGGTTTGAACCCCGGAAGTGAGACGGGTTTGTTCCCATCACACTCTCATACTGCTCCTGTGTGACCTCGTGGATGCCGATGTAGAAAGGCCTCGAAATCGTCACACGATGGACAGGACTCTCATCGTCATCAGCATTACTTGAATTCGATCCCATCAGAAACGAGCCTGATTGGATGAGCTTGAACCTCATGCCGATGGAGTCTCTGACCATTGCCGGGGGTGTGGGCGTCGGCCGCGGAGGTTCAACAATCACAGGGGATGGTTCCGAAACAACGCCACCCGCGGGCGGTATGAAGTAGAAGTCGCCGTAGACGCTGGATGCGGTCCAGGGTTCCTGCCGGCCGCTGGAGGCCCGGTAAACCTGCCCCCCGACTCTCCTGAAGACTTCTCCGATTCGCAAGCCGGGAACCCGAAGCGCCTCGATGAGGTAGGAGGTGAAGAGGCCGTTGTTTCCGCGCGGGTTATCGCTGGCCGCCTGGTTGGGTCCGGTGGCGAAGGCGATGAGTGTGCCGCTGCTGGCGTTCATCGCCGCCAGGCCGCGCGAGCCCGAGCGGCGGGCGCTGAACGGGTTGTCGCGGCAGGCGTCGAGGACAATAATCCTCAGCCCGGCGCCGGACTGCTCCATCCTCTCCCGGATCAGCTCTGCGGAATAAGCCCGGTGCTTGGCCTCGATCTCGTCCACGGCATTAAAATCGGTCGGCACCAGGAAGTTCTCGCCGTCGACCTGTATGCCGTGGCCCGAGTAGAAGAAGAGCGCCACGTCACCGGGGTTTACCGAGACGATGAAGTCCCGGACTGTGCGCTCAAGCTCCGCACGGTTGGTGTTCTCGGCGATCCTGACGGTGAAGCCCAGTTGCCGCAGCACATCCCGCATCGAGCGCGCGTCGTTTACGGCGTTCTGAAGTGGCATGCCTGAATAGGTGTTATTGCCTATGACCAGGGCCACGCGCCGTCCGTCTTGCTGGGCACTGGACCACCCGGGCGGAAACAGCAAGGCGAAAGCCAGGAAGGCGGCGAGCGCCGCGACCGTTATGCCGAAGGAAGTTAACCGGGAAAGCCTCAGGCAAGCCATCTTCGTCTCTCCAGTCGAGGATGAAGCGATTGCAGAATCTGTTTTGTTGAAACCCCTCTTGAATCTATGTCCATATCGCATGGGCTGTCAAGGTTGCCGCATCGAGTTCCTGTGCCGCATCTCTCGCCTACATGATTTCCCGAGATCGGTTTTCCTTACACTCGAAAACGAAATTGCCGCAATTGTCCTCACTTATCCGCCCTGAACGTATGTATGCTACAATTTCCCTCGAAAATTGGGTCAAACCGAGTATCCTGACTTGAGGATATCCCAAGCAATAGTAATAAGTAATAGCACGTCACGGTACTTCGTTCTGATCCTTATTTCTTGTGTGAACTTTAGCCGTCAACATTAACGGCGCACAGAACCGGACGAGCGGGGCAGGGGCGATGCCGGACAAAGAGCTTCTTTTCTCCAAGCTGAGTGAAAGGATCAGGGGGTTTGCGACATCACGGGTAGGAAGCGGTCGGGCAGAAGATGTGGCGCAAGAGACGATGCTGGTCATCGCGGAGAAGTACGGCGACGTAACAGACACCAGCGAATGTCTGCGCCTGGCCTTCAAGATAGCGCGACTCAAGATCAGCAACCTCTGGCGGCTTGACCGTAGACGCAAAACTAGTGGAGTCGACAGCGAGGAGCTGGAGCGGTTTCCGTCAGAAGATGATGCACCGGATCGCGAGATGATGAGGAGCCAGATGATCGATCAACTGACGAAAGCCATGTCGGGGCTGACTGTACGCTGTCGGGAGATTTTCAGGATGAAGCTGGACGGACTTAGGTTCGCGGAAATCGCCAAGCGGCTGAAGGTGAAGTCGCTCAACACTGTTTACGTTTGGGACCACCGTTGCCGCCAGCGGCTGAAGGCCGAGCTGCGGCGTAAGTTCAACTGGGATATCTGAAAATGGCGTGTACAAACAAGAAGATCGGGAGCAAGATCGGAGCCTGGGAGCAGGGTCTCCTGGGCGAGGAGGAAAGGGTAGAGTTCGAGGCGCACCTGCTAGAGTGCCAGAGCTGCTTCGGCGAAGCGGCATCATTTTCGGAGGCGGCGGAATTGATCCGTGACCCGGTGGTTCGCACCGAGCTCGTGAAGCGTCTGGAAGCGACGCCGGGTAAAGATCTCTGGTGGTGGGTCCGGATTCCATTCGCACAGCCAGCACTGGTCGCGGTTGCGGCGGTGGTCGTGGTCGCCGTGATTGGGCTCGCCATCTGGCAATTTTGGCCGGGAGCGGAGACTCCTGTCGGCCGGGATCTAGTGGCGCTCCTGGCGCCGACTGCGGAGGCGAGGACTGTCGACATCTCGCGCATGCGTTCGCACAGCGTAGCCGCGTCAAGCGACACGGCCCGGTCTCTGAGGGGTCTGCAGTTCCAGCCCGAGTATTCCTCCGAAATCAACATCAAGCTAGTTGTCAACAAGCGCGGCGACCCTCCACGCTACCGCGTCGGCGACCGGATCAAGATCGGCCTCAGGCCCGACAGCGACTGCTACGTCTACATACTCGATCTCCAGCCGGACGGCCGCATGAGCCTGCTCTACCCGGGCGGGGGATACCGTGACAACTTCGCGCGGGCGGGCGAGCCGTTCCTCATCCCGCCGGAGCGGGGAGTGACGATGCTGGTGACCGAGCCTACCGGCATAGAGCGCCTCTTCGCCGCGGCGCTCAGAGAACGGATCAATCTGGCAAATTTCTCGGATGAGGAACTTATTGACTTCCTCATCGACCATATCGTCGCCGAGGCGGAATTCTTCATCGAGGAGTGAACGATGAGCAATTCGATTATTGGAACGAAGCGCTGGCCCCTCGCCGGTGTCTTTCTGGCTGCGCTGCTTCTCGTTCTCCCGGCACCTTGGGTCCCGGTTTACGCCCAGGAGCTCACGGGCCTGGAGACCGAGGAGGAGAAGGACCCGACGCTTGCGAAGTTCGACAGCACGATGCGGGATGTGGTGCTCCTCCTCCGCGCGCATGACGAGCCGGGCTTGCGGGAGTTCTGTCGGGAGCGCGAGCTGGTGTACGAGGGCGATTCAATCTCGATAGAGATCCTGCTGGAGGGCGAGGAGTATCGCCCGGAGGTGCTCCAATTCCTCGTGGACGGAGACGCCGAGGTGATCGGCGTCTACAGGAACTTCGTCGCGGCAGCAGTGCCGCCGGAGAGGCTGGAGGAGCTGAGTCAGCTTCCCGAAGTCCGTTTCATCTCGGCCCCGCAGCGGTTGCGCCCCCTGACACAGGGAGAGATCTCCGGCGTCGAAGAACTGCTCAGCCGGCTCATTCAGTCATTCCTGGAGATACTTGAAAGCGATGAACCAGAAGAGGAGCAATCTCCCGAGGAAGCGCAACCCCAGGAGCAGAGGTGATCCGATGAAGAGCGCCGGCACGAATCCGAAGAGGTTTTTCGTTGTCGCCTGCGTGAGCTGCGCCCTCTGCCTCTCGTTCTCGGTTACTACGTGGGGGCAGCAGATAGATCCGGAAGAGCTCGCTCGCGCGACCAGGAGCATGGTGGAGACCAAGCACCCGACGCTCAGCAGCGGCCTGAGTGCGCTGGCAGAAGCCCGGCGTTCGCGATCGGCCCAGGACCTGCGCGACCTCGCCGAGGACAACCAGATTTTCCTGAGCGGCAACTCGGCGCTGGTGACTGTTTACGTGGCCGAGGGGAGTGACCCCGAAGAGGTTACCCGCCTGATCGAGCGGTCCGGGGGTGAGGTGTCGGCCAGACTCGACTACAGCCTTGAGGCGTGGGTGCCGCTCGACAGGCTTGAAGAGGTATCGCGCAGCTCCCTCGTGCGCTACGTCGGCCAAACGCCGCCGCTGAGGACTATGATGCTCCCCAACAGCGTCGTCAGCGAGGGCGTCGATGTCACACAGGTCCAGAGGCTGCACCAGGCGGGGATCACCGGCCAGAGGGTGACCATCGGCGTCCTGGACCTGGGCTTTCGCGGGCTCGCCGAGGCTCAGCGCCGGGGCGAACTTCCCAGCGGGATACCTGCCAGGTCGTTCAGCCGGGCCGGGCTCGACGGCGCACAGAGCACAGAGCACGGGACGGCCTGCGCCGAGATCGTGCACGACATGGCTCCCGGCGCGCGGCTTGTCCTCGCCCAGATCGACACACTGGGCGAGATTATCAACGCCGTCAACTGGCTGCACCAGCAAGGGGTGCAGATCATCAGTTTCTCCGCGGGGACTTCTTTCGGGCCGTTCGACGGCCGGGCGCTGATCGACCGATTCGTGGACGATGTCTCGGCACAGTACAACATCCTCTGGGTCGTGGCCGCGGGCAACGAGGCGAGCCACCACTGGGGAGGAACCTTCCGCGACGCCGACGGCGACTCAATGCACGAGTTCCTCCCCGGCGACGAGGCCATCGACCTGACGGCGCTCGGCGGGCCCTTCGCGGTGCTCATGAGCTGGGACGACTGGGGCGAAGATCCTGACCGGCCCAACTCGACTCAGGATTATGACCTCTTCATTCTCGACCAGAACCGGCGCGTCGTCGCCAGGTCGGATTCCTACCAAAACGGCAGCCAGCCGCCGGTGGAAATGCTCGGCGCGAGGGCCCTTCCCAGGGGGGCGAGGATGCTGCTGGCGATCAAGCGCTACGCCGCGACGCGGGCCGTCAATTTCCACATCTTCGTCTTCGGGGCCCAGATGACGCCCACCAACCCCAGCGGCAGCGTCGCCAATCCGGGCACTGCTCGCTCATCGCTGGCGGTCGGCGCTATCCACTGGCAGCGGCGGGCGATCGAGGACTTCAGCTCCCAGGGGCCCACCGACGACGGGCGCCTGAAGCCGGAGGTCTGCGCTCCCGACGCCGTCAGGACGGCCGCTTACAACAGCGCTTTCTACGGCACCTCCGCCGCCACGCCCCACGTCGCGGGCTTCGCGGCACTGCTGCGCCAAATGCACGGCTCGGTTTCCCAGGCGCGGCTGAAAGAGCTGACGATGAGATTCGTCGAGGACCTCGGCTCGCCCGGCCCGGATAACGTTTACGGCACCGGCCTGATTTCGGGCAGCAATGTCGAGGGCGGCGACACCGAAGTCGGCGAAGGAGAAGGTGGAGGAGAAGCCCAGGACCTGAGCACGCTCATCCTGGCCAGCCTGGATTCCATGCGCCGTGAGGGAACCCTTCTTCAGGCATTAAACCGCCTGGCGGAACTGTCGTCCGCCGACGACTTCAACGTCACTATGGCCGCCAGCCACAGGGGCGACCCGCCGGTCTACCACTACGGCGAGAGCCTGAAGATCGGCTTCAGGGTCAGCAGGCGCAGCTTCGTGGCCCTACTGCACCTCGATCCGGATGGGGAATGGCACTTCATCATCCCCCGCGGCGCAGGCTCGCTTATGGAGGTCGGCACAGGCCAGAGGGTCCTCTTCCCGCCCATGGGGCAACCAGGGCTGCGCGTCGGGCCGCCGGCCGGCAGCGACCGCTTCTTCTGCGTTGCTGTCACCGAGTCGGTAGACCTGCGGCAGATCCTCAGGGGCGAGACTCGAAGTCTGCGCGGCAGAGTCGCAGTCGGGACTCTGCGGGTAGAAACCAGGCGGTGAAAGAAGAGACCTCTTCTGTCACGGCACCCAGCACATAGCGATCCGCCCCGTCCGAGGTTCGCCCTCGCGGGCTACTACAGGAACGGGGCGACGTGTTATGTTCGACGCCGGGCTTGACTGACGTCAGGAGCGCGGTCCGGACTTGGATCTAGACACCCCCACGGCAACCGTGATCGCCGCGGCTCCGGTCTCGCAAACTACCTTTTCGGCTTGCTCCAAGTCCCGGATACAGCGAAAACCGTTGTTGTTGTTCCTGTTGCCTGGCGTGTTCCTGTTACGGTTGGATACCCGCAGGTTCCTCGGGTTATTGTTCCAGGACCCGCCACGCAAAACACGGCCGTCAGACCGCACTCCTTCCAGTGATCACAAAGCCGTCGAATATCTGCTGCCTCAACTTCCACGTGTTGCCGAATGCAGCGTGGGCAATCCAGGCACGGATTCTCTGTCTGACCTCTGCAAGTCCAATCCGGCCTTCGTTGTAAGACTCCCTGATAGTTTCTAACCTTCTCCGGAATCTCACCACGTTCTCCCGCACCAGTCGCGTCCTCTCGGGAAAGATTCGCCAGCCCAGGAACGTGATCCCGTCGGAGGTCCTGTAAACCCTGCTCTTGCCCGGATGTATCCTGAGCCGGAGTCCGCACAGGAACTCCGCAATCCGCTCACGTTTTTCGTTGAGCTGGCCTTTGTCGTCGGAAAACAAGACGAAATCGTCCACGTAGCGAACGTATAAATCCGTCTTCAGGATTCGGCGAACAAAGTGGTCCAGGGGGTTGAGGTAAACGTTGGCGAAGAACTGGGAAGTCTGGTTGCCGAGCGGCAGGCCCCGTCTGAACTCGAACGGCGCAAACAGATCGTCTCCGGGGAAGTAGCAGGCCACATCTTCCTGCCGGTTGGAGCCGTCGATGATCCTGCCCGCGAGGTCCAGCGTCTGCCGGCACTTTATTACCCGCGCCAACTGCGCTTTCAGGATCTCGTGGTCGATGGAGGCGAAGTACTTCGCCACATCGTACTTCAACGCGTACCGGTACTTCCTGCATCCCTTTCTGGCGCGCTCGATCGCCTTGTGGGTTCCGAAGCCCTTGCGGCATGCGAACGAATCATCGCTGAAGCGCCGTTCGAAGATCGGCTCTATCACCCGCGTGAGGGCATGGTGGACTACGCGGTCTCTGAACGGTGCCGCTGAGATCAAGCGTGCTTTCCCCTCTGTGACGGTGAATGTGCGATAGGGGCCCGGCATGTAGCGGCCTTCCACGAGCTCGCGTTGCAACTGCAGGATTTCATTCTCAAGATTCAGCCTGAAACCTGCCACATCCTGACGAAATCTTTTACCGGCCGCTGCAGCCTTGGCCGCCGCAAACAAGTTGGAAAGCGAGATCACGTCCGGCCAGAGGTTTCCTACACGCTTCACTTCTACGGCCTCTGTGCTTTCGCCCACCCACCGACCATGCGGCCAATCTCCTCGACCCTCTCCACGGCGAAAGCATAAGATTTGGTGGATAGCAATTTGAGGTCCTTTGATAAGCGCATGAGATATCTCAACAGGTTAGTTTTCTTGCCGGCCTCAGACAGGAATCCGGACTTCTGCTTCGAATACGCCGCCTCAACCAGTGTCATCAATAGATCAAGGTCGGTAAACACTATCCGTTCGCCAACGGTGAAGCGGTACGATCTGGGGAACTTTTCCACCTTGGGAAGCAACCAGAGAGTAAAATCGTATGCCTTTTCAACCACAATAGCACTCTCTGCTCCTTTACGGATCTTCAATTTTACGTCGCGGACAAGGGGGCAGAGCCCCCTTGTATCCCCCCTTTGTCAAGGGACAAGGGTTTAAGGGTTAAGGGATCCCAAGTCCCGGATACAGCGAAAACCGTTGATGTTGTTCCTGTCGCCTGGCGTGAGCCTGAGACGGTTGGATACCCGCAGGTACCTCGGGTTAAGGTTCCAGGACCCGCCACGCAAAACACGGCGTTCGCCCGACGACGGGCCCCGTGGGTCCCGCCGGGATGCAGGAGCTCCGTAATAGCCGCTGTTGTACCAATCCGAACACCACTCCCATACGTTGCCCGCCATGTCATAAAGGCCAAATCCATTGGCCGCGAACGACCCAACAGGCGCTGTGTGGACATAGCCGTCATTGTAGCCTCCAAATATCGTCCAACTCGAATATTGTCTCTTGGCTGCCTCGTCTGCCACATTAGCCTGGTTGATTCCGTTAACTACCGGAAGTCTCTGGTTACCCCAGACGTACATCTGGCCATCCTGTCCACCGCGGGCGGCATACTCCCACTCCGCCTCAGTCGGAAGGCGCACTCCGGCCCACTCGCAATAGGCCACGGCATCATGCCAGGTTACATTAACTATCGGATGGTCCAGGTTACGCCAATTAGGGTTGAAGTCAGGCGCAGACGGCATGGAACGACCTGTGGCGTCACAGAACCTCTTGTAGGCCCGCACTGTCACCTCAGTGCGGCTCATGCGAAATCCCCGAGTGATCGTCACTCTATGGCGAGGACTCTCGTCGTCTTCGGCCTCATCATCGCCCGGTACAGCACCCATCTGAAAACTGCCGGGAGGGATGTAGACGTAGTCCAGGCCGGCCCTGTCGCGCCAGATACCGCCTTCGGCTGTCGGCTCGGTGGACACAGTTTCCGCGGCTTCCGACTCCAGCCAGGCATCAAGCTCTTCCGTCTGGCCCCGGCGCAGAGCCACCTGTCGGTTAACCACGTTCGAGCGGTAACCATCGCGGCGGACCGTTACCCTATGGAAGCCGATGGGTATATTCGATAGTGTCAGCCTCTCCGGGCCGCTACTGGTGGCTATGACACGGTTGTCAACCAGCACCTGGGCTCCGGCAACATTCACATTAACGACTAGAATGCCGACAATCGCCTCCCGCTGAACCTCCGGCTCCGGTATTTCTACCGGCTCGCCGGGTTCTTCGGTGACAGCGCCGCCTTCGGTTTGTATGAAGTAGAAATCGCCGATGACGCTCGACGTAGACCAGGGCACCTGGTTACCATTCGACGCCTGAAACACTTCTTCGCGAACTCTGTTGAAGACCTGGTCCAGAGTCAAGCCGGGGATCTGAATAGTATCTTTCAGGTGCCTGGTGAAGAGGCCGTTCCTCTCGGAGGGGTTGTCGCTGGCGGTCTGGCCGGGGCCGGTGGCGAAGGCGATGAAGGTGCCGCCGCGGCCGTACTGCATTGCGGCCAGGCCGCGAGCTCCTGACCTGGATACGCTGAACGGGTTGTCGCGGCAGGCGTCCATAACGATGATGTTCAGGCGCGTTCCGGCCTGCTCCATCAATTCCCGTATACGCTCAGCGGAGAAGGAATCGTACTTGGCATCCACCTCGTTGCGGGCGTCAAAATCGATCGGTATGAGGTAATTTTCACCTCCCGCCTGGAAAGCGTGGCCGGAATAAAAGAACAGCGCGACGTCACCCGGCCGCAGCAAACCTGTAAAGCTCCGGATAGCAAGTTCCATATCTCGCAGGTTGGTGTTCTCCGCAATCCGAACGTCGAAACCGATTTCCCGCAGAACATTTCGCATGTCATGGGCATCGTTGACCGCGTTGCGCAGCGGCATAGTCGGATATGAGTTATTGCCAATGATCAGCGCCACGCGGCGGCTCTCTTGCGATGCGGCAGATGTGTCTGGAGGAGAGAGCAGAGCGATTACCAGCAAAACCGAAATGATAAATCCTGAAGCTCGTATGACCTGTTTCATCTCAGAACCTCCCAGAGACCGCGAACACAACGTAGCGGCGATCTTGAGATCGCCTATTCCTGCCGAAGGCGGGAAAGCATCGCGCTGACGCGCGATTAGTCGAGTTGAAGCTCGACGCTACCCAGTACCTCGTTTTTAGATCATCTCGCCTCATCATTTTTACGTCGCGGACAAGGGGGCAAAGCCCCCTTGTATCCCCCTCTCAGGAAAAGGGAAAAAGGAAAAAGAGTAAAGGGAACACTAATCCAAGTCCCGGACACAACGGAAACCGCCATCGAAGTACCTGAGGCCAGGCGCATGCCTGGAGCGGCTGGGCGCGCGAACGTGCCTCGGATGAACGCCCCAGGACCCGCCGCGCGAAACACGGTATTCGCCCGACGATGGACCCTGCGGGTCACGCGATGGTGAGCGGCTGTAATAACCGCTGTTGTACCAGTCCGAACACCACTCCCAGACGTTGCCTGCCATGTCATACAAGCCTAAGCCGTTGGCTGTAAATGAGCCAACAGGCGATGTGCCAGCATAATCGTCATCATATCCCGAAAATATTCTTCCCTCCCTACTCCAGTCCCAATCAGGATTCGCTCTCCTGCATGATTCACCTCCGATGTTGGCCTGCTTGATCCCGTTCACTATCGGTAGAATGTTATTACCCCAGACGTATATACGGCCATCCTGCCCACCGCGGGCCGCATACTCCCACTCTGCCTCAGTTGGCAGGCGCACACCAGGCCACTCACAATAGGCAACTGCATCATGCCATGTAACATGCAATATCGGATGGTCCAGGTAACGCCAGCCGGGATTGAAAATTTGTCTGCTAGACTCTGGCGCCGGCGGCATGGAACGTCCTGTAGCGTCGCAGAACCTCTTGTAAGCCCGCACAGTCACCTCTGTACGGCTCATCCTGAACCCCCGGCTGATCGTCACACGGTGGCGGGGACTCTCGTTATCTTCGGCCTCACTATCGCCCGGCACAGCACCCATCATGAAGCTCCCTGGAGGGATGTAGACGTACTCCAGGCCGGCCCTGTCCCGCCAGATTTCCCCTTCAGCAATCGGCCCGGTGGACACAGTTTCCGCGGCTTCCGGCTCCAGCCATGCCTCAAGCTCTTCCGTCCGGTACCTGCGCAGCGCCACCTGGCGATTGACCACGTTCGAGCGGTATCCGTCGCGGCGGACTGTCACGCTGTGGTAACCGATCGGGAGGTTCGAGATTGTCAATATCTGTGGCTCCCTGCTCGTAGCCACTGTCCGACCATCAACTACAACATGTGCACCTGCGACGTTGACAGTCACGGCCAGTGTCCCAACTGCTGCCTCTGCGCTTACCTCGGGCTGAACGGGTTCGCCTTCGCTCTCCGGAGGTGCGGCTGTTTCTCCGGCAGGTGGTATGAAGTAGAAATCGGTGTAGATACTCGACGAGATCCATGGTTGCTGTCCTCCGCTGGATTCACGAAGTACTTCAGCGCCAACTCGCCGGAACACCTGGTCTATGGTCAAGCCGGTTATATCCAGCGCTTCGACCAGGTAGGAGGTGAAGAGGCCGTTGTTGCCGCGCCGATTGTCACTGGCCGTTCGACCCGCCGCGGCGGCGAAGATGATGCAGGTGCCTTGACCGGCGTTCATTTCAGCCAAGCCGCGCGAACCGGACCGGGTTTCGCTATACGGGTTATTGCGGCAGGCATCCAGTATGATTATCCGCAGCCGCGCGCCGGAGCGCTCCATCAGCGACTGCAGGCGCTGTGCGGCGTAGGAATCGTGGAAGGCGTCCACCTCGTTCACGGCGTCGAAGTCGGTCGGCATGAGGCAGTTCTCGCCCTCCTCGGTCTGGAATGCGTGGCCGGCGTAGAAGAACAGCGCGATGTCGCCCGGGCTCAGCGAGGCGGTGAAGCTCCTCACGGCCCTGTCCATCTCGCGCAGGCTGGTGTTCTCCGCGATCTGGACTACAAATCCCACGCCCTGCAGAGCCTCACGCATAGAGCGCGCATCGTTGACGGCGTTCTGGAGTGCATTAAGTGGCTGACGGTACGCGTTGTTGCCGATGACAAGCGCCACGCGGCGGCTCTCCTGAGACGCGGCATCCGTGACCGGAGGAAAGAGCAGAGCGATTGCCAATAAACCTGTGAGGAGAAGTACCGAAGCCCGCATTACCTGTTTCATCTCATAACTCCTAACAATCGCTACCAGGGGCTCCGTCCGCCACGCCAGGGCGCGCCTTTGTGGGCGCGGCGGAGATCCCGTTAAGGGACAAGGGTTTAAGGATTAAGGGAATCCAAGTCCCGGATACAGCGAAAACCGAAGTCGTTGTAGTTCCCGCTGCCTGGCGTGAGCCCGTTACGGTTGGATACCCGCAGGAGCCTCGGGTAATTGCCCCAGGACCCGCCACGCAAAACACGGTATTCGCCCGATGAAGGGCCCTGAGGATCACGAGATGGCGAACGGCCATAATAATCATCATCATACCAATCTGAACACCATTCCCAGACATTCCCTAACATGTCATACAGCCCCCATTCATTGGGCTGCCTACCTCTAACCTCATGGGTTCGCAAGTCGCAGTTGACTGAATACCAAGCATAACGTCCATCCATGTTGTTGCCCCAGTAGTATTTAGTCGAAGTTCCAGCGCGGCAGGCATACTCCCACTCTGCCTCCGTCGGCAGGCGCACACCAGCCCAGCGGCAATAAGCAACTGCATCATTCCAGGTAACTCGAACTATCGGATGGTCTAGGTTGCGCCAACCGAGGTTGAAATCGGGCGCCGGCGGCATGGAACGACCTGTGGCGTCGCAGAACCTCTTATAAGCACGCACAGTGACTTCTGTACGGCTCATCCTGAAACCGCGACTGATCGTCACGCGGTGGCGAGGGCTCTCGTCGCCTTGTGCCTCACTGTCGCCCGGTACAGCACCCATCTGGAAACTGCCCGGATGGATGTAGACGTACTCCAGGCCGGCCCTGTCGCGCCAGATACTGCCAACCCCCTCCGCAGTTGGCCTTGACGGTTCCGCGGTTGCGGTCTCGGTAGGCCTCTCGTGAGCGGGGGGTTGGGCCGACGGCCGCTGCGGCTCCGCCGTTACCGTTTCCGTGGGCCTCTCAGGCTCCGCGGGTTGTTCGACATCTGCGACCCTTTCATGTTGAATGAAGTAGAAGTCGCCGTAGACGCTGGAGGCTATCCAGGGGGCCTGCCTGCCCCCCGTTTCGCGGGAGACCTCACCGCCAACACGTCTGAAGACGTCTTCCAGCCGCAAGCCGGGGATCCGAAGCGCCTCGATAAGGTAGGAAGTGAAGAGGCCGTTGTTACCGCGGGGGTTGTCGCTGGCGGTCTGGCCGGGTCCGGTGGCGAAGGCGATGAAGGTGCCGCGTGTGACGTTCATCGCCGCCAGGCCGCGTGAACCCGAGCGGCTGGCAGTAAACGGATTGTCTCGGCAGGCGTCGAGGACGATGATGTTCAGGCGCGAGCCGGACTGCTCCATCCTCTCCCGCACCAGCTCCGCGGAGTACGACTGGCTCTCGGCCTCGATCTCGTCCACGGCGTCGAAATCGGTGGGGACCAGGAAGTTCTCGCCGTCTACCTGTATGCCGTGGCCGGAGTAATAGAACATCGCCACGTCACCGGGATTTATCGAACCGATGAAGCCCCGGACAGCCCGCTGCAGGTCGGCGCGGCCGGTGTTCTCCGCGACCTGGACGCTAAACCCCAGTTGCCGCAGCACGCCACGCATCGAGCGGGCATCGTTGACCGCGTTGCGTAGCCGCATCGTCGGGTAGTTGTTGTTGCCGACCACCAGGGCCACGCGCCTGCCGGAGATCGCCTGGCCTTCCTGCTGCGCGCCAAGGCCGCGCTCCGCCTCGCCGCCCCTGGAAACCGATTCGTCCTCGGCTGGGCAGCCGATAAGGACAAGCAGAACGAGCGGCAGTAGAACCGCGGTAATAACTCTCATCGAAATACTCCCCGTCAGCAGGCTTGCACCTATGATATTACAGCTCTTGCAGAAACAGAAATGATTCCCCCGCGAACCATCGGCTCGGTATAAGTGTTATCGCATGAGTTGGAACGACGAATAGACTGCTTGTTTGCCGCAGCGTTAATAAACCACCTCCAATCGCGCTCGATACAAACCGGGCGGAACAGTCACTCAAACCAACTTTCACCACTAATAACATTTCGCCAGAGGCTCAATCCTTTCACTCGGTCGGACAAATGAAGTCGTCGGGGGAATGCTCCCACATATGAGCCGCCAGTTCGTGGACCCCGTTGGCAGCGCGGATAAGTGACCAAGCACGTGTTCTCGGCATGTATCACATCCTCCCAGACTACCTCGTCCGTCATTCCGCAGCCCCATCCTCCTACCCAATCTGGATCGGCGCTCCACGGGACTCTCAGGCGCTCGTAGCCACTCTAAGCTGGGCGACATAAGTTCTCTTTGTGCCCACAAGCCGAGAACTTAGAATCCATCATGGCTCCACGGTGTAGCTGCCAGTATCCACCAGCTACCCCTCGGCAATTGAGGCACAGCTTTACTGCATCAGGGGGAAGTTGCCCCTTTTTATCCCCCGTCACTCCGCCGTCTCCTCAGTCGTCTCATCCACAACCTCCCCCTCCTCAGCCGGAGTCTCCGCTGTCGTTTCGGCTTCCTCCTTCTCCTCTTTCTTTTTCTCTCCGAAATCCCACATCGGAGGCCCCATCAAATTGTGCCAGCCCTGCCTCACCTTATCAGTCCAGATGTCGATCCGAGGCCCTTGGCCCATTGCGCAGATCAACTCCCGGACGCTGTTAGTCCTCTTGCGAATATTCCCCGAACCGGGATACTCACCCCAGCTCTTCACACCTTGGATAGAGAACGGCAGATCTCCCCGGACGCCAAGGGCCAGCAGATGGTGAGCTTTGAACCAGAACCTCTCCAGTCCTATCCCGTATTTCATCCCGTAGACGTATACGCCCCTGAACTTGAACCCCCAACTCTCTTCCAGGATGAATCTGAGGTCGGGAAGGTGCTGCTCATGAACCCATAAATGCACATGCGCTTCATCGTGGGCTATTTCGCCGATGGGAAGCTTAGAGAGGTACTCGGGCGTCCACTCAAACCAGATGGGGTTGATGTACAGAAGCTTGAACTTGGGATCGCCCTTGGCTGCCAAGTAAGCTAAGGAATTGTCTCCCCGCATCTCAAACGTCGGCTCGTATCCGGGCGAGTTGACAAGTGCGGGGTGGGCATCCTCAGGCCCGCTGGTGTCTTGTTGGATAAGCCAAGAACCGTCATCCGCTGGCATCGCGATTCGTTTAGGCTCCCAGAGGACGTCATATACGCTCCAGAGACGCTTCCCGGGGGGGCGCTTCATTACCTCCTTCGGGTCTTCGCCCATGAGACTACAGACATACTCGAAAAGTCCGTCGGCATCCGGCCCTTTATCTCCCGGCAGGAGGACAGGGGGTTCGGGCTCGGGAGCGATTGGGACTGTGAATTGCGGCCCATGCAGGATTGATTTGAGGTGGTCTATGGTGGGCTTCTCAAACTGCTCACCACGTATGATTTTCTCGATTGCTTCCCACTGTTCAACGGGTTTCCCGGCCAGTAACATGATGTCTGGTTTATACCTATACAGCGCCTCGACAATTCCAAATTGCTCGATTGGAGGATCCTCTATCTCAAGGAAACCCTCAGCCATCCCGCCCGGAGCCCAAGTCCCGGCCAGTTTCCTCGTCTGTTCAATCGGTACCTCCGGCTTCTCCCAGTCGGAGGGTAATTCTTCGGCTGATCTATCAGTGGGTTGATCGATTGGACGCTCTGGCTCCCTTCCCAGCACTGAAACACCACCGCTGATGGTGGTAGGGAGGCTGGAGTCTGCAGGAGCAAGACGCTCGCTGTCGGAAAGAGGACGAACTTCTCCCTGTACGCTGGCGGGTACCATTATGACGGCCCCCTCCATAGCCGTCTTCCGAGGAGGCTCCTCGTCCAGCGCTGCCAACCTCCGGCGAAGATCTCTAAGCGCGTCTTCCTGCCACTGATCTATAACCGCCTGATCTATCACCCCGTAGCCGGGGAAATCCTCAGCTCTAACGTAAAGATCCTCCTTCCTCAATGTCTCCAGAGGGGGCATATCGGTGACAACAACCGAACCGTCAGAGTGAAGAGTTTCCCGTTCGTCAGCTGCTCGGTGCCTGTCCAGATTCTCCTGATCTGCCTTCTCGACAGCTGTCTCCATCGCCGTCTTCGGGCGGGGCTCTTCGTCTGCAGTATCGGGTTGTGTACTCCCCGATATCGCATCAGTATCGGGAACTGGGGCTTGATCGGGTACAATAACTACGGATTCGGGTTCAGGCTCTTTGGGTTTCTTGGGTTTTCCAGCGGCCTCGCTAAATGACTTACCCTCTCGGAGCTTTTCCATTACTACCCGCACATCAGCAGGTACCATCGCTGCTAATTCAACTACATTGGTTCGAGTCAGTTTCAAGTACCCGGCCAGGGTTCTCTCTCTGATCCCCTCCCCAGCTATCTCACTTACCCTATCCAATGCAGCGGCGAATAAGCTGTCCCGCTCGACTGTGGCTTTGCTAACTCCGAACTGGATAGCCAATGATCCAGCTGTGGTTCGCTTATACGCTTCCTGAGCAGAATCTGAGTCTCCTTGGCTCAATCCCTCACTTTGAGGGATTGAGTCCCCTTGACTCACATCTTTTCCAAAACGGGGAGATTTCTCCAAGTTATATCGTTTACCCCGTAGGTACGCCATCGCTAACTGAGTTAGGTTCCTCCGGGCCAGCTGGTTCTCAATGATCCACTCGATGGCCTCTTTACGTGTCGCAATCGCGAGGGGCTCAACACCAAGAATCGGGATCTTTCCAAGACGGCACAACTCCAAACGCCTGTGACCATCCAGAAGGACATCTCCATCTGGCTTCCGCCAGACCTTCAACGTGTCCAAGCAGCCGTCGCGCAGCAGCGACCGTTGCAGGTCGTTCCGTTCTTCCTGAGTTACCGGTGGGATCAGGGCGAAGAACTCGGAATCAAAGAGCAGCTCCTGAGTCTCGCCGCTCTGTAACTGTACTTCGACAACTCGTCGTTCGTCAGTCCCGGTGCTCCCATTTCCTGTAGCCTTCCCTGCAACATTTACCTCGCCGGTCGTTACTGTAGGATCCATTTCCGTGACCTCCTTTCAAGCGTTCCATAGAACGCTCTCAGTCTCCCCCGATTATCCAAATCACTACCGAGGGTAGAATTACACTCTCCACACAACACCACACACACACCATCACACTTCCTCCCGTTCCTCACAAAACGGATTAACCAACAGACAGAAATCCAGACAATAAGCTTTAAGTAGAATGTAACAAGACCTATCATTATTATGCGAACTGGATCGGAGAGGAGGAGGTAGAGGTATGGAAGTGGCTGGGAACAAAAGAGAAATCGTCGGCGATGTCTCGTCCCTTTTGACGTGACTTCCAAAATTGGACAAATCATGACTCGCACCATTTGCGCCAACTAGTTGAATGGATTTCGTGCGCTTCTTCAAGTGCCCGGGAGATCTGGTCGTTCTCGGAAATAATCTGCCGGAAATCACGAGCGAAATTATGATTCGGGTCTCTGCGTCGCAACTGGGCAACTGCCATACCCAAATAGCCGCGACACTCCATCGCAACCTTGAGGAAAGACTCGTATCGTCTTTGAATCTTCGAATTCTTGCTACGCGGTTTCCTCACTCGCACGAATCTCCAACGAGCTGGTTGAATCAGAGGGGGGGGGGAATAGAGCGGAAGATCATCGAAGTTTATTCGTGGTTTAAGTGCATTCCGAAGCTCAATGCGAGTAAAAACACCGTCGCCTTCACAATATCGTTCAGGATGTCGATTTCCGACATCATATACTGCTAGCATTAGATCAGTTGCTCGCTTTCTATGCGTGTATCGAGTCGAGTGAATACGATTGCCAAGTAGTGCCCCAGTATTTCCTCTCCTCCTGTTAATGACGAGGCTCTTCCAAACGTCTTCATGGTTCATCCGAATATCAGCAGCAAAATCTACTTGAACAACTTTTCTCTTATAAAGTTGGCCAATAGATATTCCTAAAGCAGCTGAGGCCCGCTCGATAAAGTCAGAGAATGTAGTCCCGAGATCATGCATGTAATAATCCTTATGGCCAGTCATGATGATATTTATGTAGATTCCATCGCATTTTGCGTTGACCAGAATTCCCATAATTTCCCCCCTCCTTCTTCGATCATGGAGTTGCTGAGTCACCACACGATGATTCCGTTTGGTATGATAGCCATGCGAGATAATCCTTTTTGCAGTAATAGACACGACCACTCATTTTTCCTGCTCTCGGCCCACGGCCTTCACTATCACGGTTCTGCATTGTCCCGCGCGCAAGGGGAATGCCATATTTATCTTGATATTCAGGCCACCGATGCCGCCACAAAACCGAAGGCAATACCGCATTAAGTGCTTCAACCAGATTGTTCACTGTCCATCACCTCAAACTAACCTCGCTGTTCAGACCGTTGCTCCATATACAGCATACGTAGATCCTGGAATAATCATGGAATCAATTATTTTTCCAGGCACGCATTCAAAGCTGTGCGAGTATAAGTGTTTTAGAATAAGAAATTTAGAGATATGAAAAAAATGATGGAATATTGTTAAGGATCTTGACAGGTCTCTTGTGCCCTAATTTTTCCGCTATGCCGCCGGAGGTGATGCTCAACGTGATGATCCTGCAGTTCGTATTTGACCTCTTGGACCGGCAGATGGAAGAGCAGATCCGGCTGAACAAGTGCTTCAGGTTCTTCCTGGGGCTGAGGTAGAAGCCCTCGGCCCCGATCACTCGACCATTAGCAAGTTCCGCAGCCGGTTGGGTGCGGAGCGCTTCGGCAGCGTGTTCAATTCACCGTGGCTAATGGAGGCGGCGCGCGCAGTCTGGATGATCATCGACCGCCTGCACGCCATCGACGCGCAGGACGTCGAGGCCAAGATCGACCTTTGGAACAACCAGAGAACCTCAAGGCGTGGCCGCGACAAGGGCGATGATAACAGTAGCGGCTTTGTCAACACCGGGACCCGAGCTGCCCGGCTGTCCTGACCTCGACTCCCGCTTCGGATACAAGAGCGCAAAGAAGGTCTTCTTTGGTTACAAGCATCATGTATCCACTGACGCCGACTCGGGTATGATCGTAATCCAGGTCGCTACGCTGGGAAATCTGCCTTAGGCGGACTGCGCAACCACCGTGCTGAGTGGCAAGAGGATCGCCAACCGTATTATTAAACGCGGAGGAGGAGTGAAGAAGGACAACAGCGAACGATATGTCGTTGAAAGGACCTATGCGATTGTGAAGCTTTGGTGCGGCGGCCGTTCCGCCGCGGCAGCCTACTGGGATCTGGAGAGGGTGAGCATTCAGATGATCTTGGTATCAATTGCGAGCAACGTTAAGCGGTGGGTAAACCTCATTGCCGATTGTGTGCGCATCGCACCTGCAGCGGCATGAGATGCGGTAGTGAATAGGGGCTGTATATGGCCTGATCGGTACGCAGAGACGGCGATTTCTAGAGCGCTGGCACTACAGATTAACGGTAGAAAGTAAGACCAGTCGAATTGACAGAAGATAACAGGAAAGAAACCTGGAATTCAGGATTTAGTCAACGTGCTCTTACGAGCGGCGTCATAACATTTTCGAAAATCCTTCTCCGAGTTGATTCCTAATTCGTACAATTTATATTCTTCCTTTAAGTAACACTGTTTCCATGATGTATTCTTGTAGAGCTTTCTAAGAGCAAAAACTCTTCGAATTTGAATTTCATTCCATATTTTCTTGCGACCTCGCCTCTTTTTACTTTTAACTTGAAGATCGTCTTTCTTGACTGAATCATCTTTGGGAAAAAATTCATCCCATATTAAAAGATCAATATTCCTTTGGCACCATGAGTTTTCTTTCGCCCACGTTATTATTTCGGAAGGTTTTACTCCTTCTCCAATCTTGACTCCGGTAAATTCATTATATATATCTTCCAATTTGATTTCGCCTTTCCTAATTGCTGATTCTATCAGGTTTGCCAAAGAAAGGAAATCACTATCCGGCTCATTATACAAATCAATATCAAAGTCAGTTTCTATAAATTCGGGATCATGCCAACATCCCATAAGTAATGGAACAGTGTCTTCTATATACCAAATGTACAAAGAAGCGCGATATGATAATTCGTTCTGAGAAATTCGAACCAAGCTTCTCTCATATAACCACTTAAATCTAGGTGATAAAGCCATAGAGTAAACCGTCAAGGAAAGTGTGAAGAATGAATAATTGAATTGACACCACCATCTCTATGTCTTCCTCACTAGAGAGTTCTTTGTTAGTAGTGAGAGAGCTGTGAAAACCATTGTACCTGTGTGTCATTTGCCCTCTTTGAGCTCTGCGAAGAGGCTTGAACATCAACTTTTGATTTGGCTATCCTACATTGACAAGAACGCACTGTCTGCTTGATTCAAGTGGACCATTTCCAGGCTCTCCGGCCATATGACTATACGCCAGAGACCGCTGCGAGGCAGACTCAACGCTTGAGGTTCAACGCCATCGCCGCCAGTATTTTGGATGGACACCTTTCCCAAGCACCAGTAGTCCGCCTCAGGCGGACTGACCGCGCCCGCTGCAACCGCTGGTGGGCAAATCAATTCCGCCTCCTACTCAGCGCACTGGCCTATGTGCCATCGAAGCGATCCAGCGGCTGGCTCTGACTAGAACCGAATTTGCATGGACTCAGTGCTCAACCATTCGCCTGAAGCTATTCCTGAGCCAAAATCATCCGTAACACCAGCAGCATCCGCTTCATGCTCTCCAGCAGCCATCCCTTCTGTAGCCCCTTCGTAGTCACGGCTACCCACCTCGACACAAAATAGGCCGCGGCAACTCCACTCCATTGGGCTAATGCGGCACCACACGCCGCGGGACGGCGCGATAGGAACAATGGGGGAATTGTTTAAGCTGTGCCCGCGCGCATAACCACCTACAGTAACCGCACCATATTCACACAAGGAGTATGGAGAGCTGCACCGACTCCTTCGCAGCTAGGTACTCACGCGATACCCAAGGAAAGCCGCTGAAGACAACAGAAAATGGGGACTATGTGGGGACAGTGGTCGGTGATGTTCTGAAATAAGAAGTAGCGCCTAAAGATGAGCACCCACAACCTATTGATTATAAACAATTAAAATGGTCGGGATGGCGAGATTTGAACTCGCGACCTCCTGCTCCCGAAGCAGGCGCGCTAACCAGGCTGCGCTACATCCCGACGCGGGGCGCAATTCTAAGACCAACACGAAGCTTTGTAAAGGC
>Ga0114922_10000543_pt1 | contig 36148 bp, 33 predicted proteins | sample AartaG_FD_100975 | JGI IMG/M metagenome (GOLD analysis project Ga0114922, IMG submission 100975) | Deep subsurface microbial communities from Aarhus Bay to uncover new lineages of life (NeLLi) - Aarhus_00045 metaG | ecosystem: Environmental > Aquatic > Marine > Oceanic > Sediment | place... | reverse complement strand
GCGAAGGCGAATTAAGGCATTGTAGATGCCGATGGCAAAAATAATGAACAAAGCCGGAACAACAAGCAAGACCAGGACAAGAATAACGAGCAGCGTTGACATAAGTTATCTCCTTTTATTGAATGTGCTTTGCCGGTTTTACGATTTCATTTTCTTCAATATTAATGCCACGACAAGAAGGACGGCGGCGACGACAATTAATACTATCATCCAAGTACTCATAATTTTCTCCTTTCATTCAATTTGATTGTGTCCAAACATATCTGTTAGCAGTTTTTGGATTTTATTATCTTTGTCTAACTTTGCTCTTTCGAAGATATCGTGCAGCTCACCTTTGTCGAACCATAGTCCATCACCTTTGCGGCATTTGTCGATGAGCAGGGTCGGTTTGGAGGAGCCAACGATGACCTTTTTCATTTTTTTGTCGCAGATGGGACATTTTCTTACTTTTTCAGTGGACATAGAATCGATTTTGAATGAATCAAGTAGTCTTTTAGCCTTTTCCAGCTCGCCGAGCAGGATTTCGAGTTCTCCTGCGTCGAGCCAGATGCCACCGCAGTCGGTGCAGTAATCGATTTCGACGTCCTGAAGCTCAAGGGTGATCATCGCATTTTTGCAAACCGGACAATCCATAGTTATAGTTAAAGACCCAAGATAACAGACTCAAGACCACAAGCCAATTGTCAATGGCCAACTCTGCTAAAACAGCAGATAAAGTCTATGACACCAACGACATCAACCGAGTAATTCTACTATTAAGACGCAGAACAACATAGATAAATTCAAAAATAAAATGTAAAATCTGCCTATTTGTTGCTCTGTTTTGGAGCGATTATCGCTCCCTTACGGTCGCGGCTCTGTTTTGGAAAATCGCGTATATATTTTAAGCCGCGTTATTTTATATTGTCAGGGTAGTGACGTCAAGAAATGAATATCAAATATACAAGGTTAAAAGGAGAGCGTAAGTTGGCGGAGGCAGGTGGTTTGTGAGTTGCTGATTGTGCGTTGCCAATTGTGTTTTAGGATGTGATTTTATGATTATTATCGGTCTTATGTAAATTGTCGGTTGAGTCAGGGAAAACAGAGTGAGTCTTGAGGCTGTGCCCAAAGTGGTTATAATCTTTAAAGCAAGTTGGTGGTTCGGGCATGTTGAGATTAGTTTTGTTAAGCAAGTACAGTATTTCATATTTGTAAGAAAAAGAAACCTTCGAGTGCTGTGAATAAAAGGAAATGGAGAAATAAGACCCAATCAAAAAATTAGCTTACCGGTTAAAAATGAGATGCAAGGTTCTTGTGGCGGTGTGTCGATATAATTAAGTGAGGTGAAAATATTTGTCCTTGACGAGAGCAATTTAATTGATTATTGATTGATAATGACAGGCTATTCCAATTAAAGGTGTCGAGAAATGATAGTTGACTGCCATACACATATACATTGTGCCGGGGATGATGTTGAGATGTCTGAGCATTTAGCGGCTTCAGAGATGGTGGATGCGTGCATAGTATTAGCTACCGCAGATGGGCCGAGCGAAGATGTCAATAAGAGATTGGCCGAGTATGTGAACAAGCATAAAGAGAAAATGGTAGGCTTTGCACTCGTAGAGCCGATAAAAGATAAAATCGGCGTTAATAATCTTAAACCCATCAAAGATAAATTGGGGCTTAAAGGATTGGTTTTGCATTGTTCCGCGTGTGGTTTGCACCCTGCTCATAGCAGGGCGATGCGGTTTTATGAATCGGCACAGGAGCTTGGTCTTCCTGTTTTCTTTCATAACGGTGATTGTACTCTTAGATCGGATGCCGTTCTGGAATATGCCCAGCCATACCTTTTGGATGAGGTTGCGAGAGAGTTTTCGACTTTGAAAATTATCATCGGAGATATGAGTATGCCTTTTGTTGAGCAGACATTGTCGATGGTGGGCAAACATGAGAATGTGTATGCAGATTTGACAATAAGGCCGAGCAATGTCTGGCAAACTTACAATACAGTTATAGCAGCGTATGAACGTAGGGTGATGGATAAACTATTGTTTGGCAGTGGATTCCCATCAGGCAATGCTGGCCAATGCATCGAGACGCTGCTTGGCTTTAATATGCTTTTGGCTGATACGAATCTGCCGGCTGTTCCGCGAGGTAGTATTCGAAACATTATCGAACGTGACACGCTGGAGCTGCTCGGAATAAGAGATAAGAGCGCAGAGGCACAAGAAGAAAGAGGCGAAAAGACTAAAGAGCATAAGAGTATAAGAGTATGAGTATGAGTATAAGAGTGACCAGGGAAGACAGGAAGATAAGCAGCAATGGCTGAGCTTTTGGAAGAACAGAGGGAAAGCTGGGGGACTCGTGGCGGATTTATTTTAGCTGCGGTGGGTTCGGCGGTGGGTTTGGGTAATCTGTGGAGGTTCCCATACGAGTTATATGACCACGGTGGGGGAGCATTTTTAATTCCGTACATAATCGCTGTGTTTGTAATTGGCGTTCCGATGCTTATCCTGGAATTCAGTCTGGGACATTTTACTCAGCGAGCAGCGCCGGAGGCTTTTGCCCACAGCCACAGAAGACTGGAGTTTGTCGGGTGGTGGAGCATCATTTTAGGCTTTGTCATTGTTACATTTTATACGGTAATATTAGCGTATTGTTTTAGCTTTCTGTGGTTCAGTGTGGAGGGTATTGTGAGCGGTGGTGAACTACCGTGGGCTGGTGAGGGACTTGAAGGTGTTGAGAAAGCCAAGAGTTTTTTCAATGACACATATCTGGGCAAAATCGAAGGTCCCGAACTGGGTAGTGTTCGGTGGAATATATTTTGGCCATTAGTCTTAGCCTGGGTTGTGATGTATCTTTGTATATTCAGGGGAATCAAGTTAGTAGGTAAGATTGTGTGGTTTACGGTTCCGCTGCCCTGGCTGATGTTGCTGATTCTTACTGTGCGAGGTCTGACACTTGAAGGTAGTGTAGAAGGCCTGGCTTACTATCTTAATCCCGACTGGACGGAACTGGCCAAGGCAACGACATGGCGTTTTGCCTTTGGGCAGGCCTTTTTCTCTTTGAGTTTGGCTTTTGGCGGTGTGATGGTTACTTATGCGAGCTTTCTTCACCGAAAAAGCGACCTTAATAACAACGCGGCGATAATAGGCCTCGCCGATTTTGGTACCAGTTTCGTTGCGGGTTTGGCAGTTTTTGCGACATTGGGAGGTATGGCGTTTGTGACCCGGCAGGCCGGTTATCCTGTAGCAGTAGAAAATGTGGCTGAAGGAGGGCCTGCGCTTGCTTTTGTAGCGTTTCCTTATGCGCTGGCGCAATTGCCCTATTCGGCCTGGTTTAGCTTTGTTTTCTTCTTTGCACTTGTTACGTTGGGTATCGATTCGGCGTTTTCTATTACCGAATCCGTGCTCGCGGCAGTAGTTGATAAGATGGGCTGGCGTCGAAGTATTGTACTGCCGGCGATGAGCATAATTGGTATTTGCATTGGTATTGTGTATGTTACTCAAGGCGGTATGAACTGGCTTGGAACTGTAGGTGACTTTATTGACGGGACATGGGGAATTGCTTTTCTTGGATTGCTTGAGTGCATAGTATTAGGCTGGTTTTGGCGAGTTGACCTGCTGCGGCGACATGCCAATGAGCGAAGCGACTGGAGACTAGGCAGGTGGTGGAATTATCTGATTCGAATTTGCATTCCAATTGTTTTGGTGTCACTATTCTTTTGGAGTCTGTTTGATGACTTGACACAGGAAAGCGGATTTCTTCGGGATCCTGATGGAGACTGGATTTTGACCAACTGTGTGGGTTTGTCGGTTGTGCTTTTGGTTCCAATCGTTTCCGTGCTGATCAGTTTCATAAAAGGACGTAGCGGTGTAGACCGCCGGAAAAATCCTGAAGCGTGCTTGCAGACCAAGGGACGTTCAGGTGGGCTTTTTGCTCTTGTTCTTGCTGTAGTTTCTGCGGTGTTGGTTTTAATCCTGTTTAGATTAGCCGTGCTCGGCCGTAGTCAAAAACTGGCGCTTTATTTGTCGCTGCCGCCTGCTGTGGTTGCGGTCATCATTGGTAACTATCTGCTGGATAAGTTTAATAATTCGAGCAGCCAGGCATCGTGGTTTGCACGCTGGGCTGGACTGCTTGGCATAATGGATATTGGCGGTTTTGTCGCATTGTCTTTGATTTATTCGACACGCTCAAAAGAGATTACAGAGGTGATTCATCCCTCGCAGGAACAACTCAGCTCAGTATCATATTTGATACTGAGCATTGTTTTTCTGTTGATTATTGGTGGTCTTGGCTGGTGTTTTTATCGAGCTTTGGCAGCAGGTAAGGATACAGGAATTCAGTATCCTGATGATATTGGTGACGTAGAACAGCAGATTTAGTCTTTAATAAGCTTGAAACTCAGCACAAAAAACACAAAGCTGTTACGATTATGTATTATTTTGGTTTGAAGCCTTTGACGTTATTGCCCGTGTATTTGTCGCAGGCCTTTTCCAGGTTCACATCGCTTATGTTCGCCAGTGTACACAACCAGGCCATGACGTCGGCAAATTCCTCCTCTTTATTTTTTGGGTCATTGGATGCCAGGGCGGTGGCGAGTTCTCCAACCTCTTCGATAAACCACATAAACGTGGCGGGGATACCTCTTTGCCGGTCTCGTTTTTCGTATTTTTTGGAAATTAAACGTTGAAATTCACTGATATTCATTTGGTAAGTTCCCAATTTATAGTTGCACAAGATATAAGCTCATAGGATTATTAAGTTTTTGTGTTCCAAATTGCAAGGACTTTCTCTACAGTATACGAGATTTGCAAATTTCGGGAAATGGCTTCGAATTGCAGGAGTTTCATCAACAAATAGTCAAATGGCCCAAATTTTTTTTTAGGTGAGCAAAAAACTTGACATATGAAATGTCCTAACGTAAGATTCCCGTACAATTTTATGGTTTTGTTATGGAGATTGCTATGGCTGAGATTAAGCCAAGAATAAGCGTTGAGTATGCCGAGAAAGCGACGATAATTAGTTTTACCGATGAAAAGATCCTTGAAGAAAGGGACATTAAGGCGCTTCAGGATTCGATTATGTCAGTTGTTGAACAGACAGAGCGGATAAAACTTATTTTGGATTTTGGCAACGTCCGGTTTTTGTCGTCTGCTGTTTTAGGACTTTTAATCAGGCTGAGCAAACGGATTTATGAACACGATGGCCAACTAAAACTTTGTAATATAAACCCAAAGATATTCGAGATTTTCAAAATAACACGACTGACCAAAACTTTCGATATTTATAAAGATGTTGAAAGTGCGGTCGAGAATTTATCTTAAGCGAATTAGGCGAAAGTTTTTTTGTTTCGCTGATGGTATCAAAAGCACCAATTAATTGCTCAATAGTTGTGAAAAGCAGGCCATCCGCTATTGTCGGGGTATGCAAGAAGATTCTTTCTAAGCTCGAAGCCAACAGTTTCGACAAAGATGATATTTTTGCGGTTCATCTGGCCCTGGAGGAGGCTTTTCTTAATGCCATTAAGCACGGTAATAAAATGGACCCCGCCAAAAAGGTTAAGATTGACTATTCCGTTGGTTTAGATAGAATTGAAATTTTTATGACGGACGAGGGGGAGGGGTTTAAACCGTCATCAGTAGCGGATCCGCGATACGGCGAGGGCCTTTACAAGCCGGGGGGCAGAGGATTGCTGCTTATGAACTCGTATATGGATATGGTCAAATTCAACGATCGAGGCAATGGTTTGTACATGGTCAGATATAAGGAAAAACCACGTCTGACAAAAAGCCAGGACCAAACAGAGGTATAATCAAGTGCAATTGCTTGCCGACGAAATCAAGAGAAGGATGATTAGCAGAGTTTTTATTTTTTTCAGTTGTTTGTTTTTTTTAGGCGGTTGTGTATCCAATGACGAGCCGATGCCGGAGATTGTATATGACTCCGGCTCTAAGTCAGTACTTCCTCCACCGAAGGTTGTAAGTCCGAAACGAAGCCAAGGAAATGCGTATAGTAATGTACCAAGAGGCTGGTTACCACCTTCGCAGCTGGAAAAAAAGTGGGTTGCTATAGTGATACATCACTCAGCGACAGAAAAGGGGAATGCAGCTATATTTGACAAATGGCATAGGGAACGGAACCATTGGGAGGGTGTTGGCTACGATTTTGTTATAGGTAACGGCATAGACAGCGGTGACGGCCAGGTTGAGGTTACGTTTCGCTGGCGAAAACAGATTCCCGGCGCTCATTGTGGAGGAACGGCCAACAATTGGGCCAATGTAGATGGGATAGGGATTTGCCTTGTTGGTGATTTCAATCGCACAGTACCTTCGGCACGACAGATGCAGTCCCTTTTGAGATTGGTTCGCTTTCTACAAAAGCGGTATGGAATTCCGAAGTGGCGAATTTATGGTCATAAGGCCACTCCGGGAGCGCGCGTAACTGACTGTCCGGGGAGAAGGTTCCCGATGGCCAGGCTGAAATCGATGCTTTAATTACTAAATTTATACCTATATCCACATTCAGACAGCGTGTTTGCTGCGTCCTATAAACTCACTTCCAAACACCGTCCCGCACCAACTCGGTCAAGTGTGTAAGTAGCGTAAATCAACGTTTCTGGGTGTTTATTGGGGCTTTACGTGCTCTCAGAAGTCTGAAAAAACGTTTCGATTTGTTAATAGACGCCTTTTTGAGGCTAAAAAGGGCATTTTCATGCTACACAAGTACCCAGTTGGTGCGGGATGCTTTTTTGGCGGAATTAAGCTAAAATATTACTGCTAAGAAAGTTGCCGTGTAATTATACCGAAATTTTCGCTGGTAGCGTTATTCAACAATCAAAGTAAGGAGCCGGTAGAATGAATATGCATGAATCATTGTGTTCCCCTAGCTTTATGCTAACCGAGCAGGTTGCACGGCAGATATTTGAGGTTTTGCCCGAGGGAGGGGCTACAATAGTTATTATAGACAGGGAAGGCAACAACTGGCCCAGCGACCCGGAAGAATTTGCCAAGCTGAACATCAGCGAGTCATTCCTGAAAGAGCTTTGCACCAAGATTGACGATGGTGATGAGCCGGTCGTGACCGGCGCCGATGATTGCAGTGTGATTGCTGCTCAATTGGCGACCGAACGGAGCAATTGCGGATATGTCGTTATCGCTCTGCCGCAATACAGCCCTGAATCGATATTAATAAATATTGACCTGATTGAAATATTGCTTAATCAAATCGGCTTGATAGCCCAGCTAATCGAGAAGAACAATCTCCTCTACGAAGTTCAAATGAAACACTATCGCGTATGCGGTCAGAGTGAGATAGCTTTGAATTAAGGAGCTATCGGGCCCAGCGTATCGCTTTTTGCCTCAATCATTTTGCTATAAACTGTCTCTATTGCCCTAAAAGCAAATGAATGGCAACCGACGGAATATAAAAAAGCTCGTAGTCATTTGACTATTGTCTCGATGTTCGATTCACGAGACGAGCGACTGACCCCAAGGCCTGAGCTTCTGCTGTCCTCTGCATTCCGGCTTCCGTGCTGCGGCGGGGCGCCTTTGCCCCCGACGAGCTGTCTTCTGTTCTCTACCGGCTGGACATTAATTGTCAGGACTGGAAATGAAGAAAAACAGCCACCGGTTTCAAGTGGCTGTCCATTGCAACATTTGTTGGACGACTTTTTCAACAGCTCCACCGTCCCAAGTTTCCCTATCATTTATCTCACAGTTCTGATCTCCGCAATGTGGTCCGGCCGCTCGTGTGCAGGCAGCAGTGGGAAGGAGTCCACATATTGTCGTGCATAGGTGGGTGTGTCGAACAAACCCCACTTGTTAAGCCGTGTATAGTGGATCTTGGCGCGTATTCCGTCCGGATCGTCCAGATCAGCGGTCCAGGAATAACGGAAGAACAACACATGAGCTATGAGTGAGGAAAAATCTCCATCAAAGTCGATAGGCTCGTAGCCCAAGATTGCTGTTTTTGGTGGCGGCGGGTCATCTTTATCCATACGCCTAGCCCAGATGATCTCCCGTTCTACTGGTGGCCAGATCATTCCAAAAAGCTTTTTGGCATCATCCAGTGCGAAAATAAAAAATCCCTCTGCCTTTCCCGAGTCACTGAGCTTCGTCATGAATAGGTTTGCATCAAGCTCCTGCTGTGTAGGTTCTTCGAAAACTCCCGCACCACGAAAACATTCAAACCAGGGCTCCATGGGATCTCTGGCGACGCCGCGGTATTTCCCCGGCATCTGCTCTAAAAGTATGTGTTCATCATTTGGGTGCTCTACCTGCCACCATTCCTTGAATTTGGTCAGGTACTGACGGTACATACGTTCAAACGTCTTCACGACCAGGAAACCAGCTGTAACTTCCATATTTCACCTCGCCTTCGTCAATAGGCGCTTCAGTTTAGGTCACCTATGAACAGTGAAGTCGGCCCCAGATGGCCCAGCCCGGAAGGATCCACGTATTTCAGCGGGTTGTTCTTACAATACAGGTACCAGTTGATGCCATCGCCGTAGCCGACTGGATCGGTCTGCATAAATCGGCCGATGTATGGATTATAATATCGGGCGCGGTAATAGTAAAGCCCTGTTTCGAAATCGAATCTCCGGCCGGTGAACATGTAGGGATTGGCAAGGAAGTTGGGGTCTGAGGTCGCCGATAGCCTAAATTAGATGCTATGGAATATTACTATAACATGTAAAGTTCAGCGGATTTTTCAGTTCAGGGACAGTCCTAATGTTTTTGCAATGGAACGAACATGTGTGGCCGCCAGGCGGTATTCTTCCGTGTTTGGTAAGTGCTCCAACATTAGCGGAGTATTCGGGAATTTACTCAATTCTCTCAAAAACGTGGCATAGTCCAGTGCTCCCAATCCCGGGCGAACTTCATCGAGATGGGTAGTGAGTTTTGTGCTCAGGAGGATATCTTTGGCGTGACAGCTTTTGATATAAGGGCCAAGTTTTCTAAAACATTCGCGGATGAGCTGGCCGTTCTTAAAATATCTCTGTGGACTGCAGATGATATTGACAGGGTCGAGATGGACGGCAAATCGCTTTCGGTCAATGGCTTTTAGTAAGCGTAAATATGAATCAGGGGAGTCCGGATAGGCCCACGGCATAGTTTCCAATGTAAAATATGTCCTGGTTGGTTTCACATCATCGATGATGGCACGTGTTGTTTCGACAATCATATCGAATGTTTCTTCGGTGAGGTTTATCGGAGAAGGGCCATCCCAACGATTGCCGCGTGAACCGCTTATATTTACGCAGCAGTTTGCCCCGATTCTCTCTGCCAGGTCTAACTGCCTGCGGCATTTTGCCAGAGCTTCTCGTCGTGTTTTTTCGTCGGGGCTGATTGGATTGCTCCATGCTCCGACTTCGGCGATGATGATGTCTGCATTTTTAGCTGCACGGGCATAGGCATTAATGAGGTCGTCTTTTTCTCCGGCTCCCACGGGGCAGTAGGCGGCATTGTAGCCGAGCTTTTTTGCAATGTTTACCCAGGCTTCCGGGCTGTCAAATTTTTCAAAAGTGGGCCCTCCCAATCGCAATAATGGAAGTTTTGCCTGTGCAGCCGGTAATTGAGTTGCTGACGTATAGGCCAACGCGGTTGCGCCCATAAGCGAATTTTTTATAAATGCGCGCCGGGACATCGTTTTTTTCTTATTCAGCATTTTTGCTCCTTTCCTTAAAATGGTAATTGGCAGTAAAATTGCAAAGCCGAAAATTAATCAAAACCTATTGATGAGATTTTATCCTATGGAGGTGATAAATTCAGCAAAAAAAGTATAAGTTCGATTTTCAACGTAAAACAAAGTTTGAATTGCATTTGAGGATACAGTTGCTATAATTCATATCGCGTATGTCGTATTACGTAATAGACATCAAGCAAGATGCCCGACAAGCAGATTTGAATTGAGGAAAAAAGTGAAGTTCCAGGTTTTTAAGAACGGTAAGGTAGTTGATAAGTTTGCATTATGCGGCGCTTATCTTTTCGGCGGCGATGGAATCGGTATCCGCCGAGCCCAGATTAGCTTTCAGAACGGTTTTGTCGAGTGTAAAAGGCCTAATCTGGAAACGGCAGGACTGGCTTTACTGTGGCCTATAGACGGTTTTGGCAAGGTGCTTTTGCCAACAACGTGCCTGCCTGAAAGAGAGCGTCCGTATAATTTGAATGTAGAGATAACACGTGCAAAGCTAATGCAAATTGTCAACAAGCGGGAGGACTGGTTGTTTCTTAACAACATAGAGGGATTAGGAGATGTTTGCAAAGAGGGCCAGGATTTATTTGTTCGTGCGATTCAAAATATTTCAGATTCGCCACAGTCGTCTAAACTGGCAGATGATTCGCTTAAAAAAGCTATGGTTTTTTCTGAAAAGCTGGCAATAAAACAGGCGGAATCGCTTTTTGAGACAAGAGGCACAAGCCATGGTTTTGGCCGAGGCTGCCTTGGCTGCAGAGTGGATCCTATGGAGATTGATAATCCTATATATCTCGAGAGGCTTCTGGAATTGTTCGGGTCTGTAACGATTCCAATAAACTGGTCCCAAATAGAGTCTCACAAAGGCAGTTATGATTTTTCGACGATAGATGCATGTATTGAAGCGCTTGGTCAAGAGAAGTTGGCGCTCAGCGCAGGGCCGTTGCTTTGTTTCTCAAAAGAGTATATTCCCAAGTGGCTGCTTCGCAGCAAAGCGGGTTTTGAGAGGATTCGGGAATCTGCGTATCGATTTGTTTCAGAGGTAGTCGCTCGCTACAGCGGGGTTGTTCGTGCGTGGTATGCCATAAGCGGTCTGAATGTGTTTAATCATTTTGGTTTCAGGTTCGAGCAGATTTTGGAAATGACGCGTGCGGCGAATATGGCAGTGAAACAGGGCAGCGACAGGGCCTTGAAGATAATAGAAATCAGCAACCCGTGGGGCGAATATTATACGACAATACCCAACAGCATTCCGCCGTTAGTGTATATGGATATGGTTGTGCAGAGTGGGATTAATTTCGATGCGTTTGGGCTGCAAGTCCGATTTGGTAAAAATCAATCGGGTATGCACGTTAGAGATATGATGCAAATATCGGCAATGCTGGATTCGTTTGCGCTTATAGCCAAAGCTTTGTATGTAACCGATGTGGAAGTTCCAAGCCAAAATGGTGCCGGTTTGCAGGATGGGAAAGTTGCCGGCGTATGGCATGAGGAGTGGAACCAGGCGCGACAGGGGCGATGGATTGAGCAGTTCTATAAAATAGCGCTCAGCAAGCCATTTGTTAACTCGGTGACATATTCGAACCTCACCGATACAGAAGACAGTGCCATAGCGAACAGCGGTTTGTTGACGGCCCAGCTCGAACCCAAAGAATCATTTCGAATGTTGAAGAAACTGCACGATGGTATTTTCAGCCGATAAATAAATCTTGGCTTATGTTTTTTGGTTCGAAGGAGCGACGCGAAAAGATATGAGAGAAGCCGGGCAAAAAAAGATTCAATCATTTGCGTTTGTTATTAGTGTTTGCGCGGCGGTTTGCTTTTCCTTAGGTCTTGTTTCTGAATTTATCAGGTCTGGCCAAGGCTATGAAATTGAATTAGAGAGCCGAATAAATCCAAACGATGCGCCTGTGGTGAGTTTGGTGAGGTTGCCCGGCATTGGTGTCTCACGAGCCGGGGCGATAGTGGCGTATCGCGAGAATTTCGGTGGAAAAGACGGTGAAAGTCCGGCCTTTCAAAATTGCAATGATTTGCAAAAAGTCAAGGGCATAGGCCCCAAAACGGTACAAAATATAAGCGAATGGCTGAAGTTCGAATAGAATATAGCATACAGCGTGTTTCGCGGATAGGTAAAGAAGGAAATGAGCGAGTGGGAAGTTGATAAACCATTAGGTCAATGCTACGGCACAGGTAGAAAAATCGAGTACGGTGAAGAATATTTTGGTGCTCTGGTAGAGATTAACGAAGGACTGCAACGGCGGGATTTTTGCGCAGATTACTGGGAGAGAGAAACGCCGAATGTGTTTTGTTACTGGAGAAGCAGGCTGCCACACCCCAACCAGAAAAAGCAGATATTCATTGATATCGAGATGCTGATGGCTTTTTTTGAGCGGCTGGAAAATGAGACTGAGCAGGAGAAAGTAAATTTTCGTTTTGTTTTAGCACTGATTTTGATGCGAAAAAGGCGTCTGAAGTACGATGCGACCAGAGTCGAAGATGGGAAAGAAATCTGGCGTTTGAGAATAGTAGGCGAAAAGCAGATTTTCGAGGTGGTAAATCCTCATCTTGATGAGGAGCAAGTTCAGCAGTTATCATCACAGATAGGTCAAATTTTACAGACGGATTTATAGAGAATGAATTATCAACATTACAACCTACGTTTATACTTTTATTTTGCTGTGGCAATACTGATTTATACCGGCTGTGCGCCCGAGATTCGGGAGCCGATAGAGGTCGTTCCGGGCAAAGAATCTGTAGCTGAGGCGTTGTCTGTTCTGAAAGCACGCTCACAAAATGCAGTATCACTATTGGCTAAGGGCAGGTGTATTTTACGGTATTATGATGCAGACAAGAAGAAGCATAAAAAAGAACCTCTTACGGTTCGAGTTTTGGTGAAACCACCTGTTGAAATTTACCTGCAGGGTGATGCAACTCTTGCTCACAAGGCGATAGTCCTCGGCTCGAACGAACGTGAGTTTTGGCTGTTAATGAGGCCAAAGGAAATCAGCACTTACTGGTGGGGCCAATGGTCCGAGCAGGATTCTTCCGAAGGACTTATGATAAGTCCCAAAACTGTGTTTGAAGCTCTTGGGGTTATGGAAATAGATGCAGAGGAGAATTGGTCTTTATCAAATGAAGGCGATTTTGATATACTGACAAGACGAGAGCGTGGCGTGGTAATCAAGAAAATATTCATCTACAGGCGCGATTATCTAGCCAAAAAAATCGTGTATTTCGATTTAAGTGGTCAGGCTGTGGCTTTCACGGAACTGGATGATTATAAAGAGGTGTCCGAGAGTTTTTTTGTTCCTACCTCGATAAAGATTATCACATTTGGGCAGGACAACAGCGAAGATTCACTCAGCATTAATCTTGACCTTAAGTCTATAAAACCGGCGAAATTCAATGAGAGGCAGCAGAAGGTCTATTTCAATCCCCCACCGCAGGGAGGGTTTAAGCACATTCGGATAAACGAGGGTGGAAAGTGGATTGAACGACGATAAATAAGAAGAACGGAGTTTGTATATGGCCAAGATGGGTTTAAGAGAGAGAATTAAGCAGGATTTATTTTTGTTGGACGGGGCAATGGGAACCCAGTTGATTGCTCGCGGGATTGAAGTGGGTAAGTGTAATGATTATCTAAATGTCGAGTCGCCTGATGTCGTTTCGGACATCCATCGCAGCTACTTTGAGGTAGGTAGTGATGCAGTTATTACCAATACATTCGGCGCCAATAAATATGCTTTGGGATGGCATGGGTTAGCGGAAGAGGCTTCTAAAATAAATAGTGCAGGCGCTCAAATAGCTCGGCGGGCAGGTGGCCAGGAAAAATATGTATTGGGCGATATTGGGCCGGGCGGGGATTTTCTGGAGCCTTTGGGAAGTTTAAAGCCAGATGAATTGAAAGAAGCTTTTGCCCAGCAGGCGGAGGCGCTTTTGGCTGGCGGTGTGGATGGTTTTATAATCGAAACGATGATTGCCCTTGAGGAGGTAACAATTGCAATCGAAGCGGTTAAATCAATCGGCGGGGGGGTGCCGGTGCTTGCGTCGATGTCTTTTGACAGGGCCGGCGATGATTTTAAGACGATGATGGGCGTTAGCATCGAAGCGGCGGCTGCAAAAATAGTCTCATTAGGGGTTGACGCGGTAGGGTTTAATTGTGGCACACTGTCACTCGATGAATATATAGAGCTGGCGGAGAGGTTTGTTTCATCAGTGAAGACTTTGGAGCAGGGAACTATAATATATGCTGAGCCAAATGCTGGCAAGCCGGAATTAGTCGAAGACCGAGCGGTTTATAAGGTATCACCTGAGGATTTTGCGGTGGCGGCAAAGAAAATACATTCGGCCGGCGTAAACATCATCGGTGGCTGCTGCGGGACAAGTCCAGCACATATTAGAGCAATGACTGAAAAGCTAAAAAGCTGATTGTTGGGCAAAGCGTTTTATCTGGTAGTGTTCAGGAATTTTGTGATTTGGTCGATGCTTTTTGCAGTGGCGCCCTGGTTTTTTCTGATTACTTCCCGGCCGTTTTTGGCAATTGACTGCGCGAAATCAGGGTCGTTGAGGCATTTTTGCATAGTCTGAAGCAATTCCTGTTTGTCTTTTACCATGATAGCACCGTTGTCGGCTAAAAGTGCGTCAACGGTCTGCTTGAAATTGAAGGCATGTGGGCCGAAGATGGTGCATTTGCCCAGAGCGGCGGCCTCGGCCATATCAGAGCCGCCCATTGGTACGAGGGAGCGGCCAACGAAGATAATCGCTGCGAGTGAGTAAAACTTTCGCAAGTCGCCCATGGTGTCACCCAGGATTACCACTTGGTTATTGGCTGGCGATGGGGCGGTATTGTTTTTTATCTGGCTGTAGCGGATTAAAGGAAAACCAGTGCGCTCTATGAGTTGTGCAACTTCATCAAACCTTTCAGGTTTACGGGGTACAATTGCCAAACGCAGGTCACTGAACCGGCTTTGTTGCTTTATATTCTGATAGACGTCAAGCAATATCTTTTCTTCATCGTTTCCAGTGGCACCTGCAACCCACAATCTTTCATTGCCAATATTTAGTTGAGCTGCAAGAACATCGGCACCTTCAATCTTGTTGGTGATCTGGGCGGTGTCGTATTTCAGCGAGCCGGTTACAATTACTTTTTCATTCGGGCAGCCGAGTTCTTTGAACCGTCGGGCGTATTCATCGGTTTGGGCAAGGACGAGAGGGACTCTGTCAAACATCTTCCTGATGAGCGGGCGAACTCTCTTATAACTGGTGAAACTTCTGTCACTAATCCGGCCATTGACTACAATGACGGGGACGTTTGACTGCTGAGCGATGTGGACTAAATTGGGCCACACTTCAAGTTCCATCAGCAGACATATTGCCGGGCGAATATTTCTGAACGCGCGTCGCATCGTCCAGGAAAAATCGAATGGAAAATAGAAAATCTGGTGATTCTCACTGAAAAGGTTGGTCGCACGGGCAAAGCCGGTATCGGTGGTGGTGCTGATTACGATTTCGAAATCGCCGAATTTATTTTCAAGCTCTTTAATGATTGTCTTGGCTGCGTTGACCTCGCCTACACTTACGGCGTGGAGCCAGATACATTTTTTTGTGGGATTTCTGCGGGTGATTTTACCAAATCGCTGGTCCCAGCCGGTGCGGTAGCGCTTGTGCCTGACGGCTCGATATATAACCACAGGGCTATAAGCCAAACCGGCCAGCAAATACAACAAATCAATAATGATTCTCATTTGAACGTCCTACAAAGCAGTAAACGGGTTAATAATCGGTAAATGATATTTATAAAGCACGATTATGTCAAACAATTGCCTGACTGTGTAAGCGGGGGGGCGTGGCCAGATTTTTTGGCAAGCGATTTTGGCCTTTGACCAGTCCGGCAATTCCTTAGCAAACAACGCAGGCCTGACAAGATTGGGTTTGTTTTTTCCACTTAACCAAGTGTCCAATTTTTCATATTTACTCTTCATATAAGAGTTTACGTTAATTTGAGCGTCCTTGACATTGGGTTTGTTTTGCATATTTCTTTGATAATTTCGTACGTAATCTTTCGTAGTTTCGCTGATTTCGCTTTGTAAGGCACAGAGGAGCAAAGGCACACAAGCACAGTTCGGACAGTACAAAAACGTACAGCGGTTAGCCCTTCGACTCCGCTCAGGATAAACTCCGGCGTATTGTGTATTTGGTGGTTCATAGTTCATAGTAGACACAAGACTACAGACTCAAGACGAAAGACTAATGGTTAATTTGGCTGGGCCTATTGGCCGTGCCGGGCTGAGGCAAAAAAGATAAGCCTCTATAATTAGAGCTACCTGCACATTTGATTGGAAAAAGTACTCGAATACCGATTCGTGATTCTCGTAACTTGATTTAGAGAAGTAAGTTAAAATTTTGAAAAAAATTTGATTTTTGTTCTGAGGTATCAGCGTTTTTGATTGATTTTTCGCTAATATTTTACCTATTTTAACGCCACCCACAGGAAAAGGGGCAAGCTACTGGCGGTTTATGTTAGCCTGCTGGCCCCTAAGGGGCAAGCGAACATACGGGCATTTTAACGTATATTCAAACTATGTCAACAAAAAAATGACCAAAAAAGCACTTTTTTTGGTCATCCTGAGCATCACCCACGGTTGTTTAGCCCGAACCCCTGTGGTCGGGGTCCCTTGCCCAATCTTGTTCGGGAAAAATATTGTATTAATCTCGCAAATTCGGTCAACCTAGTCATGACAAAAAGGAACAGCTGAAAAATTTAGCCTCTAAAGCTTGAAAATAGTTTTTCATCGTTTTTTCCTGAGCAGTTTTTTAAACAGTGATTTAACAGTTTCTTCAACTTGTTTCTCAATCTGTTTAGCTGGTTCCTTCTGTTTCGTGGAGGTCGGAGTTGGCTGAACCTCGCTCGGTGGAACTTGAGAACTGGTCTCTTCGAGCAACTTTGTCAAAGACAACACCGTATCATCAGCTATCCTCAAGATGCTGCTAAATTCAATGGCTAAACTAAAAAGCATCTCCTGTGGCATCTGATAGAATTGCTCCTCCGGGTCAACAGTGAACATCTTTTTCCCCTCGATAACTATCTGCGGAAGAAGGGATACTTGCTGAGTCATCTTCACCGCTTCTCCAGCACCCGGGACTTTGTAAGTAACGATGTATGCAGCATCGGCACCGGTCGCTGCCAGTTGTGCACATTCGGCATAAATCTCAATATCGAGCCTCTTCGACAGGGCACCCGCAACTTGAGCGAACGCCTTGTTATGCTCTGCAACCGCACCAAGCTTTCTGGATTGGTGGACTTTACGACCTTGATGGTATATACTGTAATGAACATCGGTGTTGTGGACGCCTGCCTCAATAATCTGGTGTTCCAACTTTTCTATTTCGGCAATGACATCCTTTAGAGGAAAGTCTTGTGGAAGCTCGCTACGTTGAATCTGTTCAATCAGCGTTCTGAATTCTTCGCGTATAGTCTTATACAACACAAGTGCACCCTTAGCAGGTTTTTTGTCGGGGGCTAATTCGGATGTCCTGACAATAATCAGCGGAGTTCCTTGTTCGCTGTCGAGGTACTGCTTTATCACCTGTTTATAGGCATGAGGGTCCATACGGATAACAGTGGTTTGATCTGCTGCTTGCAGCATGTCCTTGACAGTCCTAACATAACCAGCTGTATCATCGATCGCATAGTAAAGTTTTTTTCCAGACTCTCTGAGGCCATTAACCATAAAAAAGAGCGATGTTGCTTCAGAGACATACTGTGCATTATCCAATGAGGTCTTAAATTGCCCTGACAGTGTCGTAGTGTCGCTGATCTTGGAAAGTACAGATATCGTGCCCTGTATCACCCTCAACACCGGCCTTAAGACGTCTGCCAACAATTTTGCCCTCCGGTATTCTTTGACCGAAGTAAAACACTGGGCTGTTACATCCACCTCCAAATAAATCTTCTTGATAATAGAACTCTGTAAATCTTCAAGCGCGGCTATAAGTTCTTGTTTGCCAGAGCGTTCTGGGCTATATGTTGGAGACTCCTTTGCCTGCTTTGAAATGATTTGCTTTTTGGAAACAAGTTTTATTTTTCCTTTTTGTTTCACACCGGTCCACGAAGGACTCCAGTTTTCTCCTTGAGTATCTTTGGTAATCTTTCTTCCCAAGCTACGGGTTATATCCATGATACAAATCTCGCCTTTGTGTGAAAAGACAATCTTTTTTTCATCTGGTGAAAAACAAGGGTCTTTCCCAAATTTATTTGTCAACCATACAGTTCTTCCCCCTCTCGGATCAGTTACTCCAATTGCCTCCCCCTCGCGCCCCTTGCCCCAGTCATTTGCCCATAAATTTGGAAGGTAGAAAATGACTGCATCTCCTGAAGATGACCAACAGAATCCTGCCGGGCTATAGAGTCCAATATTAACGCGTCTTTTCCCAGTTCCATCTGAGTTCATTATCCACATATGAGTTACTTTTCCATGTAAAGAATCAATTACACCGAAAGCGATTTTTCTCCCATCAGGCGACACTGCCGGCTCAAATCCAAGACCATTGTATAGTAATAATCGGTTGCTGCCATTTATATTCATAACAAAAATCCCAGGCAATACTTTCTTGTAATCTTTCCCCCAGAAATCTTTCTGTTTTTTCTCATAAATAGAGCAAAACACGAGCTTTGAACCATCGGGAAACCAAACAGGGTCTCCACTCGGCTCTTGCGTCAATCTCCTCACGTGGTTCCCATCAGAATCCATAATATAAATGTTTGGTTTGCCGCTTCGTTTGGAAACAAAGGCGATTTTGTTTCCGTCAGGTGACCAGGCGGGACGCTCATCGTCAGCTGGATTGTTTGTCAGATTAATCTGGTTTTTTCCGTCGGCATCCATTACATAAATCTCTTCATTTCCGTCACGGTTAGAGACGAATGCTATCCGACCGGTCTCATAGGGAAAAGCTTCCCATTTTTGGCCATCTCGGCTTCCTATGTAGCCGCCTTGGAACTCGGCTTGATCGGCCGGTTTCGAACCTATACTTTTATATATCTCAGTGGTGGGAAATCCAAGCCAGTTCGCTTCAGCTTTCATATCAGTGTACACTTTGGCAATAGCGCCATGAATTTCAAAAATCTGACCTGCTTGTTCGCCTTTAGTGATATAGTAAATAGAGCCACCTTCAAATCTCTGGACACAACCAGTCGTATCAAATCCTTGAGCACCTGAAGTAACAACTTTTTCATCGCTGATAGGAAAACCCAATGGACCTCTTATAAAATTCTTTTCTTTCCATTTCTTGTAGGTTTTTCCCATAACAATCGAGGTCTGCCCAACTCGCAAAGTTATCACTCCGTTTTCAAAAGCACCGTAAACACCTTTCGTCCCAAGACTGGACTCCAAGGATTTTAGGTCGCTTGTTGGAGGACCTAAATTACGGTAAATTTCTGGTTCTTGGTACCTATTCAAAATAGGTCCATATAAAACATAAGCTTTTGACGCATGATTCTGTTTATCCCAAAGAATAATAGAGGTTGAAAATTCCTGAACAAATAAATCAAGTTTATCTTTTGGTAATGAAGTAGGGTATCCCATGCGCTCGCGGCCGACATTGCGTTGATAGGCCTCAACAAAAATCTCTTCGTCTGCTCCCTGTCCAACTCGCGGGGGTAGCATCTTATCTGAAATCGGCCATAATTTGAGAACCGTCTGATCTGAAGAGAGATCCCGATAGAGTACCAACAATGTCCGCACCTGGGGTACTTCTCTACCAAGCAACGACTCAAGTCTAAGCTGTGTTGCATCTTTGGATAGCCCAGCAACTCCTCGCATTACAGGAGCTTCTCGAGGGCCAATTGTCCCATCTGCAAATTGAACCGCGCACTGGATGCCGCCTCTTAATTGGTTATAGTCCTTATTCTCTATGGTCACTGCGATAGCCCAAGTATAAAGGTCTGGAACAATCCTATCGATGGTAAATAATAGCAACTTCCCCACGTAAGTTGGCTTTCCTGGCTGCAAAAGAGCTGTGCCGAAGTCTGATTTAAATTGTGGCTTAACTAATCTCAGTTTCTTGAACACTATGTGTTTTGTATCTCCCACTTGAACGGTTTCAATGGGAGCTGGTTTTGGAATTACTATACTGGATGTCTTAACGTACGTGAAATCTACCGGAAGTAAATGCAGAGGAAAGCCGGTGTACGGAGTAATTTCCAACTCACCGCGATAGTGGTTGTTATGATCGTCGGTTAGGGTCACCGCGATAGGTTCAATTTCTAAGACGGTATTCTTTACCTTGGTGATGGCAAATTGCAAGTCTGTCCTGTTCTCTTGACGGTGTACCAAACTAAGAGAAACGGCAAAGCCTGCAATTTGGAATCTGCCATTTGAGAATACGATCTTGGAGGTGGATATTTCTTTTTCTGGAGTTATAGTTACTTTCTTTTCCACTTCATCTGTACGTGCCCCGAATTGAGTTAACTTAAAACGGAAGCTCGTATAGCCCGGTGCAGCATAATACCCCTCACCGAGTTTACCAAAAACTTCCACTGGGTAAGTATCTTCTGGTATCTGGCACCAAAGCCGCAGCCATCCTGTCTTCCCGGGTTCCAGCGTGTAAATCTCTCGAGGATAATCCTCTTCAGGGTCATCTACTATTCCGGTCGCCACCAATCGGTAAATATAATCCTTGTCCACTTTAAGCTCCATGTGTCGTTTAAAAGAACTTTCGCGGGGACCAAAATTTTCGATCTTGGCAACAATACCAAAATACTTCTTTCCTTGGTCAGCAGGTGTTCTTCGGAGCGGGGTTCTCTGTCCTCTGAAAACTTCCATGAATTTCGGCTCATAAGGAAGAAACTTGTCTACCAGAGGATCTTTAAATGTCATGCGAAACTCAGATTTTTTTTGATGGTCTGACGGCCCTTGGCCATGTTGCCAAAAGGTGAATGGTTGCCCAAGTTTTACGATGATTTCCTTAGAACTTTTTTTTGCTCTTTGTTCGAGTTTTTCAATTTTTTCCGAAATCTTCGCTGCTTCTTGCTCCGTTTCTGCTTCACCCATTTTCTCGACTAAATCTTCTATCTCCTTTTCCTCGTTCTTCTCTTTACAACTAGCCATCGTTCCAAGTAAAAACAAAATAATCCCGAAAAGAATCATTGGTTTTATTAAATTCTTCATTTTTTTCTCCTTATTACCTTCTTAAAGGTGTGGCGTTCATGTCCAGTTGCTGCTTCGGTTCAATTTTCATCTATCATAAATCGTGAAGCGTATATCGTGTTGTTTTCGCTCCCGGATGTCTCACGCCTTTAGATGTAGAAAATAACACAAAAGAATGGGAAAGGCAAGGAAAATCAATTTATTCCGTCAAAAGGCGCCGGATCTTCGATATTTATGATTTATTCCGTCAAAAGGCGCCGGATCTTGGATATTGATTATTTGGTCTTAGATTGCCACGTCGGCCTTCGGCCTCCTTGCAATGACCCGCGCACCAAAATTATAACCTAATTTGGTGCGGGGCAAGCAACCCCCGACCCCCGACAGAAAAGCAAGGAGGCTCACATCGAGGGTAAACTAAGAAAAGCAAGGGGGCTAACAATTTGGATTGCCGCCTTGGCCTTCCCGATATATCGGGACTCGGCCTCATAACGAGACGGTTATTCGGATAAGCTCTAAGAAACTATCTCAAAACTGACAATCGCGAAAGTCTGCGATACCACAATAACGCGCAGGCAAGTTTGATAAGGCCAAGGTAATTACATGCCTTCTTATCGTAACGAACTAAAATCGCTCGACACTTGCTTAGCCAACCCAGCGTACGCTCCACGACCCAACGGCGGGCGGGATATCTCTTGCGTCCCTCGCTATCCAACTTTTCTTCGCCGATCCGCCGAATGTGAGGTTCGTAGTTGTGATCGGTTGCCGCTCGCCGACCGGTTGGATTGTCATAGGCTTTGTCCAGGCATAAATTCTGTGGCGCATCGTCGGTCACTGCTGGGCGTTCGACCACAATGGCCTCAAGCGTTGCCTCCAACAGCTTGGTATCGTGGACGTTGGCCCCGGCGACAAGCACCGCTAACGGGCCGCCATCGGCCTCGACCAAAAGGCTGCGTTTTACCCCGTTTTTCGCACGGTCTGTGGGGTTTGGCCCGATACAGTCCCCCCAAAACGCGCCTTGCCCATCGCCGCATCGGCTGCTTGCCATCGCCAGTCTACGCCGCCAAGTTCCTGACAATCTTCGACCAGCACTGCCCAGATCCGGTCCAAGACGCCCAATTGTATCCAGCGTTGGAAGGTGCGGTGGACGGAGCTGTCGTCGGGGAATTCTTTGGGCAACTGGTTCCACTGGCAGCCGCTGCGCATACGGAAGATGATGGTGTCCAGCGCCGCCCGCGGATCGATGCGTTTGCGGCCAGTGTGTTTCGGCGGATCGTGCTGGTTGATAATAGGTCGTATCTTGTCCCACAGTTCGTCCGGTACCTGCCAGATCGTTGGCAATGTCTTAACTTTATTTCCATTTCTACCCATCTGTGACTCCTTTCAATTAAGGTCAACAGATGGTTTATCGGCAAAACTGAGTGTTTTGAGATAGTTTCTAAGTATTTGCTTGCAATGAGAGAGAGTGCGATGCTATGTGCCAAAAATGTTATTTGGTGCCAGAAAAATTAGCCACCCCCCAAGCGGGAATTGATATACTGATATCTGGCCGGAGAAAAGGATTGCTGGTGTATTGTGGTTTTTTAGGACTGGATTTTGATACATTTAGAGTGCATCGGTTTCAAGCCAATATTCGCAAAATACGGTAAGATCAAGTAAATCTACGATGCCATCCGGACTCAGGGTTGGCGCCAAGTCCGCCTCCGGGTTCCAGTCGGGTGAGGTCGTGGTGGTGAGCCAGGCCTTAGCGAAGGCAACAAAGTCCAGAAGGTCAACAACACCATCCCCTCCTTCAGGGGCGATATCGGCAGTCAGTCGGGCGGGAATAAGCTCGAATTCCAGTGAAGCAGGGTCCTGCCCGAACATTCCTCCGCCCCGCAGAACCATGTTGAAGTTTATAAAGAGATTCATGCCGATTATTCCCTCCAGGGTTCCGCCTTCGGGCGAGCCGACATCAAGCAAAACTACCGGGACATTGGTGAAGCTGAGCCATTCGCCGAGTGACGGTATATCGAGAGAATCTATATAGAAGCCGGGCTCGATTGTTATCTCGCCCGTGACATCCTGAATATCTACTTCAAAGTCCGGATTAGCCGGATTAAGCCCGAGTCGGGAGCCGATGCCTGATCCTATGACGGTAATCTGGGCGCCCGTGTCTAACATGAAACGGCGTTTGTCGATTGCACTGTGGTCATCGTTGCGGAGGTCCACGCTGTCGACGAAAAACAGGCTTTGAGCCAAGTTTCCGACAATGATAGAAGGGCTGCCGGGCTGGAAAATGAACTCCATAATCGCCTCAAGATCCAGGATGTACTGTATGTTGAATGCGCCGGCGGGAATGAGATTCAGAGGTATAATGTTGGCATAATCAGGTATCCGGGAATCGAGGTGGTCGTAGAATCGTATGTCCGGCGATGTGTAGTCGTTGCCATCATATATTACCGTGATCTGACGGTCGTTATTGATTGCCGTTACAAAGTTGACGCTCATAGGTGAACCTATGACAGTCGGCAGATCCGGCTTATCCGGGGGGGGCAAGTCACCCACAATCACGGCGACATTACTCTGGCCGACCATATTTGAGCTGTCCAGGATCATTCCGTTCGGGTCAACGGCTGCCAGTCCATCAATGAAGACAGCCAGTGGCTGGCTCACCCATCCAAAAACCGAGTTCGTCGCTCCGAGAATCTCTACCATGCTCGATGTTATCAAATCAGCATCGAAGATACCTGTGTGATTTGCACCATCGTAGCTGATTATGTGAGCAGCAGCGCCAGTATCAAACAGGCCGATAGTAAAGTTCGTTTCCGGACTATTCGTCAGGTGCCTACCGACAACGGACATATGCGCTTGAGCCACCCAGTCAAAATCGTCCGAACGCTCATCCGTGACGGTAACGGCAATCAAAGGTACGAATCCATCTATCGGAGGCGAATCGATGACATTCGCCATCACGGTCGGCACGGACATCAAACTAAGCGACGGTTGTCTGGAAGGCAACTCTCTCCGCAGGATCCTTTTGCGTGTAACACTTGTCTGGTACCCGGTTTTTCCATTGAATAGCGGCGGTTCCTTTTCTTCAGAATATCTAATGGCTTTTATACGGCCGCCGCCAGTCATTCGCAAGTTGACCTCTTGGCGTTTCCAGCCGGTCCGCCCTGCTTCGACTATAGAAGTCCAGCACAAGAGTGTAACAAACAGTAAAACGAACCACCTTCTAACCGAGTTGTATGAGATGTTTCTTTTCATCTTCTTCCTAAACTTCAACAACAAATATACTTAGTATTATAACATGTTCGGGCAAAATTTATACATGGAAAAGTGCAAAACCAACCGATTGTTTCTATAAGCAACATACAGGCCCCTTTTTAACTCTGTCCAACGCAAACTGTCTCTATATAGTAAGTACCATAAAGCGATGTTTATGTGACATAAAAACTATGTAGACGGTAGAAATACTGCACAATTCAGTTTATATTCTTTACTTACAGGCCGTTTTGTCGTAATAAATATGGTACTGGTTTTCGTCCCCGTAGCTCAATTGGATAGAGCGTTGGCCTCCGGAGCCAGAGGTTGTGCGTTCGAGTCGCACCGGGGATATTCGGCAAGCTCAACAAAGTCCTGGTCCATACAATTAGTCAACGTGATTTCGTCTGTTTCTTTGCTCCAGGAAACACAGATGATAGGATAGTCTTCACGGCCCGGTTTGACGCTATAGATGCAATCAATACGTCGAACGATGCCACAGCGATTATTATCGGTCATTCTCTGATTCCAGCCGGCTCCCTGACGGTTGCGGCTCTGTTTGATAAAGTTGTTGCCGCAATTTTTCGTTAGACATATCCCGGTAAAAACCCTAATATGATTTCAAATGAATCAATACGCAATACAAGATTCGGTTTATGGCTGGAAAAGGCAAATATATTTACGATTGGCCCAGGCCGATGGTTACCGTTGATGCGGTGGTTTTCACCTACTCCGGTAACAGGGCCAAGGTGCTGCTTATCAATCGCGGAAAAGAGCCGTTCAAAGGCAAGTGGGCACTGCCAGGCGGATTCGTGGAGATTGATGAGGAGTTAGAGGACGCTGTAGTCAGAGAATTGGGCGAAGAAACAGGACTGGCAGGAGTACAATTAGAGCAGATGCATACCTTCGGCACAGTCGGCCGCGACCCGAGGGGCAGGCAGATTACAATAGCATTTATGGGAATTGCGACAGAAGAACAAACGAAGATAAAAGCCGGCGACGATGCGGCCCAAGCACAATGGTTCGATATAGAAAATATTCCCGATGATATGGCTTTCGACCATAATGAAGTCGTCAGATTCGCTGTCGAGAAATTTATGGAGAGAAATGGCAGAAGAAATTGATATTTCGGTTGATTTTGCGGGGATTAGGTTGGCGAATCCGGTATTTACCGCTTCGGGGACGTGCGGATATGCCGATGAGTTAGCTGATTTTATGGATGTCAACTGTCTTGGCGGGTTTATTACGAAAAGTATTACACTTAAGCCAAGAAAAGGCAATGCGACGCCGAGGATTGTCGAGACCGATTCGGGGATGCTCAATGCCATCGGATGGGCTAATATCGGATTAGATAAATTCATCGAGGAAAAGATACCTGTGCTCGAACAGATGAACGCTGCTGTTTTTGTTAACGTAGCAGGGGAAACAATCGATGAATATGTGGCTGTAACGCAACGCTTAGCATCAGAAAATGCAATAGCAGGATTCGAGTTGAATATAAGTTGTCCTAATGTCAGCAAAGGTGGTGTTAGCTTCGGCACCGATCCTGAGCAGGTAAAAGAAGTCACCTCGTCTGTGAAAAATGTTGTCGGCCAGAAGGTTCTGATGGTCAAACTCTCTCCAGCCGTTACGGATATCAGTATAATTGCACGGGCAGCGATTGAGGCGGGTGCCGACGCACTTAGTCTGTCGAATACATTCACGGCGATGGTTGTCGATATTGAAACTCGCAAGCCGGTTTTGGCAAACCGGACAGGTGGACTGTCGGGGCCGGCGATAAGGCCGATAGCGGTTTATCTGGTCAACAAGGTCTATAATGAAGTTGCCAAAAGTCGCGAAATACCAATTCTGGGTATGGGGGGAATCAGGAACGCTTCGGATGCCGTCGAATTTATTGTCGCGGGGGCGTCGGCGGTGGGTATTGGTACGGCGAATTTTATTGAGCCGGGATGTGCGGCAAAAATAATTGAAGGCATAAAAAAGTATAGCATTCGCAATAATATAACGAATATCAAAGAATTAACCGGCTCACTTGAATAAACTAAATTTGCAAATTAATCTTTATCTTTCACAGTAAGAGGAGTATGAATATGCAAAAGAAAGATCTGCTTGTGGGGATTATCGCTTTGGCTTTTCTTTTCCTTTCTCTCATAAATACAACCTCAGTTACCCTCGCAAACAACGCAATTGTACTGAAGGCGTATTCATTCAAACATTATATTGATACATTTAACGAGAGCGATGAGGAATTATATGTCCAACATATTCCCAATGAGAAGGCGTGGGAATTTCTCAAAATAAATATTCCGCTGTTCGAATGTCCCGACAAGGATTTCGAGCGGACTTATTATTTCCGTTGGTGGACCTATCGTAAACACATCAAGAAAACACCTGACGGATTTGTAATCACTGAGTTTCTGCCAAAGGTGCCCTGGTCGGGCAAACACAATACAATCAACTGTCCTGCCGGTCATCACTTCTACGAAGGCCGATGGCTTCACGACGACAAGCACCTGAATGATTACGCAATCTTCTGGTTCCGCAAAGGAGGTGGCGTACGAAGTTACAGCTTCTGGGCTGCAGATGCTCTTTGGGCCAGATATCTGGTGACAATGGATAAGAAACTTGTTGCTGAATTGCTGGACGACCTTATCAATAATTACAAAGAATGGGAAAAGAGCAGGCTCGAACCGGATGGTCTTTTCTGGCAAATCGACGACCGTGATGGGATGGAAGTATCTATTGGCGGGAGTGGAAAACGGCCAACGATAAACTCATATATGTACGGTGATGCGGTGGCTATTGCAAAGATAGCTTCGCTTGCAAACCGGAAGGATATTGCACAACAGTTCCGTGAAAAAGCCCGTAAGGTCAAAGCCCTTGTCCAAACCAAACTATGGGATGAAAAGGCAAAGTTCTTCAAGACTCTGCCGCGAAAAGCCCAAACGCTTGTCGATGTTCGCGAGCTGCATGGATATACACCCTGGTACTTCAATATGCCGGATGACCACAAGGGCTATGAGAATGCGTGGAAACAGTTGATGGATACAAAGGGTTTTTATGCAGCATTCGGTCCTACGACGGCTGAACAGCGTCATCCGAAATTTGCTATTTCCTATAAAGGTCATGAATGTCAGTGGAATGGGCCAAGCTGGCCGCTGGCGACGGCGGTGACTCTGACAGGACTTGCGAATCTGCTGAATAACTATGAGCAGGAAGTAATCAGTAAAGCAGACTACTTTGAAACACTGAAAATCTATACGAAAAGTCACCGTCTAAAACGCCAGGACGGTCGTGTCGTTAGCTGGATAGATGAGAACCTTAATCCCTTTACAGGTGACTGGATATCCAGGACCCGGCTGAAGAGCTGGAAAGACGGCACATGGGATAAGGGTAAAGGCGGTAAAGAGCGCGGGAAGGATTATAATCATTCCAGCTATTGTGATTTGATTATTTCGGGCTTGGTCGGTCTGCGTCCGAGACCGGATAACATAATTGAAGTCAATCCGCTGGTTCCTGAAGAAAGGTGGGACTGGTTCTGCCTCGACAACGTACTTTATCACGGTCGAATTATCACAATTTTATGGGATAAAACCGGCAACAAATACAACAGGGGAAAAGGCCTGCGGGTATTTGCAAACGGCAAAGAAATCGCACATTCGGAAACCATTGGCCATCTCATGGGCCAATTGCCGCCAGACAAACAAACCAGCACAGACCAAACCAGAGCCGGCTGGCGGAAGTACGATAAGAATCCCGTTCTCGGCGGCAAGCTTGGAACGTGCTTCGACGTGTCGGTGTTAGATGAAGAGGACGCTTACCGTATGTACTTTTCCTGGCGGCCAAAAAGGTCGATTGCGCTGGTCGAAAGTCCAGACGGGATACACTGGAGCAAGCCAAGAATTGTATTGGGGCCGAATCCAAAATCCGGCTGGGAAGACCAGGCCAACAGACCTGTTGTCATCAATCGCAAAGACGGGTATCATATGTGGTACACGGGTCAGACACGCAGCCAATCATTTATCGGCTATGCAACCAGTGATGACGGAGTAACGTGGAAACGCGCCAGTGATAAGCCGGTCCTATCGCCTGAAGAACCGTGGGAGAAGGTAGCAGTTATGTGCCCCCACGTGATCTGGGACGAAGAAAAAGCACTATTCCGGATGTGGTACTCGGGCGGTGAGCAGTACGAACCGGATGCTATCGGTTATGCTACAAGTCCGGAAGGTCTGCACTGGACCACGCGAGTGTCCAACCCGATATTTGCTATGGACCCGAATAACCAATGGGAGCAGCACAAAGTTACAGCGTGCCAGGTGATTCAAGACGACGATTGGTATCTGATGTTTTATATCGGATTTCGAAATGTTCATAAGGCCCAGATTGGTATAGCACGTTCCCGCGACGGAATAACTAACTGGCAGCGTCATCCAGACAACCCGATTATTTCACCGAGGCCAAATACCTGGGATGGCGATGCCTGTTATAAGCCCTTTGCAATCTACGAAAAGGAAAGAAGCCGCTGGTTGTTATGGTATAATGGACGGCTAAAGAGTATCGAACAAATAGGATTGGCAATTCACGAAGGTAAACATCTTGGCTTCTGATAAACATGATGAAGGTGACTTTAGATGTGTAGCAATAATCGTTGCGTCCGTAAAATAATAGCAAATCGAAAAAAAACATATTGGTTCATTTTTGGTGGAGGAATAATTATGACCGGCAGAATGTTTCGTATCGAGAGGGTCCTGTATAAGCTGTTTTTCACTGCTATGGTGCTTCTGTTGTTGGTTATGCCGGGTCTTGCAGCGGGACAGGAACTTAAACTGGATGAACGGCCTGCCGAGCCGGGTGAATGGGGCTATCGCCCTGCCGCTGGTTCGACTTCTCAGGTTAATCCACCAAACTTTAGCTGGCGTTCACAAACGGACCTTCCGTGGGAAATCGAGTGCGCCCGTGATACACAATTTAACAAAGTCGAATATCGCGCCAAAAATCTGACGTTCAATGTACACTGTCCGCCAAAAACCTTTGAGCCTGGGACTTACACATGGCGCTATCGCGGCAAAGATAAGAACGGCCTTTATACGAACTGGAGCCAGCCAAGAACGTTCAGTATTGCTCGTGATGCGGCAGCTATGCCGCTGCCGGCTCGCAAGGAGTTGATTGGGCGGATACCAGAAAGCCATCCGCAGTGCCCTGCCGAAGGTGGATTTCAAATCACCCGATGAACTGCTTGTGTCCAAGCTTTTCGGTGGGACCGGGCAGGCTTATCTGAATACAACATTGAAGGAAGCGAGAGAAGACGTGCAGGTCATTTGCTAAAGGCCAAACTGTTCGATGGAGAGTTCTCGACACTTCTTCCGACTATCGAGAATGTTACTATGAAAGCAGACGGTCCGAAAAGCAAGGGAGCGATCAAATGCCGGCTGAGGAAAGTCGGTGGGCAAGTTGAAGTACTTGGACTTGATGAATAAGATAAGAGAACGGTTGCTTGACGTTTTCATAGGATTTGGGTATGTTTACAGGTAGCTTTTGTGAAGACAAGAAACAAAAACGGGCTATTTTGAATTCGACTGGCTTGTCGAAGTCAGCACCCCCAAACAAGTTTGAGGGTGCCACCCAGTTTTATTTTGAGCAGACTATTGTGCTCATGAACTTAGGATAACACCCAAAAGGAGCAGAGTAAGATGGTTAAAGCTATGGAACAATTGTACGCCGAACGGATGAAGCGCTACGTTACAGCAATGCGGAATGATAAGCCGGATATGATTCCGATTCGTCCGTTTGTTGCTGAGTTCACAGCTAAATACGCCGGGTATACCTGTCAGGAGGTTACACACGATTTTGAGAAGGCATTTGCCGCCGCCCGCAAGTGCGCCGCCGATTTCGACTGGGATGCCGTGGTCGGCAATATGGTTTATGTCTGGACGGGACTGACAGAGGCCATCGGGTTGAAGTATTACGGAGTTCCCGGTATCCACATCCCACCTGATACCGGTTTTCAATACCTTGAGCCGCCTGAGGGGAAGGCATTTATGAAGCCGGACGAATACGACCAGCTCATCGAGGACCCGACCGGTTTTTTGTTCAAAGTCTGGCTTCCACGTGTCTCGGCAGATGTGGCGGTGATGGGCGAACCGACATCATATCGCAACAATATGTCGTTTCTCAAAGGTGGGATGGCAATGCTGAACTACTTTAACGCTTTCGGAACACAGAATGCATTGCTGCGAAGCGAGTCTGGGACAGTCTCGGCTATTTCCGGAATTCTCAAGGCGCCGTTCGATATTATCGCTGATAAACTGCGTGGGTATCTGGGTCTGGTTACTGATGTGATGGAACGTCCGGAGAAGGTACTTGCTGCCTGTGAGGCCCTGATACCACACCTGACACATGTAGCACTTTCCGGTGCGGACCCCGATAAGAACGTTCCAATTGGTTTATGGATGCATCGTGGATGTGTACCGTTCTTCTCACAGGAACATTTTGATACGTTTAATTGGCCGACACTCAAACCAATCATAGAAGAAATCTGGGCACAGGGACATCAGGTTCTGTTCTATTCCGAGGGGGACTGGAACGCACATTTGGATGCCTTTGCGGAACTGCCGGACAAATCAATCGTTTATCACGTTGACCAGGCCGACATCTTCGAGGCGCACAGGGCGATTGGGCACAAGTTCTGCATCAGCGGCGGTATCCCCAATTTTCTGTTGAGCTACGGCACGACGGAAGAAGTGCGCGAATGCTGTAAAAAGGTGATTGATGGTGTTGCCGGCGACGGCGGCTATATTATGGACGCCGCCGCTATTGTCCAGGACGATGCCAAGGTTGAAAATATTAAAGCGATGACTGAATTTACACGCGACTACGGGGTGTATTAGATTGACTATTGATTATGCTATGTTGAAAACCTTTGCGAAATAATGGAGACGAAGGGAATCGAACCCTCATTCCCGCGATGCGACCGCGGTGTGCTCCCGTTACACCACGTCCCCAAGATTACCCTTTTTTAACCATTTTACAGTATCGCTTCCAAAACTCAATTTCTTTTAATCACTTTGCACCAAAAACTTAGAATTGCCATTTCTCATAGCACACTATCTTTTCTATCGGCTCGCGGCTCGGCTGTTTCGGACTGTCAGCCGGATAACCAACCGTCATTAGCTCGATTATTGCTATATCGTCAGGAATGCCCAATATTGTTCGGACTTTTTCCGTATAGAACGACCCAATCCAGCACGTCGCCAATCCTAACTCCGCCGCCTGCAAGGCGATATGTTCAAGTGCGATAGCTATGTCAATAGGTCCAATCGCCTGGCCGCATCGCATCACATCATCACTGTTGCTGCAGGCGGCTATTATAACACCTGCTTTCTCGAAAACCTGCGGCCTGTTAGTGGTCTCGGCAACCTGATGTTTGGTTTCTTTGTCGGTTACTACTACAAAACGCCAATCCTGCGTATTCTTGGCCGAGGGCGCCAGCCGAGCCGCCTCGAAAAGACTGTCGAGCTTTTCCTGCTCTATGGGTCTTTCCTGATACGCCCGGCAGGAATATCTTTTACGAATAACTTCAAGTAATGTCATAAGAACACCTCAAAATTTCATTGCCATCGTGGCTGGTCATATAAAATATCTACAGTATCAACAATTATCTGCCGAGAATATAAAATATAAACAATCTTGACGCAAGAGATAAAGATTTGTACTTTTATAATCAAATTTGGGGCGATTAGCTCAGTTGGCTAGAGCGCCTGCTTTACACGCAGGAGGCCACAGGTTCAAGTCCTGTATCGCCCATTTCCCAAACCTTTATTGGCAAAAGGTTTGTGAGAAATCATTCCTGCGTCATTCATCTCGGTAAATGCTGTGCTACACTTATGACTACACTTTTAACAGTATTTTGGAGGTAAATATTATGTCGAGAAGTAGGCCAGCATCAAATCCGATATCGTTTCACAAGCATACAAAACAGTATTATGTGACACGAGGTAGAAGAAGAATCTATCTGGGTTATGACAAAGAAGAAGCGCTTAAAAAGTACCACATGCGCTTGTCAAGGGCCAATAGTACCACGTGACGTTTAGTCTAACCTATTACAAAATAGACATTTACGCCTTTGGGCTCCTTGCTCGCCATTTTACCCACTTTCTGCTATAATTTCTGTCTCAAATTGGCTTTTTATATACCTTGGAGGAACATTAAAACAGACATCATGAACAAAAACCTCGGCATCATCAACTTTGCTGTATCGCTGATCATCAAAGCAACCTTAATTGCTGCCCGATTCTCAGGAAGGGCTCGGAAACGCAGTTTGAGACGTCTTGCCACCATGGACATCAATGAGAAAGACAAGGAAATCCTTTTTCTCAGAGATACGGTTGACCAGCTAAAAATGCAGGTATCAATCCCTCAAAAAGGCATCAAGAAGAAACAGAAGAACCCTCGATACACCTTCGCGAAAAGCTTTTCATCCTCTGGCAAATGGAAACATTCCAGATACCAAGGCGCAGGGTAACTGAGTATTTTGGCATCGCCAGATCTACTCTCTACCGGTGGTTGCATAAGATCGAAGATCAACAGCAGTCCTGCAGTCCTGCGAATAAAACACCCATGGAAATAGCATCTCTTGTGTGGGAAATAACAAAGTCTAACGTCAGCTGGGGTCGGATTCGGATTGCAAACCAGCTGGCGATGCTGAGCATCTTTATCTAAGCCTCTACGGTTCGCAATATCCTCAATAGGCCCAAACCTCGAAAGCCTGATGGATTCCCCGTTGCGTCTACGAAAACGGAAGAGAAAATAGAGGCCAGATCAATTCCCGCCTGGTATCCTAATCATGTTTGGTCTGTCGAGACCACAATGGTTTTGTGTTGGCGACTCTGGCCTATTCACATTTTTGTTGTGATTGACCATTTTTCCCGTAAAGTCATGTCTGTGACTCCACTTGAAGGACCCAATGCAGGATGGATCAACAATGCTTTGGAAAGTGCCATTGAAAAACATGGAGCACCTAAACACATTATTTCAGATCAGGCTGGTGTTTTCACCGGAAATGTTTTTGCAGAACTACTGGATATTTGGAATGTAAAACCTCGCTTTGGAGCCGTAGGAAAACATGGGTCAATTTCCGTCACGGAAATAATCATTAAAACTCTGAAATACGAATGGCTCAAACGAGTTCCGATCAATGAATCTCCCCGCCGCGAGCAGCGGGGTATCTTAGTGGATTAACTTTAACTCTTCGCCGCAAGCGGCGGGGAATTCACCCCAATAGAGAATTAAAGGGTTTGATCACCTGACCATGCTGTGTGAAGAATTCGAATGTTGGTATAACAGCTGGCGTCCTCATATGACATTGGATGGTATTCGACCTGACGATATTTACTACGACAAAAAACCAGAGAAACCAAAACGTGATTCAAAAAAGGTTCCGTGTAATATCGAACATCGTTTGTTCCGGGAAACAAGAGTCGGGGGGGGGTATCGTCTAAAGGCCGTTGCGTAGTTTTTATCATCCTGTTTCTGTCATCTGGATGCAGGAGAAATCCATCTACAAATCATATATCCTTGATTCTACCACAGCAATTTTGAACAAATGGTCATCTTTGAGTGTATTGATTAACCAAGACTATCCTGCTTATGAACTTTTCAAAGAAGCTTTACCCATAATTTGGAGGTTCTCAGTGGTCCTATTGTTCCTTGACAAGCGCATTTGTTACGAATCAATGGCGAGGGACACGAAGTTTTAGTCCTGTCTTGATTGACATGTTAAGCGAATGAGTCGATTTTCTTTTTGCAGATTTCCTGGGTTAATTCCATAAGCTTCTGGACACATTGCTCAAGATGAGTGAGGTCGACTTTTGTGATATTATATGAGTCTTCGCTGCAGGTATGAGCTTGAGCGTTGTTCAGGAGTTTGAAAATTTTGTCCTGCCGCTCAGTTGTACACGGGAAAACTATAAGAAAAGCGGGTTCATAGCTTGCCACGTATCTGCCAAGCTTTTCAAGATCACAGTTTTGAGGTTTATAACCGCTGAATACTGATAGCATCGTTGTATAAAAACATTTTATAGATTGATGAAGTTCAAAGAGGGCCTCATTGTACCATTTTTTTCTAAATCGCACTGAAAATGATTGTAGAAGCGTTTTGCCTTTTCGTAGCACTCGTCGAAATTCTGCTGGGCGATCTGTTTTCTCTTATCGAGGTTAAGTTTCCGTTTTTTTGCAAATCTGAATCTTCCTGAGTTATAAAGCATTATTCCTTCTTCTTTTATATCGGAGAAGAAGTGTTGGCGCTTGTTTAGCTGAGCGTTAATATACTGGATATCGTGGAAAACGAGATTCACGGTTGTTTCCGTACGGTTAAGCTTGCCTTCGACTTTATGCTGCAGGTCTGGGTTATTGGTAGCTTCGGCATACTTAGTGACAACCAGAATGTCGAAGTAGGATTTGTATTCGTATGTGCGATCCTTTTCGCTGCAGACATCTTCAACCCAGTTGCCACGGGCATAAGAGCCAAACAGGATTATCATCTGGACATCGTCCAGTTCCTTGAGAATAGCTCTGTTATGGTAGCAAGCTCGTTGACCTTGTATTCCGACAGGTTTGACAATGATTTCTTCATGTTGGTTTTATGGACGGCTATTGCAGAAGAATTTTCTCTCAGACCTGCAGTACGGTCTTTTATCCCGTCACCGCCCTGAGCGATATCATGAATAAAATTATCGAGAAAATTCTTCTTTTCTGTGGATGCCTCCCCAGATTTTCCGCCGGATGTTCGTTTACGCTCTGTTGACGTGCTGTGAGAGCCGAAAAATTTCTCGAAATAGCCGCAACTCAAACAATCCCCCATACAGCGAATGACTCCTTTGCCGAATTGTCGTACAACTACGAAGCACTAATCAATCTCCCTTCCATAAATGAGGCAATTCTTACATTCTCTCTCGCAGTTTGTTTTTTGCAGATATTCCCAGCAATGTCCTAATGCTCCAGATGTTGTGACTTTCTTTTCCTTAGGAGAAGCCTTATTCTGCAGAGTTTCCAGAAATGATAGAGCTTCGGAGACGGGGATTCGATGCTTGCCTCCTACGGTTCTGATCGTACTAATCTTGCCTTTATCGATCCAGCTAAGAATGGTAAAACGCGAGACACCACAAAACTTTGCAAGTTCGGTTGTTGTTAGATACTCTTTCCGCGGCCCGGTTCTATTATTGTTCACATTTCTTGCAGCCATTTAAAATATCTTTTCCTTCAAATTGACACACACATTCTGTCTTGTCTTTCCTGTTAAGTTAACCAAAACAAGTATGGATGGTGGAAATGGCAGGTAAAACACGAGGAGGTTTCAAGATGTTTCTCTAAATATTTGTGAGATAATAAAATGTTTCCAATGCTTTGTAAGTGTAGTTATATGCAGGCCTAAGACTCCAACTGAGTCTTTTTCGACCCCTCCCTTTCTTTGAGTTGAACGTTTTTATTTGTTGAAATTTATAAAAAAATGTTTGACACGTTTTGTTGGTGTACATAAAGTGTGCAAATTGTTGATTACGACAGATTGGTAAGGTTACAACAACAAATACCACGAAATATGTGCTTTAAGGCCTTGCGATGAGTAAATAGTGTTCCAAGAATAAAGTTGTAACCTAAATAAAGCTTGTTTCTGCAGCCTTCCTTGTCTGAATGAACTTGGGTGAATGAAGGTGTGGATTTGTACTACAACCGACGGGGACGGAGTTTAGAGTAATGTTGGTATCAAAGCTTTCTCATGTCTATAAAAATACTTTCACGCCGGTTAAAAACGCAACAGCAGCGGGTCATAAAGGAAAAAGCAGGGTAAATAATCTCGCAAAAGTCGAATGAGTCAAAAGACAAAAATTAGGACGATGTAATTAGACAAGGAGGTTCTTTAGTGTGACCGAAAGAGCAACAATGTTTGCTCTTGAAGACACGAACAAAGGGAATAAAAAGCTTTTGAAAAAGTAGTGGCTCAGTGATTATCGCTGCGCTGTCCATTGATATATGATAATGATCCAATTCTGCATCTTATAGCACAATTGGGCTTGGCCTCATATATCGAGCGT
>Ga0114922_10000542_pt1 | contig 36161 bp, 33 predicted proteins | sample AartaG_FD_100975 | JGI IMG/M metagenome (GOLD analysis project Ga0114922, IMG submission 100975) | Deep subsurface microbial communities from Aarhus Bay to uncover new lineages of life (NeLLi) - Aarhus_00045 metaG | ecosystem: Environmental > Aquatic > Marine > Oceanic > Sediment | place... | reverse complement strand
GGGGCGGGAGGCTTTGGGGGCGGCGGGGCTGAGGGCGGAGGAGTTTGCGGGGCCGCGGGGGTACGGGTCCGGGATGGGGGTCGCCACAGGCGGCCTAGGCAGCGGTCCCCTTTGTGGGCCTAGCCATATGCCCGCGGTACAGGGGGGAGACGGCCGGCGGGTGTGCCCTTCGACTTCGCTCAGGGTAGCCTCCGACATGCCCGCCTTGCAGTAGGGGGGCCTGAGGGCCCGCCAGGGCACCAATAGCGGCAAGGAAGCGTCTCCCCGCAGGGGGACGTGAATCGGGGCCTTACCAGGGGCCGCGGATGTGGAACAAGTGGTAGAGAAGGTTTTGGCTCTCTCCGTGTGACTTTGGGATATCGTGCTGAGAGTTCGAGAGCTGGTGTGGCAACAGAGGAGAAAGGCGCACGGGGGAGATGAAGGGTCACAAGCTCACGGATGGAGGTGCGCGATGTCTTGGAGTCAGTTGTCTCTCGGATTCCTGGTATTCACCGTGGCAGGGCTGCTGATAGCCTGCGCGGTGTACGAGGGCAGCTTAACTGCATGGACCACAGGGGGTCTAGCTGTCTTGCTCGGGGTGCTGACCACGGTTGCTGCAATCCTTAGGCCGCGTCGTCGGGGGGTAGAGCCCGAGTCGAGCGCAGAGTGGAACGAAGCGGCAGCGCCGCCGCTGGGACAGATGCTGGTCAGCTATGGTGTGGTTTCGGAGGAGGATTTGGACAGGGCACTGGAGGCGCAGAAGACCAGCAAGAAGCGGCTCGGGCAGGTGCTAGTGGAGATGGAGCTAGTGACTGAGGGGCAGATGGCCGCGGTGCTGGAGGAGCAGCTTTCCAAGAGAGGGGGCAGGTTGCTCTGGGGGATCGGGGACAAGCTGCTCGAATAGATGATGTCGGGCACTAGCGAACGGCGATTGCCAGGATCGAGGAGAGCCATGGGCTGGCCGCGCTTGGGTGTTGGATTCGTGGTGGGCACTGTGGCGGGGACGGTGCTGGGGCGTGCCGTGTACGAGGAGCAGCCGCTGTTGTGGCAGATAGGAGCTCTGACTCTGTCGCTCGGGATCCTGATTACGCTCTCGGTGTTCCTTCGCCCCCGTGGGCCGGAGTCGGAGCTTGGGCCGGCCGCAGGCTGGGATGAAAGGGGGGCTCCGCTACTGGGAGAGATGCTGGTCAGCTATGGTTTGATTTCGGAGGGACACGTGGCAAGGGCACTGGCGCTACAGCAGAAGAACAACAAGCGGCTCGGCCAGGTGCTGGTGGAGATGGGGCTGGTGACGCACGCGGAGGTGGCCGAGGTGCTGGAGGAGCAGCTGTCCAGAAGAGAGGGCAGGCTGCTGTGGAAGGCTGAGGGGAGGCCGGCTGAGCAGTAGAGATGGGGGGGCCGCTGAGGTTCGGCGGCTGGGGGAGGTGATCGTGAGGACGGAGGCGGGGGGGGGCGGTGGTACGCTTGGTGACAGAGTTCGCAGTAACGGGTGAGGGTGTGACTGGGACGTCCATTTCGGGCACTTGGAGGGGATATCTGGTTGACGCGGAACTCAGTGCTGATAACGATGGCACGAGCTCACATATGCGGACGGGCTTGATCGAGGGGCGAAGATGCTCGATCTCGACAGACAGCCAATACAGTTCCCTTGCCCGCGTTGCGGCTTCTACAACGGCGCGCGCCTGAAGCAGGTGCGACTGCGTGACGTCGTGATCTGCCGCGGCTGCAAGAGCAACATCCAACTAGACGACCACATGAACAGCTATCGTCGAGCACGGCGGTCCATCGAGCGCGCCCTGGGCGATCTGCGGCGCGCTCTGGGCGGGTGACCCGGGGCCGATATCGGAGGGAACCATGAACGCTGAGTACGTCCAGAACCTGCGCTACAAGCTGCAGAAGCGTGTGCGACGTCTCTCGTCCGTCGATTTCCGCATCTACCAAGACACTCTTCAGCAGTTCTGGGGGTTCCTCACGCACCATCCGGTGCTTGCTGGGGTCGCCGCCGACCTAGTCCGGCGCTGCCCTGAGGCGGAGAGTGCGGCAGATCGTTTCATAGATGGTGGGAACGACTGGTTCAACGACGAGGTGGGAAACGCGGCGATGTGTTACTTCTTGCTCAAGAAATGCGCGGAGTCGCGCGGCAGTATGGAGGCGTCGACACTCGGAAGCCGTTTCTGCAGCTCGACCCAGTTCAACGAGATGCTGGAGGCGCTCAACAGCGCTGTGCTGGAACCAGTCTACGAGTACCTCGACGAGCAACTCGATGACCGCGGGGCCGTCCTGGCTTTACTCAGGCGCTACAAGCACAAATGCGAGTGGTTCCGACGGGATGAGCTTCGCGAACTTTGGGAGCAACACACAAGCCAGGGTGAGAGGCTGTTGGCACGCAACCTCTACGAGTACCTGCATGATCAGGGGCTGGAGTTCGTGATTGAGCCCTGGTCCGCATCTGGTGAGGCCGACTTGGTATCGTCGCAGCAGGGGAGCGAGCCGCTGATAGCAGACGTGAAGATTTTCAATCCCGACAAGGCGAAAGACAAAGCGTACATCGCGTCCGGGTTCCATCAGGTCTACACCTATACACTCGACCACAATGAGCCTTTCGGGTATCTCGTTATCTTCAACACTGGGGCGGTGGATCTGAAGTTTGCTCTCGCCGAGGAATCGCAACATATTCCCTTCGTCGTTCACAATGGAAAGACGATCTTCCTTATCACCATCGACATCTCACACTACGACGAATCGGCGTCAAAGCGCGGAAAGCTGAAGTCAGTCGTCATCACTGAAGCTGATCTTGTGGCTGAGGTAGATTCGCCGCAGGAGGCGGCTGTCGCTCAGAGCGCTCCCGAAGAGAGCCCAGGCGCGACAGCGACAGGGTCTGGAGGCGAGTAGTCCGATAACCATAGGCACTCTCACTGAAGTAACTACTCGGTAGACCCGAGTGTGAGCATGCCTGGGATGAGGGGGCAGGGGTGGGCTGGGGGTATGTGGGGGGGGTAGGCGGAGGGTTAGGAGGGAAGCGAGAGGTGTTGAGGTCCCTCGCTTCGCTCGGATGACGGCAACGGCCGCAGGCTGAAGCCTGCGGTACCCGGAACGGCGAACAGGTGGCAGGAGGCCCTTCGCTGCTGCTCAGGGTAAACTCGCTTCCCTCGACTCCCCTCGGGACAGGCCTGCCGAATGGAAAGGGCCGTCCGGGGGACGGGGGTGACGCAGATGCGGGGCGTCGGGCGCGCGGCGAGTTGGGGGGTGCATGAGCGGGATGCTTCGCTTCGCTCAGCATGACATTAGGGGTCGTCGAGGGCGGGGCTAGGGAGATCGGCTAGGCGAGCCATAGGAAGTAGAGGCCGATGGCGATGATGATGACGCCAGCGGCCTTTTCCATCCAGCTTGTCCAGCGCTGGAGGGCGGGGAGAGCTTTGATGACTCCGGTGAAGGTGCCTGCCAAGACGATGGGGACGCCGCGGCCGAGGCCGTAGACGAAGAGGAGGGTGGCGCCGTAGGCGAGAGAGCCCTTCTTCATGGCGATGGCGAGGATGGCGACGAGCACTGGGGTGCCGCACTGGGAGCCGGCGAGGCCGATGATGAGGCCGAGGAGGAAGGCGCCGATGATGCCGGTGACGGCGACGCGCTTGGGCTGGAGGCGGGCGAGGAAGTCGAAGCGGAGCTTGAAGGCGCCGAGCAGGTGGAGGCCGATGACGAAGCAGACGAGGGCGACGATGCAGTGGAGGATGGTGCTCTCGGTTCCGAAGAGGCCGCCGATGGTGGCGGCGATGAGGCCGAGGAGCATGAATGTGAGGGAGCTGCCGAGAGTGAAGGAGACAGAGAGCCAGAAGCCCTTGCGTCGAGTCAGGTCGTGCTGGCCGCCGACGTAGCCGATGATGACGGGGACCATGGCGAGGTTGCAGGGGCCGAGGCTGGTGAGCACGCCGCCGAGGAAGACGAGGAGGTAGGCGAAGGGGGAGAGGTCGCCGATGAGGCGGGGGATGGTGTCAGCTATGAAGTCGGTCACTACATCGACCCGGTCGCTGTACGAACCCGGTCATTGCTGGACGCCAAGCTCGGCGAATTGGCGGTCTATGCTCTCGATGGGGAAGACGCCGGTGTTGCGGGAGACCTCTTTGCCCTCGGAGTCGAAGAAGATCTGGGTGGGGATGAGACGGATACCGTACTGCCTGGCGAGGGACCCGTACTGGCCGACATCAACGTAGAGAATGTCGGCCTTGCCGGCGTACTTGGCGGCGGCCTGGGCGAGGGCCGGCTCCATCTGCTTACAGGGTCTGCACCAACCGGCTCCGAAGTCGGCCATGGTGGGGCGGCCATTCTGGAGGCACTCGGCGAGCTTTGATCCGGGGAGGGGTTCGACAGGCTCGGGGCTGGCCTGGGGTGTTTCTGCGGCCGGTGCTGCTTCGGGCGCGGGCTCTTCCTGGGGTGCGGGGGCTTCAGGCGCGGGAGGCTGCGGCTCGGCCTGTTGCTCAGGCGCGGGCTGCGGTTCGGCCTGTTGCTCAGGCGCGGGCTGCGGTTCGGCCTGTGTGGGCTCCGGGGGCGCGGGCTCTGGTGAGGTCGGAGGGCGCTCGACTTCGGCGGGGATGCCAGCGGCGCTGGGCGGAGGGCCCGCGGGGGCGACAGGGGTCTGTGTCTGAGGGGCCTGTACGACGGCCGCGGCTTCAGGCGGGGAGGGGGATTTCGTCGCCCGCTTTGCGAGGACCACCGCCAGCACGGCGGCGATTAGGATGAGAATCACCCATGTTCGTGATCGCATTTGATCTCTCTTTCTTTTGAGGCGGGCTATGGTGGGAGGCAATGGGCAGGAGGCCCTGCTTCGCCAAGGCTTCGCAGGACAAGCAAGCTCCCGCCCTACCCATCTTCTGGGCAGGAGACACGCTCCTGCCCAACCCGAAGGCTTCCTGCCCTACGAGCTATTTCGAGAGCCACTCCTTGATTTCATCTACGGTGGGGATGCGGCCGGAGACTTTGACGTCTCCGTCGAGGGCGAGGGCAGGGGTGAACATGACGCCGAACTTGGCGATGTCGGCGGGCTTGTCCACCTTGACGAGGTCGATCTGGACGCCGGCGGCTTCTGCCGCCGCCTTGGCATTTTCCGCAGTCTGTTGGCACTTGGGACAGCCAGTGCCCAGGACTTGGACTTTCATGGCTTCCGTTTCCTTTCTCAGCGTGTGTATCTTCGGCAACGGCCGGCGGGCAGGGGCCCTTCGCTGCCGCTCAGGGTGAACTCGCTCCTGCCCAACGATGGCGGGGCACGTCAGGCGAATATGGTTCCATAGGCGATGCCCGTGGCGGTGGAGAGAAGGACGACGAGCAGGGAGTAGACGAGTGTCTTGCGGGCGCCCATGATGCCACCTATGACTAGAAGATTCGGCAGGCTGAGGGAAGGGCCTGCCAGGAGGAGGGCGAGGGCGGGGCCTTTGCCCATTCCGGCGCCGAGGAGGCCCTGGAGGATGGGGACCTCGGTGAGGGTGGCAAAGTACATGAGCGCGCCGGAGACAGAGGCGAAGAGGTTGGCCCAGAGGGAGTTGCCGCCGACGAGGCGGGCGATCCACTCCTCGGGGATGAGTGCCATGTGGCCGGGGCGGCCGAGGAGGAAGCCGGCGACAAGGACGCCGCCAAAGAGCAGCGGGAGTATCTGCCAGGCGAAGGTCCAGGTGGAGGACGTCCACTCCTTCAGCTCGGGCCGGCGGAACCAGCTCAGCATCATGAGGGCGAGGACGAGGAGGAGGGCGGCGGTGATGAACCACTTGGCGTGATAGATGCTCGCCCAAAGGCTGGGGTCGGCCGCGGGCTTCCCCCAGTTGGCGAAGACGAGGATGGCGACCATGGTGGCGAAGTAGAGGGCGGTCTGCCAGAGAGGGCGGGACTGGTCGGTGTCCGGCAGGACGAAGGCCTCTGCTTCTCTGGCCTTCTCGCGCTCTTCGCGCAGGAAGATGAGGTGCATGGCGATGCCAATGAGGAAGGCGAAGCAGATGGCGCCGAGGGCGCGGGCGAGGCCCATTTGGAGGCCGAGGATGCGGGCGGTGAGGATGATGGCGAGGACGTTGATGGCGGGGCCGGAGTAAAGGAAGGCGGTAGCGGGGCCGATTCCGGCGCCGCGGGTGTAGATGCCGGCGAAGAGGGGGAGGACGGTGCAGGAGCAGACGGCGAGGATGGTCCCCGAAACCGATGCTACTGAGTAGGCGAGGAGCTTGTTGGCGGTGGGACCGAAGTACTTCATGACGGATGCTTTGCTGACGAAGACGGCGATGGCTCCGGCGATGAAGAGGGCGGGGACGAGGCAGAGGAGGACGTGCTCGCGGGCGTACTCGTGGAGCATGGCGAAAGCTTCGACGAGGGCGCCCTGGACGCGGCCGCTGCCTGTGGGCAAGAAGTAGGCGGCGAGGAAGACGGCGAGGAGGAGGAGGAATTGCTTTAGCTTGACGGGCACTTGCTGGACCTCAGGGCTCCTCGGGAGAGAGAAGACCGGAGCCAACGTCTGCTGCCGCCCATTGGCGCACGCGTGCGAGGGCGCGTGCGAGGGGCGAGGGCTCCTTGTCTCCGCGGGCGACGAGGTAGGCGAGCATGAGCACGTTGGCCTGCACGCCTGGGGGACACCAGGTGTCCTTGGGATTGAAGGTATGGACGCCTGGCGGGGGGAGGTCGGATTCGCGATAGCGGCACCACTGTCCGGTCTCGATGCCGAGGCTGGAGCAGATGGGGTAGCAGGGGCAATGGACGGTGTCTTCGGTCATGAAGGTGCGCCTTCCGGGGGAATCGCCTGGGCAGCGTGGGCTTCAGTCATGAGAGTATCTCGCGATATATGGTGTAATGTGCATCTTTGCATATATTGGTGCGTAAGAAAGAAGCATCAGCACTTGTCCTTCACGACGTCGCCGTTGACGCGGGGGCGGAGATGCTGGCGGAGGCGGCGCTGGTCCTGTCGGGAGACCGGCTCTGCGGCCGCTCGGGCGCAGACGGCGTCCGCCACTGCGCGGTCTTGGGGAGAAAGCTCGGGAGCGAACGCGTAGTGCATCCACTTGCCCTGACGCCAGTCGCCGACCAGGCCCGCCCCTTTAAGGACGCCGAGGTGGCGGGATATGGAGTACTGGGGGAGCTGGAGGGCATCGACGATCTCGCAGACGCAGAGCTCGTCGCGGCTCTGGAGCAAGTGAATGATGCGGACCCGGGTGGGGTCGGCGAGGGCCTTGAGGATTCGGACCACTTGGCTCATGGTATCATATGCACTTTCTTACATATAATACCCGATCTGAGGGTGTTGTCAACCCGGACGGGTAGGGAATTTGGTGTCAAGCGGGGGGGCGTGGCCCCAGATTACTGGTCTCCGAGAATTACCGCGCGCCAGCCTATAGCGCGAGTCAGCCCGTAGGAGCGACATTCTTGTCGCGATCACCCGTCTTTGAGCGAGTCGGCACAAGAATGTGCCTGCTACGGGCCGTGGCTGCAGCCAAAGAAAAAGGGCCACCCCCAGCGCGGGAAACTCTCCGCTACTGTAGGGAGGGCACCGTGTCTGGGGCGGCCGGGACCTTGGGGCCGGCAGGGCGGTCGCGTTCCGCGGGGGCAGTGCAGGTGATAATTTGGGGAGGGTGCTGGCGGGCCGGAAGGGGGACGCTGTGGGGGAGGGGAGAAAGGAGAGCAAAGGGGCATTGTGAGGCAGCATCTTGGGGGATTGTGAAGTTGGGTTAGGGAGAAGGTGAGAGGGAGTAGGCCGCCGAAAGCTGGCGGCAGATGAAGGTGCACTCGCGTCGATTGACTTCAGAATGCGCGACGTGCTAGGATGGCCGGCGAAAAGGGCATTGAAAGGGTCGATGAGTGGGAGGCGAGGCGATATGAAAGCAGGACACGGGCGCGGAGCAGACGGTGGAGGGAGGCTCCGTCGACATTTGGCCGTGTGTGTAAGCAGTTTCCTGCTGGTAGGATTGATGTGTGCGCTCATGCAGTTGGTGAGCGCGCCGCCGTGTTTTGCAGTGCTGGGGAAGAAGGAGCCGACGGCGGAGCAGCAGGAGTGGTGGCCCAAGTTCGCGGGGGAAGTTGAAATTGACAACCTGGAGAAGCACGTCAGGTATCTGAGCTCGTTCAGCTCGCGTCTGCCCGGGTATCCCGGGGCGGAGAATGCCGCCGAGTACATCGCAACGGAACTGGAGCGGCTGGGGCTGGATGATGTGAGCAAGGAGGAGGTAGCGGAGGAGGCGCTGGGGCCGAAGCGACGCTATCGAGAGGCGTACTGGATAACGGTGCCGTGGGTGGAGGGGCAGCCGACGCTGGAGGTGCTGCCAACCGAAGCTCGCCAGGCAGAGGGGGAGGTGACGGCGACCTACAAAGTCTATCCTCTGTGGCCGAATCTGGTGCGGACGTCGCAGCTTGCGGAGGGAGGTCAGGAGTATCGGCTGATCGACGGACGAGACGGGAAGCTGGCGAGCTTCAACAAGCAGGATGTGGATGGGACGGCGGTACTGCTGGACTTCAACTGTGGGTCGGACTGGCTGAACGCGCCGCGGCTGGGGGCGCGGGCGGTGGTGTTCGTGGAGCCGGAGACGACGGTGCGGGGGGAGGCGGAGGCGAAGTTCCTGCGGATTCCGATCAACATCCCGCGATTCTGGATCGGGCGGAGCGAAGCGTACCACCTGAAGGCGCGTCTGGCGTCGCAGGAGGAAGTGTACGTCCAGGTCAAGTGCCGGATGACGTGGGAGCGGAAGCCGGCGTGGAATCTGGTGGCGGAGATTCCGGGGACGGACGAGGAGCTGAGGGAGCAGACGGTCTACCTGACGGCGTACTACGATTCGATGTCGATCGTGCCGCAGTTGTCGCCGGGAGCGGAGAGCGCGTCGGGGGCGGCGGCGCTGCTGGAGCTGACGCGGATACTGAAGAAGTACCCGCCGAAGCGGACGGTGCGGGTGATCTTCAACGGGGCGCATTTCCTGGGACTGGCAGGGATCCGCAACTGGGTGGCGACACACTTGGACGATTTGACCAAGGGGAGGCCGGTGGACAAACCGGCCAAGTTCCTGGGGTTGATCCCGTACACGAAGACGGTGTGGGAGAAGACGAAGGTCAATCTGTTCATGGCGCTGGACCTGTCGACGCAGAACGACCGGGTGGGGCTGTTCTACAAGGGGATGTTCTACGATCAGCGAGAGGACACGGACATCAGCCGGAGGTTCTCGGACTTTGCGCGAACGCTGCGGGAGAACGCCTCGCTGATGTCGGACTGGGGGACGAACCATGCGGGGTTTGCGGATGGGGTGAACCCGATCTACGGGAAGCCGTGGCGGACATTCATCTTCGGGCAGATTGCGCTGGACAACGAACCCGTCACGCTGGGTGGGGGACGGGGTACGGCCTTCCTGACGACGGACGATGCGCGGGCGCGGGTGGACACGCCCTTCGACACGTTGGATGGGGTGAGGTTCCAGAATCTGAAGCGGCAGACGCAGTTCATAGCGGCGACGCTGTGGGACATCGTGACGGACCCGAAGATGCCGATGGACAAGGAGCCGTCGTTCCACCGGATGTCGGTGTCGGGAGGGTTCGCGGAGCTGTCGGCGCGGGCGCTGGCGTTCGATCCGAGGAGCAGCATCGTAGCGGACAAGGTGATTCCGGGGACTATGGTTGTGGCCCGGATGTCGGCCTCGACGCTGATGGGGACGCGGGGCGACTTGGTGGAGATCGTGGATCCGAAGGATGGGCGGGTGCACTTCTGGGGTTATCCGACGATCAACGCCTATGGGTGGAGGAAGCCGAGCTACCTGGAGGCATATCACACGAATCCGGCGACCGGAGATATCGACTTTGCGCCGGACTGGGGGCCGATGGGGAACCGGCACCATCCGCGAGACCCGACGCAGTTCTTCATCACCTCCGGGAAGAAGGACTTCACGATAGTCGTGTTCGACTGCGTGCCGATCGCGCTGTATGACCTGGTGGACCCACAGAGCCTGACGACGCTGCGGTACATCAAGGTGTACGACGGGATGACGGACGCGGAGCCGAGGAAGTATGGGTTGACGGTTCCGCATCCGGAGCCGTGGCGAGGGCACGTGGAGGACGTGGCGCTGGTATTCGCGGAGCCGATGCAGCGGGTGAAGGTGATGATGGGTCTGGGTGCGGGGTCGGTGCGGATGCTGCTGCTGGACGCGAGCACGATCGACGAGGAGAACGAGAGCGGGCTGGGCTACAAGGCGGATAAGCCGTTCGCGCTGTCCCACACGCCGCTGCTGGTGACGCAGGACATGTGGAGCCTGGACGAGCGTCGGATGGAGAAGCTGGGGCGGTTCCGGATCGTGAACGAGATCGTGAGAGACCTTCACAATACGGCTGGGGAGCTGCTGGGGGAGGCGGAGGCGGCGCTGGCGGAGCAAGACTATGAGCTGGCGGACGCGAAGGCGCGGGCGGCGTGGGGATATGAGGCGCGGGCCTATCCGGCGGTGCTGTCAACGATGAACGATGTGGTGAAGGGGGTGCTGTTCTACCTGGCGCTGATGCTGCCGTTCGCCTTCTTTGTGGAGCGACTGGTATTTGCATTTCCGAACCTGCGGATGCAGATCGTGGGGTTCGTTCTGATCTTCGGGGTGATCTGTCTGTTGTTCAGCTTCATCCATCCGGCGTTCGAGATCACGACCAACCCGTGGATAGTGCCGCTGGCCTTCATCATGGTGGCGCTGAGCGTGCTGGTGATAACGCTGGTGACGATGAAGTTCGAGGACCAGTTGAAGAAGCTGCAGATGCAGGTGTCGGGGGTGCATCGGGCGGATATCGGGCGGATGAGCGTGGCGGCGGCGGCGTTCTCGCTGGGGGTCAGCAACATGCGGAAGCGGCGGGCGCGCACGGTGTTCACGTGTGCGACGCTGGTGCTGCTGACGTTCACGGTGCTGTCGTTTACATCGGTGAAGACGGCGACGCGATACAACGAGCGGATAGCGAAAGGGAAGCCGACGTACCAGGGGCTGCTGATTCGAAACGCGATGTGGGAGCCGCTGGAGGAGTCGGCGTATCGGATACTGAACGATGAGTTTGGGCGGGGGAAGAAGCGCGCGGTGGCGCCCCGGGCATGGTTCTTCACGTCGAAGACGCAGGAGCAGTCGTTCATCCAAGTTAGCACGGATGCAACTGATGCGAAGTACGATGCACGCGCGGTAACGGGGTTGAGCCCAGCGGAGAGAGAAGTCACGGGACTGGACAAGACGCTGACGGCGGGGCGGTGGTTCGAGCCGGGAGACGTGCATGTGGCCATCATCCCGTCGGGGATGTCAGAGGAGTTCCACATCAAGGGCTCGGATGTGGGCAAAGTCAAGATCTTCCTGGGCGGGGTTCCTTATGACCTGATAGGCATTATCGACGCCAGCGCGGCGAAGCGGCGGGTGGACCTGGACCAAGAGCCGCTGACGCCGGTGGACTGGATTCAGATGCAGCGGATGTCGCGCCAGGGAGGAGGGCAGTCGGCACAAGGGGGTCGGGGGTCGGGATTCCAGGAGTACCTGCACCTCTCTCCGGACCAGGTGGTGTTCGTTCCGTTCGACACGGCGCTGAACCTGGGGGCCGAAGTAGAGTCGGTGGCGGTGAGCTTCGTGACGCAAGAAGAGGTGAAGAACACGCTGATAATGCTGATGCCGCGGCTGGGGTTCAACTTGTATGCGGGGACGGGAGATGAGATTCGCAAGTGGAGCGCGATCGGGCGGACCTCGATTATCGGGATGGAGGGGGTGGCGATCCCGATACTGATTGCGGCGTTGATCGTGTTGAACACGATGCTGGGGGCGGTGTACGAGCGGGTGCGGGAGATCCACATTTTCAGCTCGATCGGGCTGGCGCCGAACCATATTGCGATGCTGTTCATCGCGGAGTCGTTCGTGTATGCGATTCTGGGAGCGATCTTGGGGTATCTGGTGGGGCAGGGGATGGCGAAGCTGATCACGGTGTTCGACCTGCTGCCGGGGCTGTATCTGAACTACTCGTCGGTGGCGGCGGTGGCTTCGACGGCAGTGGTGATCGGGGTGGTGCTGCTGTCCACGCTGTATCCGGCGCGGAAGGCATCGGAGGTGGCGACGCCGGCGATCGAGCGGAGCTGGCAGCTGCCGGAGCCGGAGGGGGACACGTGGGACATTCCGCTGCCGTTTGCGGTGACGGGAGAGCAGGCGACGGCGCTGAGGGCGTTCATGGTGGAGTGGTTCCAGGCGTACGAGGAGTATTCGATCGGGGACTTCGTGACAGAGGGCGTGAAGACCTGGGATGAGGAGCGCGAGCATGGGATTTCGTACATAATCGAGCTGATGGCGTGGGTGGCGCCGTTCGACCTGGGGGTGAGCCAGCGCGTGCAGCTGCGGACGATTCCGACGGAGATGGCGGACGTGTTCGAGATTCGGCTGCACCTGGAGCGGGTTAGTGGCGATGTGTCTTCTTGGCGGCGGGTGAATCGCCGCTTCCTGAATACATTGCGGAAGCAGTTCCTGATCTGGCGGACGCTCCGGGCAGAGGAGCGAGACCGTTATCTGTATGAGAGCGCGGCTCCGGGTACGGCGGAAGCGGCCTCCTGAAGGGGAGCAGGCCGGGAGGCAAGCGCCGGGCGCTCGGGCGCAACGAGAGGTAGGTGAGCGGGTTGGCCGAGGAGCGAGATAAAGCCGGGGAAGGCCGGGAAGAGAACAAGAAAGTCGACATAGCCGACTTCTACCTGGAGCGCAGGCCGGAGCTGGAGCCGACGGAGTTCCGGGATGGCTTCACGCTGAAGACGGTGCTCGGGGCTCTCTTCGTCGCGGTCCTGATGATGCCCGGGGCGATCTACCTGGGTTTGCTGGTGGGGCAGAACCTGGGGCCTGCGGGGCAGTGGACGACGATCATTCTGTTTACCGAGGTATGTCGCCGCTCGTTCACGGTGTTGACCCGCCAAGAGCTGTACATGATCTACTACATGGCGGGGTCCATCAACTATATGGCTGGCGGGTTGATGTTGGCCGGGGGTGCGTTTGCGTGGTTGATCTGGGCGCAGTACGTGGTGCAGTCGCCGCAGGCGACGCAATTCGAGATCGCGAGCGAGATTCCGAAGTGGTATGCGCCGCCGCTTGGGTCCGAGGCGTATTTGAAGCGGACGTTCCTGCATTCGGACTGGGTAGTGCCGATCCTTATCCTGGTGACCACCAACATCCTGGGGCGACTGCAGTGGGTGGGGCTGGGCTACTTCCTGTTCCGGACGACCTCGGATGTGGAGAGGCTGCCGTTCCCGATGGCGCCGATTGCGGCGCAGGGGGCGACTGCGCTTGCGGAAGCTTCCGAGGAGACGGGAACGTGGCGCTGGCCGGTCTTCAGCGTGGGGACGATGATCGGGCTGGTGTACGGTTTCTTCTATGTGGCGATCCCGGTGATTACGAGCGGGTTCCTGGCCGATCCGCTGACCTTGATACCGATTCCGTTCATCGACTTGATGAGGAATACGGAGGACGTGCTGCCGGCGGGCAGGTTCGCGATTGGAACAGACCTGGGGCCCATCTTCTGGGGGTTCGTGGTACCGTTCCCGATCGTGGTGGGGACCTTCATCGGTGCCATGCTGAACAACGTGCTGTTCGCTCCGATGCTGTACCGCTTCACTTATGACCCGGTGACACAGGAGTCGACACTGTTTCCGACGTGGTCGAAGGGGATGAGCCTGATCCAGAGCGAGATGACGCTCAACTTCGATCTGTACATGAGCATCGGGATTGGGATTGCGCTGGCGATCGCGGTGGTGGGGATTCACACAGTGATCGCCACTCTGCTGAAGGCGCGGGCGCAGCGAGCGCGCGGGGTGGAGGCACGGGGATATGGGGACGTGCCGGAAGGGCGGGGCGACTTCCCGATCTGGATGGGACTGGCGGCGTGGACGTTCTCGACGGTGTGCTATATTCTGCTCGCGCGCAAGCTGGTGCCGGAATTCCCGTTGATGTTCCTGATCGGGTTCGCGTTCCTGTGGACGCCGCTGATTTCGTACATGTCTGCGCGGATGATGGGGTTCGTGGGGCAGCCGCTTCAGATTCCGTACGTGATGCAGGCGACGTTCATATTGAGCGGATACAAGGGTATAGACATCTGGTTTGCGCCGATGCCGATTTTCGATAATGGTTGGGCGGCGCAGATGTTCCGGGAAGTGGAGCTGACGGGGACGAAGATGATCTCGGTGGTGAAGGCGGAGGTGTTCCTGCTGGTGCTGATGCTGGCGTTCAGCTTCGTGTACTGGTCGTTCTTCTGGCGGTCGAGCCAGATTCCGTCGTCTCAGTATCCATATGCGCAGACGTGGTGGCCGCTGAATGCGTTCTACCAGTGTTTGTGGGCGACGGCGACCGACCCGAGGGCAACGGACCGGCCTACGTTCCTCATGGAGGCATTGAAGTTCCCAGTAATAGGGTATTCAGGGGTGGCGATGCTGGCGGTGTACGGGGGCTTCCTCGCACTGAAGATACGTGCGTTGTGGTTCTATGGGTTTGCGTACGGCCTTACTCAGTCGACATGGTTGTGCACGCCGATGTTCGCTGGGGCGCTGCTGGGCCGGTACTACTTCGCGCGGCGGTTCGGGGTGGAGCGGTGGGCACGCTATGCGCCGGTGCTTGCGGCCGGGTATACGTGCGGGGTCGGGCTGATCGGAATGGTGTCGATCGGTCTGACGATCATCTTCAAGGCGGTGAGATCACTGCCGTTCTAGGTCAGGCGGGATGAGGTTTGGCGGAAGTCGAGCGGACAACGTTGATTGGATGGCGAGGGATATCGGTCCGGGTGCCGGAGGAGTGGACGCTCGGAGCGGTGGGAGGTGATAGGAAGGCGGGGTATCTGCGGGTGGACGATGAGAAGATGCCGCGGCTGCAGGTGAAGTGGTCGCGGGGTCGCATCGACCTGGAGCGCAAGCGAAAAGAGTATGTGAAGCGGCTGACCAAGCGAGGGCGGAAGGCAACGGGGCTGGAGGTGACGACGGAGGCGCGAGTGGTCAGCAGGCGGGCGAAGCCGAAGAAGGAGATAGTGGGATATGCGTGGCGGGGGCCGCAGTGCGGGATGGGAGTGTTGTGGAACTGCGAGACATGCGAGCGAGCGGTGATTGCGCAGGTGAGCTGGACGCCGGAGGAGGAGGGGCACGAGATAGCGCGGGCTGTGTTGGAGTCCCTGGAGGACCACGGGGTCGGGGGGTGGGACACGTGGGGGATAGACGGGCTGGCTTTTCTGGCGCCGGAGGAGTATCGACTGGAGGGGTGGCGGCGGATGACGCGGTACTTGGAGGTGAGGCTGGAACAGGGGGGAGCGTCGCTGAAGGTGGCGCGGTGGGGGATGGTGCCGATGGTGCTGGATGGGAGGTCGGTGAGGGAGTGGTATGAGGCGGAAAATGAGCGGCGCCGGGAGGTGGAGTGGAGCGGGGAAGAGGAGACGGTGAGGGGACATGAAGGGATGCGGGCATGGGGCCGACGGCGGCGGCTGGCCGGGGGGCTGAGGAAAGCAGCGGCTCGGACGGTGAGACGGCAGACAATGGATCTGTTCGAGGCGTATGCCTGGCATTGCCCGGAGTCGAACCGGCTGTACCTGGTGGAGAGCGTGCATGGGAGAGGCGGGGAGATAACAAAAGGTGTCGTGGATTCGATTCAGTGCCATGAGGAAGAGTGAGGATGCTGTTTCGGCGGAGGCCGCGGCTGGGGGCGGAGCAGGTGCTTGGGTCCAGGCCGGTGCGGAACCCTGGGGTGCGGAGCGAGACGATCGATGGAGGAGGGATACGGCTGTATGTCGAGCGGCGGAAGATCTGGTGGGCACGGGTGCTGTCGATGGTCTTTCCGATCCCGCGGGAGCGGGCGATAGAGCTGGACGGGGTGGGGGGGGAGATTTGGGATCTTTGCGACGGTGAGACGACGCTGAGAGACATGACGCGGGTGTTCCAGGAGCGGCATAAGCTGACTCGGGCGGAGGCGGAATGGTCGCTGCGGACGTACCTGAGGGATCTGGGGAAGCGGGGTCTGGTGGGATTCGTGGTGGATAAGGCGAAAGAGAAGCAGGGAGAGCGAGCGCATGGCAAGCGTTTCTGAGGAGGCATCGGAGCGAGGAGTCGAGCAGCAGATTGTGCTGCCGTGGTCGCGGGCGCTGCAGATGACGCGGGAGAACATCTTCGTGCGTGTGGGGCGGTCGGCGATTACGGCGTCGGGGATCTTCCTCGGGATCGCTTTCCTGACCGCGGTGCTGTTCAGCGCGGCGGCGGCGCGGGTGGAGGCAGCTATCAACCTGCAGAAGTGGGGCCAGGAGACGTCGGAGCCAGAGATGCAGGCGAGGATAATCTGGCTGGCCGCGATGTCGCTGCTGGTGGCGACGGTGGGAATCGTGAATGCGATGCTGATGTCGGTCACCGAGCGATACAAGGAAATCGGCACGATGAAGTGCCTGGGGGCGCTGGACAGCTTCATCGTGCGGCTGTTTCTGCTGGAGGCAGGGATGCTGGGCATTCTGGGGTCGATAACGGGAGCGATCGGCGGGACGGGGATTATGACGCTGGTGTATGCGCGCCAGCTGGGATGGGAGGGTGCGGGGGCCTGCTGGAAAGAGACGGCGGTGCAGGTGGCGGGATGGGGAATGCCGCTGTGGTTGGGGGCGCTGGTGGCAGTTGCGATAGGGGGGATTCTGTCTGTTCTGGCGGCGCTGTATCCGGCGTGGCGGGCGGCGAAGATGCCACCGGCGGCGGCGCTGCGTTCGGAGTTCTAGTCGGGAGCGTTAGCGAAGAGAGTCATGGAGGCCGAGGATGTCCGTCTATGAGTATATCGTGAGGACGAAGGATCTTTCGAAGTACTATGTGATGGGTGGCACGGAGGTGAGGGCGCTGGACGATGTGGCGCTCGACATCCGGCGGGGGGAGTACGTGTCGATCATGGGGCCGTCGGGGTCGGGGAAGTCGACGCTGTTCAACATGATCGGGGGGCTGGACAAGCCAACAAAGGGAACGGTGTTCATCGACGAGGTGGATATGGCGCAGCTGACAGCATCGGAGCTGGCTTTCCTGCGGTGCCGGAAGATCGGGTACATCTTTCAGACGTTCAATCTGATCCCGGTGATGACGGCGCTGGAGAATGTGACGCTGCCGATGGTGTTTGCAGGGCTGACGACGGACGACGCGCTCGACAAAGGAGCGGCGCTGCTGACGAAGGTGGGGTTGGGGGATCGAAGAGACCACAAGCCGACAGAGCTGTCGGGAGGCCAGCAGCAGCGGGTGGCGATCGCGCGGGCCTTCGCGAACGACCCGGCCATCATTCTGGCGGATGAGCCGACAGGCAACCTGGACCTGCGGACGGGGAAAGAGATCATCGACCTGCTGAAGCAGATGAACGAGGAGAATAAGGTGACGGTGATCTCGGCCACTCACGACCTGAAGATGATCGACGTATCGGATCGGGTGGTGTGGATCCGGGACGGGAAGATCGAGCGGATCGAGGAACGGGAGGACATCGATCTGCAGGTGGGCCAGATGGAGGGGGAGGAGAAGTAGCTGCACTGCCGAGTGATGGGAGAGAGTATCTCCGCCTCCGCCGGTGCGGGGGCGGAGTTGTCTTGGTGGAAGGCGCGGGGGCCGATTTCTTGACAGGGGGTACCGAATAACCTATGCTACTGGGTGAGGTATCGGCGGCTTCGGGGCCGCTGTGATGTGAGCCGCTGGAGCAGGCAGTTCGGGGCATGAGGCAATGGAGAGGCAGCGAAGGTATGGCGGCGTTGCGGGGGTTTTTCTGACATTCTCGCTGTTGCTGATGGTGCTGGCGATCGGCTTTGTGGTGGGGCGGGTGATGGTGGCGCGCATGTATGTGGGGGCAGCGCCAGACATCGAGAGACAGCCCGTGAGAGAGCCGGAGGCGATGTCGGAGATTGCCGAGGAGCGGGCGCTGCTCCCGGGATCGGTATATGTGCCGCCGCCAGCGCCGCCAGAGGAACCGGTGGAGGAGATGGTGGAGACAGAGGTGTCATGGGCGGAGGTGGAGGGAGATGCCGGCGGGGAGGTAAGGGTAATGGAAGGGGCCGCCGGGGCGCCCGCGGAGGTGGAGGAGCCGGCGCCTGGAGTGCCGATAGCGCCGCCGCCACCGCGGCCGGCGAGGCCGACGCCAGGCAGCGTGGGAGAGGAGTCGGGTCAGGCCAGATACTCGATCCAGATGGGGATATTCGCGGTGCGGGAGGGGGCGCGAGAGGTGGCGGATGAACTGGCGCGGGCGGGATATCCGGCCCGGATTGAGGTGGCGTCTACTGAGGAGCAGGCGCTTTATCGGGTGCTGACGGGTCGGTATCGGACGGAGTATGCAGCGCGCAAGGCACTGGACGAACTTCAGAGGGAGGGATTTCCGGGGTTCTTGGTGGAGCAGTGAGGACGCTGTCGATCGCGGGTGGGAGACATGAGGTCAGCGGCCCGGGGTGTGACGAACGGGTAGGGGGCGGGAGAGATCAGTGGCGGAGACGAAGAGCCGGTGAGTGACAAGAAGCAAGATGAAAGAGAGCTAGAGGACGAGGGAGGTGCCGATGCTTCGGAGGCAGCTCTGGCGGAGGAAGTGGTGGCGGGGGAGGAGGGGGGAGAGGAGTCTGAAGTAGAGGTGCTGCAGAAGGAGCTGGCTCTGCTGGAGTCGCAGCTTCACGATATGAGGGCGCGGTACATCCGGGCGGTGGCAGACCTCGACAATGCGCGGAAGCGGGCGCGAGAGGCGATAGCAGACGGACGCAGGCAGGCGGTGTCGGGGGTGCTGCTGGAGCTGCTGACACTGGTGGACAACTTCGAGCGAGCAATGGAGATGGCCAAGCCCGGGTCGGGGCGATCGGCAAAAGCACGGGCGATTTACGAGGGGGTGGAGTTGATCTATCGGCAGCTGATGGTGGTGCTTGAAAGGCGAGGGGTAAGGCCAATAGAGGCGCTTGGGCAGGTCTTCGATCCGAGCCGGCACGAGGCGGTGGCGCAGATGGCGGCGACGGCGGAGCAGAGAGAGGGGACGGTGGCGGTGGAGATGCAGAGGGGATATCTGTACGGGGATCAGGTGCTGCGGCACAGCCGGGTGGGAGTGGCGGTAGAGGAGACGGACAAGGTTCAGGAATAGGGGATGAGGGGCGAGGGAGGGGAGAAGAGGTAGGGCCGGATGGTTGTCGAAGAAAAGTGCGAACTCGGCTGGAGCAGAGAGAGTTCCTGAGGCGTGAGAGAGGTCTGATAGTGGCATCGCCGAGACGGAAGAGACGGAAGCTGGAGAAGCGCGAAGTGGAAGGGGAGCAGTCCCCGGGCAATCCGCCGCCGGAGGCGGCGGGGGCATTGGGCGAGGAAGCTATGGAGGCGGGGGCGCAGGAGGAGGCCCCTGAGCCGATCAAGGGAGAGAATCCCATGTCGAGCAGCGAAACGACGGGCGGGGCGGTGATCCGGGTGATAGGGATAGGAGGGGGCGGCAGCAATGCGGTGGACCGGATGATCGAGGTGGGGCTGCAGGGGGTGGAGTTCATAGCGGCCAACACCGACAGTCAGGCGCTGTCTCGGTCGCGCGCGGCAGTGAAGCTGCAGCTTGGGGTGCAGGTGACGAACGGGCTGGGGGCGGGAGGAGACCCAGAGATTGGTGCGCGCGCGGCGGAGGAAAGCCGCGGGGAGCTGAAGGAGGCGCTGGAAGGCGCGGACATGGTGTTCATCACCTCCGGGATGGGCGGGGGGACGGGCAGCGGGGGCGCGCCGATGGTGGCCGAGGTGAGCCAGGAACTGGGGGCGCTGACGGTGGGGGTGGTGACGAAGCCGTTTGGGTTCGAGCGGGGCCGGCGTCAGAGCATCGCGGAGGAGGGACTGGACAATCTGCGGACGAAGGTGGATACGCTGATAACGGTGCCGAACGACCGTCTGCTTGGGGTGGTACAGAAGAAGGTGACGCTGCTGGAGGCGTTCCGGCTGGCGGACGAGGTGCTGCGGGAGGGGGTGCAGGGGATCTCCGATCTGATTACGATTTCGGGTCTGATCAACCTGGACTTCGCGGATGTGAAGACGGTGATGCAGGACGCGGGGACGGCGCTGATGGGAATCGGCACCGGGAGTGGGGAGACGCGGGCGGTCGACGCGGCGCAGGGGGCGATCTCCAGCCCGCTGCTGGAGACGTCGATAGACGGAGCGACTCGCATTCTTTTCAATGTGACAGGAGGGAGCGATCTGTCGCTGTCGGAGGTGGAGGAGGCGGCTCAGGTGATCCGGGCGGCGTCCGAGTCCCCCGACACGAACGTGTTGTTCGGGGTGGTGATAGGGGAGGAACCGCAGGAGGAGGTACGGATCACGGTGGTGGCCACCGGGTTCGATCGGCGAAGGCAAATGCGGGCGGCGGAGGGGGATGCCAGCATTCCGGCGGTGGAACCGGTGCCGGAGGCCGATCTGGAGGTGCCGACGTTCTTGCGGAACCGGTAGTGAGTCCGGTTTAGGGTAGACCATGAGTGGATTCGGCCGTAAGGTCGAATCCACTTTCGCGTGGGGGAGACGGGCAGGGAGGGGCAGGAGGCCCTGCTTCGGGACACGCACGCTCCTGTCCGACGGGCAACGGGATAGAACCTGCCGAAGGGAGGAAGGGGGCAAGGGGAAGGCGGGGAGATGTCGGCTTCTTCGGCGATGGAGGGTATGGGAGCTGTGACTACGCGTCTCGGAGGCGCGCGGCAATGGCCCGGATGTGCTCGGGGGTAGAGCCGCAACATCCGCCGATGAGGGTGGCGCCGAGCGCGCGCAATCGGGGGGCGGCCTCGGCCATCGTTTCGGGTGTCTCCGGGAATAGGACGCCGGAGTCTGTTCGCTGGGGGCGCCCCGCATTCGGCTGAACGATCAGGGGAAGGGAGGTGGCCTCCCGGAACTTCGAAGCGATGTCAACGATCTCGGCGGAAGAAACGGTTCCGCAGTTGGCACCGACGACGACGGCGCCGGCGTCGGGGAGCTGCTGGGCCGCCTGCTCAGGGGAGACGCCGAAGGCAGTTCGGCCGTTGGGATCGAAGGCCATGGAGGCGACGACGGGGAGGCCGGTTGCGGCGGCTGCCGCGACGGCGAGGAGCGCCTCCTCAATCGCGCTCATGGTCTCAGCGATGAAGAAGTCCACTCCCGCGTCGGCGAGGGCCTGGGCTTGCTCTTCGAAGGCGGCGCGGGCGGCGGCCTCCTCGAAGTCTCCGTAGGGTTCGAGGATGCGGCCGGTGGGGCCGATGCTGCCGGCGACGAGGACGCGCTCGCCGGCCGTCTCACGGGCGAGGGCGGCGCCGGCGGCGTTGAGCTCGGCAGTGCGATCTGCGAGGGCGTGTCGGTCGAGGGCGGGACGGCTGCCCTGGAAGGTGTTGGTCTGGAGGACGTCTGAGCCGGCCTCGAGGAAGCCGCGGTGGGCGGCGCGCACTCGGTCGGGATCCTCCACGTTGAGGAGCTCGAGAGAGCGACCAGGGAGGTGGCCCTCAGCGCTGAGAGTGGTGCCCATGGCGCCGTCGCCGATGAGGAGGCCGTGCTGGAGTTGGTGATTCAGCTTCGCTGTTCGGTCATCGCCAGTCATGGTGCGGCGATTTTACCCTGACGCTTTCATGAGTGTCAAGCAAGCGCACCAGCGCGGAGGTGATGAGGAGGTGGGAGGGGCGATTCAGGTCGGAGACAAGTTCCGGGACTAAAGTCCCGAAACACCGGACGCTTTTGTGAGTGTCAAGCAAGCCTGCAAGGTGACACTGCCGCGGGAAGTGAACTACATAGTGATGCCAAGATCAAGCGCAGGGGAGGTAAGGATGGAGTTCGGGGTGATCGGCGGGACCGGCTTCTACAGTTTGGGCGAGGGCGCGCCGAGCAGGATAGAGGTGGCGACACGGTATGGGCCGGTGGAGGTGGAGCGCGTTCGGATGGGGGGGGTGGCAGTTGCGTTCGTTGCGCGGCACGGGAAGGGACACAACATCCCTCCGCACCGGGTGAACGACAGGGGAAACGTAGCGGCGCTGGAGGAACTGGGGGTGAAGAACGTGCTGGCGTCGGCGGCGGTTGGGTCGATGTCGGAGGCGATGCCGCCGGGATCGCTGGTGCTGTTGACGCAGTTTCTGGATTTCACGCGGGGGCGAGCGAGCACTTTCTTCGATGGCGACGGCGGCGACGTCAGACATACCGACATGACAGAGCCATACTGTGGGCACCTGCGGGCTGAAGTGCAGGCGGCAGCGGAGGTGTTGGGAGAGAGAGTTCACGCGGAGGGCGTGTATGTATGCGCGGAGGGGCCGCGCTTCGAGACGGCGGCGGAGATAGAGATGTTCAGGCGGCTGGGGGGGGATGTGGTGGGGATGACAAGCGTGCCGGAGGCAGTGCTGGCGCGGGAGGCGGGGATGTGCTATGCGGCGGTGGCGATAGTGACGAATTGGGCGGCGGGGGTATCAAAAGAGCCGTTGAAACATGAGGAAGTAAGCGATTTCATGGGAACACAGACGCCGCGGGTGAGGGCGCTGTTCGAGCAGGCGGTGAAGACGCACAAGGAGATCGCGGCGACGGCGGCCGCCACTTGCTCGTGTCGGATATGTGCGGAGGAGTAGGGGAGGAGAACGGGCGGGGGGCGCCCGTCTCGGAACGAGCGCTGTCGTGGGCGGCGCTGCAGCAAGTGGAAGGGATGGGCGCAGGGACGATGCTGCGCCTGGGGCGGGCGTTCGGGTCCCCGGAGGCGGCGCTGCGGGGATCCCGCGAGGAGCTAGTCGGAAGAGGGAAGCTCTCGGCGCGGCAGGCGGAGCAGGTGGTGGGCATGCGGGAGAAGCTGGAGCTGGTGCAGGCGCGGATCGAGGCGTGGCGGAGCCAGGGGATAGCAGTGGTCGAGATGGATGATGCGGGATACCCGGGCGGGCTGCGCGCTCTGCGCAGCCCGCCACCGTTGCTGTATGTCCGGGGCACGCTGACTGCGGAGGATGAGCGGGCGGTGGCGGTAGTGGGGACCCGGGAGCCCGACAGAAAAGGCGGGCGGGCGGCGAGGATGCTGGCGAAGGGGCTGGCGAGGCGGGGACTCACGGTCGTGAGCGGGCTGGCGCGGGGCATCGACACGGCCGGGCACCGGGGGGCACTGGCGGCGGAGGAGGGGAGGACGACTGCGGTGCTGGGGTGTGGGCTGCTGGAGATCTACCCGCCAGAGAATGGGATGCTGGCGAGACAGATTGCGGCGCGTGGATGCCTGGTGGCGGAGGCGCCACCGGAGACGCGGGTGAATCGGCGGCTGCTGCTGGCGCGGGATCGGCTGCAGGCGGCGCTGTCGCGGGCAGTGATCGTGGTGCAGGCACATGGAGAGTGCGGGAGCATGGTGACGGCGCGGCACGCGGTGCAGTGTCGGCGGATGCTGTATGGGGTGCCGTGGAGTGAGCGGCCGTTTTCGGCGGGATGGGAGCGGCTGCGGGAGATGGGGGCACGGCCGATTGGGCAAGATGGGGACTTGGACGCGCTGGCGGAGGAGATCGAGGCGGGAGCAGGCGACAGGGAGCAGGGGCCGCTGTTCTAGAGAAGTGCGAGCGCAGCACAGGATGCGGGGGAAGCTCCTCGGCGGGCATGGGAATGCCCGCCCTACAGTTTGGGAGGGATGGTGCGCGAGGTGAGGCGCGGCAGGGCAAGGAGGAAGGCAAGGAGGGCGAGGGAGATGAGAGTGATGGCGCGCCCGAGGATGAGGCCGCGCGGCCGGTAGAGGAACTCGATGGTGTGCTTTCCGGTGGGGAGCGGGGTTCCGATGAGGACGGTGTCCACCTGAACCAGTGGGGCCGAGGCGCCGTCGAGGCGAGCGATCCACCCGGGGTCCCAACGCTCATTGAGCACCAGCAGGGCATCGCCCGGGGAGTCCGCGCGAACGATTACGTGTTCGGGGCGGAGGTCCTCGATTGTGAGAGTCGCCGACGGTAGGCCCTGCAGGCGCGCGCCTCCCACAGAGCCCTGAACGACGGCCGTCTGGCGGAGGCGGCCGGCACGCGCGAGGGCGAGGGTCGCGAGCAGCGCCTCTCGGGAGTCTGCGGCCTCTGTCACCTCACCGACCAGGAAGGCGCGAGGGAGGGCATCCGCGTTCCGGTAGATAATGAAGGGTGGGACTTCAATGGAGGGCGCAATGGATGGGAGTCCTGAGATGGGCTGCTGTGGCGCCACGACGAGGTGGCGGGCGCCGACGAGTGATAGCAGGCGCAGGTCGCCAGCCTGCACGGCCTCCCCGATGGCGGAGGAGAAGAACGGGACGTGGTTGGGGTCGGTGAAACCGGCGTAGCCTCCGATGGTGCGAAGCCCGAATGACTGTGGGACGCTGGCGGGGAGGTAGATGCGAGCCTCGAGCCAACCATCGGGATTCTCGGCCCAGCCACCGGCAGGGAGCCAATCGGCCCAGATGGTGATGGGAGGTAGGATGAGGGAGCGGCCCCAGGTGTGATCTTCTTTCAGCGCCTGCACGACGGCGGGTGTGTTGGTGTAGACCTCGGGGCCGGCGAGGGGCGCGAGGGGCCGGTCGAAGTGTATGAGGTCGAGGCCTGATAAGTGGGCGATGACGACGGCGCAGAGGGTCAGGCGGCGGCCTGTAGCAAGCCAGCGGAGGCGGCCAATGGCCTCCCATCCATAGCCGACGAGGAGGGCGGCGGCGAAGGTGAAGAGGAATACGAAGCGGGCCGGGACGCGGAAGTCGGCGAAGCCGGGAAGGAAGCGGAGGACTTGATAGGCGGGGTTGCCGCGGGCGCAGGCGAGGAAGAGCGCGGCGAGGGCGAGCCCGGCGAGCGTCCAGCCGCGGCGGGATGCGCCTCCGATGAGGGCGAGCGCGAGGGGCAGGAGGCCGAGGTAGAGGACGTACTCCCAGTAGTAGCGCTCACCGCGGTAGGTGTTGAAGGCCGGGGTGCCCTGCCAGTTCGGGGCGATGAGACCGACGAGGTGGCGGGGGAGCAGGGAGAAGGAGGTGACGTAGGAGAGGTGACCGCGCTCGCCGTGGGGCGCGGAGGCCGACAGGTCGGCGGTGAGGAGGAGCTGGACGGCGGCGAGGCCGAGGCCAAGGACGAAGGTGATGAGGAAGAGGGCAGCCGCTCGCCGGAGGGCTCTCGGCTCCTGCCGACGGAGGGATTGGGTGAGCCGCCAGACGATCCAGAAGATCACGGCGAGGGAGGTAAGGAACAGGGTTTGGGGGTGGCCGCAGAGGGCGGCGGCGGCCCAGGTGAGGGCGGCGAGAGGGGCGTTGGGCAGCAGGCGGCCGCGGCAGGCGCGCTCGACGAACAGGATGGTGAGAGGGAGCCAGGCGGCGGCACAGATGAGGCTGACGTGGTGGAGGTGAGCGAAGAGGTAGCCGCTGAATGAGAACGTGAAGGCGGAGAAGCACGCGCCCAATGGTGTCATGCCAAGGGCGCGGGCGAGGAGGTACATGGAGACGGCGGCGAGGAGGAGGTGGGAGATGATGAGCCAGTTGATGGCGCCGGGGGAGGGGAGGAGCCAAGAAATCAACAAGGAGACCGGATAGAAGGCGGCAATCTGGCCCTCCGCCGCGATGGGGTAGCCGCAGAAGATGTAGGGTGACCAGAGGGGGAGCCGGCCTGCTCTGAGGGCCTCGTGCATGAAGGCCTTGGCAGGCTCGAAGAAGTAGCAAATGTCGCTGTGGGCTAAGAAGCCTCGAAGGAGGGCCGCGCGCCAGAAGAAGCCGAGGTGGAGGAGGACCAGGGAGGCAATAGCGAAGCCATCCACGCGGCGCGGCACAGAAGCGCCGCCCTCCCCCGCGCTGCCAACTCGTTTCGGACTGCTCTTCCTATTGCTCCGCATTTAGTGTCTTCTTTTCTCGCAGGACGAAGGGACACCTACCCGGGCTCTGGTGTGCAGCTCGCTCGGCGCGCATCCGCGCGCCCCCGTTTGGGAGGGGGAGGGGAAAGAGAATCGCCATTTCCAGTGACCTGAGGGATGGGCTGGAGCGCCGCTAATACGTCCGATAATGTATCTTATGTTACATTTCTTCGCATGGGGGGAGGGAGGAACTCGGGGGCCCTGCTGTTCAAGGGCCGGGTGGCGTTGGGCGGGGTGGCTAGCAGTGAGCGGTGGCGACGTAGAAGACGCGATCGCTCTTGGGGGTGGGCGGGATGAACTGATACGCTTCGTAGGTCTGAACTTGAGCGAAAGCTGCGTTAGAGAGGTAGTCGCGGAGCTCCTGGTCCGTGTAGGCGCGCTGTCGGTGAACCGCTGATATCTTGTCGCCGGTAGCGACGACGTGGAAGTCCATCTTTATGCGACTGAGGCGCGTCCGCTTGTTATACTTGCTCTTCCAGGTGTACTCGACGGCGGCAGCTGGGGGGTTTTTCTGGGTGAAGAGCTCCGCCTCGAGCGCCTGGACGGTGTTGACATCGAAGATGAAGAGCCCGTTGGGCTTGAGCGCGGCGCGCACGTTAGCAAACGTGTGTTCGATGCCGGCTGGCTCGGTGATGTAGTTGAGGCTGTCGTAGAGGCAGAGAGCGTGGTCGAACTCGGGGGGAAGCTGGAAGTCGCGGAGATCACGGCAGAGGAAGGCTATGTGGAGGTCGCGGGCACGGGCGTTCCGGCCGGCCTGGTGCAGCATTGGCTGCGAGCGGTCAATGCCGGTGACACAACATCCCTGAGTGGCGAACTGGATGGCGAGGGAGCCGGTGCCGGTGGCGAGGTCGAGCAGGTTTTCGCCGGGGAGAGTGGGGCGGCCGGAGCGGAGGGCGAGCTGGGCGACGTATTGGGCCCACAGGTCGTAGGGGACATTCTCCATGAGGGCATCGTAGTGGGGGGCGATGCGGTCGAAGGGATCGGGTTCGCTCGCCTTCACATGGGGCATTTGCGGCGGCTCCTCCCCTACTCCGCTCTTCCTGCCTACAACCGGGATGGAGATCTTCGAGGCCCCATCCGGCGGGCATGTGGAGAGATACCCGCTCTACAGTGAGATGACTATGGGAACGGCCTCGGCTAGAGGGTGTCGCCGTCGGTCTGGCTTGCCCGGTCGAGGAGTCCCTCGGTGGCGTAGATGGGGACCTCAGCGCGGATGGCGAGGGCAACTGCGTCGCCGGGACGGGCCCGGAGTGAGAAGTCGCCGCGGGGGGCTCGCAAGTGCATGGTGGCGTGGACATCCTCCTCGGAGATCTCGTCTATAACGACTCGGTCGATGGTTGCGGAGAGCTTCTCCACAAGGCGGAGCGCGAGGTCGTGGGTGAGGGGGCGGTGGACGATCTGGTCCTCGAGGGCGATGTGGATGGCGAAGCCCTCACAGGAGTCAAGGGGAAGGCGCAGCTCGCGATCGGCCGAGTCTTTGAGCAGCAGCATGGGGATGTGCTGCTCCTCGTCTCCGACTTCGAGGGAGTGCTCGAAGACGCCGACGATCTGGAGCTGGACTTCATCCGGGGCCGGGGTCATGGGCGCTATGTCCGATGGTGCGGGGCGCAGGATGCCGGCAGAGCCAGCCATATGCCGGCGGTACAGAACGGCCGGATCACTTGGATTCCTTGCTGAGCTCCCGCTGAACCCACTTGAGGAACTCAGTGTTGGTAGAAGTCTTGCGGAGGCCGGTGAGGAGAAGCTCGGTGGACTGGATTACGTCGAGGGAGTTGAGGACGCGGCGGAGCTGGTAGACGCGGGTAAGCTCCTCGTCGGAGAAGAGGAGTTCCTGGTGGCGGGTGCCGGAACGAGGGATGTCGACGGCCGGGAAGGTGCCGCGGTCGGCCATGGAGCGGTCGAGGACGAGCTCCCAGTTGCCGGTGGCCTTGAACTCCTCGAAGATCATATCGTCCATGCGGCTGCCGGTTTCGACGAGGGCGGTGGCGATGACGGTGAGGCTGCCGCCCTCCTCGATGTTGCGGGCAGAGGCGAAGAAGCGCTTAGGCCGGTAGAGAGCGCTGGGGTCGAGGCCGCCGGAGAGGGTGCGGCCGCTGGGGGCGACGGTGAGGTTGGAGGCACGGGCAAGGCGAGTGAGGGAGTCGAGGAGGACAACAACATCCTGGCCGGCTTCGACGAGGCGTTTTGCGCGCTCGAGGACGATCTCCTGGAGCTTGAGGTGATTGTCGGGCACCTCGTCGAAGGTGGAGGCAGCGACCTCGCCATCGACGGATCGGCGAATATCGGTAACCTCCTCGGGCCGCTCGTCTATGAGAAGGACGAGCAGGTGGACTTCGGGGTGGTTGGTGGTGATGCTGTTGGCGATGAGCTTGAGGAGGGTCGTCTTGCCGGCTTTGGGTGGGGAGACGATCATACCCCGCTGGCCCTTCCCGATGGGAGCGACGATGTCGATGAAGCGGCCGGAGATGTTGTCGGAGGAGGTTTCCATGCAGAGGCGGTCGCTGGGATAGATGGGGGTGAGCTCGTCGAAGGCGATGCGCTTGCGGGCGACGTCGGGATGCAGCCCGTTAAGGGCCTCGAGCTTGAGGAGGCTGTAGTAGCGCTCGCCGCTCTTGGGGAGGCGGACGGCGCCGACGATGGTGTCGCCGGTCTTGAGGCCGAAGCGCTTGACTTGTGACTGGGACACGTAGACGTCTTTGGGGCTGGGGAGGTAGTTCTTGACTCGCAGGAACCCATACCCCTCGGGCAAGATTTCCAGGATGCCCTGAGTCCAGATGAGGCCGTTCTGCTCGGCCTGGGCGCGCATGATCTGGAGCACTAGGTCTCGTTTTCGGAGCTTGCTGCCATTGGTTACTGAGAGATCCTTGGCGATTCCCTGGAGGTCGTCAACGGTCTTCGATTCGAGTTCTGCCAATTCGAGCACTTGTTCCTACCCCCTATGGGTCTGGGAGGGCGAAGTCTGCCTGGTAGCTTCGCGGCGCGGTGAGTGCCCTTTGGGAGGATGTCAGGACAAGCCCGTGCCGGTCTGCGGCGAGCAGACGCTGCCGCGATTATGCTAGCTGTCGGCCTGGGTCAGGCGGCTGGGTAAGTGGTTCGCATGGAAACTGCGGGGGTTCGGGATTTCCGCGCGCCCGCGCACACCTTCGCCGCCGTGGGGCCTAGACCGAATCGAGCGATACAAACCTCTGAAGAATTGACTGGGATTCCACCGCGCGCATTATACCACAACTCGGCGCCAATGTACACCCCGAGGGGGGGTTTTGCGGACCAAAGGTCACTCTATGTCGTCAGGAGGAGTGCCGCGGCCGGCGTAGATTTCAGGCTTGAGAACGGCGATGAAGGGCAGGTTGCGGTAGCGCTGGGCGAAGTCGAGGCCGTAGCCGACGACGAAAGCGTCGGGTATCTGGAAGCCGAGGTAGTCGGCCTTGGCTTCGATGCGGCGGCGGCTTGGCTTGTCGAGGAAGGCGACGACCTTTACGCTGGCGGGCCTGCGAGCGCGCACGGTGTCGAGGAGGTAGTGGAGGGTGAGGCCGGTATCGATGATATCCTCGACGATGAGGACGTGCTTGCTCTCGACGTTGGTTTCGAGGTCCTTCATGATGCGGAAGATGCCGCTGGAGGAGGTGTCTTTCCCGTAGCTGGACCAGGAGACGAAGTCAACGGTGCAGGTGAGGTCGAGATGACGCATTAGGTCGGCGAGGAAGACGAAGGCGCCGTTGAGAACCCCGACGAGGACGGGGGTCTTGTCGCGGTAGTCGTGCGTGATCTTGTCGGCCAGCTCCTTCACCTTGGCCTGGATTTGCTCTTCGGTGAAGAGGATCTCCTTGATGTCGGCGGTCATGGCGAAGCACCTCATTCCCAGTCGATGGTACCTTCTGTCGGTCCCGCGGCCATCTCACTCCCACTCGATGGTGGCAGGAGGCTTGGAGCTGATATCGTAGACGACTCGGTTGATGCCGGACACTTCGTTGATGATGCGAGTGCTGATGCGGGATAGGACTTCGTAAGGGAGCTGCGCCCAGTCGGCTGTCATGGCGTCATCGCTGGTGACGGCGCGCAAGACGATGGTGCTTCGGTAGGTGCGCTGATCGCCCATGACGCCCACGCTCTTGACGGGTATAAGGACGCCGAAGCACTGGAAGAGACGACGGTAGAGGCCGGCGGCCATGATCTCGTCGATGATGACAGCATCGGCCTCACGCAAGATATCGAGGCGCTTGGGGGTGACCTGGCCGATGATGCGGATGGCAAGGCCCGGGCCGGGGAAAGGATGGCGCCAGACGATCTCGTCGGGGAGCCCGAGCTCCTCCCCTACTCTGCGGACTTCATCCTTGAAGAGATAGCGGACCGGCTCGACGAGTTCGAGCTTCAGAGTCTCGGGGAGGCCGCCAACATTATGATGGGTTTTGATGCGGGCCGCCTCGCGGGTGCCACTCTCGATGACGTCGGGGTAGAGAGTGCCCTGAGCGAGGAACTGGACGTCGCCGAGCTTGCGGGCCTCCTCTTCGAGCACATTGGCGTACTCTTCGCCGATTATCTTGCGCTTCTCCTCGGGGTCGAGCACGTCCTGGAGGCGAGAGAGGAACCTCTGCTGGGCCTGCACGTGAACGAGGTTGAGCTGGAAGTTCTCGCCGAAGGTGCGCGCGACTTGCTCGCCCTCATCCTTGCGCAGGAAGCCGTGGTCCATGAAGATGCAGGTAAGCTGGCCGGCAACCGCCCGGTGGATGAGAGCAGCGGTGACGGCCGAGTCAACGCCGCCGCTGAGGGCACAGACGACCTTGCCGGAATCCACCTGGTCCTTGATGGCGCGGACGGCAGTGGTGACGGCGGAGGCGACGGTCCACGTCTCGCGGCAACCGCACTGCCGGTAGAGGAAGTTGCGGAAGATCTCCATTCCCCACGGAGTATGGACGACCTCGGGATGGAACTGGACGCCGAAGAGGCGGCGGGACCGGTCGGACATGGCGGCGAGGGCGCTGGTGGTGCGAGCGGTCTCGATGAACCCAGGAGGGACGCGCTCCGCCCGGTCGCCGTGGCTCATCCAGGCGATCAGGCGCGGGTTGAGGTCCTGGAAGATGTCGCCGGCGTCGAGGACGGTGAGCTCGGTCTTGCCGTATTCTCGGCTGCCTCCCCCGCGGACCTCGCCGCCGAGCATGTTGGCCATTAGCTGCATGCCATAGCAGATTCCCAGGATGGGTATGCCGGCCTCGAGGAGCTTGGGATCGCAGAGCGGGGCGCTGTCATCGTAGACGCTGCTCGGGCCACCCGAGAAGACGATGCCTTTGGGACGGCGGGCGAGGATGTCGGCGGTTGGGGTGTCGTGAGGCAGGATTTCGCAGTAGACGTGGCACTCCCGAATGCGACGGGCGATGAGGTGCCCGTACTGGGCGCCGAAGTCGAGAACGATGATGAGCTCGTCAGGTTTGGCCATCGACTGGTCTGTCACAGTGAGCTAGCCGAAACTCCTCTAGGGGGCGCCTCCGAGTGCTTGGGCGCGCTGGGCGGACTTGCCCTCTGTGGGGAGAGCAGGGGCGACGACGATCTCGGTTTGCTGCATTTCGCGGAGGGTGCGGGCGCCGCAGGAGGCCATGGAGAGGCGAAGGGCGCCAAAGAGGTTCATGGTGCCGTCGTCGCAGTGGGCAGGGCCGAGGAGAATTTCCTTCATGGGGCCGGCGATGCCGACGTGGATGCGGGTGCCTCGGGGGAGACCTGTGTGGCCGGTGGACATACCCCAATGGTAGCCGCGGCCAGGGGCCTCCTCGGCCATGGCGAGGGGGGATCCGATCATCACCGCATCGGCGCCGGCGGCGATGGCTTTGGCGATGTCACCTCCCACACGCATGCCGCCGTCGAGGATGATGGGAACGCGCTTGCCGGTCTCGCGCTGGTGGTCGTCTCTGGCTGCGGCGCAGTCGGCTGCCGCGGTGACCTGGGGGACGCCAATGCCGAGGACGCGGCGGGTGGTGCAGGCCGCGCCAGGCCCGACTCCTACGAGGACGCCGTCGGCGCCAGCGCGCATGAGGTCGAGGGCGGCCTGGTAGCTGACGCAGTTCCCGACAAAGACCGGCGCCTGGACGAGGTCGGCCAGGCGCCTGAAGTCGGGGCTTTGGTAGCGGGAGGAGATGTGCCGGGCGGTGATCACCGTGGCCGCCACTACGAAGACATCTACCTTGCCCGGACCGATGAGTTCAGCGGCGTGGAGAGCGGTGATGGGCGTAGGAGATACGGCGACCTTAGTGCCCTTCTCATGGAGTTCGGCGACGCGGCGGAGGATGAGTTCGTCTTTGACGGGCTCCTGGTAGGCCGCCTGGGCGACGACGACAGCGTCCTCGGGGGCGGCGGTGGTGATTCGCTCGAATACCGGGGCAGGGTCTTCGTAGCGACACAGGAGGCCCTCCAGGTGAAGGACGCCAATTCCGCCAAGCTTGGTGAGAACCGCCGCGGAGTGGGTATCGACGACCGCGTCCATGGCAGAGGCGAAGACGGGGAGTTCGAGGCGGATGCCGGCGAGTTCGCAACTGAGGTCCACGTCCTCGGGATCGAGGGTCGTTGCGCCGGGCACCAGAGCGACGTCATCGAAGCCGAAGGTCTGTCGAGCTTCTCGTCCGCGACCGATCGATATCTGCACGCCAGCAATATCCTCCCGTGAATTTGGACGGCCGACAGCACCGCGTGCCAGGGCAAATGCAGTGCTGCCGTATCGGCGACAAGCATATCGGAAAACGACCGGAAGTTGTCTGGGCGCGTCCAGATCGCGCGCGCCCGGGCGTGGGTCCGCCGTCAGAGGGATGCCGCGCGTCGGCTCCGCTGACAGATAATTGGCGTATTCTAGCAGCCCCGCGGGGGGTTGTCAAACACGGGGGCGAGGCGCGGGTGGTGAAACGGGAAGTTGATCTGACCTCAAGGGGAGATGTATGATAGAGGCGCTGGGGAGACAGAGAGCGAGGACGATGACGGATTGGTGGGAGATCTGCTCCGAGACAGGAGCGGAGGAAGAAAACCCATGTGACGGATGTCATGAGTGCGGGCTGCGGTGCATGGCCGGGATCCAGATGACGCAGCGGGAGTTCGAGCGTATTGTCGAGCATCTGCGGGGGCTGGACCGGCGGCAGGTAGTGCGAGTGATGGAGCAAGAGAAGCGAGTGGTGTGGTTCGAGGAGATCGAGACGGAAGCGTGTCTCTTCTACGATGTGGCGCAGCGGCGGTGCATCATCTATCCGGCCCGGCCTCTGGTCTGCCGTCTCTTCGGGCGGGTGGAGTGGATGCCCTGTCCCGCCGGGAAGAACCCGCCCATGATCCCGGACGGGGTGCGGGTGATTCAGGCTTACGCGGAGATCCCACGGGCGACCTTCCCGGAGTGGTGTACGGAAGTTGGGTTGTTCGATCTTCGCCAGCTTACCTCCGAGGGCGGCTAGCGGCCGGCGAGCGTGGACGTGGAGGCAGCGGCGAGGGGCGGGGTGTCGCTCGCGGGCAGATACTCTTGACCGCAGACTGGGCAGGGCCCGTAGGGCACGGTCCACCAGCCGTTTGTCCAGACACCACAATCGAACCGCAGGCCTTCTCGGGCGAGGGGAACGGGGCAGGCGCCGTAGATGGCGTGGAATCCCTCGAAGGTCTGGCAGCCATCGCTGGTGCGGCCGCACTGGGGACACTGGAAGCGGGGAGACATGAGGGTGCCACGGGAGAAGTGGTAGCCGGTGAAGTCAACCGGCGATCGGCAGTGAAGGCAGAGCGCGCCGTCCAGTCGAGAGAAGTTGGTGGGGAGGAATTGGAGGCCTTGGTTGAGACCGTGCAGCTCGTCGCGGTAGTCGGCGGGAAGGCGGACGAGCTTGGGCATGGGGACGCCGAGGGAGTCCATGGCGCCGTGGAGTCGTGGGACGAGGGCGGTGATGCGAGGGCCGAGGGCAGAACGGCTGACGGGCTCGGCAGCGTTGGGCAGCATACCTGATGCAACGACAAGCACGGCCGCGAGGAAGAGGCCGAAGGCGACGCCGAAGCCGGCGCCACCGAGGCGATCGGTGAGCTTGGGAAACCGGCACCGGTGAGAGAGCGCAGAGAAGCCCCAGCCTGCCAGAAACGCGGTGAGGATTGCAGCGAGGCCGAAGCCGAGCGCGCCCGCGATGGGCGGGGAGAGGCCAAGTACCCACCCGAACGGGGCAGCGGCAAGCGGGTAGGCGAGCGAGGCCAGTACCAGCCCGAGAGCGAGGGAGGCGATGTCCCCGGCCGCGCTGATGAGGCCGCGGCGGGCACCCGAGGCGGCGCAGGCGGCGACGACGACAATGATGAAGAGGTCCACCTGGTTCATGGGAGGGGCGGCGCCTCGGAGAGGGTGATCACTCCCTGGGTACGCTGCAGCACGCCATGGGGTCGACGCGCAGCTTCATGACGGGGCCTGTTGTCAGCGTGCTGCCGGTTTTCCGCAGGAGAACGAGCGTTTGCGCAGGGCCGAGGCCGATGGGAACGATCATGCGGCCTCCCTCGCGGATCTGCTCCAGGAGCTTCTCGGGGACATGCTGGGCAGCACAGGTGACGAGGATGGCATCGTAGGGTGCGTGCTCGGCCCATCCCTCACAGGCCTTGCCAGTCATCTGGGTGACGTTAGCATATCCGAGCTCATGGAGACGGGCTTGCACGGCGCGGGCGATTTCCTGGCGGAACTCAGCGACGTATACGCGTCCGCCGAGTTCGGAGAACAGCGCCGTGCGATAGCCGCAGCCGGCTCCGATCTGAAGGACTTTGCTGCCAGGCCTCACGTTGAGGGCCTGAATCGCGCGGGCGGCCACATAGGGACGGCAGAGGCGCCGTCCGCTGCCGGCGTTAACCTCAATGTCCTCGTAGGCGCGGAGGCGCTGTTCCTGGGGCACAAGGAGATGACGAGGCACCTTCTGCATGGCGTCCAGCAGGCGGCGATTGGTGATTCCCAGCGCGCGCAGGTGCTCCACCATAGCAGCACGCTCGGGCGCGTAGTCCGGCGGCTCAGTGCGGGCCGGGAACGCGGAGCCGAGAACGACAGCCACGAAGAACGCCGCGGGCCAGAAGCGCGAGGCAGATGTCAAGCCAGTTCGCCCTCTACGAGATGTGAGCCCAGCAACGCGGTACCCAGGAGGGCAGTGCTCTAAACCCTTCTGCGGGTGCTACGGAGATTCCTGCATCGAGTGACAGGGGCAGGAACAAGGGGGGCGGGAACACAGTGAGACGCCAGGCGGACGTTGGCCAAGGGAGAGCGGAGAGCAATGGCATGGTACGGTGGTGGTGGGAGGCGAGGCGGAGCTGGCGAAGGATAAGAGCGCAGGAAGCGTGAAATCATAGGAATGGTTGCTCTGGGATGGGGAGGATGAGATGGATGCGGTCCTCCCCTACTTCGGGTCTCGCGGGGGGATGTATGGAAGTCTCCAGCTCCCAGGGCAGTGGGACGGGTACCATCAACATGGCCGGCGGGCCGGATCGAGAGCAGATGAGTAAGTTTCAGGTGATGTCCAAGCGGATGATGGCGCCCGAGGTCACGCGACTGGAGGTGCAGGCGCCGCGGGTGGCGCGCAAGGCGCAGGCGGGGCAGTTCGTGATAGTGCGGTTGGACGAGCGGGGGGAGCGCATTCCACTGACGATCGCAGAGGCGGATGCCGAGAAGGGCACGATCGCTATCGTGTTTCAATCGGTGGGGCACTCCACGCGTGAGATGGCGAAGCTGGAGGTCGGGGAGTCGCTGGCGAATGTGCTGGGGCCGCTGGGGCAGCCCACGGAGGTGAGGCGGTATGGGCGAGTGGTGTGCGCGGCCGGGGGTGTGGGGATCGCCTTCATCTATCCTGAGATAAAGGCGTTCGTAGAGGCGGGGAACGAGGTCATCTCGATCCTGGCGGCGCGGACAAAGGAACTGCTGTTCTACGTGGATGAGATTCGCGAGCTCAGCTCGGAACTGCATGTGGCGACAGACGACGGCTCGCTCGGGCATCACGGGTTGGTGACAGATGTGCTGCGGGGGCTGCTCGAGCAGGGGGAGCACTATGACTATTGCATCGCGATCGGACCGATACCGATGATGAAAGCGACTGCGGAGCTGACGAAGGAGTACGGGCTGCCTACGCTGGTGAGCCTCGACCCGATCATGGTCGATGGAACGGGAATGTGCGGGGGTTGTCGAGTGACGGTGGGCGGGGAGGTGAAGTTCGCGTGTGTGGACGGGCCGGACTTCGACGGGCACCTGGTGGACTTCGAGGAGCTGACGAAGCGGAAGCGGGCGTTCGTGGCGGAAGAGGAGCGGTGCCGGCTGGAGGAGGCGGTGGGCGAACTGGAAGAGGAGAGCGAGAGCTAGAGGAATGCGAGGCACCCGGCGCGGTGGGGAAGCCGCGCCCTACAGTGGCAGGACCAAGGTCCTGCCCTACCCTACTTCGCTCAGAATGACACCTGGCGGGGCGCAGAAGCCGCGCCCTACAGTGGCAGGACCAAGGTCCTGCCCTACCCTACTTCG
>Ga0114922_10000541_pt1 | contig 36251 bp, 38 predicted proteins | sample AartaG_FD_100975 | JGI IMG/M metagenome (GOLD analysis project Ga0114922, IMG submission 100975) | Deep subsurface microbial communities from Aarhus Bay to uncover new lineages of life (NeLLi) - Aarhus_00045 metaG | ecosystem: Environmental > Aquatic > Marine > Oceanic > Sediment | place... | reverse complement strand
ACGGCTCCGCTAATCCTCTCTATGGGAACCTGGAAGCATATCCTGCCTTCTAACTCATACCACCAACATAATCTCTTATTGGTAAGGTAGAGGTAGCCAGGTTTCCAGGTCTCGCCTAAGATTCCGCTTTCTCGCACTCGGTGCCACTTTTTTCCTTTACAGAAAATTTTCTCCCCATCCATCAGAAAGTCGTGAGTTCTCTCATCAAGTTCCTCTCCTTCCATCAGGGAAACTTCTTTTATCTTCTTATGCTGGGCTTCCCACATACGGGTCTTGATATCCATGTCCTGCATTACCCCGTACTCCACCATAGTTTCCATTCCAGCTAATGCTGCTCTGAGGTTAACCCCGATCAAAGGAATACCAGCTACTGAGATGATGATATCAGCATAGAGTACAACTCCCTTGTCAAAAACTCTGTCCAATAAATCGACTAAAGTGGCTCTGCCTCTCCAATCTCTTTCTGGTTCCATCTGTTGCCAAGCTCCAATTAAAAATTAAATTCTGTCTTTTCTGTCATTACGAGCGACTGAAAGGAGCGGGGCAATCTCACCATTAAAGGTGGGTTTGATGAATCAAACCCCCCCGCTTTTTTTTATGAGATTGCTTCGCCCCTTCGAGGCTCGCAAAAACATTTATTACACAAAAGAATACGGTGGCCACGGTCCGGTAAAACGGACAGAGAACCTCCCCATATTATTAATTTTATCTAATTCATCGCCCAGGGCTTTAACATTTTTTTTATCCGCCAAACAGGATACATTCACAAGCATCTGTTTCGGTGCCTCTTCTTTTTTTAATTTTTCTATTCTAATTTCTTCAGTGTTTTCCTTAATCCTTCCATAGAACTCCTTGAAATATCTTTCTGCTTCTCTTTCTAATCTTACTCTCAATATTTTTTCTAACTTTTGCTTATACATGTAGGCTGCACCCTTGGACTTAGATTTAATTTCCTCGCTCAATTTTTTAAGTTCTTCGTCTTCTTCTGTAAGCAACTGAAAAATTACTTTAGTATCCCAGGAAACTTGAATCCCATACTCGGCTTTACCTCTTACTTTATCTAATTTTTCTTTCAGGTTCTGGTAATCCCCCTTTAACCAATCTTTTACCACTTCCTCCGGGTCTTTTCCCTCATTTGCCTTAATAATGGTGTCAAATCCGAAGGGTAGGACCGTCCCCAGCTTCTCCATGGCTGTCTCCACAACCTTTTCATGTGTAATAACCCAGTTTTTCACTACTTCATTATCTTTTGATTCATAAGGTTTGGCAGGACAGTTGTGAACTACGGCAGATATTTCCTGATAAGGGATAGTATAAATAGGGCTTCCATCAATACCAATGTTCCCTAAATGTGCCTTTTGAGAGCTTTCAACAATACAATAAATATACCTTCCTTCAATCATGTTGCTTTGCTCCAATTCAAAATTAAAAATGGAAAAATTATATTACTTTCTCCTTTGCTTCCTCTTTCCATCTCTCCGGGTTTATTATTTGATCTAAAACATCATCTACAAGGTCATCCAGCCCATCTCTCACTTGTTTGACCGTGTCCGAAACTCCCTGCTCTTCCTTCATCTGGTCGATTGCAATATCAATTTCCTCCAGTGCTCTACCTAATCTTTCAATCTCTTCATCGTCCAGGCTTCTGCCTTCCATGCGCCTGAGCGCTTGATGTTTGAGCGCATCCCTGATTATCTCAACTATAGCAATGACCAGACCTAGAAGTCCGTGTTTTAGATTGTCTTCATTAATATCAATAGGCATATCGCTATGCTCCAATTACAAATTACAAATTATTTTCATTTTTCGTTCTTAATTTGTAATTTGTCATTTTTTAATTTTTATTTCCAGAATTCCATTCTTATAGCTCTTGGAAATTTCTCCTTTTGGGACACAGGGTAAAATTATTTCCTTGCTGTACATTTTCCCGGCTTTTTCGGCAGAAACAGCCAGTTTATCCTTCTCCAAATTGACTTTTATACTTTTTTCATCAGCTCCTGGAATCTCAATGACAGCCATAATGTAATCATCCTCATCAAACACATCGATTTCTCTTTCCCGAGGTACAGGAGTCTCTCTCTTGACTCCGGAATGCTCCCTGACAGGCTTTCCTGGCCCGAAATCTCTTCCCGAATAAGAAGTTCCTTCCTCTGTTCTTTTTAAGGGCGCTGTCCTCAATTTTCTCTTTAACTCTTCATCAACCTTATGCAGCCTCTCCTGAAATTCAGGAAGTTTTTCTACACTTTTTATTAAGCCGCCTATACCGAACATATTACCCACGCTCTTTAGAATCTCACCGGCACTGGTTTCTCCTACCTCTTCCTCTTTTTCTTCCTTAATTTTTCCTCTCTCTGTTTCAAGTTTTCTAATCCTTTTTTCGAGCTCCTTTATCTTTTTCTCATATTTCTCTTGATTTGTTTCCTTCATTTTTCTCTGCCTCCACTAAAATAAAAGGCTAGCACCTTTTTCTAAAAGAAAAATACAGTCAGCTTTTTCTTTGATGCTGGGCATCTTTCGATCACAGTCCCCAAATCTCCATTCAGCTCATTTCTATGTCCTTTATGATGAATAGTGACATATTAAGTAATTTTCGCCTTTGTCTGGGCTGTTGCACTAATCCATCCGCACCAGGGACACCCGGCGGTCATAAGTTCCTCTATTGGAACTTTTTTGCTGCACTGCGGGCAGGCCTCTTTCTGGACTGTAGCTTCCTTCCAGGCATCAGTTTCTATGTTAGTCCCACTGGGAAATTCAAGCCCATATTTAGCTGCGGTCTCAAAAGAAGCCAGAGCGGCTCTAATTTTAATCCCTAAAAGCTCAACACCGGCTACAGAAACAGCGATGTCAGCATTAATGACTAATCCCTTATCCAGAATTCTATCAATGACATCGACAAGGGTTGCCCCTGAAGTTTCATTAATTGCCTCTAAAGTCATCAAATCTCCCGCTCTATCTCTTCAGTATCGACTCGTTTCCTTAATCCCTTACGGTTGAACTCTATTAGATTTCCTGCATCATCTAATATCGCTTCATAGACAGCCAAGATGTCCATCTGATCCGGAATAGAATGTTTTTCTATCATTTCTACAGAAACCTTCCAGCCTCTTTCTTCCTTGGTTGCTCCCAAAGTAGTCGAAAGTTCAAGTCCTGTCACTTTGGCCAATCCTTCACGGGTTTTTTCTACTATTTCTGGTATGCTCAACGTCATTTTAACCTCCTTATTAGTTAGTTAATAAATAATCTTTTTAAGCCTTGCCCCACCGGAAGGACAGAAAGCATATTCGTGATAATAACGCCAGGTTGCACCACATCCCTGACACTCATTATTCAGGAACAGTCCACATCCCGCACAAAACTGCAGGTTTCCCCAGCTTGGTGATCCACAGCGCAGGCACCTGAATGGGCCGGTTTTTTTACCTGTTCTTTCATTTTTCATCTCTAATGCTTGTCACTAGTAACTAGCCTGAATTATTCACGCTAGCCACTCGTTACCTGTCACCTGGCAGTGGCAACACATAGCTTGCTGCCAGCAACCGGTAAGGAGTGACCAGTGATTATTTTATTTATCCTCTTCGTATTTTCTGATGGCTTCAAGCCTCTCCAAAAGTTCTGTTTCTTCCTTCGCATATTCTTCTTCGGTTATCTCATCCATCTCAAACCGCATCTGGAGATTTAAAAGTTCCTCCTGCACTCTGGATCTATCTGTGATTTCGCTTTCAGCCTGCTCCTTTAATTTCTGGCTCATCCAGACTATGCCTTTGACAGGAATTAAGAAGGGAAACACAAGGTCAAGCAATCCTATACCCATACCTTTCGACTGCGATTCAGACTTTTTTTCCATTTCCTTCACTCTCCAACGTAATTACAAGCTCTACAAAATTACAGGGGGGGACTGGCCCCACATATTTAAATTTAGTTCTGCCGCTATAGGTTGATTCTAATTTTTCCATGAGATTATCAAATTCTTCTATCTGACTTTTGTCGACTAAAAAAGCAGAATTGGTGACCATGCTGTCACTAAATATCTTATTGCGGCAAAGCTCACAATGAGCACGTTTTAATACTGCTAAAATCTCCTCTTCCTCTTTAGCTCTCTTTATATCCAGTGTCTTTTTAACCATCTCTCCTAATGATATTCGCTGACTGTAACCCTTAAGAGGATTTCCTGAGGCTATTTTCTTCTTCAGAAGCTTAATTTCCCTGTTTTCTTCAACAATCTCCTGAAATATGGTCTCCATATTTGTCCAGATCGCCTTGAGCCCTAATTCAACTTTGCCGCACATTCTGCTGAAAAGGTCTTTGAGTTCTTTATACCTGGCTTTTAATATTTCAAGTTTAATCCTTTCTTCCGGGTTTTGATTCTTATTTCCTGCAGCAATAGTGCCAAATTTTACAGGGAGAATAGTATAATCGTTCATTGCCGTTTCCATAATTTTTATATGGACCATGGTGTTCTCTCTGGAGATGGGGTATTTAACAACCGGAGAATCACTGACAACAGCGGCTATATCTTCGAAGACAACAGTATTTACATTATCTCCTCTGCCTCCTATTCCCACAGGGCCAAAATCCCTCTCCTCAAAAGCATCAATCATGCAGTAAATATATTTACCCTCTGACGGCATTATTTTTTCCTTTATTCCCCTGCTCCCCACTTAATATCCAAATTAACAAAATTGAATGGAGGCGCTGGACCTACATATTTAAATCTCAATCCCTCCTTGTGCTTCTGGGTTAATTCCTCTACCAAGTCATCAAATTCTCTCTCCTGTATCCTATCAATCAAAAAAACTCCATTAAGAACCATATTATCTCCGATAGTCTTATTAAGACGAAGGTCAGTACATCTGGGTTTTAATGTTTGAATGATTTCTTCAGCCTCGGACTCTCTCTTCTTTTCCAGCGTTTCTTTGACCTTCTCACCCAGAATAATTTTTTCATCCATGGAAGGATTTTTTTTCCTTCCTTTCAATTTTTCTTTTAATAATTTTAACTCTTTATCCGAAGTGCCTATTTCATTAAAAATTTTATCCATATTCTGCCAGAACACTTTAAGTCCCAGTTCGACTTTGTTATCCATCGACCTTAAGAGATTTTTAAACTCATGATATCTCTTCATTAAGAGACTTCGTATTTCATCGATGCTTGATGCAATTGTGCAGAATCTGACAGGGAGGACAGTGTAATCCCTCATAACTTCTTCTATGACCTTTTCATGAGCCATAAGATTTTCCCGGCTGATCACATAATTGGTCATAGGAGTAGAACTAATGACACATGCCAAATCGCGATAGCATAAAGAATGGACTTCGTCTCCTCTTTCTCCTATCCCTATAGGACCAAAAGTATGGGGTGAAGTATCTTCGATTACGCAGTATAAATATTTCCCTCTATCAAGCATTTTACATCTCCTTCTCTATATCAAAAACACTTACGGTATATGTACCCTGAACATTTTCTCTTATAAGCGACTTTTTTTCGGTCCCACAATAATCCAGAAGCAATTTATAAGCTGATTGGATTTCTTCAAACATTCTTGATGAATCACTATCATCTGGGAGCTTATCGGGATGTTTTTCCTGCACTAGCCGGCGATAGGCTTCCTTGACGTTAGAAGCGCTTATTTCCTCAGCGAGCCCTAACAATTTTCTTGCTTTCTCTATAGCTTCATAATCTACCTTCTTAACTTCATAAGTCGAAAAACTGTATAGGGGAAGAGGCCCTACACATTTAAAATTAATTCTCTCACTATAGTGTTTATTCAATTCACCCAATGCCTGGTCAAATTCTTTTTCTTTATCTTTATCCAGAAGAAAAGCATAATTGAGAATCATCTTATCATCCATAATCTCATGTTTTTTAAAGTTTTCAATTTTTGCTTTCTCCCTTAAGAACTCAAGCATCTCTTTTTGTAAAACTTCCCTCTTTTTATCGCATACATCCTTGATCATACATCCAATCTTTACTCTGTCCTGGAAAGTCTCTTTAGGCGGCTTCTTTGCAACCTCCTGTATGAAATTCCTGATATCCTCTTTTTCCTCCCCAATTTTCTTAATAACTGAATTAAAATCATTCCAGAGGGCAACCACATCCAGCTCTATTTTTTTATCCATTTCTCTCAGCCAGTCTTTGAATTCAAAATACCCGCTCTCTAAAACTTTTTTAACCTCATCGTCATTCTCGAGGAGAGTTCCGAATTTAAAGGGGATAATAGCGTATTCTTTCATGACTTCCTCGATAACGGTCTGATGACTGACTAATTTCTTAGCCACTTCCTCCCTTGTGCCGTATCCAAAGAAACTCTCCGGATAGTCGCTTACAACGCTGGCAATATCCTGATAGCAAATCGAATAAACCTCCCCTGTTTTCGCTTCCTCTACAGGAACGAATTTTTTCTTATTATTGGCATTAATCACACCATAAATGTACTTCGCACCCGCCACTTTTTTCTCCTTCTTATTTACTAGATCGCTTCGCTCCTTTAGGATTCGTAAAAATATGCAAGAAGTCTCTTCCGGTTGTATGCAAAAACATAGGATCACGATTCTTTATAACAATTTAAATTATCCCCTTTGGATTTTCATTGATTTATTGGCCTCTTTAAAATGCTTTTTTGTGACAGTAAATTTCTTCATTTCTATCTGACTGGGTTCTCCCTTATGTTTTTCAATAAATTCTTTTACAGCCTTCATAGATGCCTGTCTGACCATGGCTTCAATGTCAGCACCTGTCCATCCTTCGGTTTCCTGTGCTAATTCATTAAGGTTCACGTTCTTATCCAGTGGTTTACCTTTTGTATGGATTTTAAATATCTTAATCCTTGTGTCTTGATCCGAATCCGGCAGTTTCAAAATAAGATCAAATCTCCCAGCCCGAAGTATTGCAGGATCTATGATATCCAGTCTATTCGTCGCTGCAAGAACCACCACAGCCTTTAATTCTTCTATGCCATCCAACTCTGCAAGGAACTGACTTATGACTCGCTCTGTTACTTGAGTGGTATCCCCTCCAGCTCCCCGCCGCGGAACAAGGGCATCTATTTCATCAAAAAATAATATTGAGGGGGAAGCCTGCTTGGCTTTTTTGAATACCTCTCTGACTCCTTTTTCGCTTTCACCGATATATTTACTCATAAGAGAAGGGCCGCTGACCGGAATAAAATTCACCTCGCTCTCGTTTGCCACCGCCTTGGCGATTAAGGTCTTCCCAGTTCCAGGAGGGCCGTGAAGTAATATCCCTTTGGGAGGTTTTGTATTTGCCCTTGCAAAAATTTCAGGGTACTTGAGAGGCCATTCCACTGCCTCTATTAAGCTGTCTTTTATATCTTGTAAGCCTCCAACATCTTCCCACTTGACATCCGGGATTTCCACAAAGACTTCACGAATCGCCGAAGGGCCTACTTCTTTCAAAGCCTCCATGAAATCATCCATGGTCACTTCTAACTCCAGAAGAGTTTCGTAAGGAATCTCATCCAGTTCAAAATCAATCTTTGGCAGAATCTTTCTCAATGAAGTCATAGCCGCTTCCCGGGCTAAAGCCTCCAAGTCAGCACCAACAAAGCCATGTGTAATAGAAGAAAGCTTATCCAAATTCACATCATCAGCAAGAGGCATTCCCCTGATATGAATCTGTATAATTTCTAAACGGGCATTTTTATCCGGAATCGGAAAACCTATCTCCCTGTCAAAACGACCGGGCCTCCTCAATGCAGGATCTACGGCATTAGGAATATTGGTCGCGGCAATAACTATGATCTGACCTCTGGATTCGAGTCCATCCATCAATGCTAATAGCTGAGCCACAACCCTCCGTTCCACCTGCTTCTCTGCCCCCATCTCCTCCCGCTTGGGAGCAATAGATTCAATCTCATCCAAGAATATAATGGCAGGAGAGTTTGCTTGAGCCTCATCAAATAAACTTCTTAATCTGGCTTCACTTTCACCATAATATTTACCCATTATTTCAGGCCCGCTTATACTGTTAAAATAAGCATCGGTCTCATTGGCTACTGCCCTGGCAATGAGAGTCTTCCCGCAGCCGGGCGGACCGTATAAAAACACGCCTTTTGGAGGTTCGACCCCTAGCCTCTCGAAGATTTGAGGATATTTCAGAGGAAGCTCTATCATCTCTCTGATCCTCTGAATCTCTTTATTCAATCCACCAATATCTTCATAAGATACCCTGAGTCCTCCTATCTTTTCGGGGGCTTCTTCCTCTTTCATAGTGATCAAAGTATTCGGCTGAATCAAAACCGCCCCATCTTTGGGAACTGTATCTATTACCCTGAAATCGCATGAACGGGTGCCAAACAAATTTGCTCTCACTCTATCACCGGCTATCAGCGGAAGACCCTCCAACAGCCTGCCGATATATCTTGTATCCCTATCCCCTCGTAGAGAACTCATGGTTATAGGCGCAAGTATTATTTTTGTGGCTGGCTTATAATCGACTTCCTTTATCTTAACCTTTTCATCCAGCCCTATTTGTCCATTCTCCCGAATAACGCCGTCTATTTGGATGATACCTTTACCTCTGTCTTCCATATAAGCCGGCATCACTTTGGCTACAGTCTTCTTTTTCCCTTCTAATTCAATGATGTCCCCCACCGAAACTTCTATTTTGTTCATATCTTTCGGGTCAAATCGGGCTATACCTCTACCTACATCCCGACTCGCTGCCTCAGATGCCTTGAGAGTTACTGACTTTGCTTTTTCTGCCATTCTTTCTCCTTATCTCCTCGTAATGTCATTTTCTTTCATCCCGTCACTCTGGAACTAGCTCTATTCTTTATATTTAATTGCGAGAAAGGCGCGAAAAGTAAAAAAATTGCATACTCCTTTATGTTTGCTCATTGATTGACTGTTTCAATAAACCAAACAATACTGATGGCCTCAGTGTTTTTGCATTAGCCTTTTCGCGCCTATTGCTCTTCTCGCTCATTTTTTTGTCTTGCTCTCCTTGCCTGTTTTGTCACTCTTAATAAGCCTTATCTCTAATATTCCGTTTTTATAAGACGACTCAATCTTGTCCTCCTGCACTTTGGAGGACAGAAGGATTTCTTTGGAATATTTCCTATCTCCGGTCTCAGCAGAGAGCTTAAGAATATCGCCTTTCAACTCAAATTTGACATCAGTATCAGAGACACCAGGAAGCTCTGCAACTATTAACACATGGTCTTTCTCGTCAAAGACATCAACAACAGGTTCTCTTTCTTCTTCCACTACCGGACCCTTGGGGGTTTTCTTGATATTTCCAAAGGTCTCTATTTTAGGTGCCCCCCCAGCCATTGTCCTGATATTAAAACCATACATTCCTTTTATATCCTTGCCCATTTTTATCTCGCCTTGCTTATTTATCTCGCCCGATTTTTCGGACAATTTCGAAGCCATGTCAATAAGATTGCTGATTCCTTGGAATATACTTCCAAAACTTATATTGTTGCCTAAATTAACATCCACGCCAAAATCCTCTTTTTCCTTTTCTCTTTTCTTTCTTTCAGTCATTTAATCATACCTCCTAATTAGAAATTGAAAATTAAAATAAATTCTGCTATTTTATTTTCAATTTCAACTCTTCTTTTCTTCTTTCTTCCTCCTCCATTTTTTCCTTCCAGGAAGCAGCTTCTCTCTTGCCATTTCTCTTCTGGTTTGAGATACCACATCCTCTCTTATCATCACTTCTTGCCTCTATTCTTTCTTCTCCAGTAATTTCTTCCCGCCGGCGTAAGAATATATTTCCCCGAATCCCAGGTAAGAAATCCGGCTTTGATCAATGATTTACATAAATAATGGGCATAAGAAGAAGAAACCAGCATTCTTCTTCCGACTGCTACCCCATCGGCTGCTCCTAAATTAAAAATTACCTCTAGAGCTTTTTTCTCACTACCTGAAGGCAGTCCATATGTTTTTTTCCTGGGTTGAGCCTTGGAAGCAGATTGAGGTCGAGGTTTTGGATAAGGCTTAGATGAAGATAAAGGCTCTAGCTCTTGAAATCCTTGATAGGATTTATTGTACACATACTCTTCTTTCACTGTTACCACTCCACTGCCGCGGCAGACTATACAGGGCAGTTTGTTGGTCAGTTCTTTGCCAATCCCCTGGCAGTGGCAACATCTTTCAACAGGCTCTTGGACATGTATTACACCTTTTCCGCTACAGGCAGTACAGGTGAGGTTGGAGCGGGGTTTCCCCTCTCCGCTTCCTTTACAAAAAGCACAGATGACTGCCGGCGGATTGACCGTAATTCTGCCTTTACCGCTACAGGAAGAGCATCTCGACCCTGGAGGTTTTTCACCTCTTCCTCCACAGAAACTACACTCGTAAATGCTATCAGTTAAAATCTCTCTCAAAGATCTGTGGGCGGCTTTCTTCCCCGAGGAATCCACGCAAACAGCCTCCCACTCCCATTCATCAGGGAATTTCTTAATAGGAGTCCCTTTGGAGTGAATTCTTTTATAAGGTTTTGTCGTCCAGGTATCCACTTTGTACCTCTCTCTCTAGTTAATATAATAAAAATATCCTTTGATAAAAAATCTTTCTTTCAGATCAGTATTCCCAGTCCATTTTCTTCATATTCCCTGGATTTTTTCTCTTCCCGATCTCCGCTTCTTTTTTTTCGCTCACTATTTCCTTTATCCACCCTTCGTTTTTCTCTGGCAGCTTCTTTCGTAATTGATCCATGAGAGATATAATTTCTTTCCAGGAAGAAGCGACATCTCTTTGCCTCCGGCCCAATGTCTTTCCGTATTTTTCCATTCTGTCCTTTTCTCTAGCCATGATATACAAATCCAGATATTCCTGGTCTCCACTTCTGGGCCTGGAACGAATCCTTGACTTCTGACCTGTCTGAGGAGGAATGCCCCCTCCTCTCTCTGACTTTTTCTTTCCCTGCTTTTCTTGTTTCCAAGGTTCATATTGAGATATCTCGTCCTTTGATTTCATAGTTTACTCCTTCATTTTTAAAGATATCTAATAAATAAGAATGAGATTTTTATTTCCAGCCTTTCTAGCTTTTTTTGCATCGAGTGCTTTTAATTTAGCGGACCTGCTTACGCGCTCTGATAGAAATATATTGGGCTAAATTGGATCCTTGCAGCTTTATCTCCACTAACTTCCCCTCTTCAAAATGAGATTCCCTTCTAATGTTTTTGGGAATAACGATCCGGCCCTCTTTATCAATCCTTGAAAATCCTCTCATTAAAGACATAAGTATCACCTCCTCAAACAATGAGTTAAATATTGGGACAATTCCTTATCGAAAGCAGCCCCTGTTGTCTTTCAGCAGTATTTATCGATCAACCCGTTTAATATTTCCTTCACCTTTACCTGATGACCCCTGGAACCTATTCTGCTTGTTTCTGAAGTTAAAATTTCTAACACAGTCTCTCTGAATATAGGATCTTTTTTAGAGACCTTTGCCCCTCTTATCTTCAACGTTTTGCCGATCATTATTGGTCCCCGGATTGTCGGCGCATATTCACATTTTCCGGATTCCCTCAGACCTCTCACGATATCGATAATCCAGGTTGAATTCTTGGGCGAAAGCCCGCTTTTTTTCTCCAAAATCGCAATCTCAGTCTCCCTGTCAAAGTGGTCCAGATCCAATGTGATCATTCTGTCCCGGAGGGCATCCTGGCTCCTGTAAACCCCGGCATACTCCTCAGGGTTAGAAGTGAAGATAGCGCTGAAATTTGGGTCAACCCTTAAATAGCTCTCTCCGCCTTGTCGGCTAGCAGGCAAATCCAACATTTTCTCTTGCAGAACTGAAAGAAGAGTGTTGTTAGCTTCAGGCCGGGAACGGGTGAACTCATCGTAGATAAGGGTAAAGCCGTACTTGCAGGCAACTGTCAGACGGTTGTCAATCCATTGCCTTTGCATATACTCTTCCGTCTTCAAAACCGAGTGGATAAAATTATCTACGACTTTCTTAATCCTGTAGCCAGATTCTCCTCCTATTAGATCTGAGGACGAGAACTCCTCATCCCCGTGAATCATCACAACAGGCCGCCCCACATTAGATGCTACATGCATAGCCAAGGTCGTCTTTCCTGTACCTGAAACTCCTCTAAAATGAACGGGAAATCCGGCTTTGATATAAGCAAGAGCTCTTTCTGCAAGCCTTTTTATCTCATCTGTTTCTACAAAATAAGATAAAGGTCGCGGTTCTAAAACAGTCATTGCTTCTTCTACAGCCATTTATCTACCTCCTTGAATAAAAAATTAGGGTGTTAAAACCCTTCTTTAATCAAATTGAACTTTATAACTAAAAGTAATTCTGGGAGTATCGTCCAAGAAGGGTTTTAACACCCCGTTTTAATTTGTTTTCTTTTAATTTCTGATTGTTCTTTTCAAATCCGCACTTCTTATCTTTTTGAAATAGCTTTTGCAGCAAGGTCACCTTTTCCCTGGCAAAAGGCGCATTTAACCAACATTATATTTCCCAATTATCCTTCTCATAACCGTTCAAGCAGGAAAGTACAGGTAGTCTTCTTTCTTAATTAACCCATCTGTCAGTAATTTCTTGATATCCCGCGTTATAGTGATATAAGCAACTTCCATAACATTAGCAATCTCTGGCAAGCTTATTCCCTCTGGATTAGCATTGACTATAGATAAGATCTTACGTTCTTTCTCTGACAGTTCCAATTTTTTTTTCTTAGCTTCCTTCATTACGGCTTTAGCTTCCTCTTGTTTAACCTTTATTGCTTTGGCTGGCGTCTTTTTATTTTTTTCAGGTTTTTCTTTCGGTTTCTCTGGAATAGCTTCCTTTCTCTCTGGGGCAGCTCCTTTTCTAATATTGGACATATTTGTTAGCAAATCATTCCATGCGGCAGCAGCTTCCTCGTGCTCTGCTTTATACCCTCCTATCAGGTTTGCAACTTCTTTTTTCAGTCCATCAACCTCTTTGGCCCTGGTTTTTCCTGCCTCTGCACACTCTGCAATATAGGCTTGAGTGGCAGCCTGTAAATCTTTCACTTCTTTAGCTCTTTCCTTGTCGCCCCCATGAAAATCTCCCAACATAGCCTGAGCGGCAGCCTGTAAATCTTTCACTTCTTTAGCTCTTTCCTTGTCGCCCCCATGAAAATCTCCCAACATAGCCTGAGTGGCAGCCTGTAAATCTTTCACTTCTTTAGTCCTTTCCTGACCACGTGCATTAAACTCAGCCAAGAGGCTTAAGGTTTCATTCTTTACCTGGTTAATTTGATTCTTTATCTGGTTAATTTGAGTACTCCTAGCATGATACATGGTAGCCACTTCGTTACTAAGGTTATTGAAATCATCTGCTCTCGCCATTTTTTTCTCCTTTTTGTTTTTTTATTTAACTCTTTTGCTGATGATAAGAAGACGTGCTCGGAATTAAGTTTGGAACCTTATAGAGGGGGCATCCTTTGGCCTTAGAGATACTGATCTTCTGGGATCTTTTATGCGCCTCTATACTCCCAAGGACATCTCATCCTTGTTCCCAGCTTAGCTCAATTAGGCCGCTGCTGTGAGACCGGTTGCTTCGGCATATTTCAGGAAGGTCTCAACAGATGCAGCAACGACCCTGGCTTCGATAGCCAGGAGCTCGATGCCAACAAGTGAAACTCTCACCCAGGCATCAACAACTATTCCCTTGTCCAGGATCCTGTCAACGACTTCTACCAAGCTGGAAGATGCGATTGCCTTTTCTACTGCCATATTTTTTCACCTCCTTTTCTAGTTTTTTTACTCCACCTTTTATGGTTCTGCTAAAGGGACGTTGTAATCCCCTTTGCTCACAGTTGCCATGACTCTTTGCCACTTACTACATATTTCATCCTTTACTCTTTCAAACTCTTCTAATATTTCATCTATCCCTCTGACTTCATCCTGATGCTCTATCTGAAAGGCTTTTATCATTGCCTTAAAATCTTTGATCCTTACATCCGGCCCTTTCTCTATGAGTTTCCGTAATACAGCGACCAGGTCTTCCTGCTCCCGATGGAAATTCTTGAGCATCCGACTGAGCATTCTCTCTCTTTCTTTAGGCCTGTTCAGCATCTTCTTTTTTAAGATATTGAAACTATTTAAATCGGAAGAATCTTTACTTGAAAGAATTTTTCTCAATTGTTCCACTGACTCTTTTTCTTCTGTACAGAAAATTTCCAGCAAATGGGCAACCTTTTTTTCTCTCTGGATCTGATGGATTCGGATATCTGCCATCATGTCTTCGAAATCTTTTCTTCTCAAATTCCGGTTCTTAGCCAGAATATCCTTTAATCTGTCTGCCAATATCATCTGTTCTTGATGAACATTATTAATTTTTCCTACGACTTTGGATATTAATGATGCAACTATGTTTACCTTTTGTTCGTATGAATTTATTATTTCTTCTATTACATTGTATAATTGCTTTCCTTCTTCCATTTTTTTTAATCTGAGAAATTGATCGGGGGGAAGCGAGATGTGCTTAAGTGATTTTATTGAGGGGTCCACAACCTCACCTTTTTTACACCTCAATACTCCCAAGGACATCTCACCCTTGTTTCCAGCTTAGCTCAATCAGGCTGCTGCTGTGAGACCGGTTGCTTCGGCATATTTCAGGAAGGTCTCAACAGATGCAGCAACGACCCTGGCTTCGATAGCCAGAAGCTCGATGCCAACAAGTGAAACTCTCACCCAGGCATCAACAACTATTCCCTTGTCCAGGATTCTGTCCACGACTTCTACCAAGCTGGAAGATGCGATTGCTTTTTCTACTGCCATGTTCTTTTCCTCCTTTCATCCGGAAGGCCGGATAATTTTGACATCATTTATAATGATGACTTTTTCCTCTGATTAACTAAAATAACCGAGGAACATCTTACATATAGCAATTTTCATACCAGAATCTGTTATTGAATCTAAAAACCATGAAATTTTCTCTATTAATCCAGTTTACAGAGTAGTAAACCTGAAAGAATCATCACATACTAATTTTTCTTCTTCGTTCCAGCCTAGCATCTCTTAATTTTTATGGATTTTTTTCCATACTTTATGGAATCTTTTCAATAATTTTTAGCGGGTTTGATAAATCAAACTCCTACAAAAAACAGCGAATGTTATCATTTTTTAAAAGACTAGTGGGTTTGGTGAATCAAACCCCTACGCAAAATAAAGAAATGGAAAAAACTGAGTTGGCGGGAAAAATTATTATCTAGAAATATTGTATTCTTTAATCTTATAAAACAAAGTCTTATAGTCCACATCCAGAATTATAGAAGCCTTGCTTTTGTTCCAGTTTACTTCTTTTAATACTTTTGTAATCAATTCCTTCTCCGCCCTTTCCTTGGCTTCTTTTCCTACTTCTTTAAGGGATCTACTATGGTAGATAACTTTTTTTTCTGATGAATCTTGTATTTTTAAAGGGAAGTTCTGGGGTAAAATGACATCATTTGCCAAAAGCACAGCACTCTCAATGACATTCCTCAGTTCCCGGACATTGCCCGGCCAAGGATATTGATTTAATAGATCCATAGCTTACCGTGAAATATTTTTCACTTCTTTCTTAAAAATTCCTCTAAATTTCTTTAAGTAATATTCTGACAGTAACCGCACATCACCATCCCGTTCCCTCAATGGGGGTATATAAATGGGAAAAACATTTAGCCTGTAATACAGATCTTCTCTAAAACGTCCAGCTTTTATAGCTTTTTCCAAACTGATATTGGTTGCTGCAATGAGTCTAAAGTCCACCTTAATAGGCTTTTTCCCTCCAAGGCGCTCAATTTCTCTTTCTTGTAGAGCTCTAAGAAGTTTCACCTGCGTTTGAGTAGATAAGTTTCCGATTTCATCCAAAAAAACCGTCCCTTTCTCAGCCAGCTCAAACTTGCCAATTTTCTTCTCATGGGCTCCTGTAAAAGCTCCCTTCTCATGGCCAAATATCTCACTTTCCACCAGAGTATCCGGCAAAATTGCACAATCTATGGGAATAAAAGACCTTTTTGCACGATTGCTTTCATTGTGAATGGCTCGAGCGATCAATTCTTTCCCTGTGCCACTTTCTCCTCGTAAATAAACAGTTACATCATGTTTAGCAACTGTTTTCACCAGATCTAGAACTTTGTGCATCTGGGGGCTCTTTCTAACAATACGGTCTAAGCTCGCCTTTCCATTAATTTCTTTACTGAGACTGGCAGCTTTATGAGTTAAACTCTGGGTTATTAGGGCATTATTAATGTGAGTCTTCAGCTTTTCAATATCTACTGGTTTTGCTAGATAATCATAGGCTCCCAATTTCATGGCTTCTACTGCAGATTTTACATCCTTATAGCCTGTCAATATAATTACGCATAAATCTTTATCAAATCTTCTTATTTCTCTGAGTATCTCTATGCCATCCATCCCTGGAAGCTTTAAATCCAAAATTACTAAATCAGGTTTTTCCTTTTTTATTATTGAAATCCCTGTTTGACCATCCAGAGCAATCAAGACTTGATAGCCTTCCTCAGTTAATATTTTAGAGAAAAGCCATCCTATATCTTTCTCGTCATCAATAATTAAAATTTTCGCTTTTGCCGGAATTTCGCGCTTCTCTCCCACCATCATCTCCTTTGTCTTTGGAAGCATTAATGATTTTACGATAGTCTAAATAAAAGTCAACAATATTTTTCAGGCATCAAGAATTTTATTAAAAATATTTTACCTGAATTATTCATAAAAACTGCCGATGCCATCATTCATTTTCAATAATTTCAATTCGTTAGCATGATTTTTCACCAGCTCTAGAACACCACTCTTTTTTTAATTCGTGTATATCAATCATCGGTATTTTTTACTCTTCGAGCGAGCCGATCTCACCGTATCTGCTTCGTTGCAAAGGATTTGCGGTGGAGAACCACAGCTTCATCTTTTACGTCTCGCATCTACGGCAACCTCGACTCGTGAATAATCCACGTCAAATACTCGAATGTGATAAAAATCACGGCATCTTCTTCTCCTCCAACTCCACTGTCAATTTTTGTGCATCATCGATCCAGTACTTCAACTTTTCCGCCCAGTATTCCCGGCGCTTTAAAATCCAATCTATATATTGATTATACTGCTTATTTGCTTCTCTGTTAGTATTAAACAATTCTTCAGTAATCTCAGTTCCCCATTTATAACTGCAGAGGGCATTAAATAAGACCAGGTCCCTATCTTTGACACCTTTCCATTCCCAGAAATTCATTAAGTTGTTTAAATAGTAAAGCCCACCCGATAAATTAACGACTGGATTGAATATTAATTCTTTCTTATAGCCAGGATAATCCATTGAAGTAAGTATCTTCCATGCTCTATAATCCATCCATTGAGTTAATCCTTTCGCTCCCGCAGAAGATACAGCATCAGGATCTCCCTTACTTTCTTTCTCCAACCAGGCCAGGATTAATGGAGCATCCAACTTTTTATATCCATAATTTTCATCTGTTATTACAATATGTTGAATACAATCTTGCTTCTCTTTACTGCTGTATTTCTCCTCATATTCTCCGATTAATTCCAAAAAACACAGGGCAATCGCTTTGTGTCTTAAAACATCCTTGATAAAATTCCTGCCGGTCTTCTCCAGGATCTCTATTTTCTCGATATGTCTTTTTAACTCCCTTCGCTCTATCTCGGATTTCTTCATTTCCTCAATTAAAGTATAGTTCCATAGAGCAAGCAAGATTATGCCTATAATAAAGAATGAACAGATTAAAATTAATAATTTTGGTAATTTCTTTCCACTGCCTGGCATACTTATATCTCCACATAAAAATACATACAATCCCTCAAATCAGAACTAGGCATGTCTTTTTCTAATATTTTCCCTTTTATTAGTTGGCTTATTGATAAAGAAAAGGAGGGTGTACAAAATTCCCAAAAAAATCCACAGAAATAAATTGCTATTCATCGGAGCTCAAAAATTCATACTTTTTCCAACCAAGCCTACCTCTCCATTGCTCTGTCAATTTCTTTGGGTCATTCATTTTGGATGTTATGATTTCTGACCAGTATTCCCGTCGATTTAAAATCCAATTGACATACTTAATAGCCGGCCTAAACGCTCTTCTCTCAGTATTGAACAGCAACTCCGTGTTCTTTACTCCCCATTTATAGCTGTGAAGAGCATAAAATAAGATAAGTGACTTGCTTTTAATGCCATTGTTTTTCCAGAATCTCATAAGTTCGTCTAAATGATGAATTCCTCCTGCTAAGTTAATCAAGGGATTAAAAACTAATTCTTCATCATAACCGAGGTATCCCATTGCAATAAATATTTCTTCAGCCCTAAAATCCATCAATTGGGCTATTCCCTTTGCTCCGGCATAAGAAACAGCCTGGGGATCCCCGTCACTTTCTTTTTCCAGCCAGGATAATATTAACGGAGCATCAAGTCCTTCATGTCCGTATCTTGCATCTGCTATTCCAATAATCTGAATACAACGCTGTATTTCTTCACCGTTATATTTTTCCTGGTGTATTCCTATTAATTCCAAGAAACAAAGGGATATTGCCTTATGTCTTAAAGCATCTTTCATAAAATTCCTGTTAGTATTTTCAAGAATCTCTAACTTCTCAATGTTATTTTTAAACTCCTCTCTCTCAATCCCAGATAATTTAATCCTACCTGACAAAAAAACATTCCAGAGAGTTAATAAAACCAAGCTCAGAGAAAAAAACAACCAGGATAAAATTAAGAATCTGGACGTTACCCTTTTCTCCCTTTGCATATTTGAATCTTTAGATAAAAATGTCGGAGTTTGTATTTCCATAACGGACTCTTAAGGAGAAGGAAGGAAAAGCAAATTTTATGCCAGATTTCATATTGATAGCAAAAAGCTGTGTAGATATCATTTTCTAAAAGAATTGCGGTTTTTACGATTAATTTCTTTTGCCTTTATTTTATCTTTTCCTTATTATTTGGAAAAAACTGTGGATTTTTTTCCCTAGTTTAAAAAAGAAATATTTAAAGGCTTACAACTTAAAAATAATAGGGGCTTATATTCTGGGATTTTATTTTTGTCTTTTTCCCATATCCGCTTTAAGGACTTCAGCAATTCTAATTAAATCTAATTTCTCCTCTTTACTTATCTCAGGATCTTCCATCCATTCCGCCATAAAACTATCATCGCCTAAAACAAAGGACCTTAGAGCAACCTCCCACAAACAGGATCGAGTTCCTTTACAGTGTTTTATCTTGGCAAATATTTTCTGCCTCGAACGTAAACTCTTTAAAATTTCCTTATCTTTCATCCTGTCTCCAAAGGCACGTAACGTCAATTTTAGTCCATCTTTAATGATTGCCTTTAGATATTCCAGGTCGACTGGCTTGGTAATATAATCAAAAGCGCCAAATGTCATAGCCATTCTGGCTGTATCCATAGTTCCATAGCCTGTAATAACAATAACTACTATGTTTTTATCTATCTTTTTAATCTCCCGGAGTACTTCAATCCCATTCATTTTAGGCATTTTTAAATCCAGCAAGACAATATCTGGCTTCTTTTCTTTCACAACTTTAAGGCCGCTCACTCCATCCAAGGCTATAGATACAGAGTAACCTTCCGATGTTAAGACCTTCTTAAAAAGATCGCAAACATCCTTTTCGTCATCGATTACCAAAATTTGAGCCTCATTTTTCATTTTACTTTCTCCGTTTTATTTGTGCCTTTTTTTTAGGTAAGATTAGCTTTAAAATATCATTTCGGAAGATTTCCTTTATCTTTTTTATATCAACATCATAAGGCAAAGGAATCTCCTCGCTAAATTCGCAATCCTCGTGCTTACCGCAGATAATGTAATTTCTACTCTTCACGCCAAAACTAATTTCTCCCTTTCTGAAATTACCGCAGTCAATAATAATCTGAACCTCTTCTGCATGCTTGAAAACATCTACAATTGGCTCCTTAATTCTCTTAAAAAAAGGTTTGGTAATATACTGCCAACGTCTAGGTTTCCTGTATGCCTTGCCTTTATAGCTACTGGAGACTTCCTGGGGGAAACGCCTTCCTGGTTGTGAACTCACGGATATTCTGGATCGCTCTCTCCTTACAGTAATTGTTGTTCTGGGCGGTATACTTCTTACCATCAACTAACCTGAATTATTCATAAATTCTGCCGACACTATTTTACATTATCAAAAATTTCAGCCTGTAACATTAATCCTTTCTTAAAATTAACATTCAAACCTTCTCCAATTGGCTCGTTTTAACATTATGTCGGCATTTTTTACCCTTCGGGCGAGCCGATATCACCGCACCTGCTTTGTTGTTGCGCATTCGCAGTGAAAGACCACAGCTTCATGCACCACGCCTTGCATCTGCGGCGATTTCGACTCGTGAATAACCCAGGTTTTTCTGAATTATTCATAAATTCTGCCGACACTATATTACATTATCAAAAATTTCAGCCCGTAACATTTACATATATATATGTATCAAAAGCTGTTAATAGTAGCATTTACATCTTCAATTTTGAATGGTTTCTTCAGAATCTTTGATATTCCCTTTTGTTTTAATTCTTCTAAAATTTTGTTATCCAATAATTCTCCGGTTATTAATACTATTTTTGTCTTTGATGGGATTTTCCTTATCTTCTCAAAAACCTCAATCCCCGAAATCCCAGGCATGACAATATCTAAGTAGACAATATCAAAATTCTCCTTCTTAAATAAATCAATGGCGCTCTTACCCGTTGAAGCAAATTTAACCCGGTGGCCTTCTAAATATAACCATTTCTTGAACATTTCGCATATCTCCTCTTCATCATCTACTACTAAAATGTTCAGATGTTCTTGTTCTTTCATTTTTTTGTTTTTTCGTAACATATTTTTCTTTTTGCTAGCTGCCTTTTTTCAGGGACTACATAAAAAACCCTAATTTTAATAGCAGCATATTCCGTGCCAATCTTGCCCGCTTAGAAAAAAAGGCCAGCCTTGATTTTTGACATAAAAAAGAGTCAATCGTTAGTAAGAATTGTATTATCTTCAGAAGTGCCCAGAATCAAGGGCTGATCCCAGTCCGATTGGACTTTTTTATTGGTAAAACGACAGTAAAAATCGCTCCATTACCCTCATTGCCTTCAACTCTAATTGTCCCGCCATGTCTCTTCACTATCCCATAAGAAACAGATAGGCCAAGCCCTGTTCCAATATTATTAACGCGTCTTCCTCTGGACACTTTGGTTGTATAGAAAGGCTCAAATACTTTTTCCAGCTCTTCTTCTTTTATTCCCCGCCCCGTATCACAAAAACTTACTTCCACATTTCTTTGAATCTGCCTAATACGTATTTTCAATTTCCCTCTCTTTGGTAAAATCGCATCCCGGGCATTTGTAATCATATTCAAAAACACCTGCTGCATCTCCCCTTTATTTATGCTCAATTTTGAGCTTCTTCCATAATTTCTCTCAATTTTAATATTGTTCTTCTTTAATTGAGCCTCTGTCAGTGAAAGCACTGATTCCAGCGGCTCCTTAATATAACACAGTTCTTTATCAGCTGACTCCATCCTCGAGAAGGCTAATAAATCGCGAACAATTTTAGTTGCTTTATCAGAAGTGTTTATAACTATATCCAAAGCTTCTTTCATATCTTCGGGCTTTCCTGTTTTCTGGGCAAATTGCACATGCCCACTTATTATCTGAAGCAGGTTATTGAATTCATGGGCAATTCCGCTTGCAAGGTTCCCGATTCCTGCCATTTTTTTTGAATGAATAAGTTGTGCCTGAAATCTTTTTCTATCTTCTTCCTTCTGTTTGCGTTCGGCAATATCTCTAAAAATACTTATCAGATAAAATTTCCCACTTAATACTATCGTAACCGAGCTAATATCTGCATAAAAAACACTTCCATCTTTCCTTTTGACAGGAATATCTCTGGCAATCATAATCTCTCTTTTCAATTGTTTCTCAAATTGATCATAAACATAAGGCAGATCTTCCTTTGGATGAATATCCGGAATTCTTAGATTCTTTATTTCTTCCTGGTCATAACCAAGCATCTGGCAGATCATATTATTGCCCATATAGAACTTTTTATCTTTCACATTAACCAGAAGTAATCCATCTGTTACATTGTTAAAAATAGTCTTAAATTTCAGCTCAGATTCCCTTAGCTTCTCCTCTATCATCTTACGGTCGGTGAAATCACGAAATACTGCCCTAGCTCCAGCATACTTGCCATCACTATCATAAATAGCAACAACCCTTATTTCACCGTAAATTTCTCTGCCATCTTTTGTTACCCAAACAGGTTCAAGACTTATTTTTCCTTTTGTAATTAATTCTTTTAATTTTAAGTCGAATTCATTTGTAACATCTTCTTTTCTTATAAGCTCAGTAATATGAATTCCGATCATTTCTTCTTTAGAATATCCCAGAGTCTTAGCCGTTGCATCATTCACATAAGTTATATATCCATCTTTATTTGTCACATGCATTAAATCACTTGCAGTTTCCACGAAAACTCGGAATTGATCTTCAGATTCTAATAAAACTTCCTTCGCCCGTTTGTACCTAGCTTCTGATATTTCCAATTCAGCAATTTGCTTGCGCAATCTTTCTAATTCATCTATTAGTTGTTCTTTTGTTTTGCCTTTTTCTTTCAATTTATATCTCTAAATTCTGGAAAAACAAAAAAGCATTATATTTATTATCTTTTCTATAGAATTCAGGAGCCTTTTTCGGAGGATAATTGGCTCTGGAGGATCGAATGAAACCCCCTTTTTAAAATCTATTTAACAAAGAATTAACTTATAGTACTTCACACATTTCCCTCTACAAATTCCATAATTTCGTCAAGCCTAAAGGGTTTTTGTAGAATCCCTGCAACATTTTTTTCCCTCAATTCATTTAATGAATCCTTATTCATCAATTTTCCTGTCATTAGGAACACTTTCGTCTTTGGTGATATTTTCTTTATATTTTCAAAAACTTTAAAAAATGAAGTTCCTGGCATAACTAAATCCAAAAACACAATATTAAAAAACTCCTTCACTGCCAGGTTAAGGGCTTTTCTTCCAGTTGTAACAGTCTGAACTCTGTATCCTTCATAAGATAAAAATTTTGAGAACACTTCACATATCTCTTCCTCATCATCTATTACCAAAATATTTAAGGGTTGGGCTCTATTAATTCCCATTTTATTTATACAATTCTACTTTTTATTATGGCTCTTAAACTGTTAATTTGATATTGGAAGTTTTTCTCTTAGTTTGTGGATCTCTAAAGCAAAAATATCTTTAATTAGCATCAAGAATCCAAATGTTCAAAATTTCCATGTTTATCGCTTTTTTCAACTTAGATTCAGCGTCTTCTTTCCCTCAGGACAGAAATCCTACAGACGAATTATTGTATATAAACAAATAAAAAAAATATCAGAAATTGTCTGATTTTTTTGTAGGACGATGGCTTAATACTTAGTCAGCCTAAGTCCTACTATTAAAAATTCAATTAGATATTGTGAGATTGTTTAGCCTGTTGCGAGCGAAGCGTGGCAATCTTCTTCGGACTCGTTATGACAATTAATAAATAGAGAACATCTCATTCTTTATGATTCCAAATATTTTTTTATCTAAGAAAATTTATGAGTAACTTTTATATGTCTTATTATCTGCTATTAAAATATTTTTCGTCTGAACTTCTTTTAATTCTCCTCTTTCTTTTGTATTTAAACATTACTTTTTCGGTTTCCGTATCTTTTGCCGGTAATTTGACAGTAAAAGTCGTCCCCTTACCAGCCTGACTTTCAACTTCAATTGTTCCGCCATGCCTCTTTATAATTCCATAAGAAACAGACAGACCAAGACCTGTCCTAAAAAGCATACTGTCCCCTTTTGGAGAATCCTTAGTTGTATAAAAAGGTTCTAATACTTTGCTTAAATTCTTTTTTTCAATCCCTATTCCAGTATCCTTAAAATTCACTATTACATTATTTTTATCTTGTCTAACAACTATCTCCAGTTTCCCGCCTTTAGGCATCATCGCATCCCGGGCATTTGTAATTATATTTAAAAACACCTGCTGCACCTCTCCTCTATTTACCCTAATCTGAGGAATACTCTCATATCTACTTATTATTTTTATATTTTGTTTCTTAAAATGACCCTTTGTCAATGACACCACTGAATCAACTAATCCAGTTACATCGCAAATTTCCTTTTCGGATTTTTCCTTTCCTGAAAAGGATAATAAATCTTTAATAATAGCTGTAGCTCTTCTGGAAGCATTTAAAATTATGTCTAGAGATTCCTTCCCTTCATCAAGGTTCTCTGTCACTTGAGCAAATTGCACATTTCCGATTATTATCTGAAGAAGATTATTAAACTCATGGGCAATGCCGCTTGCTAGAGTTCCAACCGCTGCCATTTTTTCAGACTGAACAAGTTGAGCATGAAGGCTCTCTTTTTCTTTCTCTGCCAGCTTGCGCTCAGTGATATTATGAGCAATACTTAAAACTAAAGTTTGCCCTCCAATCTTAACAGGTATAGTGCTTATTTCTGCACTTACCTTGTTCCCATTTTTATGATTCATAATAAATTCATCCGGGCCTGTAGCCTCCCCACGCCGGTTTCTGGACAAAATCTCAGCCGCTTTTGGGATTTGATCTGCTGAAAGCAGTTTTACTTTGAGTATATTATTGCCGGTTAACTCTTCCCTCTTATATCCAAACAGCTCCTCTGCAGCTTTGTTACTATTGATTATTAAACCCTTTAAATCAGTTAAATAATAAGCATCCGGTGCAAATTCAAATAAAATCTTTAGCCTATCTTCCGAACTTTTTAGCTCTTCTATGGTTTGTTTAATATCGGTGATATCAATTCCAGTAATAGCTATATATTGAGATTTGCCATCCTTGTCTTTAATGATTGTCCTGCTTTCTAACACTGGAAATTCAATCCTATCTTTATCTGTATACAAGACATCCTTTGTAATAAATCTTTCCTGTTTTAACAGTTCCTTAGTTGACTCAGTTGCATCTTCCATCTGGTTTTTATTAAGGAATACTGCTAAATTCTTCCCGATAAGTTTTTTTACTTTATACCCAAGTAAACCAGCAAAATGCTCGTTGATATATATAATATCCCCCTTAAGGTCGCATATAATTATACCTAAGCCAGCTTTATCTGATATAGTCTTGAATCTCCATAATTCTTCCTCAGTTTGCTTGAGTTTAGTTTTTAATATTTCTAATTCACTCATTCGCTTTTCGATTCTTTCCAGCTCTTTTCCAGGTCTCTCTTTGTTCTTACTATTCTTATTTATATCTAATCTTCTACACCTATCTAATCTATAGCTTACTAACATAGAGAAAAATCGTTGTCAAATTGAGAGGGAAAACTGTCAAGGTAAAGTTAAAACTTCCGGTTCTTAGCAAAATGAAAATTTCCGTTTTCTGCCACGCAAAAATGTCCGGTTTTTCCACCGGCTAAATCTTCAAAGTCGCTTCATCCATCCCCAAATACCCTTATAATGTGATTGATTTGTCCTTCATCACGGCAAAAAAGATACTTACAGATTCAAAATTTTGATTACTATAGATTCTTAAATATGATAAATATTATATTTAAAAATGATTTGGGCAGGCAGAATATTTTGAGAAGGAGGCCGTGATTGACGGACGTATTCTCCACTAATTTCAGCACAATCGACTGGATCATCGTCATGGTCTACATCTGCATTCCTGTTGTAATTGGAGTTGCCGTCCGAAAATACGTCCGCCAGCTAAGTGATTTTATAGTTGCCGGACGCTCGCTCAGGCTGTTTATCGCCATCGCATCGCTGACAGGAACAGAATTAGGCCTTGTGACAGTAATGTACAACTCAGAACTGGGTTTTAAACACGGTTTTTCCGCGTTTCATGTCGGAATAATTGAAACCGTATGCATTCTCGCTATCGGGCTGACAGGATTTATTGTCTATAAACTGCGCCAGCTGCGGGTCATGACAATTCCTGAATTCTATGAGAAAAGATTCGGTAGAAACGTCCGGATTATCGGAGGGACTATATTAGCACTTGGCGGCATTCTCAACATGGGGCTTTTCCTCCAGGCAGGAGCGCGCTTCATGATGGGAGTCACAGGATACAGCAATCCAGCCGGTTTAAAGCTTTTTATGTCAGTCATGTTGATCATGGTGCTTATCTACACAGTCCTGGGAGGTATGGTCTCAGTTGTCCTGAATGATTTCCTACAATTTATTGTCTTATCCATAAGCATGATTTTCGGCTCTTATTTTATTATCTCAAAGATCGGCTGGGGCAATCTCTTTAAGGCTCCGGCAACGGTCGATCAAGCTTCCTGGTTCAATCCTGTTGCAGAGGGCTCTAGCTTTGGAATGATCTATGTTATTTTTATGGTTGCACTTACTTTTTCAGCCGGAGCGCTGTGGCAGTCCGGAACTCTCCGCGCTCTGTCTGCAAAATCCCCAAAAGTTGCCAAACAACTCTATGCCTGGAGCTCTGTGTCTTATCTCGCCCGCCGGGTCATTCCCATGCTATGGGGAATTTGTGCCTTCATCTTTGTCTCTCAGACTCCGAAGCTTCTCTCAGCATTTCAAGGCCCAGATGCTCTCAACAGTCAATATGGTATGCCAATCTTCATTGCCAAAGTGCTGCCAAGTGGCTTTTTAGGTCTGATCGCAGCTGGGATGCTTGCCGCTTTTATGTCAACTCATGATAGTTATCTACTGAGCTGGAGTTCTGTAATCACACAGGATATCATTGCTCCCATTAAAAAAGGGAAACTCTCAGATAAAACACGCCTTCTTATAACCAGGATCTCTATTGTTTGCATCGGATTATTTCTGCTCATCTGGGGGCTCTGGTTTGAGGCACCGGTCTCCCTCTGGAATTATATGGCTGTGACCGGGACTATCTACCTGGCTGGAGCGTTTACTGTGGTCACAGCCGGACTATACTGGAAAAAGGCAAGTAAAACCGGTGCAACCATTGCGCTTTTTGCAGGCCTGCTGGCAATCCTGGGAATCTTTGGACCCTGGATAGGCGGCGAGAACATTCCCTTTTATCTCAGCGATAAATTCATTGGAATAATGACCTTTGTTTTTGCAATCCTGGGAATGATTTTTGGCTCTCTTCTTTTTCCTGACAAAGAAAAACAACCGGAGGAAACACAATGAACTGGGTTCTGTTCTGGAAACTTATCCTCATCTTTACCTTTTCTGCATATTCATTACTTGTGATTATCGTCTTTTTTGGAGGAATTAAAAATATAATCGAGATGCTTAAAGAACTTGGAGCACCACGCGACCAAAACACGGATTAGGTGTTCACCCTCCACAAAATCAAGCAGGTCTTTAGAATTTCTGGCTTCTAAAAATTTCCCTTAAATGAATCAAATGAGTATTTTACATGAAAGAGGGAACTTTCTCAGTTTGATTTCAGCTTATAGTGAATACAAGTAAGTTTAAGTCAAGGATTAGGGTTAGTCTGACAGGCGGATTTATCCGCTTAAAAATAAGCAGGATTAGGTCAGGGTTGGTTCTTATATTTAACTTTTAATTTGGCTTCGATTAAATCGCTGTGTCCTAACTGAAGCAATTTGGCTAATCTGTGAACAAAATGATCTTCGTAGCTATCCAGCTTATCATCGGCATAGATTACCTTCCATGCCGCCTCAACGATTTTTTTCTTCTCTTCCGTTGAATAATTCTCATTGATCAGATGAGTGAATTCCCAAAGATCTACACTATCCTCTCGCTTCCTTTTGGCAATCTCCATCAACTCTTCTATGGCTTCAGCCGATATATCAAACTCTTTCTTAAAGATAGATGTTATCGTAGCTTCCTCGATGCTGCTGAATTCATCATCTGATTTCGCCACCTCAAGAAGAATGATACAGGTTGCTACTTGAATCCTTTCAAATTCATTTTTCTCATGAGAGTCTGATTCTATAACATCTTTTTTAAGTAGAATCTTTTTTAAATCGAGCATGGAAAAAATTTCTCCTTCACTCCACCACGCAACTTAAGGAGTACTTCCAATTGTCATGATAATAAGGCTCATATCTTCAGTCAAGGATTTTTAGAAGCGCTTTATCTGGATTATAGGAATTGTGTTTTATGGGGCCTAATTGTTTATGCTAAGTAATTAGGTAACACTTTCTGTAATGATATAGAAGATATAAAAGTCATTGCGAGCGACCGAAGGGAGTGTGGCAATCTCATAAGATAAGAGGCTATTCTTATTTATATTATGACTTCATTTCAATATAGGAGATTGCATTGCCTGTTGCGAGCGTAGCGCGGTAATCTACTGCGCTCCTCGTTATGACATTATAAAAGTGTTACCGAATTATTGAGCTAGTACACCTGTCCCCAATAAAAGCGGAGACAGTCCCTATTTATTATTACTTTTTAAATTTCTTCTTTAATAGATATCGGGTAAAGGACTTTCCGTCAATTTTAGTATATTTAAAATCCACGTCATCTTTGAAATCAACGCCATCAAAATTTACTGGTTCATAAAACTTTGTGTATTTAAAACACGCATCTCCATCAAATTCAGCATTTTCAAAGCTTACACCTTTAGGAAATTTTGCGTATTTAAAATCCGCATAATCCTGAAAAGTTGCGTTGTTAAAATGGACGGATTGTGGAAATTTTGTGTACTTAAAATTCGCATCGCCTTGAAAAGTTGCACTGTCAAAATGTACAGATTGTGGAAATTTTGAGTACTTGAAGTTTGCATGTCCGTAAAAATGTGCATTTGAAAAACTGATGTCTGTTGAAAATCTTGCATATTTAAATAAAGCCTCTTTATGATATTTTGTATTTTTATAGTTTGCTTTCTCTAAAAACTTTGCGTACTTAAAAGCTGATTTTCCTTTAAACTCACATTCCTGAAAATTTACATTTTTATGAAAGATAACATTGTGTGTCTCGTTTTTCTTTTCATCATGGAAATATCCAATCACATCACCACTAAATACACAGTTTAGAAAGGATACAGAAGATTTGACATTGTACCAGTACACATTTGTCTGCCCGTATTTACGCCTTGTTCCCTCTCTGCGCTCGCGATTCTTCTTGTCCGGAGTAACATCATCAATGGACCTAAAATCCAGGTCACCGATAATTTCGGCATTTTTATACTGGACAGCTTTTCCATTATTGATTTGATCGATGATCTTACTTGCTTTTACCTGTGATTGGGCAAAAGTAAATGCTGGAACAAGAAGCAGTATAACTGCGAGTAAAATTATTGCTTTTTTCATGTTGCCTCCTTTTATATCTTGGTTATAGTCCACAGCTACAAAGGACAGAGTGTGGCTGTTTGTAGAACCTGATAACTTAAAATACAAACGTTCCTTCTATTTATTAATATACTTTATTAAATATACGTAAATCCTTCAAAAAAGGTTTACATTATATCCAATTTATAAGAAATATTCTCCTTTTTGTTATTAACTCATGGGGGATATGGGTAAAAAAAAGTGACCCGTGAAGGACTCGAACCTTCAACCTACAGATTAAGAGTCTGTTGCTCTACCAGTTGAGCTAACGGGCCATAAAAATCTTTTTTAGTTTAGAGGAGTCCTTCAGCCTTGTCAAACTGACTCTTCTTTTCCTTATTCATTGTAGGTTTGATAAATCAAATCCTAACATTTAAAAACTTACAATTAATAGAAAAACATTAATAAATTATCTAAATACCCATAAAGTGGACTTGATGAGTCAAGCCCCTACAATAAGAACGAGCACAGATTCTCATAAAAATAAAAAATGAAAAAATGGCTTAACCCTTTTACAGACGAAAGGTTTTCTTTTATAATGGCAGCCAAGAGGATAAACTTTCGATGAGTCTGAACTTATTCCTAATCCTATTTACGGTAATATTCACAATAACACTTGTGGTTCTCTTTATCTTCCTTGTCTTGTCTTCGAAAAAAACATCTTCTAAAATCGATGAGATAAAGGGTGCCCAATCAGAAAATCAGGCTCTTACTCTTATGCAGCAGCAAATCGGGCAGCTCACCCAGAATATAAATCAACAACTGCAGAACATGAGCACTCAATTCCAGAAAACCACAGGAAACATCGGCAGCACTTTAGGCGATGTTAAGAAAGACCTGGGAAAGATGGAAGAAGTGACACGCGAGGTCCTGGACAAAGCCAAGAGTATCTCAACACTGGAAAGCCTGCTCCGTGCCCCAAAATTCAGGGGTGGTTTTGGAGAGCTTTTCCTTGGAGACCTGCTGGCTCAGATCCTTCCTCCTGCCCACTATGAACTCCAGTATAAATTTAAAAGCGGAGAAAAAGTTGATGCTATAGTAAAAATCGGGAACAACCTTGTCCCTATTGACTCCAAGTTCCCCCTTGAAAATTTTAAAAGGTATCTTGCTGAAGAGAACAGCAAAGAAAAAGAAGGTTTGAGAAAGAAATTCGCCTCTGATGTTAAAAGGCATATTGACGAGATTTCGGAAAAATATATCCTCCCTGACGAAGGGACCTTTGATTTTGCCCTGATGTACATCCCGGCGGAAAACATCTATTATGAGACCATCCTCAAGGAAGAAAATCTTGGGGAAGAGCGGAGTGTTTTCTCCCATGCTATCCAGAAAAGAGTTCTTCCTGTCTCCCCTAATTCCTTTTTTGCCTATCTGCAGGTCATAGTGCTCGGGCTTAAAGGGCTTCAAATCGAAAAGTCAGCCCAGTATATTTTCCAGTCTCTGGCACGGCTTCAAGGCGATCTGAGCCGGTTTAAAAACGACTTTCAAATACTAGGAACTCACCTGGTTAATGCCAAAAGCAAATTTGATGATGCAGAGAAGCGCCTGGATAAATTTTCAGGTAAACTGGAACATACGAGCGAAGAAAAGCCGGAACAGCTTCCAGCTAAAAAAACTAATAAGAAAAAATCTTCTTAATCCCTGCCAGCTATTCTTTCTAACTCTTTGACCCTTTCCGGGCTGGCAATAAGAATAAGGATATCTTTTTCCTGTATAATAACCTCTTTTGGGGGATTAAAATCATAATCTTTCTGCCCTCCCTTTCTGACTGCAACTAAAAGAGCGCCTACCTTCTCGCTTATTTTTGATTCTTCTATTGTTTTTCCAACCAAGTGAGAGCCTTTCCCAATGGTAACTTCCTCAAAACGGAGAACTTTTTCCCTTTCACGGAGCATCATGTCAAGGAAAGTAACTACTGCAGGACGGACCATTTCTGAAACCATTCTCATGCCGCCGATAAAAGCAGGAGAGACAACAGCATCTGAGCCAGCCTTCCTCATTTTACTGTGAGATTTTACATCAATTCCCTTGGTTACAATTCTTATTTCGGGATTAAGGCTGCGGGCAGTAATTGAAACAAAAAGATTCGCTTCGTCTGTAGGAAGAGATGGGAGTATTCCCCGGGCTCTCTCGATCCCGGCTGAGATAAGCATACTATCTTCGGTGGGGTCGCCGTGGATAAAAGGCCCTATTCCGGAAGCGGAAAGCTTGTCAATTTTCTCTTTTAACGGCTCAATAACAATAAAATCTTTTTTTGTATGGATGAGCTCCTGGATAATAGTCTTTGCGGTCTCATCGGTCCCACAGACAATATAGTGGTCCTTAAGTTTGGATATTTCTTTTTCCATTCTTTTTCTCCCAAGAATGTTTTTCATCTCTCCTTCGACGATAAAACTTGTAACAGAAGAGATAACAAAGGCAACGGTCCCTAAACAAACAAGGATAAAGACCGAAGTAAATAAACGAGCAGCCGGATTGGCACTGATATCAAGGACTTCTCCGTAGCCAACTGTGGACAGGGTAATAACAGTCATATAAATGCTGTCTATAAAAGACCATTCTCTTCCTCCGAAAGTTTTGAAACCAGCAACTCCGATTAATAAGACTACGAGAAAAATTGTTAGAGAGAGAAAAACCCTATTTCTGCTGCTTATAGCTTTCATAGCCAAAAATTGGCTCTATTAAAAACAATTTGAATTTTAGAGACTGGATTGATTACTAACATTTCCCTGAGTCTGCTTGATTATAAAAGATAAAAACAGTTCTGGCAATACAGTGAAAAAATACTCACGGTAAAGGAATTATAAATCTGGATAAACTCTAACTAAAACGGTTTTCTTTATACACTTTCACTTTTTTCAAAAAAATAGGCCCCCAGTACAATCATCACAGAAGAAAAGACCGCCAGAAGAACAAAATTGTAAAGGGTAGAAAATGAGGAGACACCGATCAACACCGCTCTAAGCCCGTCAACACCGTATGTGAGCGGGTCTATTTTTGAAATGTACCTCAGCCACACAGGAAAATTATCCAGAGGATAAAGCGCTCCTGATAAAAAGAAAAGAGGAAATATCACAAAATTCATCACGATACTAAATCCCTGCATATCTCTCATCTTTGAGGCAAATATCAATCCCAGGCCGAGGAACGTTATTGCAATTAATGTCATAAAAGCAAGTGCCAGGAGTAACGATGAGATACTGACAATCTTAAAGCCAAAAAGAAAGGAAATCCCGAGAATGAGAATCGCTTGAATCAACGCGGTTGTTGCTCCCCCTAAGATCCTGCCGAGCACAATAGAAACCCGCGTCACAGGCGCCACCATAATCTCTTTTAAAAACCCAAACTCTCTGTCCCATAAGACCGACAACCCGCCAAAAGTCGATGAAAAAAGTATACTCATCCCGATTATGCCGGGGACTAAAAACCGAATATAATCCACTTCTCCGGACATTCCTGGAATAGACATTTTTCTAAATCCCAGTCCAAGAAAAGCAAGAAAGAATAGCGGCATTGCCAGGGCTCCGATAACCCGGGACTTCGCTCTCAGGAAACGCTTCACCTCACGCAGCCACAGGACATAAATCGCTGTTTTATTGATCATCTTTTTCTTCCCATCCTCGCTCTTATCATCGCTAAGTTCCGTTCAGTCTGGCTGGCTTCTTCTACTCTCATGGTCCTTCCAGTGAAGTGGAGGAAAACATCCTCAAGACTTGGTTTGCGCAGATGGACACATGTGACATTAACTCCATTCTCTCTGGCAATATGAATTAACTCCGGAATCCTTCTCTCACCTTTTTCCATCGTCAGACTCAGAGTTTCATCGTGCCTAGCCATATTCTTAATCCAATCCAAGCTGTTTATTTGGTCAATAAGGAGATCAGCCTCTCCTTCAATTTCCATGGAGACAACATCTCCTCCGAGTATATCCTTTAAACGAACAGGTGTATCCATGGCAACAAACTTTCCCTGGTCCATGATGGCAACTCTATCACAGAGGAAGTCCGCTTCTTCCATGTAATGAGTTGTCAGAATTATGGTGACTCCGCCTTCTTTATTCAATTTTTTTATATAATCCCAGATGTGTCTTCTCGTCTGTACATCCAGGCCGAGAGTCGGCTCATCAAGGAACAGAACTTTTGGCCAATGGATCAATCCTCTCGCAATCTCAAGTCTCCTTTTCATACCGCCGGAATAGTTCTCAACCAGAACTCTCTTCTTCTCTGTTAACTCAACAAGCTCAAGAACTTCTTTTATTCTTTTCTTCCTCTCCGCCTTCTTTATTCCATACATCATCGCATGAAATTCAAGATTTTCTTTCCCTGTCAATTTGATATCAAGAGCAGTCTCCTGAAAAACAACTCCTATACTCCGCCTGGTATCATCTTTGTTTTTTGAAATGTCGTATCCTGCGACTTCTCCGTATCCTGAAGTTGCTTTTAGCAGGGTAGAGAGCATATTAATGGTTGTTGTTTTACCGGCGCCATTTGGCCCGAGGAGGCCAAAAAGTTCACCTGTCTTTACAGAAAAAGAAATTTGGTCAACGGCAACAAGCCCATTAAATTTTCTGGTCAGCTTATCGACCTTTATTGCATGTTCTCTCATGGCGCCTTAAATAAAAAAGTCATTTTACCTTAAATTTGTTTCAAAATCTTCACTTTTTTCAGACAGGACATTTCACAATTCAAACTGATTTTTACGTAGTTCTTCGCGGCAATCAGGGTAGAATGATCTTACTTTTCTGAGCGTGTTTTAAAACTTCAGCGGATGCCTGAAAATAATCCTATTCCTCAATAATGTTAAGCCAGTCTCTTACAAGCTTGTGGTACTGCTTCTCCACGTTTATCATCCAGGACAGGTCTTCGTTCTGGCTGGCAAGATGGGAATAGCGGTCTTTTACATAGCCTTCCGGATAAGAAATAAACCGTGTTTTTTCATAGACCTTCTTTAATTTTTCCCAAACAATGTCGAACTCTTTAAGGGCATGAAAAATCTTCTCCAAACCCTGGGCTCGTTTCATTTTATCAGCTGTATCACAATACTGTAGAGCAAGAAGCAAACGGGGAGAAGTTGACTGAAAATCATTAATAGCTGATAGGAGCTCAAGGTGATAACGGTTGCGACGCGCTTTAAGTGAAAGGTCTTCCAACAACGCTTTGATTTTTGAATATCTCTTTATCTCTTTCCAGGCAATATTGAGCCGTTCTTCGTGCTTCTGGCTCCACTGGCCCGGATATTGAGGATCGGGAAGATCCAAAAGTTTATCCAGCCGGCGGTGACTTCCCTTCTCACATAGTGCTCTGTTCCAGAAAGATACAGCCTGAAACAATTCCGCATAAAGCCGGATGGCATCTACACATTCAGGGCCAAACTCACGCTGCAGGTACGCGCTTTCATAATCTTCCAGGCTCCGTCCTTCAGGATTCCAGCTGAATTCTCCGGAAGCAATCAGTCCACGCCAGTATGTCTCCATATGTGGAGAGGAATCGTCCCAGGCAGTGCATAACATTCCGCTAATTTTCTGCTCGTCCGCTACCTTAATAAAACTCTGGATTATGTTAATCCTGTCATCCTGAGGCAGAAGAGGATGGACATTCTGGGCTGCTGTGGCGATCATGGATCTAAGTTTCCGCTTATTGAACCACTCCAAAGCCTTATTATTGCCTTCCTGGCGCGCCAGCGTGTAATTCCATCGCATATAAACACAGTTTTTTGGATACCCCTCAAGCACACTGTCCAGGATAGGCTCTCCTTTCTCCCACAATTGAGTTACTTCTTCGTGGTCAAGGTCACTCCACATTGTCTGCCATACTCCGGCATATTTGAATATCATATCATCCCAGAAAATGGGGATCCGGTTATGTTTTTGGGCAAAATCGCAAACCCGTTTGAGCCAGTATAGATTAAGAGCCAGTTTTCCTTCTTTGTCTGCCATTGGCTTGCAGCGCGGACATAAACCAATTTCCCCCACCTCGTCACCGCCTACATGCAGGTAACGGCTGCCTGGAGTAGCATCAAAAGCATCCAGATAAAGGTCAAAGAGAACTTCATATGTTCCCTCATCAGCCGGACAGAATGCCCAGCGACTTTTTGGATCTTCCCGAAGGTGGGCGTATTTTTCATGCTTGAGGATAAAAGTAGCATGCCCCAGCCCCTGCACGAGCGGGCTTATTTCTATATGGCGGCGGCGGGCATAGCGTGTAAGCGCTGCCATCTCATCGATACTGATGGATTGCGGCGCTCCAACAAGCGGACGGCGCCTGAAACGCAGTTTGTCTTCAAACTCAAAAATGATAGCGTTTATCTTGTATCGCGCGAGCCGGTTTATGCTGTCATAATAGTATTTCATCGTATCCAGGTGATGTTTGACATCAATGTGAATTGCACGGTAGGACAGGCCGGGGAAGTCGGTTATTTTGCAGGCTGGTACAGAAACACCTGTGTCGCGGGCATCTTCAAGAAGCTGCTCAAGAGTCTGGCAGCCGTAAAAAAGCCCGGATTCTCCTCTTGACACTATCTCGACACTTCCGTTTTCGATTCGAAGGACATAGCCCTCCTCGGATTCAGGAAGAGATTTTTTTGTTAAAAGATTTAGCGTCAGAGTTCCTTTCTCTCCTTCATATTTAATCGGTAAACGTGCAAGAATTGGCCCCATTACAGGCCGGAGGAAATCCCCTTTTATCCGGATATTTTTTAAAGTCTCAAACTCAATGCCCGGACCACTGAAAATCTGCACCTTGCGTGGCTGCGGTAAAACTTTAAACGGAGAGGGTAAAGTTTCTGCATATGTCAGAGAGGCAATTCCCAGAACAACCGCAAAAAACACTATTCTAAAGAGTATGTTTTTGAACTTTTTCATTATTTTATCTCCCTAAAACAAAATATTTCGGTTAATTATATATTTTATAAACTAGTGGGCTTGATGAAGAGGCTGTCTCATAATTTGTTTATAATTCATCATTTTTATTCAAAATAGAGGGATAAATAATTATTTGAGAGGAAACTTGATATTATCATCGCCTGGATAAAATAAATTCTTTTT
>Ga0114922_10000540_pt1 | contig 36258 bp, 36 predicted proteins | sample AartaG_FD_100975 | JGI IMG/M metagenome (GOLD analysis project Ga0114922, IMG submission 100975) | Deep subsurface microbial communities from Aarhus Bay to uncover new lineages of life (NeLLi) - Aarhus_00045 metaG | ecosystem: Environmental > Aquatic > Marine > Oceanic > Sediment | place... | reverse complement strand
CAGGCTTTTCGCGCGGATTTAACGGATGGGAGCGATTTATTTATTTTTCAAAGGGCCCGTCATCGCTAAAGCTACGACGCGGCAAGCGGGCCGGACGGAGGGTCCGCTCATTAGTAGAGGGGGGCGCGCGGATGTTGCGAAAAGACCGTCGATTCTCGATGGTCGATACTCGTAAGTTGTTTTTAGAAAAGGAGTAAAAATTTTTTGGAAAATCGGCGAGAGCGAGCAAAACGCATGCGGATTTGATTGATTTTTAGACGCAGATTATGGGGTTTTTTTTATTTTTTGTGTTGCGGGTTTGTCGGGATTTGGTTAGGATTTAGGCCCAAGTGAGATAGCAACTGAGACTGGATCCCAGCCTACGACATGCTGGGACAGGCGGTGTAAAGAGCAGGATTGGCTTCGTTTTAGGATTAGTGGCTGATGTTTTTTTTGGGGAATCGGCAGATGGAGGGAAACAAAATGTCAGCAGTGGAGATGTGCTGTTATGATAGATAGTGAGGATGAAACTTGACTGGGATAGAAAGTAGTCTGATAGCAGCAATATTGTATTCAGCGGCGCGGAAGATAGGTGAGAAATTTAACGACCCATGTGCAAACGCTATTGATGATACTATAAAATATTTCGAGAAGGAGAAACGGATCGTCATTATCAGGGAACATCTTGCGGCGATGCTGGAGGAGGGTATCGGCAGGGCAGAAATCAACCAGCTCAGGGAGGGTGAGAAGTTCATTGACGTAGAGAAACTGGCGACGGAGTTTGCGATTTTCAGTGATTTGTATCTTGAGGATGAAAGCGAGATATTGGGAGTTTGCAACGAGTTGTTTTCCTATTTCAGTAATTCACTGACAAGGGAATTACTCAAGGACCCTGAATCGTGGAAACAGACGCTACTGAACATGCAGAGTATCTCACTGAATATCTCACAGGAAGAACATAAGGAAATGCTGGAGGAAATCAAAAAGCTTTCATCGCAAGAACAACCTCCTAAGCAGTTTCCATTTGAACCGAGTTTGCATAATCAGACGCCGCCGGAGGTGAATTTTGTCGGGCGTAAAGATATGCTTGATACCATAACGCAATGGTATAAGAATCCTGATGTGCGGATTGGGGCGCTTATTGGCTGGGGCGGTGTGGGCAAATCCGCGCTGGTGCGCAAGTGGTACGATGAGCTGGGAGCTAATAAGATTCAGCCGGATGGAGTCTTCTGGTGGGGCTTTTATCGCAATGCCTTTCTTGAGCAATTTCTAAATGCCCTTTTACGTTATGTGTCCGGCGGGCAAGTTGAGCCGGATACAATAAAAGGTACGTGGGAGAAGGTAGAAAGAATAAAAGAATATATAAATCAAGGAGCTTATTTAATCGTATTAGACGGCCTTGAACAGATGCAAAAATCGGAAGCCGGGGACGAGTTCGGCAAGATGATACATCGCGAATTGGCGGAATTGCTTCATTATTTGGTGGAAGTCCAAGAAGGCCTCTGCCTGATTACCACACGCTATCGGTTAAAGGATTTAGATGATTGGCGGAACCAGGGCTATGAGAATCGGCCGTTGATTGACCTGAGCATTCCGGATGCGCTGTTGATGCTGAAAAAACGGGGCGCTCAGGGAAGCGATGATGATAAGACAGAGGTTATCAATAGATACAAAGGCCATGCATTGAGCCTGACGTCTTTGGGCGGCTACTTAACTCGATACTATGATGGGGATGTAAAACAGGCGCCTGATATCAAATTTGTACTCGGTGATAAGAAGCGGTTTAAGGATGTAAATAAGCTCTTGAGCAAATACGCGGAGAAGATGTCTGAGGCGGAGCGGAGGTTTTTGTATATATTCTCGCTATTCCGGCAGGAGGTAACTGAAGATGATTTTGACGGCGTCTTTCGTAAGAAAATTGAGGCTGCGAAATTCAATGATGTGTTGGTGGGGATGAGCGACCTTGATTTCACAGATTTGGTTGGTGGTTTGGTGGACTGGCGGCTTATATCTTATGACCAGACGAAAAAGACTTACGCAACGCATCCATTGATTAAAGCATATTTTGAATCCCATTTTGACCAGAGCAATAAGAAACTCTGCCATCAGCGCATTTACGCTTATTTTGGCGAATATGCGCCCGAGGAGGCTAATACTTTGGAGCAGATGCAGCCATTATTTGAGCAGGTGTATCACGGCTGTGCCGCAGGCCTTTATGGTGAGGTGTTTTATATTTATAGAAATAAGATTGGCGGTCGGCCAACTGGTTATAAAATTAGCCATAAACTTGGTGCATGGGAAACTGACTTATCTATTGTGAGAACCTTCTTTCCAGAAGGCAACCTTTCCCAAATGCCTCTTGTAAGTAACATGACGGATCAGAGCTGGCTACTCAATGAAGCAGGTTTGGCACTTCTTAGTACAGGCAGCCCAAAAGAGTCTGAAGGATTGTTTGTTCGAAAGACAAAGATGCAGATTGAGGCGGAAGACTGGACAAATGCCTCTGGGGGTTATCAAAACTTGGCTGAGCTTCAGTTTCGAACTGGTGGGTTTGAGTCCGGCACTGAAAGTGCCAAAAAGGCACTTGAAATGTCGGAGAAAGCAGGGCAAGATGATTATATTATAAATTCAAAAGCCTTTCTTGCCTGGATATCTTATCTACTTGGCAGGACCGGAAAAGCAGAAAAGAATTTTCGCCAAGCAGATGAGCTTTCCGTAAATACGACTGGTCATCAAGATTATAGTATAACTGGAGTTTTCTATGCTGACTTTCTCATATCAATAGGGAGACTTAACGAGGCATTGGAACTTACAGAACAAAACCTTGAGATTTGCGAAAGGAATAATTTTGTAAACAGTGTCTCAAGATGTCGCCGCTGCCTCGGGGCTATTGAAAGGAGAAGGGGAAATTATAAAGAGGCTGAAGGTCATCTTCAAGATGCCCTTGAGATTGGACGTAAGGTTAGTCAGCCTGCACTTGAAGTTGAAGCCCTGCTTGAGTACGCCAGCCTGCGCGTGGATATGGGAAGGTATGAAGATGCTATTGGCGATGCAGACAACGTCCTGAAGATTTGCGGGCGGACGGGATTTAGGTTCTATGAGCCGGGGGCGGAGATAGTTTTGGCGAAGGCGTATATGGCACAAGAGGATTATGGCGAAGCTAAGAAATTTGCAAATTCGGCTTACGAAAAGGCCCTTGGTATGAACTACCGCTGGGCGGAGGGCGATGCGGCAGATTTGTTAGGGGAGATATACTCGATTAGGGGTGATAAGGCCAACGCCCGGCAGTGGCTTAAAAAGGCGGTTGTCTGCAGGAAAGAGATTCTCGACCCGAAGGTGAAAGAGTCGGAGGCGAAATACCGCTCCTTAGGGGATAAATAAAGCGGAATTATGAAGTAAGAAGGGTGATGGATCCCCTGCTGCAGGGCCAAAGGTGGCGGATTCTCGGGGACAAGCGGGTCAGGAAGGAGAGCGTTTTTATTCCTGTGGTAGTTTTGCGAGGTCGGCGTCGGAGCCTGCGACCATTAGGATATCGTCCTGATAAATGACCGTGTTCGGCATAGGGACATTGATGACCTGCTGCCTTTCGGCTTTTTTTGCCTTGCTGTGCTCGCCCCTTTTGATGGCAACGAGGTTGACGTTGTACTTCTGGCGGAGCTGCAAATCCAGGACGGTTTTTTCGTCGAAGCTGGCCGGAGCTTTTACGCGGGCGAGGCTGTAGCCGGGAGCGAAATCGATTTTTTCGCCGATTTGCGGTGCGATAAGCTTATATGCCCACCTCTGGGCCGACTCGATTTCCGGGTAAATTACGTCGGTGGCGCCGACCTTGGAAAAGACCTCGCCGGCGATAGGGTCTTCCGCCCTTGCGTATATCTGCTTTACGCCCATCTGCTTTAGATTAACGACCGTCAGAATAGCGGATTCGAAGCCACGTCCTGTGCCCTGCCCTATACCGATTATGGCTACATCAACCTTATCAATGCCTTGGGCTTTTAGAGCCTCTTCATCTGTGCTGTCGAGCCTGACGGCGTGACTTACCTGGTCACGAATCAGCTCAATCTCGTCTCTGTTTTTATCGATGGCGATGACTTCAGCTCCGCTCATTGCCAGGGCGATGGCCAATTTTTTTCCGAAGCGCCCCAATCCTATAACAGCAAACCGCCTCATAGCATTAGCTCCTATTTAATGTTCCCAAACGAATCAACCTGGTATTCAGGAATCTCAGCCTACAATTATCGCTTCATCAGGATAATTGTACCGGGCCGGTTTCACATTAAACGTCAATGCCGCCAACAGCGTCAACGGCCCCAATCTACCGATAAGCATCACAATAATGATAATCCATTTTCCAGCGGTTGTCAAAGAAGGTGTTATGCCGGTCGTCAAGCCCACGGTACCCAAGGCAGAGCCTGCCTCGAAGAAGATGTCCGACATACTAAAGCCATTTGCGTTTTCAGTAATGCTGAGAACCAGTGTGGCGGTGAACAAAACAGCGACAAAAAGCAGCGTGACTGTAATGGCTCTGCCAACGACAACAATCCTGACGGAGCGTTTGAACATCTCGACTTCCTGGCGTTTTCTCAGGGCTGCTATGGCTGTCATTACTACGACAGCCAAAGTTACGGTTTTGATTCCGCCTGCGGTCGAGCCGGGCGAGCCGCCGATGAACATAAGGAGAATCAAAATGAACTTGCTTGAGGTCGACATTGCCGAGACATTGATAGTGTTAAAGCCTGCAGTCCTGGCTGTAACCGACTGAAAAAATGCGCCGAGAACACCGGGGCTTTCGCTGGGATTGCCGGCTGGGGCGTAACGCTCAAACACAAGGACGGCGAGCATTCCCAGAACTATGAGCAAGGCGCTCACGCTAAGGACAATTTTGGTTTGAAGCCGCATTCTTATCGGCGCTTTCATCAAAAGTCTTTGTCGCTTACCGAATCGCCGTTTGAAGAACCGCTTTATTCTGTCAGCAGCGATGGTGACAAGGTCATAAAGCACGCCAAAACCCAGTCCGCCGAGGATTATCAGCGGACAAACCACCGAATAAACTTGCGGGCTTTTGTTGTAGCCGACGAAGCTGTCGCTGAACAAGCTAAAACCTGCATTACAAAAAGCGCTGATAGAATGAAAGATGCTGCAAAAGATCTGCTGATGAACGTTGCCGATCCAGCCTGGTGCATTGTTCCACATTCCGAAGAGGCTGACCGCACCGATGGCTTCGATAAGGAGCGTTCCAAAAAAAATGAAGGCTATCATGTTGCTGATTCGGCCGAGCGTGCGGGCACTGAGCAGGTCCTGCATCGCGACCCGTTCACGCAAGCTAAGTGCCTGGCCTAACAGCAGGGCGAAAACGGCACCGAAGACGACTATGCCGAGGCCGCCGAACTGGATGAGCGAGAGTATAATCAACTGCCCCATCAAGCTGAAATCGCTTCCGGTGTCTTTGACGATGAGGCCGGTAACGCAAGTGGCGCTGGTTGCGGTAAACAAGGCATCGACAAAGGTTACATTTTCGGTGGCTGAGGCCCTTGGCAACATCAGCAGCCCTGCGCCGGAGAGTATCAGAACCAGAAAGGTTGCTATTAGAGTGCGGGTTGGGCTCCTACCAGACGCTGCAAGGTTTACCACTGTTCTGCAAACTTTAATGACCACCTGGAGGACAAGATAGATGCTGACTGTGAAGTGTCGGACCGCCATGGGGTCCGCTTCGGCAAACCAGCGGTCCGCTGCGAACATGCCGATTCCAAGGGCAAGTAAGAGTGGAATCTCGAACCAGTTGGCCCGGAGGAACTCGGCCTTTGAGATCGCATTAAACAGACGAATTATCTTTTCAACGACAAAGACACAAAGCAAAGCGGCCTGAACGTAATATAGAATTGAAGCCGCCAGCATTGGTTCATGGAAGCCGAAACGCATAACAAAAGTCGCTGTCACCGCCGCAGCGGTCAGGACATTGATGCCAACCAAAGTTTTCTCCAGCATCTTGCTCTTATAATATACCTGCATAGCAATAGCGTAAAATGAAAAACAAAAAATGTAAAACCAAAACTTAAAATCGAGTTAAAGAAAAGATAACTGTTTGCACGGTGGATTTAGGGTTTTAACTTTTAAACTCTTGATTTTTAAGCGATATCCGCCAATCCGAGCGAATCCCCGAACTTGGCCAACAAGGCACGGCGAATGTTGATGTGTTCGGGTTTTTTTAACATCGGGTCCTTCGAGACCAGCTCGACTGCGTTTTTTCTTGTGAGTGTTAGCAGATCGTAATCATCAATGATATTTGCTATTTTCAAATCCGGCAAGCCATGCTGTCGCGCGCTGAACAACTCACCCGGCCCGCGTAATCTCAAATCATACTCAGCTATCTGGAAACCATCATTGCATCTTGTCATTATCTCGAGCCTGTCTTTGGCGGTCTGGTTTTCGGACTCGGCAAGCAAAAGACAATAGGACTTGGCCTGGCTCCTTCCAATCCGCCCCCTCAACTGATGGAGTTGGGCCAAGCCGAACCTGTCGGCTCCTTCTATAACCATTACCGTCGCGTTCGGCACATCGACGCCCACTTCTACGACGACAGTAGATACCAGCACATCGATTTTCCCCTTTCTGAAGCCGGTCATAATGTGCTGTTTTCTCGCCGAGGGCATCCGGCCATGCAGAAGCTCAACGCTAAATTCCGGAAAAACCTCCGTGGCGAGATGTTTCCACTGGTCGGTTGCAGCCTTGAGGAAGTCGTTTTCCTCAACGCTGGTAATCCGCGGATAAACAAAATATGCCTGGCTTTTTGCCTTTAGGCGCTGGCGGATAAATTCGTATGCTTTCTGTTGGTCGTGCCGAGCCACCCATCGTGTAACAACAGTGCCTCTGCCCGGCGGAGAATGCTTGATAACGGAAACATCCAAGTCTCCAAAAGCAGTCATTGCCAGTGTCCGCGGGATGGGCGTAGCGGTCATGACAAGACAATGTGGTGTCGCCTGTTTGCGCAATTGCAGGCGTTGATGAACTCCAAATTTATGCTGCTCATCAATCACTACCAGGCCGAGTCGGTGAAATTCCACATCCTTCTGCAACAATGCCACTGTACCGACAACAATATCAATCGCGTCATCGCTTATTTGGCATAACAACTCTTTTCTTCTTTTGCCCGTTAATCCGCCGGTTATCAAAACCCGCCTTAGCTTACTGTTTTTCAAATACCTTTCGATGCTTACGAAGTGCTGCGAAGCCAGAATCTCCGTAGGTGCCATAATCGCCGCCTGTGTTCTGTTTGCGACCGCCAGTAAAGCCGCATAAAGCGCCACTACCGTTTTGCCCGATCCGACATCACCCTGCAGCAGGCGATTCATAGGTTTGTCTTTTTGCATGTCCCGCACGATTTCGTCAATTACATTATCCTGGTCTTCTGTGAGCAAAAATGGAAATCGCCTTCTGATTCTGTCGTCTATTTTCTTCTCGTACCGGCAGGGGGGTGCGGTTGAAAAATGCCGCAATCTGTACCTGCGCAGTGCCAGTCCCAACTGCATCAGGAACAGCTCATCATACTTTAGCCGTCGTTTCGCCTCGGTCAGTTTGGCTTCATCCGGCGGCAAATGCATCCAGTTGAAAGCATTCTTTCTGCTGACCAGGTTCATTTGCTTTAAGAGGGTTAGGTGGTAAAACTCAGGCACAAGCTCGGCGATGTTATCAAGCAAGGGGGCGATTATCCGCCTGATTTGTCTACTGGTCAATTTAGCTGAGGCCGGATAGACACCACCACTAAAATACTTCTGGGGCTGGGAGGTTTTTTCGTCGACCATAAGAAATTTCGGATTGGTCATTTGCAATTGATGCTTGTATAAAGAGACCTTGCCCGAGGCGACTATTACTTGGCCGGGCTTTAATTGATTCTTCAGGTATCCGCCGCGAAACCATACGATTCTGCACAGGCCCGTATCGTCGGAAAGCATGGCCTCAAAAATCGGTGGTCGACGATAACTCTTATAGTCTATTGATTCAATTAATCCAACAATAGTAACCGTTTTCTCCGGCTGTATCTGGTTTATCTTTATAGCGTCAGGTGCAAATACCCAGTTTCGCGGAAAATACTCCAACAAGTCTCCCACCGTCATTACCCCCAACTGAGCAAAGGTTCCGGCTCTGGCTGGCCCGACACCTTTGAGATATTGGACCGGCATTGATAAATCGAGCTTACTCTGTGATTTTCCGATTACCGAGCCCATTTACGAAGTTGAAAAACTAATCTTCAGTTTCGTCGAAAGCATATTTGCCAAGGAGCTTTACAAATCGACAGCCACAAATCATTTTTTCAATAAGTTCTTGGCCTTTCTTTTCGAAAGCTATCAACTGCTGGACTCCGCCGTATCCAACAGGCGCGACAATGAAGCCTCCTTCTACAAGCTGGTCTATAAGAGGCTGCGGCACATTCGGCACACTGGCGGTAATCATAACGCGGTCAAAAACGCGGTTCTGCGGCCAGCCGCAGCTGCCGTCACCAATATAGAATTCAACATTTGTAATACCCAGTCTGCTCAAAACCGCCTGAGCTGACTCGGACAACTGGGCAAACCTTTCTACGGTATAGACTTTTTTTACCAGCCTGCTCAGGACAGCGGTCTGATAGCCGCTGCCGGTGCCAATCTCCAAAACCTCACAATCGTCATTAAGGTGCAGCTGCTGTGTCATCAAGGCGACAATATATGGCTGAGAGATGGTTTGGCCGAGGCCGATAGGCAGCGGGCCGTCGTCATAGGCCTGTGCCTGATATGCCTGCGGTACAAACTCCTGTCGCTGAATTTTACCCATTACTTTCAGTACGCGAGCGTCGGTTATGTCCCTTCCGGACAGGTCGCGGGTGAGCATGTGCTGCCGGGCCCTGGCAAATCGGTCCGGCTTCTCACTTTGTGAGCTTTTTGCAGAATGGAGGCCTTGTCTATTCTGGTGGTTGTTCATGACGAAAGTATCGCTTCTCATCCGCGGTTTTGCAAATCAATTCTGTAATCTCTCGGGAGGGGCTTTTCTAAAACAGCAGTTTGATTGCAGCGGCCGCCGCAAGGACTTGTACCACAACTTTAAATGTTTTTTGCGGAATTCGTTTAAGAACCAGTATTCCCGTGATGGCCCCGGCAGCAATAAACGGCAGCATTATCAAATTGAGCTTTACCGTCTCGGTGGTCATCAAATCCAGAGTGGCGCTGAACGGCACCTTAAGCCAGTTTACGACAAAGAAAAACCAGGCGCCCGTTCCGACAAATTCGACCTTAGGCAGGCGTATAGCCAGCAGATAAATAATCATTACAGGCCCGGCCGCGTTAGCCATCATAGTGGTAACTCCTGCCAGAAAACCAATCACTACGACAAACCAGAAGTGTGTTGGAATCGACGTGTTTTCACCGCCGGCCCGGCTGCGCCAGTAATTGACAGCTAACATCACCAGGACTATCACGCCGACAATCGGCTTAAGCTGCTCGTCATTAACTACTCTCAGCGCAAAATATCCCGTCACAATACCGGCAAAAGTAATCGGCAGCAGACGAATCACATGGCCCCACTGGGCGTGGCGCCGATAATATCCGGCGGCAAACAAATCCGCCAATATCAAAATGCCAAGAAGCGCACCCACGGAGCTTCGAGCAGGCAGAACCGCAGCCATCAAAGGCACGACCAAAATCCCAACACCGGGAATTCCTGTCTTGGCTATGCCCACCATAATCGCACACAGTGCGACGATGGCCAAATCGAACCAGCTCAATTCCAACACAATCTATTCCTCATTTATGTTTTACGACTGACTTACAAAGCCCGTCACCACCTGCAATCTATAGGATTTGTGCTTTCTTTGCAACAGATGCTATTGTTGCACCGAATAATTCCATTGCCGTTGGGTCAACAGACGCTAAAATGGTAAATTACTACGGTAAATACACGAATTTCAGTCATTTTAGGCAGACCCGAAAAATGAAAGCCAAAGACCCAAACATCATTGACCCTAACCAAACAGAGGCAAACAGTACAGAACCCAATGAGGGCTGACGGATAGAAGTTAAATGCCGCTTAATTTGAATTTACCTAAAAAGGCCGGGCTTTTTATAACCGGCACGGATACCAGCGTAGGCAAAACATTAATTGCCGGCGCCATTGCCAGGATTATCACTGATAAGGGATTGAAGGTCGGCGTCTTCAAACCGATCGCGACGGGTTGTCACCGAAGCTGGGAGGGGCCGGTCAGCTACGACACCGAATTCCTTTGCCACTGCTCAAACAGCGACCTGTCACTTTCGACCATAACCCCTGTGGGTTTTCTTACCCAGGCAACACCGGTTGTATGTGCCACTCAAGAAGGCAAGCCAACAGATTTTGAGCAAATAGCACGCGCTTACAGAGAGATATGTGAACACAGCGACATAGTCATCGCCGAAGGCATTGGTGGGGTGCGCGTGCCTCTGACGATGGAGTTTGACCTTCTGGACCTGGCAGTTGAATTCGGCTTGCCAGTGGTTATAGTTGCGCGGGTGAAAAGGGGGATGATAAACCATATACTTATGACGATTGACTGCGTCCGTGCCACAAAACTGAAAATAGCCGGAATAGTCATCAACGGTTACAACGCCACAGAATCGACAATGGTTGAAGAGACCGCTGAGGAGGTAATAAGCCAGTGCAGTGGTGTGGAGATACTTTCGGTTGTGCCCTTTGATGAGACCATTGATATCAAAGAGCCGAGTTTGGGAAAATTTATCATCCCCACATTGGCTGAACGCGACTGGGCAAAATTAGCGCAGCGCTAAATAAAGAATACGACCCGCAGACTAATTATATCCCCACAACCTAAGACCAACCAAAAAGTCAGTTTGCAAAACCCGCATATTTTGGGTATAATAAAGAACGAGCCAAGAAGTTATCTTGGCCGTAGGGATTTATTTGCTTGTAGCTAAAGACAGGAAATTCTATGGCTGGCCAGTTGGAATTTAGACGGTATCTGGTAAACGTCGAGTCTACGTCAACACACCAGCTCTTTGCCGATTGTCTGGTGATTGGAGCCGGCATTGCAGGCCTCCGCGCCGCTATTGAGGCAGCCGAGCACTGTAATGTTATAATTGTCTGCAAGGACTCTGTAAAAGAGAGCAACACGTGGCTGGCCCAGGGCGGGATAGCATCGGTGATTGATAAAACAGACACCTTCGAATCGCACATTGCGGACACTCTCGGCACCGGCTGCGGCATAGGTGGCGGAAGAATAGTCGAGTTGGTAGTTCGCCAGGGACCGGAACTGATTGAGCAGCTGCTTCGCTGGGGTACTGAGTTTGATATGGTCGATGGGTGCATTGCCACAACGCTCGAGGGTGGCCACAGTCACGCGCGCGTTGCTCACGCTCACGGCGACGAAACAGGGCGGATGATTGGAGAAGTGCTGATAAAAAAGGTAAGGGAAAACCCGAACATAAAAATAGTTGAAAACTTTTTCGCAGTCGATCTGCTCACCAACGACGAGAACGAGTGCATAGGAATAATCGGCCACGATAAGCGAGGCCGGCAGATAATTTGGGCCGTCAATACAATCCTGGCCACCGGAGGAGCGGGGCAGCTCTACCGGGAAACCACCAATCCTGAAGTTGCGACCGGCGATGGCATTGCCATAGCTTACCGGGCCGGAGCTGTACTGCAGGATTTGGAGTTTATGCAGTTCCATCCCACAACACTCTATATCGCAGGTGCTTCACGAGCACTGATTACCGAGGCACTTCGTGGAGAAGGAGCAGTCCTGTTGGACAACAAAGGCCAGCGTTTCATGAAAGAATACCACGAGTCGGCCGAGCTGGCGCCGCGTGACATCGTCAGCCGGGCCATCCTGAGACAAATGCTGAAAACCAAATCAACCCATGTCTTTTTGGATGTTCGCGGCTTCGACAAAAAGCATTTCGCGCAAAGATTCCCCCACATAAACGAGTTATGTGAAAGCTTTGATATAGACATTAGCAAGGACACTATTCCCGTCCGCCCCAGCGCACATTATATGATTGGGGGCGTAAGGACCGACATTTCAGGCAAGACAAGCATAGAAAACCTGTACGCCTGCGGCGAGGCTGCCGCAACGGGCCTGCACGGTGCCAACCGTCTGGGGAGCAACTCATTGCTGGAAGGGCTGGTATTCGGCAAGACAGCCGGGCAATCTGCCTGCCGGCAGACGAAAGCCGGTGTTGCTCATATCAAGCACCCTACGATAAAATATCAGATTCCACATTCAGACCGGACTCGATTGGATGCCACCGATGTTCGCAACTCTCTTCGTGCCCTTATGTGGCGAAACGTTGGCATCACCCGCAAGGCCAGGCCGCTGACAGAAGCACAGGAGATTATCAGATTTTGGCAGCGGTATGTGATGGACAAAATCTTTGATTCGCCGCAAGGCTGGGAATGCCAGAATATGCTGACGGTATCGCTTTTGATGGCACAGGCCGCACAGATGCGTCAGGAAAGCCGGGGGGTGCATTTCAGAAGCGATTTCCCCGATACCGACGATGAGCATTTCAAAAAGCATATCGAAATCAGTCGTGGAAAATAGGCTGAATTTCTGTTATAATAGTAACCAACACAAATTTGCATCGTATCCTTGGATTAATTGGAGACCCGACGAATTTAAAGAGTGGGTCGGGCGGTCGCCGGTCGATTTCGGCCGGAGGAAAGTCCGAGCAGGACAGGGCACGGTGATGGCTAACGGCCACCGGGGGTGACCCTCGGGAAAGTGCCACAGAAACTACACGGCCGATGTCCGCCTTGGGCGGAACAGGCAAAGGTGAAATGGTGCGGCAAGAGCGCACCGCGGAGCCGGTGACGGCTTCGGCAGGGCAAACCCCACCGCCTGCAAGACCAAGAAGCTGGTGCTCGGCCCGGGCATTAACAGCGGGTAGGTCGCTTGCCGGAAGGCAGAGCCGACTGGCAACAGTTGGTCAAGATAAATGGCCGCCGCCCGTCAGAAATGGCGGGATACAGAACTCGGCTTACAGACCCACTCTTTTTGCCTTTTAGCTATTCCTCTAAAGCAAATGGGTCTTCACGTGTCCAGGCCAGTGAGCTTATATTGATGTTCACATTTATTATGTCGTCCATAACGCTCATCATTCTAATGAACCCGTTGCCGAGTGTGATATGGTCGAAATCCAAACCGTCGCCGTCGCTTAGCTTCGACGCCAGCGCAGGAGAGGAGTCAAGTTTCTGCAAAACCGTCTCCAGCGTCTGCTTTACAAGCATTCCACAGATATCAAGTGTTTTATTGTCCTGAGCAAGCTCATCAATGTCGGAGCGGAAATTCTTTGACAGCTGCTGCAGTATTGCTATTCGCCTGTCGTTCTCGCTTGCGTAGGGCTCATCCAAAAAACCTGATTCCAATACCATTTGAGAGTCGAACTTCAGGCTCCGCTTTGGCCCAAACAGAAAATCCTTACCCTTTTCATCAACCATAAAGAAGTATTTTCGTTCTGCAGTTGCCTTGTTTTCGGCGAAGGCGACCATATTGAACCATATCTGGTGGCCTTTCTTCTTCTCTCCGGTAGAAGCGACAACGCTTTTACTCTGGCTAAGCACCTCATACTCGGGCCTGTGAATAGTGGTAAGCACATCGGCGGAGCTGCTTTCTTTCAGCCTGGTTTGGTGATAACTGGCGGCGAGTTCCTCATCAAAAGGAGGCTCATCCTTTTTAAAGTACTCCACAACAGAACAGCCCCACAAAGCAAAACAGCAAATGAAAACTAACAATTTCGTCGCTCTCACGGCATTTTCCCTCAAATTCTATCTGGCTCCATCACAACACACGGGAACAACCCGATTATACTTCTTTTGAATCAATCCACTTCATCATTTTACGTAATCCCCCGCCCACTTTTTCCAGCTGGCAGTCGTGGTCTTTGTCATATAGTTCTTTGAACTTTTTTAGTCCTGTCTGATATTCGTTCACCCATTCTTTTGCAAATTCGCCTGAGGTAATTTCCGAGAGTATTTTTTTCATCTCGGCTTTGGTTTGCTCGGTAATGATCCTTGGCCCCCTTGTCAGGTCGCCATATTCCGCCGTGTTGGAAATACTGTATCTCATATAGCTTAATCCGCCCTCATACATAAGGTCCACTATGAGTTTGACCTCGTGCATACATTCGAAGTAGGCGATTTCCGGTTGATATCCTGCTTCGGTCAATGTCTGGAAACCGGCTTTGATTAGCGAGGTAAGGCCGCCGCAGAGAACACACTGCTCACCAAAAAGGTCCGTCTCGGTTTCTTCTTTGTATGTCGTTTCAATGACTCCTGCTCTGGCGCCGCCGATACCATTTGCCCAGGCAAGAGCAATTTGTTTGGCGTCGCCGGTGGCGTCCTGCTCGACGGCTACCAGGTTCGGCACGCCGCCGCCTTTTACAAACTCGCTTCGCACCAAATGGCCTGGGCCCTTTGGTGCAATCATCACCACGTTAACATCCTTTGGCGGAACGATATACTTAAAATGAATATTGAAGCCGTGACAAAAACCGAGCGTTTGGCCTGAGACTAAATTGGGTGCAATCTGCTCTTCATAAACCTTCGCCTGGACCTCGTCCGGCACGGTTACAATAACCAGCGTCGCGCCATCCATCGTCGTTTTTATATCGCCCGGCCCGAAGCCGTGCTCCCGGGCCAGCTTGTAATTGTCCGTCCCCTCCAGCTCAGCCACCGCAACCTCTATACCGCTGTCGCGCAAATTCAGACCGTGGGCGTGACCCTGACTGCCGTAGCCGATGACCGCAACTTTTTTTGCCTTCAATGCGTTTATCGGCGCATCCTTCTCATAATAAATCTTCAATGCCATGGCTATAATTCTCCTTTGCTTTCTAAACGAAAGTTATTATCTCATTGCATTACTGTCCCTGAATCTCTCAGCGGGATTTTCGTAAGTCCAATACTGACAACACCAATCAGCTGAAGACCAAAAATTTAACGCCGGATAGTCCGGCCTGAGATATAACTCTCCGCCCAAACAGCCGAATAGCTCATTTCACCTGACGAGCGGTCGTTAACATTATATTAAAGGCCCTCCATTAGGCAAGAAATTTATGCATGTAATTGCCCGTCTTACAGTCCGACAGCAACAACCATCCTCTGCCTGTAAAAGGGCTTTCTTCAAACAGCTCACGGCATGGTTGCTTGTTACAAAGACGCTATATTCACAATGTAGCTGCTCAACTGTTCACGTGAAAGGCATTCCTGGTTTTCTGCTTCTTTTAAGCGAAAACCGCCAAACATTTATGGGACGTAATATTATACAGAGAAGTACTTATCAGGCTGCAACTTGAAAATTGCGGTTTCTATGCTAAACAGCTTCTAATTTAACGCCGAATAAGAACGTAGCATAAACACGGGACAATGGGAAGCGAAACATGGCAAAGGGAAAGAACGTACTGACGACCGGCGATGTGGCGAAAATTTGCAACGTCGCGCCTCGAACGGTTTCGAAATGGTTCGACAGCGGTCAGCTGAAGGGCTACCGCATACCGGGCAGCAAGGACCGTCGAATTCCCGTCAGTGAGCTGACTCGCTTTATGAAGCTGCATAATATGCCTGCTGCAGCACTTGCCGCCGGCAAGACACGGGTCCTTATCGTAGACAGCGACGGAGCCTCGGCCTTGGCAGATGCACTGCGAGCCAAAGCGGATTACGAAGTGCAAACCGTACGGAGCAATTTCCAAGGGGGTGTTGTCGCCCGGAGATTCGCGCCGCACGTATTACTGATAAGCCTTTTGGCCGAAGGTGTAAACGCTACGGATATATGCAAGAGCATCCGGGCCAATGAGGAGCTGCAAACCATCAAGGTAATAGCCCTTGCAAACCAGTTAAGCGAATCTGAGTCTGCGGCGCTTTTACAGAAAGGTTTTGACGGCTGCATATCCAATCCGGCTGACGCCACTGAGGTCATCGATAAGATAGAAGAGGCGACTGCGATTATCTATTAGCGCCCACACCCGGCAAATCTTTTCACGACCCCCAAAAACTCGTTACTTGGCAAGCTGTCTGTTTATTCTTAGACGTGAACGATAAAAAAGGCCGGCCTCGATTGGCCGGCCTTTTTTTCTCCAGCGGTTATCGACCAAAATCGTAATCCCTAAACCGCCTCATCCAGCCGTCGCCGGCACTGTCGAACTCCTCCTTTGGCGGGGCCAGGTCGAAATCGATGTATCGATGCCACTTAAGGTACCATAATTCCTTAAGTCCGACGGGCCTTACTGAATAATCCATAAAGACCCAGTTTACAAACCCGCTGTGCCGATTGATGCAAATACGTACCATATGGCTGGAATCGGCATAAGGTCCCCAGGGCTCGCCGTCCCATAACGGAACTTCATCTTTGGCGTCGGGCCAGCAATCAATCCACTGCTCATCCCCGAGCAGCGGCACCTTTGCTGCGCCCTTGACAGTAAATGTCCTCCAGTTATTCGTGGCCACGTCATGTGACTCAAACTTAGGCGCCCCTCTCGGCGGGTTGCAAATCCAGGCATTCATCCCGTAACTGCCATAATCACAAGCGGTCATAACACCCCACATGGTCGAGGGCTCACCGCACTCACCGGCAAATGTACCCCAGCCAATAAAGGTACCATTTCCTCCATACGCGCCTTGGCCAATCTCGGTACCCGATTTTGTCGCGGTAGGGCAGCATCGCAGCTCGTGCGAATTACCGTAACACGACCGCAGGGCCTCCATCCAATAGTCCGTGTTAAATGGACCCGGCGTCGGAGTACCACCAGGCCACCAGCCTCGCGGGGCAGAGCCCTCCCAATCATCGGCATACATACCAAAGCAGACGCCCCATTGTCTGAGGTTGGACTGGCAGAGTACGTTCTTGGCCTGATTTCTTACCCTTGCCAGCGCCGGCATCAAGATGGACATCAATAGCGCAATAATCGCTATTACCACCAAAAGCTCCACTAATGTAAAACCCTTCTGCCGTGTGCTCATTACAATACTCCTTCTGTTTCTGACTCTAATTCTAAATGTTACAACTTTTAAGGGTGTGTTACAAATACCACTACATTGCTTGCTGCTCCTGCGAGTACTTTATTGTACCACACCGTACATAATCCCGTCAAGCAGTTTTTCCACTCCGCCCCAAATACCATCTCTTCCACTTTACTTCCGTGCCATCCGAGTCCGGTGTCTTATTAACTTTTCGGTCCCTTTTGTCTTCGCTGGTAAGGTCCCCCTTGGCACCCAAACGAGCGCCAGCCAGACCCTATTTTCGCCCAAAAAGCCGGTCTTAATCTTAAAATCTCACTCTTTACTGTTTTAAGATGCGCAAAACCGGCCTTCTGTTCCGTAAATTCCGCATTTTTTTACTGTTTTGAAGGATAATTTACAAAAAACAGCCCTAAAGCCTGATTTTCCCGCAATATTATGGCTTGGAGTGCAAAATGTTGTGCAGATTGTCCCACAACTTGCTGCCGGCGAGCCGGTCGCTAATCTTCTATGGTTTCACTCTTACTGACATTGCCCTTCAAATCAATTGTAATATCCTCAAAAGCCATCTTCACGCCGCTGCACGCTATTGCTTTGCGAGCGATTTGCGTGAGGCCGAAACAGCAGGGCACTTCCATATGAATTACAGTGAGGCTGCTGAGCTTGTTGGCCTGTGATATTCTCGCCAGCTTCTCGATATAAAACTCGGGGTCGTCCAGCTTCGGACAACCCACAGCGATGCTATGGTCTTTCAGAAACTTATTGTGAAAATCGCCCATTGCAAACGGCACACAATCAGCGACAAGCAATAAATCGGCGCCGGCGAAATAGGGGGCCTCCGGCGCAACCAATTTCAACTGAACCGGCCAGTGGCTGAGCCGCGACGGAACATCCGTCGCTTCAGGGCCGGTCGATTCACTTTTTGCCCTGAGCTCTTTGGCCATCATACCAGGACAGACAAAATCGGACGGTGCATCAGCAGCTTTTTCCCCGGCCAGATGTTCTTTGGTGGCTTCTTCATCAAACTCGGCCACTTCACGTTGTTCAATAGTAATTGCATCCTCCGGGCAGGTACCGAGACAGGCCCCAAGGCCGTCACAGTAAACCTCACTGACGAGCTTTGCCTTGCCGTGAATTATCTTTATGGCACCTTCGGCGCAGGCATCGATACACTGACCACAACCGCTGCACTTGGCTTCGTCTATTTTCACGATGTTTCGCAAAACCATACTCGTCATCTCTCACTAATTACATTTATTTGAGCATCTCTGCCATATCTTCGTCGACATTACCAATCGGGCCGATATTGAACTTCTCTACCAGTACGTTTAATACGTTCGGGCTGATAAACGCAGGCAGGCTCGGACCGAGCTTTATGTTTTCTATCCCCAAATACAGCAAGGTCAGCAGAATCGCAACCGCTTTTTGCTCATACCATGATACTACGAACGAAAGAGGCAGCTCGTTTACAGTGCAATCAAACGCACCGGCAAGGGCCGTTGCAATTTTGATTGCCGAATAACAATCATTGCACTGGCCGGTATCAATCAAACGCGGAATCCCATCGATATTACCATAATCGCGGGCATTTAACCGATACTTTCCACAGGCCGCCGTCAATATTACGCAATCATCCGGAACCTTTTCCGCGAACTCTGTAAAGTAATTGCGTCCGGGCTTGGCGCCGTCACAACCGCCAATAAAGAAGAAATGTCGAATCTTGCCCGCCTTTACCGCCTCAATAATCTTGCCTGCCATCCCAAGTACAGCCGTATAATGAAAGCCGGTGCTTAGCGTTCCCTGGGGATTTTCCTCAAGGGCTGGTTGTGATAAAGCCTTGTCAATTACCTCGCTAAAATCTCTGTTCTTTATGTGCTTGACCCCAGAAACACCGGCTATCCCACACGTAAACATCCTGTCCTTGTAGGAGTCCTTCGGAATCATGACGCAGTTGGTCGTTACCAGGATTGCGCCGTTGAACTGGTCAAATTCCTTTTTCTGACTCTGCCAGGCCGTACCGTAATTACCCACAAGGTGCTTGAACTTCCTGAGCTCAGGGTAGCCATGAGCGGGGAGCATCTCACCGTGAGTGTAGATGTTAATGCCTTTGCCCTCGGTTTGCTTCAACAGTTCATAAAGGTCCAGCAAATCATGCCCGGTAACAACGATTCCGGGTCCGGCCTTGGTGCCCCTCGGTACCGTCGCCGGTGTCGGATTGCCAAAGGTAGATGTATGGGCATTATTCAGTATCTCCATAATGCGAAGATTCATCTCGCCGGCTTTCAGCACCAGTTCCAGGTAGCGTTCCAGGTCAAAGTCCACATTGGTCAACGTTGCAAACATCGCCTCGTGCATAAATGCATCAACCTGTTCGTCGGTTTTTCCCAGCTCGCGAGCATGGTACGCATAAGAAGCGATACCTTTTAGCCCAAATATAAGTGTATCCTGCAGAGACTGAATATCCTCATCCTTGCCGCAAACTCCAATCTTAGTACACCCCGTACCACCTGCTGCCTGTTCACACTGATAGCAAAACATAATTTTTCCCTTTCTCTTTTTAATTGATTTTAACTTTAATTTTCTACGAACAACTCCAATGCTATTTGACAACCCTTGCAGGTCCTGAACGTCTTATCAATAATCTCCTTTAGTTTTTCCCTGCTTGCACCGGCAAACTCGGCAGGGATATTTACGAGCCAGTCCGCATCCCAGATAATCCTGAACTCGAGCGTATCTATATCCTTTGCACTGTGATGATTTGCGATAATTTTACAGATATGCTCGATGATGGTTTCATCCAAATCATATTTTGACAGAATTTCTCTGGCAATAGGGGGCCCCTCAATTTCCTGATATTTGCCGGCCGAGCTGTGATATTTGCATTCGGCTTCGTGAATTCCGATATCATGCAAAATCGCAGCAGCCCTGACAATCAATGGGTCACCGCCTTCTGCTGCTTGTATCTGCTCGGCATAGTTTAAGACAGCCAGCGTATGGTCAATCCGCTTTTCGTCCCCCACAAATACTTTTTTCATCTCATCTATCAGTTTATCCCGCATAACTCTCAAATTCTTTACAACAGAAACGCCCAGACACTGCTCAGCATATTGGCACCATTCTGCACAACCGAGATCTATCTTGGGATTAACTACTATCTTGCCACACTTGCTACATTTCAGCTTTGGCTCATCCTTGAAGAATTCCATCTTGTTGTTACAATCCGGACATTGCACTTCAAAAATATCTTCCGGCTTCCAAAACCTCTGATCTTGTCCTGGGCATCTAATCATATTTCTATCCCTGCTTATGCGTAAATCCTGATTTGCAGCAGTAGTATACCATCTCAATCAGGTCTTGGCCGAGCTTTCCGGTTTTTTCTTATTAGTCTTCGTACTTTCGGAAATCTCATCCAGTGTAATTCCGCCAAGATAACCGTCGATATATTCCTGGAGTTCGGCAAGTCTTCTACTGGTGGCGCAGTTCGGCTGCTGCGGACACCCATTCGAACCAAGCAAACATCTATTCAGCCTCACGGGTCCCTGAATCGCTCTTATCAGTTCCAGCAGGTTTATCTTCGACGGCTCACGGCTCAGACGAAATCCACCTCTGGGCCCCATACAGCTTTCCACCAGCTTGGCATTATGAAGCCTCTGCAGTATCTTGCAGGCAAGCTGATACGAGATATCTTCCTGACTCGCTATCTGCCTGGTGGAGACCGACTCACGGCTGTAATGTCTTGCCAGGTTCACCATCGCCCGCAACGCATAATCTGTATTTCGCCTCAAAACGTCCATCTACGATAAAACCTTCAATTAGAGCGTACATGTACCATATAAGACCATTATAGTCCTACTCACATGTTCTGTCAACACCAAAAAATATTTTTTTTAAAAAATCCGTCTATCCTGGCTTTATCCCTCCAAATCACCCATTCAACTCGATATCTTGATGGTCCCATCCGGCGAGATAAAAAGGTGCTTTTCGAGGCCTTTGGTCGATACAAAGTGGTATTCCGCCGGGCCTCTCAGAAGGATATTCTCACAGTCGACAACTATCTCGATGTCTTGAGCAGGCTGCCTGTCCCGAATAATATCGGCCAGCAAAAAGGCTTTTTCGAGTCCATCGCCGGTCTTGTAATTTGCCAATTCGTCCGGCTGAGCCAGCCGTTTGCCGGTGTAAATCGAGGTATTTTCCGCCTGCTCAAGCCACCTGTGCACTTCCTGGATGGACATAGACTCGACCATTTGAATCGAAGCGGGGTTGCGCTCGACCGCCGCCTTGACAAATGGGATCCAGTCACAGCTTTCCATGTCGCGGTAGGCGTAGAAGGCCAGGTCTGCAATGGTATTGTCCCGGCGTATTTGCTTCAGAGAGTTGATTATCTGTTCTCTGCTTTGCTCAACGTTGATGTCAATTGGCCTGGCTGTGAGGTAATTCTTGTCTGCGGTCGGCAGCTTTGCTTCTATGTGAACAAAATCAGCCAATTCATCTACAAACTTCTGTGCATCAGGAACAACTGGCTCAATAAACTTCACTAAAGCCATCCTGTCGCCTACATTTTTTATATCAATCTTCTCCTTTGCAATGAACACTTCAAGCTCGTCGCACCGAATTCTACCGGGCATCTGATACGGCACAAAATCCTCCTCAGAAACCTCAGCTAATAGCTTCTCATGCGTCGCGTCCGCTATCCTGTAATTGCTGCCGTGCTCGTAGTGAAAAAGGACTTCTGCCTTTATAAATTGCGCCTGCCCCCGACAATCTCGACAGGCCTGAAAATATCTCTGGTAATCACGATGGCAGCGCAGAAAATTTGCAAAGACCTGAAGCGTCAACTCCATCGAGAGGTACGAGCCAAGCTGCTGTATGAAATATTGGTACGTCTTTCTATTCATCGTAGCATCATCGTACATGCAATGCACATAACCAGAGGAATGCGCCACGATTGTAATGTTTTCATTCCGAAGCGCCCTCTGGGCCTTATCGGAAATAGCCGTTCCGTTGAACCACATTGTTTTGGTGACGAGCCTTCTGTTGTTGGTCAGGATGCCACCTTGTATGTCGATGAAATTCTGCGAATGCAGAGGCGTCAGTATCATATAGATATCTTCGAGTGGTATTTGGCAGACTATGAATGCCGCCGCCACGTACAATGCCGCAAGCGACACGCACTCACCAGCCGCTGTACTGTAGCCTTCCTTGAAACGGAAGGCATTCATGGCCTCAACCGTCTCGGTCTTCCAATATGGAATAATGTCACTGTCATATTTGTCCAGGCCAAAGTGTTTGCGAATATCCACGTCGAAGTAATACCTGTCGCCGTGGTAGCCAAATAGCGCGTTGCTCTTTGCGATATCTTCCGCCGAGACAAACTTCTCAAACCGCTTTAGCTCCTTTGCCTTGCTGGTAACGCCCCAGGTTTCCAGGTCAAGATTAAATTCATACTCGTCCATTATAAATTGCTTAAGGCGCATCAGCTTTTTATAGCTGCTTTTGCCCTCTAATTTCTTGAAACAGTCCAGCTCTTGCCATCGCCAGATAATTGGGCTCATAATATCAGCCAGAACCAGGCTGTACATCAGCTCCGGAAACACAAATATCTCCATGTCCGAAAGCGTTATGGCAGAGGTGTATTTTTCAAATTCCTCAGAATCCATTTCTCATAGCCTCACTATAATCTGCTCTGGTCCAGGTCATTACCAAGCCAAAGGGCCGGCACCAGCAGGTACTTTGCCTATAACCTTGGCTTACTAGAAGCCATTTCATAACCTCCCAAAGCCGCGTTATCAGTATCAAAAACAGCTATTTTTGAGGTTATGAAATGGGCTGTAAGCATTTTCACTTTCTAAAGCCTCAGGCAGTGCCTCAACAAACGTCTTTATCTGGTCACGTGTTTTCCTAAATGCCGCCATAATCTCTTCTTCACTACCTGTTGCAAAATAGGGGTCTTCAAATGCCCTGTGAATAAGCCTGACCCTGCCGCCAAAAACAGGACACTGCTCACTGGCATTATCACACAATGTAACAACGTAATCAAAATCAATCCCGCTGAGGTCGTCGATATGCTTGGACGTTTGCATTGAAATATCGACGCCGACCTCAGCCATCACCTTTATTGCCCTCGAGCTAACGCCAATCGGGCGAATCCCCGCAGAGTACACCTCGATGGAATCAGGCTTCAGGTGACTTGCCCAACCCTCTGCAATTTGACTGCGGCAGGAATTGCCCGTGCAAAGAAACAACACCTTTTTCTTATCCTTGGCTTTGTCCATAGACGCTCCGGGTTTCTCAGAAAGCCTTCTTCGTCGCCTTACTCTTGAAAACAAAATTCGAAAAGTTCGCAAAACTCACAGCCGCTGCGGTGCTGCCCTGTACAGTTTTTAAGTATCCCAATTCGGCTCAACGCAAAATCATACTTCACCGGGTCCGCCGGTTCAATCTCGGCAAACCTCTCGGTTATTTTTACCGCAACGGACAGAGAAACTGTCTTTCGCTGGTCAAATCCTAATATCCTGCACAATCTGCCCATATGCACATCTATTGGCACAATCAATTTGGCCCTGTCAAACGACTTCCACAATCCAGCGTCTACATCATCATTACGTACCATCCAGCGCAGAAAAAGGTTCAGTCTTTTACAGGCACTGCCCGCCGCCGGCTTAGGAAGTAAATAACTTAACCCTCTTGTAACAGAACCGTTGTGGGTCTCGGCATACATGCCCAAAAGCGAGTCACAGAATCTCGACAATGCTGAAATGATATTCTCATCGCCCGGATTATAGCCCTGAAGAAAAAATTTTTCGATACTGCCGAACCCATTGAGAACACTTTGTAATAACTCCAGCAAATCCGAGATGCCCCGACCCGTGGTGAAACGATGCTTAAAATCCTTCAGCCTTTTCCTTTCAGCTCTGCCAAAACCCCTTACAAACGCGTACGGGCCTTCACCCATACGCCCAAACAAGTCGTTCAGGTCTTTTTCTATCTGCTGTACTCGCCCGTAAGCAAGTTCAGCAGCCAGGAATCCCGCAATTTCCATATCCCCCGGCTTGGAATATTTATATACAAACTGCAGCGGGTCCGGCTTTATAAAACTGCGGTGGTGGTACTTGCCGTACAGCCTTTCCAGGACATCCCTAATTTGAACTTTTGAATGTTTCAATTAAAGTACGTAATCGTTCTATATCAAGTTCTCTTTCGTATAAGGGACGTTTGTCCCTTTTAAAGACATCTATATTTTCTTCAAAGGTTGCCTTTTCTGTATTTACGTAAAATACCCCAAGTGGAAATTTCTCCGGCTCTATCGCTTTCTTGAAAGCCTCGTTTCTATCGTGCTGATCATGCGAATCGTCAAGGTAATAAATGTGTTCCTTAAACCACTGATACGTGTTGAGCTTGTTAAATGTCACACAGGGCTGAAATACATCGACAAGCGCATAGCCTTTATGGGCAATTGCTTTCTTTAGTATTTGTTTTGTCTGTTCGGCATCACCGGCAAAGGCCCTTGCGACAAAACTTGCGTTCAGAGCAATAGCAACAGCTAATGGATTGAACGGCTCGAGAAAGACACCGTTGACCTGTACCGGCGTTTTGAAACCGATTTGACTGGTTGGTGATGCCTGGCCTTTGGTCAGGCCGTAGACCATATTATTATGGACGATATTAGTTATACCGGGATTTCTGCGTATTGTGTGCAGAAAGTGGTTGCCGCCCTCTCCGTACATGTCCCCGTCACCACTCTCGGCTATTACAGTAAGACCGGGATTGACGGCCTTTATTGCGGTCGCTGGCGGCAGTGCCCGGCCGTGCAGTCCATTGAACACGTTGGTCTTGAAGTAATGTGGGATTTTGGCCGCCTGGCCGATACCCGAAACAAGTACGAGATTCGTCGGCTCAATCTCAAGCTCTACCAATGCCTGCTTTAGTATCTTAAGGATAGGGAAGTTGCCACAGCCCGGGCACCAGGCAATATCAATCTCACCCATATCAAAAATCTTTGCATCCATACTCTTGCACCAAACTTAGCCAGCGGGCAATAGACCGCTCAACCTCTCGACAACCTCTTCAACAGAGAAAGCCAAGCCGTTATATTTCAAGATTTTGTTTTCAATATCCATTCCTGTTTGAAGCTTTATCAATTTGCCGAATTGAGAAGTCGCATTGCTCTCAACAATTATGAGCCTTTCGGCCTTGTTAAGATAATCCGCCGTCCTTTCGTGCAGCGGATATACCTGCTTGAAGTGAAGAAGCGAAATACCATCTCTGGCTAAATTGGTCACAGCTTCTTTTACAACGTTGTAAGTCGAGCCCCAGCACACTATCAGTGTTTTATAATTCTCCGGCCCCCTTAATTCAGGCGGTACTGCTTCGGCTCTTATCAAATCTATTTTTTTCAGTCTCTTATCGACCATCCTGATTCTCAAATCAAGGTCCTCTGTAATGTGTCCCTCCGTGTCATGCTCGTCACTATCGACCACAACCAGCCCTTTTCCAAATCCGGGAATGCCCCGAGGGGATATACCATCGTCGGTCAATTCATACCTTTTGTAATCCTTCCTTGTTTCAACCATGTGTTTCTCAACTCTTACGCCCGACAAATCAAGAGAAGCTATGTTGTAATAAGAATCCAAAAAGTACTGGTCAGTAAGTACAAAGACGGGCACCTGATATTTAGCGGCAAGGTTAAATGCCTTCTGTGTCAGATAAAAAGCGTCTTCGATTTTGCCCGGCGCCAGGATAATCCTTGGAAACTCACCATGTCCCGCATAAAGGACAAGCTCCAGGTCTGCCTGCTCAGTCCGCGTAGGCAGTCCCGTAGCGGGCCCAGGCCGCTGACCAAGGTGAATGACAATCGGGCTCTCAAGCATACCCGCCAGGCTAAGTCCCTCTATCATAAGCGCGAAGCCGCCTCCTGAAGTCGTCACCATTGCCCTCGCACCTGCATACCAGGCGCCGATGGCCATATTCATAGCCGCAATCTCGTCTTCCGCCTGTTCGGCGATAAGGCCGAAGTCCTTGCCGTGCTTGGCAAGAAAGACAAGCACTGCCGTCGATGGGGACATAGGATAAGAGGACACGAAATTACAGCCACCCGCTATCGCCCCCAGCCCCACGGCTTCGGCGCCGCTTAAAAGAAGCTCCTCTTGGATACCGCCATTCCTGCTGATATCAATCTTGATTTCGGAAGAACCAAGTAAGCCCGTGCCAAGCTCGTAACCGGCGTTCACCGCCTCAAGATTTTTTTGCACGACATCTTCAGCCTTTGCAGAAAAAAAACGCTTCACATAACTGGTAACCATCTCAGGCTCAATTTTAAACGCCCCTGCAATCGTCCCAACAGCGACTACATTTGAATAAATTTTATTACCGATGCGGGAGGCCGTTTCAGTAAACGGCACATCAATAAACCTATACCGGTCCGCGTCAAAATCTCCACCGAGTTCTGCTCTCTCTGCCAGAATGATTGTCTCGGGTGAGATTCTTCCCTCAACGTGCCGTACTGCGCCCGCGTTAAGAGCAATAAGAATGTCAATTCGGCCAACAAAGGCAGATACCTTTTGGGCCGACAGACGTATTTCGGTAGAATTAGCTCCTCCTCGAACGCGTGACATATATTCCTTCGTTGCGAAGACATTATAGCCGGCCAGTTTGAAAATTCTCGTCAACAGATGCTCGACCGTCTGAATGCCTTGGCCGGCCTGGCCGCACAGCACAATCGAAATATCGTCTTTGCTTGCAATTGACGAGACTTTACTCATATCACTCGCCTTCCACCAGCCCCATCTAACGGTCAGTACTCTTCTAAATGGCAAAATTCAGCATTTTCGAGCCAACGCTCGGGCCGGGATACAAATTCAATTATGTTCTCCAACAGAAAATAATGCTTCTTTTCTTCCTCAGCTAATCTCAGGAAAAGCTCTTTCTGTTGTTCTTCTGACACCTCCTCGGCCTTTTCCAGGTAAAAATCCCTGCTCTTTTCCTCGATTCGCTGCGCTTCTTTGTAAAGCTCTGTCTGACCCGCGTCGGTGTCGAGCGTCCCACCTGAATCTATCATTTGCTCAAAGACGTTCTTTGCATCGGCCAGGATGACGGTTTCAACCATCTCAGCGGGCTGCTGGGCCTGGACCCTCGCCAGGGCATTGTAATGCTTGACCTCCTCATCTGCCAGCATCGACAATATTGTCTTTATCCCTTTGTTATTGACCTTCTCCGCTGTTCGGCGATAGTATTGCTCGCCATCTTTTTCCATCTTCATCGCGTATTCAAGTATGTCCATATCTCCACCTTTTGACATCGTATTTTTTCAGTCAAAGTTCTGAAAGTTTTCGCCACTTTCGTCCATCAGATTCAATAAGAGTATCGGCTTCGGCAAAGCTGTCGCTGCCCGCAGCATATTGACAAGGCACGGAGTCGCTTTTTTCCCAGGCCTCGAGCACCGGCGTCAACAATCCCCAGCTTATCTCCACATCGTCCTGTCTTATAAAAAGTGTCTGGTCACCGACCATACAGTCCAAAAGCAGTCTCTGATATGCCTCCGGCGCCTCGGCCCCGAAAAGCTCGCGATAGCTGAAGTCCATCCGCAGTGTACTCATACACATCTTTGAACCCGGCCGCTTGGCCTGAAAGCTAAGCGAAATCCCCTCCTCAGGCTGTATCTGCAATACAAGAACATTCGCAGGCACATCAGTAAGGCCAGCTGCTACAAACATCGAATGCGGAATCTTCTTGAAGGTAATCGCTATCTCCGTATCTTTCCTCGCGACTCGCTTGCCGGTCCGTAGATAGAAAGGTACTCCCTTCCACCGCCAGTTATCGACAAACATTTTTGCAGCCACGAACGTTTCGGTTTTCGACTCCGGGTCCACACCCGGTTCGGCTCGATAGCCGATAACATCCTTGCCGTTCGCAGAGCCGGGCCCATATTGACCCCGAACAATGAAACTGTCCAGCTGCCCCAGGTCAAACGGACGGATCGAACGCAGGAGTTTGACCTTCTCGTCACGTATGCTGTCACCTTCAAATGAGACCGGTGGTTCCATCGCAACTAATGAAAGCATCCCCAACATATGATTTTGAAACATGTCACGAAGAGCTCCGGCCTTGTCATAGTAACCAGCACGATGTCCGATACCAATCGATTCGGCTATCGTAATCTGAACGTGGTCAATGAAATTGCGGTTCCAGACCGGCTCGAAAATCGCATTCGCAAAGCGAAACATCAGAATATTCTGAACGGTCTCCTTACCGAGGTAGTGGTCAATGCGGTATATTTGCGACTCACGGAAACATCTACGGATTTTATTACTTAATTCGATGGCACTCTGCAAGTCTCTTCCAAAGGGCTTTTCCACAATCAGTCTGACCTGCAGTGCCGTGCCAGGTTCATCTGTACAGCCAACCTGAGCCGCGTGAAGTCCTTCAACTATTGTGCCGTACAGAAATGGCGGCACTGACAGGTAAAAGATGTGTCTGTTCTCGGTTTTGTGCCTTCTGTCTAATTCGACAAGCCTGTTTTTGATGTTTTTGTAGAATGACGCGTCGCTGTAATCACCACTTATGTAATAAAGCTTGTTAATAAAAGGCTCTGATTCCTTTGCTGTTATAGTGCTGGTTGTTTCCTGTATCGCTTTCTTTGCATTTTGTCGAAACTGCTCGTCCGAAAGTTCTTTTCTGCCACAGCCCAACAGACAGAACCTCTCGCTAAGCAAACCGCGCTCGAAAATGTGGAACAGGCTGGGCAGTAACTTCCTGCGCGTCAGGTCCCCCGACGCACCAAAAACTACCATCCCATTTGGCGGCGCCTCTATTTCCGCACAAATAATCTCCTGCGAAATCACAGTCGGCCGAATTTCCTGCATAGCGCATTATTCCTTAAATTGTCTAATGCCGGCACAGCGACTGGTCTTTGCGCGGCTACATTTAATCTTCAACCGGGTCGAACTCATCTTTACCAACGCCGCATTCCGGACAAACCCAATCATCCGGCAGGTCCTCGAAAGCGGTGCCGGCCTCTACACCATTATCCGCGTCACCAACGGCCGGGTCGTAAACATAACCGCACATAAGGCACTTATACTTCTTCATACCTAATGCTCCTTACTCCAACTTGCTCTCGGATTTAACCTCGATGTATGTCGCAGCAGTCTTGGGTGTTCTGCCGTGTTTAATATCACGGTAGTAAGCATATGTCATGGGTTCCCCATCGTCAAGCGCCTCACAAGCAACTATATTTGCAATAAACAGCGTATGTGTTGCAACGTCAATGCTCTCCGTAACTTCCGCCTCAAGAAAGCCCACGGCGTTATCCAATACTATCGGCGCACCCGTCTGACCCGTCTTATACGTTGTCCCCTCAAACTTATCTACATCTCTGCCGGACCGAAAACCAAACTTCCCGATAAACGACATCGGCGCCTCTTGAGATAAAATAGAAACAGCAAAGACCTTGCTGTCCGAAATATACTCGTGCGTCAAACATTCTCTGTTGACGCTAGCTGCCACCATCGGCGGCTCAGGGGTAATTTGAAACACGGTATTGACTATACAGCCGTTGACCCTGCCTCCCTTTTTTGAGCTGACTATGCACATACCGTAGCTTAGCTTGAAAAGCGATTCTAAATCTAACATCTGCAACTCAATTGTATTGCCAATTCATCCAATTGGCTCAGGGTGGAATCTGTTTACCTATTTCAGAGCAGCCAGCTCTTTCTTCAGAGTAGCTATATGGCCCACTTCCTCTTTAATGATGGCTTCGACCTTATTCTTGCCCGCCCTTTCCGACACTAAATCTTTCAAACCAACGTAGAAAACAACCGAATTCTTTTCGGCATCGATTGCTATATTAAATATCTCCCCCGGTGTCTCCTTGCCCGTCAGCTTATCTGCCAGACTTACCTTGCCCTCATACCCCCGGCCGTCAGCCATCACCTGCAGATAAAGTGCCGATTCATTATCAGGGTCGAAAACCATCGCCTCCTTTTCCCGCGGGCCAAGCCCTTTCCTCATTTCCTCAAAAGTGTGCAGGTGCCCATCTTCCATAACAGCCATATCAAGCAGCATTTGTTTCGTTTTTCCGTCCGCGGCGTTTTTTGCCGCTTCACGATAAAACTTGGCGCCGTTGCGCTCAATCTCTTCTGCCATCTCAAAAATTTCATCTGCGTTAAAAGTAATACCCATTCTCATTCTCCTTCTGTTGGCGGTGGCGTAAATACACGCTGGCCCATTTCCTTATTCATCATAAACAAGGCCTGCGGGCTGTCCTTAATAAGCTTTAGCTGACCCAGTACCGTGCTGGCATTATCCTCTTCCTCGACCTGCTCGGTTACAAACCACTGCAGGAAGCTGTTTGTCGCGTGGTCCTTTTCCTCAACGGCCAGATTCACCAAATCATTGATAAGCCCTGTTACTTTCTGCTCGTGTTTATAAACGGCTTCGAAAACACCTAAGGGCGACTCCCATTTAGCCGGCGGTTGCTCTATAGCTCCCAATACGACCCTGCCGCCACGTTCAGCCACATAATCGTAAATCTTCATCGCGTGCATCAGCTCCTCCTGCGTCTGAACTCTCATCCAGTTTGCAAATCCAGCCAAATTCTCACACCCAAAATACGCCTCCATCGAGAGATACAGGTAAGCTGAGTACAACTCTGCATTAATTTGCCCATTAAGGGCCTCTTCCATCTTTTTGCCTATCATCGTTTTTACTCTCCTTTCCACAGGCCATGAATAGTGCAATATTCAAGAGCAGTAACCACGCCGGCGTCGATATTAAATACCGCCTCAGGTGCATCGCCCGGATTCAGAAACTGTCGATATACCTTGCCATCAGCAACCACTTCAATCCACTCAATATAGTGTTTCTCTTCCATCGGGTGCGCGATACTACCGACCTTTACCTTAATACCGCCATCGGCTTTTTCTATCACCGGCACGTGCTTTTCCTTGCCCTCATCTGCTTCCTTTGCAACGAGCTTTTCCATCGGTTGACCACAACAAACCAATTCGCCATCTCCTCCGTGAAGTATCTCCACTATGTTACCACACGCCATACACTTGTAAACTTGAAGTTTCTCAGCCATAATTTGACCCTTTCTTAGTTTCGCAGTTTCCGTCTCTCTTGTAATTTAACGTAAAAATGCTAATTCGCAATTTTAAGTTCCCTGTGTTTGGCCAGAATATCATCAGCAAGTCTTTCTAACGCCGCAAAATCATCGTCCTTAGGATGTCCTTTTGCTATTACCGGCTCAAGAATTTCCACCTTAAGGTTCGAAATCAATCCCGCAAGTTGCTCCACCATCTTGCCGCCCCATCCATACGAACCAATAATCGAAACAAATTTTGTCTTTGGCCGAAGCGCGTTTGCCAAAACCGCCGCATGACTCACCACAGGATGCGCCCCCGCCAGCACCGTCGAACAGCCAAGAACAATCGTGGCTGCATCTACAAGCGAAATCGCTAATTTGCCTATATCCGTCACCGGCAGGTCAAATTGCTTAACCGTAATACCCCTTTCTATCAAGGCGTCCACAAAATATTCAACCATCTTTCTCGTACTGCCGTGCATCGAAACAAACGGCAGCACAACTTCGTTCTTAACCTCGTCGCTCACCCATTCCTTGTAGGCATTGATAATAAATTCGGGCTTATCATAGACCGGCCCGTGACTTGTCGCAATCATATCTATCTGCAGGCCTTTTATCTTCTCGAGATTTTTTTTTATAGGCGTCCTGAACGGCATCATTATCTCTGCATAGTAGCGCTTGGCCGCCTCATAAACAGTTGCCTCGTCCTCCACAAATAAACTGCTCGTTGCAAAATGTGAGCCGAAGAAATCACACGGGAAAAATATCTTGTCCTCCTGCAGATACGTACCTAATGTCTCAGGCCAGTGAACCCAGGGAATATAAACAAACTGCAGAGTCTTATCGCCTAATGAAAGCGTCTCGCCATCATCAATCGTGATAAATCTGTCCTCGCTGATATCCAACAAATCAATCAGCATAGCCTTGCACTTGGGATTCGTTACCACTTTAGCATCAGGATAAAGCATCAGCACATCAGGTATGCTGCCGGAGTGGTCCTGTTCGGCATGATGGGCAATAACATAATCAATTCTATCGACGCCGGTTTTGACAAGATTATCTATCAGTACCTCCGTCTTCGTGGGGTCGACTGTATCCAACAGGGCTGTTTTTTCACTACCCGCCACCAAATAAGCATTATAGCTTGTCCCATCCGGCAGTGGAATCAACTCATCAAACAGTCTTCTATCCCAGTCCACCGCCCCCACTGAGTAAATATTCGCTTTTAGCTGCCTCATCTTCCTTCCTTAAACTGTTTGAACTAAGATACGCTGTCGACGAACTCTACTGTCAAACCTGCCCGATTTCCATATCTCAACACTCTGCCGTTCAAGTGACATCTATAATGACCGCTCAGGCCATACTGGTCAATCGGGGACAACCCTACTTATTTCATAGGGGAAAACACTATAGACGTGCCTCTCAGACCAATTCTTTAGCCGCTATAAGGGCCGCCTCGTAGTCCGGCTCAGAGCTCAACTCGTCCACAATCTCTAAGTAATGGATAACACCCTTGCGGTCCACCACAAATACCGACCGGGCAAGCAGACGAAGACCCTTTATAAGCACTCCGAACGCCTCGCCGAACGATGCGCTGCGGTGGTCTGAGAATGTTTCAACGTTCTTAACATCTGCAGCTACACACCACCGGTCCTGTGCAAAAGGTAGATCCATACTGACCGCCATAACCACCACATCGCTGCCCAAAGCTGCTGCATCTTCGTTGAATTTGCGTGTCATTATATTGCACACCGACGTATCAAGTGAAGGCAGCGACGAGATAATACATACCCTGCCCCGGAACGAGGAAAGCTTAACAGGTTTTAAATCTTTGCCTACTACCTCACAGTCAGGTGCGACATCCCCAGCTTTAAGCTCATCGCCGAGTAATGTCAGCGGCTCGCCCTTCATGGTCACCAGGCCTTCTCGCTCTTTCATGACTCTCTCCTTAAATCTCAATTTCTAATGGCTATAGCGGCTATACTAACAGTAACGCATCCGCGCTTCTTGGCCGAACAAAAGCTTCTTATTGATTATAAGCGGCGACCAAACAATGACAAGGCTGTTCAGTAATTGGTCGCTTCCAATTCGTAATAGCTTCGCGGATGTGCACAGGCAGGGCAAACATCCGGCGCCTCCGGCCCCTCGTGAACATATCCGCAGTTCCTGCACACCCATCTTGCCGATTTCGACTTCTTAAAAACAGTCCCCTCCGTTATATTATTCGCAAGCGCCAGATATCTCTGCTCATGCCGCTTCTCCGCAATTGCAATATTTCTGAACACATTGGCAATCTCGGCAAAACCCTCCTTGTCTGCGACCTCTGCAAAGCCGGGGTACATCTCCGTATGCTCATAATGTTCACCTGCCGCCGCCGCCTTTAAATTCGAAAGCGTATCACCTATGACGCCGGCCGGAAACGACGCACTAACCTCAGCCTCGCCGCCTTCCAAAAACTTGAACTCCCGCTTCGCATGCTCCTTCTCCTGGTTCGCTGTCTCCTCAAATATGGCCGCTATTTGTTCGTAGCCCTCCTTGCGGGCCTGGCTGGCAAAATAGTTATATCGGTTCCTCGCCTGAGACTCGCCCGCAAACCCAGCCAATAGATTCTTCTCCGTTTGACTACCTTTAAGTTTCATGACAGACCTGCCTTTCTCAAAACGTCAACCTTTAAGCTCCGGTATACAGCCGCAACTAACGTCCTTCCCTGCATAAATCGCATATCCCTTCAAAATACACAGCTTTCTTCAATACCACAAATCTATCCTTGATACTTCCGGGGATTTTGACATTGTCAAAAGCTTTATGATGAAAGTCAATAATTCTTTTGCATTTCAGACATTTAAAATGCTGGTGGTTAGCTAGATTCCCGTCAAACCTCTTGGCGTCACCCGAGCCCTCCACAACAGATGCCGTGCCAATCTCGCTCAAAGAAAGCAATGTCCTGTTCACGGTATCCAGCGATATATTGGGGAAAACCTCTCTTACCCTCTGATAGACAACCTCCGCCGAAGGATGCTCCTCCATCTCAAGCAGCACTTTGTAAACCGCCGTCCGCTGCGGCGTTACCTTCAGTCCCGCCGCACGACACCTCGCCGCAAAGGCATCCATCTCCACCTTAGTTCCATCACCCCTCCCCCCACCGCTTTTGCCTAACATAAATCACCTTCCACCAAAGCCACTTCAATCGTGCTTTGCAATTCCCTTACACACATCACCGTCGCAAACTTCGACAGCTTATATCATATTCGCTACGATATAGTAGTTGTTCCTGTTTGTCAACAACTTTTTTGAATTTTTTCAAAGTTTTTTTGCTCTCAATTCACAAGTTCCTTTCACAAAAGAGCTTGCGCAGCTTTCAAAAACCGGCACAAATATGCACTTTGAGTGTCCGTCACGCTCCTTAAAGACCTAAAACAGTTGACAGCTTATGTAACAAGCTGCTACATTGAAGGCACTTAGAGATTTTTGCTGGATTCCTAACTCCGGCTTATTGCACAAAGGCCCTTTGGCGCCCGTAGCTCAGTAGGATAGAGCATCGGTTTCCTAAACCGAAGGCCGCAGGTTCGAATCCTGCCGGGCGTATTTTTCTAAGTCATTTGTAGTCAGGAGGTTGTGATTTTGAACCGGAGACCGAGGTCTGCGATTTAGAGTCAAATTTGCCCGAGTGGGTCAGTTTTGGGTCAGTCGGTCTACGATCGAGGTCAAATTGTCTGTCACCCACTCCTGCTCCAGATAGGTATTTGCTTCCCACACACCTTGCACTTTCGAGGTCTACTTCTTGCACGACTATGTAATACTTCATCGTCGTTTCCAGACTAGCGTGGCCAGCAAGCTTCTGAACAACAGGTGCTGGCAGCTGGCGAGCCCAGTTTGTAATACAGGACCGCCGGAAGTCGTGAATAGTGCAATGAGAAATGCCAGCCCGACGGCGAATTACTTTGAGGCTTCGCAGGACATTGTTAATCAAATCCTTCTCTTGTGACCATTTACCCTTCCCGACCAACTCCATTACGTGAGCGTATCGTTCAGCCGTTAGGAAAACATATGGCACCCTTTCAGGAGCCTTCTCTTGCCGCTGAGTCAAAAGCCCCGTCATTTCCTGGCACAGTGGAATGTGGCGAATCTCGTGGTCTTTCGGCTCCCACGGAACCAGTGACTTGGAATTCCTTTTGGCCGATACACGCACAATTGCCTGCTCGAAATCTATATCCGCCCAGGTGAGATGACGCGCTTCGTCCAATCTTAATCCGGTCGTGTAGAGCAAAGAGAGAAATACTTTCCACTTGAGCGTTGGCGAGGCATCTATCAACGTTAAGAATCCTAGAATCCGTTTCATAACCTCGCAAAGCAGCGTTATCAGTATCAAAAACAGCTATTGTTCAGGTTATGAAATGGGCTGTAGGAATATTAAAATGAATCTCCAGAAAAGTTTAAAAAGGATTATCAGTTTATGTACTGAGCTGTGGAACACATCAGGCATGAACTGGATTGCGGAAACTGAGTACACAAGAAGCTAATACCAAGAAGATACATAAGGAAGTACAGCATTGATAACCTGTACATATGTGACCGCCCAAACGCTCGGAGATTGGATGATGCAATCTTTTCAAATCTTACTATTATATTCTTTTTATCTTCGGCTGCCAAGGCGGTAGCGAGTTCGCCAACCTCTTCTATAAACCACATGAAGGTGGCGGGGACTCCTCTTTCTCGATCACGTTTCTCGTATTTTTTCGAGATTAGCTCTTGAAATTCGCTAATGCGCATTGTCTCGCTGAATGAATTAGCCTTCGAGCAAGTCGGTGAGCTTTGCTTTTTGGAAGACACTTTTGGCCTGAGCGATTGCTTTTTGGTAGTTTTTCTCGGCTCTTGCGGCGAATTTCTCTCCTCGCGCCTGCTCCATCAGGTTCAATTGGCTGATCATGGGTCCTTCAACAGCTTCTATAATCTGTAGCATTGTGATTTTCTTTGCTGGTTGAGCGAGGTTGAAGCCGCCGCGGGGTCCTCTTTTGCTGCGTAGTACGTTTGCCCTGACCAGCTGCTGCAGTATCTTAAGCAAGTATTCCGACGGTATGTTGTATTTCTTAGATACGCTTTGGGATAGAACGATCCCTTGCTTTTGGTTCTGGGCAATGTAGCCGACTGCCAGTATTGCATAACCTGTTGACCTACTGATTCTCATTTTGAGCCTCCTTTGAAAAGGACCAATAATATAAGGGTTTTTCTACAAT
>Ga0114922_10000539_pt1 | contig 36266 bp, 40 predicted proteins | sample AartaG_FD_100975 | JGI IMG/M metagenome (GOLD analysis project Ga0114922, IMG submission 100975) | Deep subsurface microbial communities from Aarhus Bay to uncover new lineages of life (NeLLi) - Aarhus_00045 metaG | ecosystem: Environmental > Aquatic > Marine > Oceanic > Sediment | place... | reverse complement strand
TCTCCGATGAGGAGTGGGCCAAGATCAACCTGCATCGCGATGACTTCCACGGCGATTGGAACTACACCATTCGGCCAAGACGGAAAAGATGACTTGATACAGTTATTTCGTTGCAGGCCCTTATTACAACGCCGCAAAAACGTGCATTGTTATTTGGAAGTGGCATCGCGGGGGTTATAACGCCTCGCCGTACACGTATTCGCGCTCGAGGACTTTGGTGCCCTCCTCGTCCCATGCGGTGAATGTGCCGTGCAGTTTCCCGCCGGCCCAATGTGAGGTCATCCGCCGGGCGCCGTTTTCATACCAGGTGTCCATCAGACCGTCGGGCAGGCCGTTAAGAAACTCGCAGCGCTGTTCCAATCTCCCGTCCTTGAACCACTTTTCGCAGATGCCGTGCTTGACCCGCCTGCCGTCGGCGTGCCGGCGGACCTCCTCGCGCTCCTTCAGTTTTCCGTTGGGCCAGGTCTTTTCACGAACTTCGATCCGATTCGGTCCCTCGTCCCACAGGCTTCGGTAACGCCAGCCCATGGCCGTCCCGCCGGGTTCAATGTTGTCGTTGTCGCCGCCAGGCTCGACGTTGTCGTTGTCGTCGCCGCCTTCGTTCTCATTGGCCGCACCCTCGCCGTTGTCGTTCGGGATCGACTCGTTGAAGTTGAAGTTGGCCGACGGCAGGGGGCCCCCGCCCCTGTCGGGCGGGATCGACGCATTGAAGTTCGAGTTATCCGACGGCAAAGTGCCCTGGGTGCAGTTAAGCGCAGACCACGCGCAAAACAGCGCCGCGAAAAACGTCAATGCCAATAAGCGTTGATGGGTCATGGTCGATCTACTTGCTAAACTCGATTCGTCTCCACGCCGTCCGACGGCACACACCCCCGGTTGCGCTCAACGCGACAGGTCCGCTCGTCAACCCGTCCGGCGCCGACAGGCCCTCCCTGGCCTCTGAGTGTCTTCTCTTTTAACACTATGTCGGTGTCTTTTCAAGGCCGGCGGCTCCCGGCACGACCCGGGTAAGCGTGGTTTCCACGGCGTGGAGGCCGGTGCCACGGAGGTTCTGGGACGGGGTCCTATTCAATTCTTCCAATTCGGTTGGACTTAGGCATAATCGATAGTGCGGGCAGACGAGTTGGCCAACGGCGCCCCGAACCGGACTGTCATCGGACCGAATGACTTCACGGCGCGGGTGCGACACGGTCTGGGGGACGTCCGGCATGATCGAGACAGGTTCGTCGACGCCCAAGGAGCCGGGGGCAAGCGGAGACGTGGCGCGCGACCCGCCTCGCCCGTCCGCGCGCCGCACCTCCCGCCGCGCCGCCGCAATTGTCACCGTCGCGGTGTGCCTGCCGATTATCGCCGCCAGCCAGTTCATCGCGCACGGCCGGGCGGACGACAGGGATGTCTACCTTTACATGTACTTCGGGCGTCAACTGGCACAGGGTCAATCACTGTACGTCGACATCTGGGATTTCAAGCCGCCGGGTGTTTTTTGGGCGAGCGCGATCGGGGCGGCGCTGTCCGGCGGCTCGCGCATCGGTGTGATCACCGTTTGCGCCCTGACGGCTGCGGCTACGTGTGTGCTGTTCTTCGCGGTTTGCCGCCGACTCTTCGGCTATACCACGGCGGCGGCGGCAACGATCATCGCCTCCGTATATCTGTACATGCCGGTGTATCACGCCGGAGGGCTGCGTCCGAGCACGTTTATGATGGCCGTCGAACTCGGCGCGCTGCTGGTCTATCTTCTCGCCCAGGCCAAGGAGCGGCGGTTGATGCTGGCCTCTGCCGGGTTCTTGATCGTTACGGCGATGTGTTTCAAACAGACCGCCGTGGGTCTTGCCGTTGCGGTTCCGTGTCATCAGGGATGGTTGCTGATTCGGCACAAGACGTCTGCGTATGCCGCGCTACACACCGTTGCCCACATGGCGTTGGGGGGGCTGGCGGCGCTGGTGTTGCTGGCGGGCCTGCTGGGGCTGACCTCGGACCTGTTGGAGGCCTGGTATGCCGTCTTTGTCTACCCGGCCCACTACGCCGCCGAAGCAGGACGACGGTGGTGGCTGCCATGGATGGAGGCGCGCCCCCACGTCACGGCGTTGGCACTGCCGCTTATCCTGGCGGTGGCGGCCTTGGCGTACACCTTGTACAGCCACCGCGTGCGACGCACGACACAAGACCCCGCAGCCAAGAATCCCACAGCCACAATTGCGGGCGACGTGCCGGTTCTGTTTTCGACCTGGTTTCTGGCGGCGTTCTACGTCGCCGTCGTCACTCCGAACCGTCAGGCTCATTACTTCGCCCCGGCGCTTGTGCCGCTGACGCTACTGGCGGCCTGCGGCGTGTCGCTCCTGCTGAGTCAACGCGCCGACGGGCGACCGCGACCGTTTTCGGTCTGGGTGGCGGTGCTCTGGTTTGCTTACATGATACTGACGCCGTTGGAAGACCGGCGCGCCCGCCTGGGCACAACCTACTATGAGGTCTTCACTGAAAGGGCCGATCGGCGAGAAACGAAACTCGTTGACGCAATCCAGCAGCACTGTGGGCCGGATGAGACGATTTACATATCCGGGTACAGACCCAGACTGTGGTATTTGGCCGACCGTCCCCCGGCCGTGCGACATTGCGGCGCCATGTCAGCGGCTCGAATGGGCGACGCAGGTGAACCGATTATCCGAGAGATCGTAACGGGGCTGAAACGCAATCCGCCCAAGGCCATCGTGACCGGCGGAGATGAACTCAATCGCCTTTCCCCGCCGGGCAACTCGCATGATAATGCAGGTGCAGCCGGATCGAGGGAGAAGGTACAGACAATCCCAAGATGGATTGTGCGGCACTACGACCCGGCGCCGGAAATCAGCAACCGGTGTCTATGGATCCGCCGCGACTGACCCCGAGCCGCAGGCTTTAGCCTGCGCGATTTCGCGGGCGTGTGGCATGCCTCACGCTTGCACGGGGCGTGGCGTGACCTCTTTACAACGTTCTTTGTTTTCGTATAGCGCCACCCCTGCCTGTGCGTGTCCGCACGCAGACAGGCCTCGTGGGTAACGTAATGATTCACACGGCGTTACCCCTTATGGGTAACGTAATGATTCACACAGCGCCACCGCTTGTGGGTGAGGTAATGATTCACACAACGCCACCCACAAGGGGTGACGCTACATCCGCTACGCGAGAACGGAGCTTGCTCTCAGCCTCGTGCCAGGTCCATCGGGTGCGTCTTCTCGATCCGGAAACCACCGGACCTACCGGCTGAGCGTCAAGTTGAGGGCTACGCGGGAGGGCAAAGGCTCTCTTTGCAGGTGAGGGCAAAGATCCTCTTTGCCCGCCTGGCACCCGCTTCAACGCCGCTGAGCAAAGTGAAACTTTGCTCTACCCACAACCGTAACGCTCGCACGGACCTATTTGTCTTTCGGCTCCTCCACGGTCTCCTCGACCGTGACTTCCACCTTGCCGCCTTCGATCTTGACGACCTTCAGCCGCTTCACCTTGTTGCCATCTTCATCGATGAACTCCTCGACCGTCGTGCCTGGATCGAGCTCGTCCACGTTGAACTTGAGCATCTTGCCCTCAACGCCGAGGCCGTGCATATCCTTGCCGATCCGCAGGTGGAGTTTCTTCAACGTCTCCTTTGTGAACGCCTCGTGCTCCTGCGTGGATAGCACACCGTCGCCGTCAAGATCGGCCTCGGGGTGGCGTTCGAGCAAGGCGGCCAGCGGAGCCTGCTCGGCGACTTCGAGGTACTGCGAAACCTCGTAGGTGGTCGGCTCGGCGTTGATGTTCTCGAGCAGCCACGCAGCCGGCATATACGGCATCCCGTGCCCGCCCTTGATCACGATGGCCTTGGCCTCACCATCTTCGGCAATTCGCCCGAGGTGGATCTCGGCGGCCGGGACGACTCGCACGTCGACTTTAGCCCCCTCGACCTCGACCGTCTTCTCCTTGACGACCACAAGATCCTCGTCTTTGACGACCTCGACATCGATTTTGACGTCCCCGACATAGACTTCCTCGAGATCATCGACGCCAACGCCACTGACCATGATTTTGTACTCTTTGCCTTCACCGCCCTCGGTGACCACCATTGGCTTGGTAGTGTGATGCATCATGATCTTCGGTCCGCTGAGCAGTCGTGCAGCCTCCATCGCCTCCAACGTGCCGCTCTCATCGCGATCCGCCTTGGGGAACTGCTCGAGCACGGCGTCTGGGGCGTACATGGCCAGGGCCGTTAGATAAGCGTCATGCTCGATCTTGCTGACTTTGCCATCGCCGTCGACGTCCGCGTTGGGGTGGTCCTTGGCGAACTCGGCCAATCCCTTGCCGTGCATCATCGCGAAGCAGTGACCCATGTGCCCGCCGGTGATGCCGAGCTTGCCGCCCTGCAGCTTGATGCTCTTTGCGATCTTCCCGGCCAACCCGCCCTGGTTGTTCAGGCTCATGATGATCTTGCGCGTCTCGCCGTCATCACCGTCAGTCGTTAGCTCCATGACGCGGTACTTGCCTTCGCCTTCCACTCCTTCGCCCGCTTCCGACTCCCTGACCAGGACCATGACATTGCCGTCGATCCCATCGCCTTGGACTTTGCGGACGATGACTCTCGCCTCACCGTCGACCTTCAGGCCCTCGAGCTTGAGCTTCTCGATGATCGCCTCAACGTCGACATCCACCTTGCCCTCGGCGTCGGCGTCGGCCTTGGTAACGATGACTTGGACTTTCATCTCGCTCTTCGACTCGGTTTTTGCTTCCTCCTTCGGCTCTTCTGCCGAAGAAGGGCCGCTCAGAGCGAAACCGCACCAAACCGCCAGAAGCGCCACGGCGGGAACGCCCAGCCAGCGACGCGAACGAAAACACACAGGGGTGTCCATGATCATTTCGATTCTCCTCTCGACAGATTTCACATTTCCGGCCATCGCCGCGGGACAATAGGTAAAGCCGTCGGATCGAACGGGCTGTAGTGCCCGCAGCAAGCATCGCGCGTACTCGCCGGGGGCAAGCCGTCCGTGACGAAGGGCCCACACGTCACAGGCGCACTCCCGCATCAGATCGATGCGCCGATTGACCCAGGCGACGACAGGCCAGAAAAACAACACGGTTCCCACGAACCACTGTAGATAACGTACGACGAGATCGCCCCGCCTGAGGTGGGCCGTCTCGTGCAACACGACCGTCTCCAACTCGCTTTGCCGCGCGAGCTGACGACGGGACAAAACCAACACCGGACGCAACACACCGAAGATGTACGGCGCCGGTGCATCGTCGCTGAGCCGCACATCAGGCACCCGACGAATGCCGATCCGGGCGCAGACCTCACGCACGACGCCGAGGACGTCATCGCTCGCTGTGGGAAGACGCCGGCAACGGCGGGCGAGTCGTCCGTATCGCCACAATCGGACGGCGGCAGTGACCAAAACGGCAAGCAGATAGACGCCAGCCACGGTTGTCGCCAGAGGCCACGATCGTCTCAACGCCGCTGCTGTCGGTGAGCTATGAGTGTTTTGCTGAGCAATTGGATCAAACACGACAAGCGAGCCGATGGAGTTGGCCTCGGCGCATGTCGCCTGGCCCGGCGCCGTCGCCTCGGCGGCGTGGACCCACCGCTGTGCGAGCGTCCGGGTCAGACTCGCCAGCGACCACGACGATGCGGGGCCCGCGGGCACGACGAACCTCAAAAGCACGATCAACCACAAAGCGCCGTGGACGGCCGGTCCGATCCGCCGGCCCAACAACCGCAGGACAAACCATGTTGCCAAAGCCAGAACGGTCCCATAGAGCATGCCCTGCCCGACCCACATCAGCACGGCGCGGGCGGCCTCATTCACGTCGGTGTTTCCAAGGCTACACAGGATGGTGCTCATCGCCGCTCTCCTTTCTTCTTCCTGGAAACAGAGACGTCTTGCGGAGCGCCTTCCCGCTCACGGTCGTCGATTTTCACCTCGATCCGTCTTAGATCCTCGGGTGAGATGTCCGCCTCCTCGACCAGGCGGAGCACCAGCTCGCCGGCCTGCCCGTCGAAGACTGTTTGAAGGAACTGCGCCAGGCGGTCGCCAAGGACCTTGTCCCGCCGCACAGCGGGGCTATACACAAACGGCTGGCGGGAGCGGTCCACAGTCAGGGCCCGCTTGGCGGCCAACTGGTTCATCAGCGTCATCACCGTGGTGTAGGCCTGGGCTTCGCCCTCTTCCGTTGCCAGCTCGTCTCTGACCTCGCGAACGGTACCGGAGCCGATTCGCCACAGAACCTTCATCATCTTCAGTTCTGCAGCCGTGATGTGCGGCACGGGCTGACCCATGGGCGACCTCCGTTTACTAAGCACATCGGAACATTACTACGCGCATAGTAGCCCGTCAAGCGCAAAACCTGTGTTTTCTTGTCGGAGCGCCCCGCAGGCCTGACAGCAGCCCTCAGGCGCTTTTTGGGGTTCTTTCCCTTTTTCCGTTGTTTCGGCAGTTCGGCAGTCCTATGGAGAGAGTCTTCTTCGATCACGCGAGATATGAGCAAATCGCCGGAGCAAGTGTGTAGCCTCATCCGGTCTTGCCACTGGTCTTGTCCTGCGCGTCAGCGGTCGCGAATGCGAGTCCGGTGCACGGGCATCCAGCTTGATACTCGCTTCTGCGCTACACTTGCCCCGGCGGATGTCCGGTATTAAGACTGGAATCGGCGATCTGTCGATTTTATGCTGGTAGGCAAGGCACAAAGGTTGCTATAATAAATGGCTGCTAGTACTGCGTCCGGGAGACCCACAACAATCGCTTGGCCGCACGGTCCCGGTGGCGGGGTTTGTCTTTGAGTATATCGGACCAAGTTGTCCCGGCGATTCCGTACGTTCCATCGGGTACGCCGGCCCTGTCGTTGACCCTTCTGTCCGGTCCGGGCAGTGGTCGCGTCATTCCGTGTCGGCGAGCGGTTACGCTGATCGGCTCGCGCGCCGGATGCAAGTTAAGCCTTCGCCACCCGCATGTAGCCCCGGTCCACCTGGCGATTGTCAACGCGGGGCCTGACATCTGGATTCGGGACTTGGCTTCCCCACACGGTTCCACGCTCAACAATCTGCCGCTGGAGCACGAGCGTGCGGAGGACGGCCACGTTTTCGCCGTGGGACCCTGGGAATTCCGGATCGATGTCGAACCGACGAACCGGCCGGAAAACGCGGACCTGCACGCCTTAAGCCTCGAACCCTCTCCGGAGATGATCGTCCTGGAGCACATCGCCACCGGGCGGCTCTTGGTGCCAAGGCGCGAGGTCAGTGTAATCGGGCGGCGTCCGGGGTGTGACATCGCCATCTCCGACGCGCACGTTTCGCGCTGTCATGCGCTGCTGTTACGCTACATGGGGCATCCCGCTGTTTGTGATCTGCTCACCTCGGCACCGGTACGCGTCAACACCGCCCCGATCGGCTTCCGCGTGCTTGTCGACGGCGACCTGTTGGCCATCGGTGGCACCGAGTTCCGCGTGCGGGTTCGCGAATCAAAGATTGGCAGAAACGGCAGCAATGGCAGGGGAATCGCCGCCTCCGACCGTACGAACGCTGGAGCGGCGGCCTTTGACGAGCAGCGCGAGGCCCCACTCGATCTGATTGATATCAGGGCCGCTGAGTCAAACAAGAGGTGGGTGGTCGCGGATCACGTCGAAGAGATCCAACGCAACTCGTAAGCGATCGTTCTCTCGTCGGCAACGACAAGGAAGGCGTGCAGACCACACCCTACCCGGTTGACTGGAACACTACCACGCTTGGTCGGGAGAGCTGAGCGGCTGGGAAGGGACCGGTCGCTGGGATCTGTGGAGGGAGTCACGGGCAACCACGATTCCCACAACGACTAATCAGGCAGGAGCGGTGTCAGCGGGTCGAGCAACGCGTGGTTGTGCGACGAGATGTCGGTTTGGGTGTAGACGTCGTAGCAGTCCTGCCAGTGCACGGCCACCATGGCGTATACGATCAGGGCCAGCATCGCCGCCAGCTCTGCGATCCGTTCTCGTCGGAGCTTGAGCAGCAGATAACTGCTGATGGCCAAAAGCCCGAACTTGTAAAGCACCAGGAAGACTTCCCCCTCGGAGAGCATTCGGGCGGCCACCGGATTCATCTCGTGAAGAAGCCCTTGCCGATATGCGGTAACCGTCAGCACAAGATCGAAGCTGTTTAGAACCCATAGCCCCGTGACCAGGCAGACCACGCGGTGCGATCGTGCGTCGGTCAGCCACGCCAGCAGCAAACGCCCCACGCTTCGCGGCGACCGCGACGGTGTGTCCGCGCGCAGAGTGGGTTTGGCTATTTGACTGCCAGGCATGAATGACGTATCGGGAAGGGCTGAATCGGACTTGACGGCTCGCACACAAGCGGCGAGATTGCCGATAAAGACCCGTTTTGTACGCCTGTGTGGCAATACGCGCGCCACACAGGGCAAGTCCACGTATTCGAGATGCCCCATAAAACGGAAGATGTCGAGTTGTCCCACATCGGGCCCGGCGGCGAGGCACGCATGGTGGACGTTTGTGGAAAGCCGATCACCGTTCGTCAGGCTTCGGCGTCGGCCCGGGTGCGGCTGCGGGCGGACGTGCTCGACGCCTTGCTGGCGGGCGGACTGGCCAAAGGCGAGGCGATTGGAACGGCCAGGATCGCCGGGATCGCCGCGGCCAAACGTACCGGTGATTGGATTCCCCTGTGCCACCCGCTTTCGCTGGATTGGGTTCACGTCGAGTTCGCCCGAACCGCCGCTGACCAACTGCTGGTCTTTTGCACCGCCAAGACCGCTTCTCGTACCGGCGTGGAGATGGAAGCGCTGGTCGGCGTGTCCGCGGCGGCGCTGACGATCTACGACATGGCCAAGGCCGCGGACAAATTAATCGTGATAGGCCCGGTCCAGCTTGAGCGCAAGACCGGCGGCAAAAGCGGGACGTATGTCAGAAGGGAATCGCGAATTAGGACACTCTAACAAAACATGTGTGCCACGGCGTTTCAACCAGTGTTATTCGCCGGTTGGAAACCGGTGCTACAGGTATTATTAGAATCACTAAGAATAGCGAACGAGAAGGAGGATATTGCTAAGCGCCGACCGCAGGGATTCGTTATTCGCTATTCGCTATTCGCTATTCTATTCGTACCCCGCCATGTCACGGCAGGTCTCGCTTCGCTCGTCCTGCCCTACGGTCTTGGGATCTCAGAAGTGTTTGCGCTAAAAAAGAGTGTAAATGAACGGCGCCGCAGTCGTGTTGGAGAGGATTAGCAGGCCGCCAAACAACGAGAAGACAACGAGCAGAAGGAACATCCACCACTTCCTGTGTGTCCTGAGGAAGTACACGCATTCCCTCAGCGTCGACGTCGGCTTCACGTCGCCGAACCTGACGAACTCATCCACCTGTGCGGAGGCCGGATTCTTTGAATGATCCATTGTGTGTGTCCTCTCATTATATTGGACTTCTCAGGTCTGCCTGTAGTAGCTCAGCAGATCACCGGATTGCCGACAGGCCTGCCAATACGTTCGGCTGGATGCCCGGCGGCGCAGTTGCAGGGCGTCCCGTCCGATCAGCTTGAAGAACAGGGCCGGCGGTGTGAGCACACAGTAGAACATCAGCCGCAGCACGACCTTTGACAGGAGCCATCCCAGCGGCAGAGTCACGGCCGTTATGATGACATATACGACACGGACGGTCCTGGGAGGTACGATACCTACGAGAAAGTTGACGACGCCGACGGCGCATAATGCGATTAACACAGACGCGGAGTCAGCCCATCCCGACGGCATCAACCCTGCAAGGGGGAACCCAAACAACGAGATGATTGCAAAGTGCCTCAGCTCCCTGCTGTCCGGTTTCCAGTTGACCGCAATCATCAAGCCGCTCCCTTGCGTCCGATCATGACAAAGAACCCGCCTTCTCGCGATCCGGTAAGCACCATTATGGCCTGCATCAACCGATGGTCGAGCGCCGTGCCGCGCTCCCTCGGTTCAAACAGACGTTCGTCCGCCTTGGAGTTCTCCAGAGCCCGGGTTTTTGGAAAGGAGTTCACGAAATCGAATCCATTCGCATCGAACCATTCAAGGACTTCCTCGACAGTGTGCTTGGACTCGTGCGGGTGCTCGTACTGATCCGCGAACCAGGCCTCTCCCTTTGCGGCGCCTGGGTCTTTGTTCCTGAGGATCGGGTCGATCCACCGGCAACGTCCGTTTAGCAGCCTGAAGACGGTGCGCCTGGCGTCCGTCATGACCCGGCCGTACCGGTTGTACAGCCCGATTACGATGTGCCCTCCGGGTCGGACGAGTTCTGCAATGGTCTTGAACCCGCCGTACGGATCGCTCGTGTGGTGCAACACACCGTTGCACAGGACGAAATCGAACCGCGCCTTGCATAATGCCGGGCGAAAGAGGTTCATCTGAATGAATCGCGCCCGGGACAGCCCGTGCCGACTGCGAAACTCCTCGGCCAGACGGAGGGAATTCAAGCAGATATCCGTGCCGATCACCGTTCGACACCCGCAGGCCAGGAAGTTGGTTAGCTGTCCGGTGCCGCATCCGAGCTCGAGAACCGTCGTGTTGTGCGGTATCTGTTCTCCCAGAAGCGCGGCGTAGGTGCCCTCCCTCGACTTGGCTATCAACGAACGTAGGGAATCGAAGTCATCGTAATTCGGAAAGGGATGTTCCTCATAGAATGCCTTTACCGTGTTCGTCACGTCTCTGTCGGAATCCATATGAGACCGGAACATCTCCCAGATGCCGTCCCGGCGGGGAAATCGTTAATCACACAAGCGGCACGTGGCCCAATCGTCAAAGAATCCCAGCTCGCCGCCGCAGGCCGGGCAGCAACACAATGATTCCAGGGCAGGATCAACGGGCGGGCTACCTGGCTCGATGCGGGGTGCTTCCAGGTTCGCCTTCTGGTCCCGCTTACGGATGAGCACGTTCTCCATCACGAGCACGTCGATGCCGGAAGACATGAACGCCTGGTAGGCCTCCTGCGGGTGATTGACGATCGGCTCCCAACTCAGATTGAAGCTTGTGTTGACAATGACCGGACAACCTGTCAGATCATGAAAACGATCGACCAGACGGTGGAACCGTCCGTTGCGTTGCGCCTCGACGGTCTGAATACGTGCCGAATAGTCCACATGGGTGACCGCCGGCACCTCGGACCGCGGGAGCTTCAGCAGGTCCAGGCCGTGCAGGTCCTGTGACTGTGCCGCACTCGTCGTTCGTCGTTCTTCTTTGACAGGAGCGACCATGAGCATATACGGGCTGCTCTGGCCGGGACACATGGAGAAATAATCAGCGGCTCGCTCTTCCAGCACGCACGGGGCGAACGGGCGAAAAGACTCCCGGAACTTAACCTTCTGATTCATGACGGACTGCATCTTCGGATTCCGTGCGTCACCGATGATGCTGCGGCTTCCCAGAGCGCGAGGCCCGAACTCCATGCGCCCCTGAAACCACCCGACTACGTTTCCGTCGTCTATGAGTCGAGCTACAGTATCGAGCAGGGCGTCCTCGTGGAGCACCTCATATCCGGCGCCCATCTCGTCAAGGAATCCTCGGATCGTCTCCGTCGAATACGATGGGCCCAGCAGCGAGCCGCGCTGAGCGTCGGTCTTATGAGTTGTGCGCGGTTCTCCGAGCAGTTGGTGCCGGATGAAAAGCGCCACACCCAGGGCGCCCCCGGCATCACCGGCCGCCGGCTGTACCCAGATCTGCTCGAACGGCCTCTCGCGAAGAAGCCGGCCGTTCGCGACACAGTTGAGTGCACATCCTCCCGCCAGACACAGATGACGCGCTCCCGTCTCATGATGGACGTGGTCCGCGACCTTGAGCATGACCTCTTCGGCGACCCGCTGGACCGAAGCGGCCAGGTCCATGTGCCGTTGGGTAAACGGTTCCTCCGCTCGCCTGGGCGGACCACCGAAGAGCCGGTGGAACTTCGGCGACGTCATCGTCAAGCCCTGACAATAGTTGAAATATGACATGTCCATCCAGAACGAACCGTCGTCCCTCACGTCGATTAGATGTTCGAGGATGAGATCGCGATAGACGGGTTCCCCGTACGGGGCCAGCCCCATGACCTTGTATTCACCGCTGTTGACTTCGAACCCCGTGTAGTACGTGAACGCGGAGTAGAGCAGGCCGAGCGAATGAGGGAATCGGATTTCGTGCGTAATGGAAATGCGGTTGCCGCGACCGTGGCCGTAAGTCGCGGTGGCCCACTCGCCGACGCCGTCCATGGTGATGATTGCAGCCTGGTCGAAGGGCGAGGGGAAGAACGCACTGGCCGCGTGGGACTCGTGATGCCTGGCGAATATGCACCGCTTGCGAAACGCGCCGCCCAGGCTTTCTCGAATCTGGCGATGAATGTGCAGTTTCCGGCCCAACCACTGGGGGATTGCTTGGGCGAAGGAAGCGTAACCTCGAGGGACGAACGCCGTGTACGTCTCGAGCAGACGTTCGAACTTCAGCAGCGGCTTGTCGTAGAAACCGACGTGATCCAGATCCTCCGGGCTGATACCTGCTTCATTGAGGCAATATCGGATCGCGTTGGCGGGAAAGTCATGGTCGTGTTTCTTACGCGTGAAGCGTTCTTCCTGAGCGGCGGCTACGATGTCACCGTCGACAAGCAATGCCGCTGCCGAATTGTGATAGAAGGCCGAGATTCCCAGGATAGCGATCATAGCCTCATTCCATTGAGTGCGTGTCCGCGTGGGAATCGGCCAATCGCGGGGATTTCGGGTCGTCCGACGTTGGGAAGCCGGCGATAGCCGTCTCAACTCTGGCGCGGATCCGCGAGAAAACATGCCCGGCGATGATCTCGTTGCCCCGGTTGTTGGTGTGCGCGCAATCCCAGTACAAGTCCTCCTCTGTTCCCGCAAGACAGCGGGTCAGATCTTCGAAGGTCGCTTTGTCGTCATTCAGATCGGCGAACCGTTTTGCCGTTGCCTCCGCAGCCATTGGGAATATACGACATACGAATTCTCGCCGTGGCCAATCGACCGGAACGTCTTTTTCCCCGCCCACCAACGGCGACTTGAACGCCAGCATGGGCTGTAGAAATACCGCCACTTCAATACCGTAAGCTCATCCGATCATTGACATCTTGAGCATGTGGTTGGTGTACGCATCGACGAGTCTCTGTTCCCACTCGGGGGTACGATGGCTGCACTGCTCCCGCAGTCCCGGCAAGTCCACCAACCGCCGCGAGAAAACGTCGCCGAAGGCAAAACTCAAGACCCTGCTCGGTTGCAGCAAGGCCGCCAACAGGTCCACAGTGGCGTTTTGGTACTCCGCGAACCGCTGGTGCGCTTCGGTGAGCATGTAATTAAACGGGTAGCCGGGCCTGGGGTCGTAGTAGTAGGGGCCTATGAAGTCGTTCGGGCCGTTGTAGGCGATCACCATGTCAGGATCATAGTCGAGACCGCGATGGACCAATGTGGCCAGTTGCTGACCGGAACAACAGGAAATGACGCCCCAGTTGTAAACGCGCACATTGTCATGGCCGCGCCGGTGAAACATGGTCTCAAGCCAACCGGGGAAGGTCTTCGAAAGCTCAGAGCCGTCAAAGACGCAGGATTCCCCCAGAACCAGAATCCGATACTCGTCACCCTTGTCCGCCGGTGGAACCGGGCCACGGTATCCCAGTTCATTCAACTGAATAGTGCCGTCCGAGTCGGGATTGCCCATGCGGGCGTTAAGTGCCGCATCCTTCATGGTTCCTCCCGGATCGCCCGTGAACATCACGTACGGGACCGGGGAGCGATGATGGATTCTGAAGGGGACGGATTTCTCGACACGCCGCAGCCCGACCTCGGCGACGGCAAACGCGGCGATGAAGAAAAGCCCCAGGATGCGGTTGAATCTCCTGGAGCCGGTCTGGATCAGGTAGACGCTTATCCCGGCCGCCAGAAGCACCACGACAATCACGGCCCAGTAGCGCTTCTGGTAGACAACCAACTGTGTGGCTGAAGCCGTGGCCGGGAAGATGAGGTTGTAAACCAGTGAGAGAAGCATCCCGACGAACGCGAGATTCAGCAGGGAGAACCACCCGCGCTCCTTGAACCAATTCAACACGCTCATGCCGTGCGATCCTGCCCAACTCGCCTCTGGAATACACCTTCGTCGTACTTATCGGATGCTTGGCAGGCGTGGTTCAGCAGATCCCCCCTGCGGATTGCGCTTCCCCGAAAGTAACTGCCGGGAGTCGGGGCTCGTTTGGGAGGACACGAGGGTCGGGTCTGTCGCGTCACAGGACGCCGGCCAAGTGGCGCGCCCTCGCGAAGCGAGACCGTGGGCATGGCCGACGCTCGTCCGCCACGTCCCGGCTGCGCCGGACGGTGCCACGCGCCGGAAGCGCCTGCTGGTGCGAGACGCGTGCTGGTGCGAGAACCCTTTCTCGCACCCCGTCAGGTAACGGCAGGTCTCGCTTCTCTCGTCCTGCCCTACCACCAGTGTGGGACAGGTTTTCTAACCTGTCATTTGACTGGTTGGAAAGCCGTATTGGACCGACTGAGCCGGTCCCACAGGGTTTGGGGTAGGCTCTTACGGACAGTTGAAGTCGGCGGCGGTGTTGCACTCGAGTATCTCGACGGTGTGCGGGCCGGGGGACAGGCCGGTGGTCTTGAGCTTCGCTTTGCCGCGGTTGTCGACCTCTCGCTGCACGTCGGTTTCCGGATCGCCGTCCAGACGAAATGTCACGACCATCCCCGGCTGAGCCTTCTTCAATTTGGCCTTGAGCCTGCCGGTGCCGCCCCGGTCCTTGCACTTGGCTTTGAGCTTCTCACGGACCGTGCACTCTGCGCTTATGGCGCTGCCGCGTAGAAGCCACACGGTGGGGAACCCGATCTCGTCCATTTCAAACCAGCCGATCTCCGGGTTGAACCCTTCCGGATCGAAGGTCCCGCCAATCTCGCCGGTCGACCAGGCACGACCACGAGAAGCCTGCGACCGGTCCATCGGTGCCGGGTATTCTCTGGGGGCATGCTCGATCCACACGACGACGAAGAACTTTGTCCCCACGGGTCCAACGTTGAGATCGGGGATGTCAACCGGAACGAACGTGTCCGTGCACACATCCCTGGTGAGCCCGGTTGCCTTGGACAGCAGTGCTCCGTCGGAGGGGTGTCCGTCTTGATCCGGGTCCGACCACACGCCGGCCCCGAATGGGACGCCGTTACGAGGCCCTGTGCCACCCCGTTTCCCGAATGCGCTGCTGACTTGCGTAATTGTCTCATTTCCATCGGTCACCCTGAAGTAATGTAACCATACGAGAACTCCACCGTCGGTCAGCCCCAGGGCGCCTGTCGTAACCCCATTATCGTACTTGTACTCGTCTTCCCCCGGTGACGGTCCGGGCGCATTCATATGATCTGCGGTAATTCCCGGGAAAATGCTGAATTGACCGTCTGCCGGAGGCGCTGCGTAAACGAGCAGCGCAACGGCCCCGAGCATTAGTGTGTAACCTCTACTCATAGTAATTCCTCCCTGCAAAAGAATGTCTGCCTACGTGGACCCATCCTGCATTGCCTACGGGCAATTCAGTTGCAGCGGCTCGACGCAGCCGGGGGGGTCTTCCAAGGTGACCTCGTGCGGGCCGGTGAAGCAACAATCCCAGAACTTGGCCTTTCTGCCACGGATGATCAGCTCCATCGGTTCACCGTCGATGGCAATCGTGACGGCTTGCCCGTCACGATCGCGGGTGGTCATCACCAGCTTGCCTTTGATCACACCGTTGCTCTTGCACTTGCCCTTGAGCTTCTTAACGTCCTGGCAGGGAATCCCGGCGCTGCCGCGCAGAAGGAAGACGCACCGGAAACCGAGTTCATCCATTTCAAGCCAGCCGATCTCCGGGTTGAACCCCTCCGGATCAAAGGTCGCGCCGTTTTCGCCGGTCAGCCAGGCACGACCAAGAGACCGCTGAGACGAGTCCTTCGGTACCGGGTATTCTCCGGGGCCTTGCCCAATCCACACGACCAGGAAGAAGCTTGTCCCGACGGGCCCAACATTGACGTCGGGGATGTCAACTGGAACGAATGTGTCCGTGCCCACATCCCTGGTGAGCCCGGTTGCCTTGGACAGCAGTGCTCCGTCGGAGGGGTGCCCGTCTTGATCGGGGTCCGACCACACGCCGCCCCCAAATGGAACCCCATTAGAACACCGGCGCCAGAATGCGGTGCTGACTTCCGTAATTGTCTCATTTCCATCCGTGACCATGAAAAGATGCAACCACGCAATGACTCCACCCCTAGGGTCGGTGAGCCCAAATCCCCCGTCGGATTGCCCGTCATCGTACCTGTACTCGTCTTCCGTCGGTGACGGGTCAGGCGCGTTGGTCCCGTTAGCAACGAATCCCGGGCAAATGCTGAATTGACCGTCTGCCGGAACCGCTGCGTAAAGCAGCAGGGTGACGGCTCCGAGGATTACTGTGTACCGTTGACTCATGATAATTCCTCCTTACAAAAACCAGATATCCTTGGGACGGGTATACACTTTCCTCCACCCGAACTACGGTTCGGTTTCCACTAAGCGAACTCAAGTGTCGCCACATCTTCTGCATTCCCAGCCTCGAGGATATAAAGCGGAACCCTACCGGTGACTGGTAGGAAAATTTGCTTGCGCCGTCGATCCTCCTTGCTGCCCTACCACGTTTTTGGCATACTTACCCCCCTCGCAGCCCCGACCCTATGCTTACGGGCAGATGAAGTCGGCGGCGGTGTTGCACTCGAGGATCTCGACGGTGTGCGGGCCGGGGGACAGCCAGGCCTTGTGCTTGGCTTTGCCGCGGTTGTCGATCTCTCGTTGCACGTCGGTTGCCGGATCGGCGTCCAGGCGAAATGTCACCACCATCCCCGGCTGAGCCTTCTTCAATTTGGCCTTGAGCCTGCCGGTGCCGCCCCGGTCCTTGCACTTGGCTTTGAGCTTCTCACGGCCCGTGCACTCTGCGCTGATCGCGCTGCCGCGCAGAAGGAAGACGCACGGGAACCCGGCCTCATCCATTTCAAACCAGCCAAGGGCTGGGTTAAAGCCTTCGGGATCGAAGGTCGCCCCGTTTTCGCCGGTCATCCAGGCACGACCAAGAGACCGTTGAGATGAGTCCTCCGGTACCGGGAATTCTCCGGGGCCTTGCCCAATCCACATGACGACGAAGAACTTTGTCCCCACGGGTCCAACGTTGAGGTCGGGGATGTCAACCGGAACGAACGTGTCCGTGCCCACGTCCCTGGTGAGCCCGGTTGCCTTGGACAGCAGTGCTCCGTCGGAGGGGTGCCCGTCTTGATCGGGGTCCGACCACACGCCGGCGCCAAATGGAACACCATTAGAACACCGGCGCCAGAATGCGGTGCTGACTTGCGTAATTGTCTCATTTCCATCCGTGACCATGAAAAGATGCAACCACGCAATGACTCCACCCCTAGGGTCGGTGAGCCCAAATCCCCCGTTCGATTCACCATCATCGTATCTGTACTCGTCTTCCGCCGGTGACGGGTCAGGCGCGTTGGTCCCGTTAGCAGCGATTCCCGGTGAAATGCTGAACTGAGCATATCCCGGAACTGCCGCGTAAACGAGCAGCGTGACGGGGCCGAGCATTAGTGTGCAACCTCTACTCATAATAATTCCTCCCTGTGAAAAACTTCGTATCCTTCGGACGGGTATACACTTTCCTCCACCCGAACTACGGTTCGGTTTCCACTAAGCGAACTCAAGTGTCGCCACCTCTTCTGCATTCCCAGCGTTAAGGATATACAGAGGGACCCTACCGGTGACCGGCAGGAAAATTTGCTTGCGCCGTCGATCCTCCTTGCTGGGGTCCCCAGTCTTTCCGAAGAGCGGGTACCCGGTGAGTGCGCCACCTTTCCCGAGCCACTCTCCTGGCATTCTGTCCCCGCGAATCCAGAAAGGACCATTGTGAATCACCGGCATAAAGTACTTGACGTATATCCCCGCTCTTGACCGAAGAGGTTTGGCCGGGGCGAAAGGGATCGGGTCACTAGCGGAGAGTTCACTCCAACTGGTCTGTAGCTTACAGGTCCTCGTCCGCGAGACCCCCAGGCCACGTTTCGTGACGCGAGGTTTTTTCATCACAACTCCTCTTCTCGTGGGTGACGTAATGATCCGCACGGCGTCATCCCTCGTGGGTGACGTAATGATCCGCACGGCGTCACCCCTCGTGGGTGACGTAATGATCCGCACGGCGTCACCCCTCGTGGGTGACGTAATGATCCGCACGGCGTCACTCCTCGTGGGTGACGTAATGATCCACGTAGCGTCACTCCTCGTGGGTGATGTAATGATCCACACAGCGCCACTCACAAGGGGTGGCGCTACATCCGCTACACGAAAACGGTGCCTGCTCTACCCAATCTCCAGTGTCCTGGCTGTTGAACCGCCCACAACCGGCCCGGCCATGAGAACGAGCACGGCGGGCGAGACGGGCAACTCGATGGATTGTCCGACGGCCAGCGGGTAGGACGCACTTTGCACGACACCGTCACCACCGATGTCGAGGGTCCCGCCGGCCTGGTCGCTGTAATTGCGAATCAACATCCGCGAGCGCTTTCGCAGCGTGCGGTTTCCGATGGGTGTTTTAGCCCCGCTGGCCAGTGGGACGGTGCTGCGGCTGGTGATCGTGCAACGCCCCGCCGGGGTGACCTGGACATACCCCGCCGAATCGACGGATTTCTCGCCGGTTTGAATCTTTGACATGACGATATCCCCCGTTGACCACCGGCCCGTGGTCGCCAGCCCATCCCTGAATCGCCGAACTGACGACCGCCCCTGGATCGGCAAAACGCCCAACACGATCTGAATAGGAGAGAATGGCGCTACGCTTTAGTATACCCAAACCCCCCGGCCCGTTCAAGCGTGGATCCTCGATCGTGAGGCGGGCGCGCGTCGGGTGACACGGCGCGTCGGGCACAACACACGCTTACCGAGTGTGCGCGAAAGCATCGCCCGTATGAAGCCGTCGCGGACGGTGATGCTCAGGGCCGACCGCTGGGCACCGCCGCCGCCGCAACCGCCACACAACTCAAGCATGACCCGCGTCACGCATTCCGGCGCTACCCACTGGTGTTCCCTGACCTCAGCGAACTCCTGCACTCCGCGCGGGCGCGCCGTTCGGGCGAGTGTCGGTCGAGCGCGTCGAGTTGTATCCGCCTCACGAATGCGATATCCAGCCGGTGGAAGCCACGAACACGCCATTACCAGTGGATTTCGCCCGGTTTTCCCCGTGACGAGTGGCTTGAGTGGCGTTAGACTACCAGTGCTTTGCGAAGAGGGTGACGCGCCGATCTGCGCCCTTCGTCACTCGTTTTGCAACCGTGGATTCGTTGGCCGGTCGTTTGGGCGGGCCGGCGCTTCCTAATCTCCGTCGACGCGATGATGGGCGAGCGGAACGCCTTTCGTTGGTGTCGGCTCGGCCCAGATAGCAGCACCCGCGGGTGCGGAAAGCACGGTGTCGCTTGCGCGCGAAAAAGAAGGAACAGATATCGGTTTTTCTGAAGAATCGTCCTGGTGTCCTGGCTGATCTGTGTGAAGCCCTGGACCGGCGCAACGTCGATATCCACGCGATGAGCGTCATGGAGAGTTACGACATCGGGACGGTGCGGATTGTCGTGGACAACATCGGGATAGCGGAGGAGTCACTGACGGAATTCGGCGCCGCGTGGATCGTGGTCCCGGTGCTTACCGTCGATATTCCCAACCAAATCGGCGTGTTGGCGCGGGTGGCCAAGGCGATGGCCAGTGCCTCAATCAACATCGAGTACTTATACGCCACTGCGACACCGGGCATCGACCACACGGTGGCTGTCCTTCGCGTGGCGGATGACGACCTGGAAAAGGGGTTGGCGGTCGAGTTTGAGGGGTACTGATCTTGGTCAAGCGCCGCTTTAGTCGCCGAGGTGGTCGTTTCGGGTTAGTCGTTTAACATATCGATGCTGCCCGCTCGCGATGTGAGCTTCAGTAACTCCGTCAGTCGCTTCGCGGTTGTTGTCCGGTCATCGGGGAGGGATACCCGGATTACGCGTGCAACATATCGCCACTCTGCGCGGGGAGTTCGCCAGGCGAAATCGAGAGTCGCAGGGCCGATCCGTGGTCGTAAGTTGACAGCCCACGCCCGTGTCGCAAAGAAACTGGGTAGAAGGATCGATATGCCGCTGCCATCTGGGTACGACCTGCCCGGAAGAGGACTCGAACCTCCACGTCCCGAAGGACACATGGCCCTCAACCATGCGCGTCTGCCAGTTCCGCCACCCGGGCTTAGATCCTATCCCAAAATCCCTGTGGGACCGGCTTAGCCGGCCTGACGTGGCTTTCCAGACGGTCAAATGACGCCGGGAGCCTGCCGCCAAGTGCACGAGGATAGCAAGTGCCATACGCCGCGCCAAGCAACGTCTCCCAACGGCCAAAAGGATTGACGGGCTTTGTGCAAAACGCGACTATGGCCCCGCCCTGCGTGCTTTTCACCTATGCCGGTCTGGAGAAAATGTCGCATTTGGCGCTTGACCGGCAGCTAGTGTAGTGATTCATAAATGGTGCACCAGAGTCCGATACCGTTCTTCGTGCTTACCAGCTACATAGGGCGTTGCGCTCCCTCACGGTCGCGGCTCGGATAAGATGCGAACTGTGTGAATCACTACACAAGTCGCCGTGGCTGTGCGTTCGCCGAACATCCGCGGCCCGGCTCGGCGCTCGGCGCGTGCGTGCTTCCAGCGATTGCTTTGAACCCGTATTTCCGGACCCAGAGGTAGCAAACCCGATGAACAATCAGTTAATCGAATGCGTTCCCAATTTCAGCGAGGGGAACGACATGTCAATCATCAAGCAGATTACCGACCGGATCGAAACCGTTGAAGGCGTCAAGCTTCTGGACGTTGATCCTGGAAAGGCTACGAACAGAACGGTTGTCACCTTCGTCGGCACGCCGGATGAGGTCGTCGAGGCGGCAGTCAGGGCGGCCGAGAAAGCCTCTGAACTGATAGATATGAGCAAGCACGCCGGCGAGCACCCCAGATTCGGCGCGATGGACGTTTGTCCCCTCGTGCCGGTGTCCGACATCGCTATGGAAGAGACGGTCAACCATGCTCACAGGTTGGCAAAGCGACTCGGCGAGGAATTGGGTATCACCGTCTATTGCTATGAAAACGCCGCGCTGACCGAGGAACGAAGGAATCTGGCGCACGTTCGCAGTGGCGAATACGAGGGGTTGAACGAGAAACTGACGAAGCCGGAATGGAAACCGGATTTCGGCCCCGCCACGTTCAATGCGAAGTCAGGGGCCACCGCGGTGGGCGCAAGGGATTTCCTCGTGGCCTACAATATCAACCTGAATACGACCTCCACCCGCCGGGCGAACGCCATCGCGTTTGACGTGCGCGAGAAAGGCCGGCTGAAGACCGAAGACGGTGCAATCACGGGCACGCCCGTGCTTGACGAAAAGGGTGAAAAGGTGTGGACGCCCGGCACGCTGAAATGTGTCAAGGGAATCGGTTGGTTCATTGAGGAATACGGTGTCGCCCAGATTTCCATGAACCTCACGAATATCAGCGTCACGCCCGTTCACATTGCATTTGACGAAGTATGCAGGAAGGCGGACGCGAGAGGCGTCCGTGTGACAGGCTCGGAGCTCGTAGGCCTGATTCCGCTAAAGGCCATGCTCGATGCGGGTGAGTATTTCCTGAAGAAACAGAAACGGTCCCTCGGCGTCTGTGACAAGGAACTAATCAAGATCGCCGTTAAGTCGATGGGTCTGGATGAACTCTATCCCTTCAAGCCGGAGGCAAAGATCATTGAATACGCGATCGCCGCTGACAAGAAGGAAAAGAAGCTGGTTGATATGACGGTCGAGGGTTTCGTGCACGAAACCGCCTCCGAGTCGAAGGCCCCCGGAGGGGGGTCGATCTCCTCCACCGTTGGGGCGATGGGGGCGGCCCTGGGCACCATGGTGGCGAATCTATCAAGTCACAAGCGGGGCTGGGACGATCGCTGGGAGGAATTCTCCGACTGGGCAAAGAGAGGCAAAGCGTGCCACGACGAGTTGCTGCGATTGATCGACGAAGACACCAACGCCTTTAACAAGATCATGTCTGCGTTTTCCCTGCCCCAGAGCACGGACAAGGAGAAAGCCGCCAAGAACAAGGCCATACAGGACGCCACCAAGGAGGCTATCGAAGTGCCACTTCGCGTAATGCAGGTCTCGCTGGAGTGCATGGAGGTGTGCAAGGCCATGGCCCAGATCGGCAACCCCGCTTCCGTCTCCGACGCCGGCGTCGGCGCCCTGTGCGCCCGCTCAGCCGTGATGGGCGCGTTCTTGAACGTCAGAATCAACTCATCCGACGTAGAAGACAAGGCGTGGATGGAGGGAATCCTGAAACGCGGCGCGGAGATTCAAGACGAGGCGATTGCATTGGAGAACGAAATACTGGAGACTGTGCGGGCAAGGCTCTAATGGTCTCCTGACGCCCGACGCGTCAGGATGTCTCGATGAGGTCACATCATCATGCCTGATTTGGAATGGCGTAAACGTATCAGTGTTGATCCGGCTGTTCACCACGGGGATCCGTGCGTCACCGGGACGCGCGTGACGGTAAGCGTCATCGTTGGGAGCGTCGCCGACGGTGACTCGTTTGACGAAATCCTCGCAAGCTATCCTCCGTTGACGCGCGAGGACATTCAAGCGGCCCTGCTTTTTGCTGCCGAGGCCGTCAACCACTTCGATCTGATTCCGATCGCCAAGTGATGGGAGCCATGGGAATCGCGATCAAAGTTGACGGAGATTTGCCTGGGCAGGTCGCTGCCCTGCTAAATAATGTGGGTCACGACGCAAAGAGCGTGTCTCAACAGGGTTTGAGCGGCGCGCCAGACGCAGACGTTTGGCACGCCGCACAGACCGAAGGGCGTTGCCTGTTCACGGCCGACAAGGGCTTTGCCAACGCGAGGTCCTATCCCCCGGGAACCCACGGCGGGATCGTGTTGTTGCGGCTGCCGCGCGAGAGCAGGGAGGGTTACATGCGTTTGGCAGAGTCCCTGTTGGAAAAGGTGGATCTTCAGTCAGCGGCTGGTGCCATCGTCGTCGTTACACCGACCGCGGTCCGATTCCACCGCGGAAATTGACGATCCTCTTCCAGAATAGCGAGGAGCTTGCGTTCAATGCGACCGGTTGTCCACGAACGGGAACTGCACCCCGTGGCTCCCGAGGTTTCGGTCTGTTATCTGCTTGGAGCCGGGTTCAGTGCCGCTTCGCGTAATGCAGGTCTCGCTGGAGTGCATGGAGGTGTGCAAGGCTATGGCCCAGATCGGCAACCCCGCTTCCGTCTCCGACGCCGGCGTCGGTGCCTTGTGCGCCCGCTCAGCCGTGATGGGTGCGTTTCTGAACGTGAAGATCAACGCCGGCGGAGTCGAGGACAAGGTTTGGATGAACGACATCATCACGCGGGGAGAGGAAATCCAACAAAAAGCTGTTGCGGCGGAGCGCGAGATACTGGAGATTGTGGCCAGCAGGATATAGGCGACGCTTCGCCACGAACCCGACTTGCCGGGGGTGTCTGCTGTGGTATCCTGAACAAGGCTGGTCTCGCACCCTGGCGGTCAGGTGCATTATACTCTCAATGGGGGAAGACGAAGGAGGAGTTCAGATTTGCCCTTTTATGCTCCGCTGGCACAGGCAGAGACACGGCCCGCCGTCGTCAGAGTCCAGACGTGACGACGATGAAGGCTCACAACATCCCGTACGGACTGCCCCTGTTTCGTTGACCGGCCGCAAAACGGGCGCTATGCAAGTACGTCCTGAAATGTCACAGGCCGGCCAAGGTGCATGTGCATTGCGTCTGGGATGCCCACGGAAACGAATGGCATGCCCATTCTCATTGTTTTGAGAAGAACTTGAAAGGACTTCTAGCCTACCGGGACGGTTCTCCCGAGGCGCCCGCTCAGGGCGGAGTACACATCTCGCTGGAACACAGAATCAAACCCTGTAAGCCAACCAATATTTTGATCCACAAACCACTGTGCCTCTGTCTTGACCTCCACCTTCTGAACGTCTTCGGTGGTTGGAAACTTGATAGCAAGGCGTCCGCGATAACGCTGATATATCCCACCACTGATTCCGTGGTGCCAAGATGTGCGCAGATATCCACTGTCTCTGTCAAGAATCTCGATATCCCAGCTGCGAGCCACAGTGTCCACCATTGTTTGCCAACTGTCGGCGTAGTTGCCAGCAAGTCCCTTGCGTAGCTCGATCACCTTCCATCCTGGCGCGGTTCTAATGAACGAACGGGGCGCAGCACATCCTCCCAGGACGGTCAGGCAAACCAGAGCCAATCCAATGGTTGAACATTTATTTTTCATAGCGTTTTCTCCTTTCGCATGGCCAATAGTAATACGGCCTCCTGCAATCCGAGGTTCCGCACCTGTCATTTCGATGCCCGCGATTGTACCGGTGCGTCGCAGCCTTAGCAAGCGAAACCGAGAATCCTGGGGGATAGCGCTCTAGGCAGGATTCATCGACATCCTGAGCTTGCGGCCTTTGAAGATGGCCGCGGTATCGATGAAATGTCCGTAATCCGGCGCTTGAACGCCGAGACGCTGGCTCTCCGCCAGAAGGAACGGGACGTCGAACCTGTGTATGTCGTAGCCGATGCAGGTGGGAGCGCGTTTCATCGCATCGAGAATGCGCACGGCGCTGTAGCGCGGCGCAACTCCGCGAGTTCTGATATCGTCGGTGGAAATGCCGTGGATTCGCGTGGCCTCTCTGGGGACTTCGACATCCTGATTGACAAGTCACTCGAATCGATCGACCGCCCTGCCGCCTGAGACGACGATGACGACGGCGATGATGCGGACCCCAAAAACGACGATGACGACGGAGGCGATGCCGACCCGGAAGACGACAATCCGACTGACCCTGAGCCGGACGACATCATCCTTGTCGAGTCGGCGGCCTGCGACGACACGACCGGACATTGCTACGTCTTTGTTGATGAGCCGCTTTGGTGGGACGACGCCTTCGCCCGCGCGGAGCGGATGGTGTACGAGGGCATGGCCACTCGGCACTCTGGCTGACAGATCGGCGGTGATGGGCGCGTTCTTGAACGGGCAGATCAACGCCGGTGAGGTCGAGGACAAGGTCTGGATGAACGACGTCGTCACTCGGGGAGAGGAAATCCAACAAAAAGCGGTTGCGGCGGAGCGCGGGATACTGGAGATTGTGAACAGCAAGATGTAGGCGGGGCTGAGTATCAGGCGGATTTGCGATCCGGTGGTTCAGAGTTGCCGCGCGCCCACACCTGCGCGCCACCTTGTGCGGGTTGCAGTCGGCGTGTACGAATGCCTTTTAGCAAAGGGCGGGACGCTCGTCGCTTTCCGCCTGGGAGTTTGAGACCTGAGTGAATATGGCCGGACGATCCGACATATTGCTTCGCGCCCGCTCGATCAGCAAGTCCTACAGGATGGGGCGGTCCGTGCTGCGGGTTTTGCGTGGGGCGTCACTGGACGTGGGTCGCGGCGAGTTCCTGGCCGTCACCGGCCCCAGCGGCTCGGGCAAGAGCACGCTGCTGCACATCCTGGGCGCACTCGACCCACCGGATTCGACGGGGCCGCGCCGGTCAAACTCGGGGACGGTCGAGCTTGACGGGCACAATCTCTTTGACCTGTCGCCGCGCGAGCGGGATCGCGTTCGCAACCTCGACATCGGTTTCGTCTTTCAGTTCTATCATCTCCTTCCCGAGCTGACGGTCTTTGAGAATGTTCTCGCTCCGGGCATGGTGGGGCACTCGCTGCTCGGCTGGTTCGATGCCGGACCCCGAATCCGCCGAGATACGCAAGAGTTGCTGGAAAGAATGAAGCTGGACTCCAGAGCTTCACACCGTCCGAAGGAGTTATCGGGCGGGGAAAGACAACGGGTGGCCATCGCCAGGGCACTGGTAAACAAGCCAAAGCTCTTGCTCGCGGACGAGCCTACTGGTAACCTGGATGAGGCGACCGGCCGCGATATCCTCGATCTTCTCATTGAGCTCAACGAGGCCGGTCAAACGATCGTGATGGTAACGCACAATGCCGACGTCGCCTCTCTGGCCCACCGGTGTGTCCAGCTCAAGGAAGGAAAAGTGGCGGCATCCAACAAATAACCGGGCCACGCTCGGCCCTCTGAAGGCTTTCAAGCCGGGAGGTTCTTGGTGACAACACTCAGCCCAGAAGTTCTTTCCATGCGCGAGAACCCGTTTACTCCTGATCCGGAGTTGAGGATTTGGATCGACGGCGACTTGGTCCCGTCAGCCGAGGCCAAAATCAGCGTCTTCGATCACTGTCTGCTCTACGGCGACGGCGTTTTTGAAGGCATCCGGATCTATGGCGGCAAGATATTCAAGGAAAAGGAGCACATCACACGTTTCTTCAACAGCGGCAAAGCGATCCGGCTCGATGTCCCGCTGACGGAGGAGCAGGTCAGCCGGGCGATGCACAAGACGATGGCGGCCAACGGAATTGACGGTGACGGGTACATCCGTCTGGTCTGCACCCGCGGTGTCGGGTCGCTGGGAATTTCGGTCGAGAAGACTGCGTGCCCGTCGATCATCGTTATTGCAGCCACAATTCAATTGTATCCACCGAAATTTTACGAGCGCGGGCTTCGCTGTATCACGGCGGCGACCATCCGAATGCCGGCTAACGCAATGAGCCCACGGGTCAAGTCGTGCAACTACCTCAACAACATCATGGCCAAGTGTGAAGCTCAGAACGCCGGGGCCGATGAGGCGGTCATGCTCAATCACTTGGGGCATGTGTCCGAATGCACCGGAGACAACCTGTTTGTCTTCCGCGACGGTTCGCTGCTTACGCCTCCCAGCAGCGAGGGCATCCTCGAGGGGATCACTCGCGCGGTGGTGATGGAACTAGCCCGGAAACACGGACTGACGGTCATAGAGAAGGTTCTGCTCCGCTACGACGTCTGCACGGCGGACGAGTGCTTTTTGACGGGAACCGCAGCGGAGATCGTGCCGGTCGTTTCGTTGGACGGGCGGGTTATCGGAACCGGGAAGCCGGGAACCGTCACAAAACAACTCATGGAGGATTTCATCGCCTACCGCAATAAATAGCGTATGACTGACTTTGGGCGTCGTTCCAATGTCTGCGTACCCCTCCAGTACATCGACACGCGACGGTGCTTGCGTTTGCATCGCCGCCACGTGCTCGACCGCGAATGGAATGTGCCGACGACGATGACCGGACTGTCGTTCGGAGCGTCGGAATCTCCTGCTGAAGCCTTCTCACCGAGCCGGCGGTGGGCCACACTCATGTTGAAATCGCCGCGGATCCACGTTAGCGCGTGTGATCGCCTCGGCAATGTGTATGCAGGCCGGCAATACACGACGCGGATTCGTTGCTGATAATCCAACACAGCCCGTCCGGTTGCCGATACCTCAGTCGGTCCGGTGGTGGGATGGCACATGGACGGCTGGAGCGCCTTTTGGTGGTGTTCAACCATGGCGCTGGGCGTGGTGATGTTTCTGCGGATCACCGGCAACGCCCTGGCGCGGGTTGGCGTTCGCCTCAAGAGCCTCGAGCGGCGTAAGCGACGTCAGATTAAGGACGCGAAACAGTCGGCCGCGAGCCCTCAGGCAGCGGAAGCCGCAGGCCAAGCGGAGGAAGCGGCTTAGAAGCCATCGCAGGGGGTGGCACAGCGCGGGCTTCGCCCGCAACCCAAGCCCCGCACGTGGGTTGCGAACATGCGGCACGGAAATTTGCGCGGGGTGCGAAGAAATCGAACATTGGTAATACAGGCATCTTGCATGTGGATTCCACCTGCTTCAGGTCGGTGCCACAGGGTTTTGGGATGGGCTCTTTTTGCCGCAGGAGCGTTCGAGCCTGTGTTGACGGCGTTGGCGGGGTTCCGTAGTTTGGACCGACGGGTGAGCGTTGCGATTGTGGGTAGAGCGGAGTTTCACTTTGCTCAGCGTGGTTGAAGCGGGTTCCAACGGGCAAAGAGGATCTTTGCCCTCACCTGCAAAGAGAGCCTTTGCCCTCCCGCGTAGCCCTCAACTTGACGCTCGCCCTGGATCGGCCCGTGGTTCTCATTGAATTGAGCCGCAGTTGAGCGTGTAATCGCCGCGCCGCAGGCTTCGCGGCGGGCAGGGAGGACAGGATTCATCGATGTACCCCTCGCACAGAAGATTCTCACATTTCTACTGGCTGGTGAGTCTGATCACCGTTGCGGCTGTTCTTGGGGGGGGGGCGATGATTGCCCTTGGGGCGCTCGGCAACGGCAATAACACCAACATTTGGATGGCCGCTGCCGGGGGCTTGTTGATCGCTTTTGGAATCGTCTCGTTGGCTGTGGTGGCAATCCTGATCAAGTTGGAGTCGACGAACGCGCGGCAACTGAGCGAGCTGCGGGACATCAACGACCTTCTGGCCGAGCATGCCGCCAAGCTGGATTCGATCGTCGCCAACACGGACATCTCCGACGCGGCCAAGTCGCTCGTTCACCGACAGCGCGAATTGGATTCGCTTCGGGAAGCGATCCGCGCGAACGTTCGCCGAGAGGACTGGGAGGCCGCCGCTCATCTTATTGACCAGATGGAGGAGCGGTTCGGGTACAAGCAGGAGGCGGGACAACTCCGGCAGGAGACCACCCAAGCCCGCCAGCAGGCGCTCGAGCAACGCCTCGCAGAGGCTCTGCATCAAATAGAGGATCATTTCAAGAAGTACGAGTTGCAACAGGCTCAGGAGGAAATCGACCGCTTAGTGCGTGCCGTGCCCGACGACCCGCGCGTGACGGGCCTGTCCGCGAGGCTGGAGGCGCTGCGGGCGCAGCACAAGCAGGAATTGCTGGCTTCGTGGGACGATGCAGTCGGGCGCCACGACGTGGATCACGCCATCGACGTGCTCAGGGGACTCGATGTGTATCTGACTCGGGAGGAGGCTCACGCACTCGAGTCGTCAGCCCGCGGCATTTTCAAAGAAAAACTCATGCAGCTTGGCGTGCAGTTCCGCTTTGCCGTCACCGAAAAACGCTGGCGGGACGCGCTTGACGCCGGCGCGGAGATCATCCGAGAGTTTCCCAACGCGCGCATGGCTCAGGAAGTCCGGGACAAACTCGAAGTCCTGCGAGAACGGGCTAAGCACACTGAAGCCAAGACGGTGTAGTCTCTCGCTCTTGCCGCGAGGGCAAAAGGGACATTTCAAGTACTGTTCGACAGAAGCCTGCTGCAGCCTGGTCCGCAGATATGACATTCGTTAGCGCGAACGAGGGGGCTGGTTTGTTGACGCGCCCTACGTTTGCTTGCGATGCACATCACAACCAGTCTGTGTCGCCTTGCGTGGCCTCTTCACGGATGTCTCCTGTCAGAGGTAACCTGCAAACAACAATCTCCGACGGGAGACAGCCTTTCACGGGATTACGTCCACGTCAGACATGCCCACGCAGGCGTGGGCCCTAGCACCCGGCGTGGGGCATGGCACGTTGCGTGATGACCTTTGCTGCAAGCCAAAACCGCCGCCCTATTGAGCCTGCAGTTTCTCGCCCACGGCGCAAGACTCGCCGCACGCCGGTTTGGCGCAATCACTGAGCCAAACAGCATTGAGAATGCGTTCTTTTCCTTGCCTGCCATCGGCTACATCCGTTCGGACCGCACCGATCTGGTTATAGGACGTTTGTTTGGGGAGCCGGCGTTACGCCCTCGTCAGTTTTATGGGATTAACAGGCAAATTCTCGCCGCGCCTATCGCCTTCTCGCCATTGCGGTGATAAGATCAACATGTCCTTCGGGTTTTCATGTTGATCCGGTGGCAAGATAGCCAGTGTTGTCAGGTTGGGAAGGAAGCAAGCAAGTCTCCCCGAACCGTCTCCCCCCCAGGCAACACACTGCAAGGCGCGATCGGCCGGCGAGGTCGTACTTACTGGGGGTGCCTGCCATGTCTGCTCGAAAAAACGCGCGGATGCTTGAATGCGTGCTTGTTGACCTGAACACGCAGCGGGATTTCTGCGAGGAAAACGGTGCTTGTCCGATCAAAAATCTCGCCCAGGTCGTACCGGCGCTGCGCAGCATCCTTGAGTGGGCCGTACGCAACAACGTCCCGATTATCTCCGCGCTTGATTCCCATAGGCGATGGGAACTGAACCGGGAAGATGTGGCCCCGCACTGCATCGACGGCACCGCGGGGCAACGCAAACTCGACTTCACGGTGCTGCCAAGTCACTACATGGTCGAATCGGACAATACCCTCGGCATGCCCATTAACCTGTTCGATCGTCACCAGCAGGTTGTTTTCCGCAAACGAACTCATGACCTGCTCGGCAACCCCAAGGCGGACCGATTCCTCACGCAACTTCCGGTCGCCGAGTTCATTCTCTTCGGCAACGGCATCGAGAATTCGATCAAAGCATTGGCTTTGGGGCTGCTGACACGAGACAAGCGGGTCAGCATCGTGCTCGATGCTTGCGGATACTGGAATGCCTCCGAGTCGGACCTGGCCGTCCGGCAGACGTGGGCGAAAGGCGCCGCTCTGATCACCGTTGAGGAGCTGACGAGGCGGCGACTGCGGCCACGAGGCCGCTGCAAGCCCTACATTTCGCGCAACGGCCGCGCGGTTGGGTCTCAGCGACCGCCTACCGTTATGTCGCCGGGCATCTCGCCTGCCGTGTTGCCTAGCCCGTCCAAAGTGGACGGCTCGCGGGTCGGCGGACAACCAGGGTAGACGAACTTCGGGGCAATCCCGCAGGATCAACACACCAGAGTCACCCGCCCCGTGTGCACTTCGTGGAGTCTATCTCAAATAGCTGTGGGATCGGGCTTTCTATAAGAGGGTGTATGAGAAGCGGGACGAGAAACCGAGCCGCGACCGTTAGGGAGCGGTTTCCCGCGGAGGACACCGCACCGCTTCCTTACGGGCGCGGCTCGGATAAGACTTCTCATACACCCTCTAAGACCGTGCGCAACTGTGCGATACCGCTTACTTCGCAGCATCGCGCAGGCTGAAGCCTGCGGCTCGGTGACGCCGCAGAATCGCGCACGGTCATTGAGTCGGCCAAACGACAGGTTGGAAAACCTGTCCCACATTTCCGAGATAGTCTCATAAGGGCATCCTCCACGCAGCCGTTACGCTCACCCACTGCGAGCCGCGGGTCCTTTCTCGCAGGCTGCGGCACCAAGTCAGAGGCAACTGCGGTTCTGCAAGCCGCGTGCGCCGGAGGAATACCGTCCCGCACCCGTATTGCAGGCCGTGTGCTCGCAAGGCGCGGTCTGTCGACGCCGAGCCGGCGCATCGCGGATGTCCGTTGCAGCGCGGGCTCGCTATGATGTCAGGCCGACAGACTCAAACCGCTACGGCGGGTGAACGATGGCTGACCGGCAGCGCGCCATAATCTGTTCGCGTTCCACTCTGAGCTGGGTCGTGGTCTGGGGACTGGGTCTGGCCGGCGCATGCGTAGTCTTCGTAGGTCTTGACCGGCACGTCGTCAAAATCGTCAGCTATAAGATCCAGCCCCTTACCGCGCCCGCCGTCTTCTGGACATACACCGCACCGGTGGCGGTGGCGGCAGCACTGGTCGCCCTGGTCTATTGGCGACGCGCCACAGTCACACCCCTGGACGACCGGGGCGGCATCGGGCTTGCGCGGAGCTCCGTCACGGCGGCCGGGTTGCCGATGCTGGCGGCGACCGCCGTCGCCACCTACTGGCTGGCCGATCTGCCTCCACCGTTACCCAGGGATTGGGCCACGGTGTGGGCATTCATCTCTGTTTGCACCCCACTCGTGGGGGTAGCCTGGTCGATCGATCGGCTCGGCGACGGCGTCGCGGCGCCTGGTCGGCTCAATCGCACGGGCTTATGGGCCCCGGCTTTGCTGCTGCTGGCCATCGTGATCAGCACGTGCTGGCACACCGCCGTGCAAATCAACTTCTGGCGTCACTTCATGCTCGGGTACGCCGACTTCGGCTTTTTCACCACGGAACTGGAGCATTGCCTGCCATGGAAGGACGTAGGCCCACTGCGGTTTTCCGATACGCGGATGGGTTATCACTGCGTGCCGATGTTCTATTTGTTGACGCCGTTTTATGCCATGTTTCGATCACCTGTCTTTCTTATGGTGATCGGGCCTTTGGCGCTGAACCTCGCTGCCGTCCCGTTTTACCAGTTGGCAAAACACCGAAGTGGATCGGACGTCGTCGCTCTGCTGGTGGCCCTGGCCTGGCTGGCGCTGCCGTCGTTGTCGCGACTGGCGTATGCGAACACATACGGATTTCAATCGATCTATCTGGCCGTGCCGTGGCTGGCGTTTTGCTTTTGCTGCGCGATGCGCGGCAGATGGGGCTGGTCGCACGTTTTCCTGGCCGGGGCGATGCTGTGCGAGGAGACGGTCTGCGGTGTGGCGTTCGGATGGGGCGTATATCTGAGCTTTTTCAGCAGGCGGGGGCGGGACGGTGCCGTGATCGCGACCGTCTCGATCGTGTACCTGTTGCTTTGCACGACGGTCATCATTCCGCATTTCGACGTCGGGTCCGAATACACCAGGCTCGAACTGATCGGCGATGTTTCCTTCGCCGTCGCCGTCGAGCGCATTACCCGCCCGCAACTGTGGTGCTACATGGCGGCCCTGGCGGCCCCCCTGTTGCCCGGGCTGCGGCGGCACTGGCGTTTGTTGATCGCGGCGGCGCCGACCTCGCTCCTCATTACGTTGATGCGTGAGACGGAATATCTGAGCATCAAATTCTGGCATCACAGTTCGGTGCTCGTGGTGCTGTTTGTGGCGGCTACGCTTGGTGTGACGCGGTCCGCCAGTTATACGCAAGTCAATGACCGACCGCGATTCGCCTCGATAGGCCCCGCGCTGGGCCTGATGGCGTCTGCATTGTTGTTCCACCAGTTGATGGGTTTTACTCCCATGGCCCAGAGCTACCGCGTTTACGCGGCCAATAGTAAACTGCACGTACCTGACGGACGAATGGCCCTGGTCGAGCAGGTCCGCTCCCGATTTCCGCCGGACGGATATACTGTCATTGCGACCGAGCGAATGGCCGCCCATTTTATCGACTACCGTATGGTTCTGCCCACGCCCGACGTGCACATCGAGGACACTATGTCGTCACCCCACCTGCTGGTTTTCGATCGGAGCGACGGATGGGATAGAATCAACACCCGGAATCAGACGGAGGACTATCTGCGGCGCGCGTTGGAGGTCGGATATGCCGTCGTATACGAGGACGGGCCGGTGATGGTGCTCGCAAATAATACGAGTTGAGTACGTCGATCTACGTAACCGGAACGCAGGCTTTTTTGTCTGGGCAGACCTAGGGATATGAACACGTAAATGAGCGTACCCGTTCTCTTAGAGACTCTGACAATACCTGTGGCACCGGTTTCCAACCGGTGAATAACACGGGTTGAAAACTCGTGCCATACCTGTTTTGTTGGAGTTCCTTAGTGCTATGATGGCGGCGTGCCGGGCTGAAGACTGGGGACGGAGCAGCTATCGGTATTGCGAATTTGATGACGAGTCACTCATTGCGATGGATGGGGACGGTGGTGGCCGATTCCGTGAACGGCCAGTCCCCCGCCTATCGCTGCGCGATGAACGAGGCACCGGTCAGTCCCCCACCCATCGCTTCGCGATGAATGGGGCACCGCGCACCGTCACCGGCCTGGTTGCGTTGGACCGGAGGAATGAATGACGCCTCTCGATGATCAGACGGCAAACCGTCGTGAACACGTGTCACAAAGCCACGGCACGTGCCGGAGTGCTCCGGGCGATATCGAATCTCGATACGGTCGAATTCGCCGCGGCGTAATCGGGATTCTCCGCCGCAATGACAAATACCTGCTCATTAGACGTGCGGCACACGTCGCGGTAGGTGGGACGTGGTGTTTTCCGGGAGGGCACATCGAACGCCACGAGAACGCCCGCCGGGCGATCATCCGTGAACTGCGCGAAGAACTCGGCATCGAAGTCAAACCCGTACACCGGCTCGGGGCGGTCCAGGGCAGGCCGGACGTCATGCTCGCCGTCTGGATCGTCGAGCACACCGGAGGCCGGATGCGACCCGACCGGCGCGAGGTGTCCAGCGTTCGCTGGTATACCGGTGCTCAGATCAGGTCGTTGCCAAACGGGCTGTCCAGCAACCACCGCGTAGTGGACATGCTAGAAGCCCGGCTACAGAACCGTCAGGAATAACGAATGTCGAATAGCGAATAACGAATGAAGGAGGAAACCACGGTTTTGCTTCGCATTCGCTATTCGCTATTCGCTATTCGCAATTCTGCTCGTTCCCCGTATTCGGCCGTGATGGTGCTGCGAATCCCCCCCCGCACCGACCACTTGGTCTTGACCATCATCCACTTCGGTCGGCAGGCCGCCACCAGATCGTCGAGGATAACGTTCGTCACATCCTCATAGTAAATACCCATTGTGCGGAATCGCTGTAGATAGAGCTTGAGGCTCTTGAGTTCGATACACGTTTCCGCCGGGACGTATCGTAGTGTGACCTTGCCGAAGTCCGGCTGCCCGGTCCTGGGGCACAGGCTGGTGAACTCGCGGGCCACGTGCTTGATCAAATAGTCCCGTTGCGGGCGTGGATTAGGGAAGGTTTCCAGAATGGGGTCGTGTTCGGGCACGCCGGTAGCGCCTCCGCGCGTCAAGGCCTGGGATGGCACTTGCGATGAACGTATTTGAGGTGCGAAGGATCAACGTGGGTATAGAGCTGAGTAGTGGTCACGTCGGCATGGCCCAGCAGCTCTTGTACCACGCGCAGGTCGGCCCCACCGACCAGCAGATGCGTCGCAAAGCTATGCCGCAGCGTGTGCGGTGAGACGTTTTTTGCCAGCCCGGCCTCACGCCCGTATTTGCGCACCAGACGCCAGACGTTGGTTCGGTCGAGCGGGCGCCCGGTGCGCGACAGGAAGACGGCGTCGGTATACTCTCCGCCCACAAGCCGCGGGCGAAGGATATCCAGATACTCCTGCACTGCATCGATGGCCATTCGCCCGATCGGCACGATTCGCTCCTTGCCGCCTTTGCCGATGCATCGCAAGTACCCGATGGTCAGGTTGAGCTGCTCCAACGTCAGGTCAGCGACCTCGCTTACCCGCAGGCCCGTCGCGTAGAGCAATTCCAACAGCGCTCTGTCTCGCAGGTAGAATTCGTCAGCGGGGTCCGGCGCGCTGAGCAGCGCGTCCACCTGGGAGACGTGCAGCACGTCGGGGATATTCCGCCACTTCTTGGGGGCCTCCATCAGTGACGCGACATCGTGCAAAACCAGCCCCTCAGCGAACATGAACCGGATGAACATCTTGACGGCGGCAAAGTGCCGCGCGATGCTCGACACCCCCAGCCCACGCCGCTGAAGGTTGATCAAATGGTTCTGCACGTCGGAAATCGACAAGTCGGCCAAATCAACATCGCGCTCGACCAGATCATCCCAGAATTCGACGAGGTCACGCCGGTAGGCGGCGATCGTGTTGCCCGCCAGGCCGCACTCGATGAACAGGTAATCCAGATAACGCTTAACCAGCCTCGGAGTGAGAAACTTTCTCGGGGGGGGGATTGCTTGCGTTAGCATGGTGGTTGTTCCGCGTGTTGCCGCGGCAAATAAAACACATCGATGCGGGCCCGTCTGCTTGAACCACACGGCCCCAAACATCGCACAGAACTCCTGCGACTCTCAGTGCATTATAACGAATGTGGGAATTCAGGTAAAGATTTCCGGTTGTAACGGTTATGGGACGGTGTATCCGGACGTGGACGCCGCGGCCGACCCAACAGTGCGGCAGCCGGGGTGAGTCGTCAACAGCCTGCGTTCTGCAAACGCTTGATCCATTCCCGGGCGGCGAACACGATCGCGGTGAGCATAAGGAGCATCCCAATCACAAACACCACCGTCTTGGGAAGCAGATGTGCGGGGATGCTCATGGTTTTGTCCGTGATGGCCATAGCAGTGCCGACTCCTGCCGGCTCGGCGAGTGCGTGCGGCAGATACCCGCCCCACGACGCGACCTTCGCCACTCCCTTCGCCAAGTGCCCTGCCGCGATCACCACGACCAGCGGCAACGCCAGCCGCCGCCAAGCCTGTGGTACCGAACGGGAGCCGTCGAGCAACCGAAGCAGCGTTCCCAGGATCGACCAGAGCGCCAACGGCACGACAAACAGCATCCACACGCCCTTGATCCAGCCGCCCAGCACGGGTACGCCGAGCTGCCCGGTGACCCAGGCCTCGGGATAGAACTCGGGCGCGTGCACCTGTAGGTGGAGGGTTTCCAGCCCCGCCCTTTCGGTTGCGGGGTGGGTTCACAGTTCCACCATGAGCCACGTTTCCCGAGGCCCCCCTACGATCCCG
>Ga0114922_10000538_pt1 | contig 36385 bp, 28 predicted proteins | sample AartaG_FD_100975 | JGI IMG/M metagenome (GOLD analysis project Ga0114922, IMG submission 100975) | Deep subsurface microbial communities from Aarhus Bay to uncover new lineages of life (NeLLi) - Aarhus_00045 metaG | ecosystem: Environmental > Aquatic > Marine > Oceanic > Sediment | place... | reverse complement strand
TGATGAGATGCCCGACCTGGCCGTGGCCAACTCCGGCAGCGACAATGTCTCGGTGCTGCTGGGGCTGGGCGGCGGGGCGTTTGCCCCCGCAGTGCCCTACGACGCCGGAAGGGGGCCTTACTCAGTTGCGATCGGCGACCTGAACGGTGATGAGGTGCCTGACCTCGCCGTGGCCAACTCCGGCAGCGACAATGTCTCGGTGCTGCTGGGGCTGGGCGGCGGGGCGTTTGCCCCCGCAGTGCCCTACGACACCGGAAGCGCGCCTTACTCAGTTGCGGTCGGCGACCTGAACGGTGATGAGATGCCCGACCTGGCAGTGGCGAACTACGATAGCGACACCGTCTCGGTGCTGCTGGGGGACGGCGACGGGGCGTTTGAGCCCGCGGTGCACTACGACGTCGGCGACGGACCTTGGTCCGTTGCGATCGGCGAGCTGTACGGCGACGCGGTGCCCGACCTGGCCGTGGCGAACTACAATAGCGACACCGTCTCGGTACTGGAGGGCCAGGTCGGCGGGACGTTTGCCACCGCGGTGAACTACGACGCCGGCGATGGGCCTCAGTGTGTTGTGATCGGCCACCTGGAGGGGGACGAGGTGCCCGCGGTGCCGGACCTGGCCGTGGCGAACTACGATGGCGACAACGTCTCGGTGCTGTTTGGCGTCGGGCCGGCTGTGTTGGGGAAGCACTATGTCCGCAAAGATCCGCAAGTCATCGGCATCACCGTTAACAGTTGTCACACGTGCAACTTCGCATTCGACAACTACCTTGGCGGTTACGTGGCCTTCAATCCATACCATCCGCATGAGGTGAGTGATCTGGATACGAGCACACTCGTCGTGTTCGGTTTCACCTGGTCCGGCGGCCCCCACGAAGAAGACGTGCTGTGGAACGAGGTGGCGACCGGACGCTGTTTCGGCGAAGGTTTCCAGGCCGCTTGCAATGCTTTTCCGTATACCGGCATCGTTCTGCTGGGCGACGGTTCGGTGAAGGTGGATCCGCAGTGTTGGGACGGAGACGGCTTCTACGACGATTGGTCCGATCACTTGAATTGGGAACAGGACGAGCGGCCGGAATGGGACGACCACGTTCGCATCGGGACAGTCGACGAACCACCCACACCCGCCACCGTCCAGGTAGACGTGGGCACCTACGAGGACCCGGAGGACATCTGGTCGATCGCGTTACGCGATGGGGCCGGCCTTGTGTTCCCCGACTTGCCACCATTGGGAACCGGGCTACGCCTGGCCGCCTCGCTCTTTGCGGACCCCGTGGAACCGGACGGAAGTACCATCACCATGCACCCGCATAGCCGCCTGCAATTGGTGGGCCCGGACGGAACCCTCAGGGACGCGAGCGTGATCATGATGGACGCCCTGGCCGGCATGCCCACCACCCTCGAGGTGCAAGGCCTGATCGATGATTGTGAGGTCGAGGTGGGGCAGAACTGCGACATCAACATCAGTACGGGCGTGGTCGACGATTGCGATGTCAACGTGGGGCCGAACGGCCTTGTCACCGCGGGCGATATCTACGGGTCCGTCTTCGATGGGATGGTCGGGAATGTCGATGCGGAGGGGATCATCAGTAACTGCGAGTTCGGCGTAGCAACGAACGGCCATGTCACGGCCGGCGGCATCTGGTCGTGCGGGTTCAATGTCGTTGAGGGGATTGTGAACGTGGACGCGATGATCTACAATTCCGAGTTCGTGCTAGGGCAGGACAGCCATGTCACCGCGGACGTGATTAATCATTGCAGGTTCGAGGTAGGGACGAACGGGCTTGTCGAGGCGACGGGGGGCATCACGGGCTGGCCGACCACCGGCCAAGAGCAGGACTGGACCATCGACCACGGAACCGTGGTCGCCGGCCCCAGTACCCTCTGGGGCAGTTGGGAGTTCACCGGGGGAAGCGCCACGTTCGACCGGATGTCGGCCAACCCGGAATACGGGATTACGATGGAACTCAAGGACGGGGCGCAGGTGCAAATCGAGGAGATACTGTACGAGTGCCCCACGTTCCCAGGGACCTATGGGCTTGACCACCCACAGCATGAGCTGGTCTATGGGCCGGGAGCGAACCAGTTCGGCGGCGGCCAGGGGATTGCTCCACTTTGGGAGGTGATGCACATCGGCGACTACACGGTGATCCGCGCCTTGGACGAGCAGGAGGGGAACGTTCTGAACCTGGACCTGAGTTGTGAGCTCTACATTGAGAGCGATTTCCGGAACGACTTTGTATACCAGGGTTGGAACACGACTGGTGTCGACATTACCGCGCGGCCAATCTGGAGTGAGACTCCATATTATTGGTACCAGTCTATCGAGCTGATCTCCCCGAACCTCGCGGCGTGGTTTCGTTCCCAGTCGGTAGTTTTTCTGGATGTCCCGTGCGAGGGCGCCTTCCAAGACCTGCTGATCCCGACGCCCGAGCCCGACGATTGGCCAGGTCCGCCGTATGATCCAGAGCCGGGCGCGACCTGGGCTGCGCACTGGTGGGACAACTCGGCAATTGATGAGGGCGCCCGGGCGAGCTGGGAGCCCCGGGGCCGGGACGACAGCGGCCCGCCCGAGGCGGGGGTCTTCCGTAACGTCACGGTTGAGGCTGGTCGGGCCTTGACGTTCGCGGAAGTCAACGGGGTGATCTACTACACTGGAGAGCGGATCATCGACGGGACCATTCTATATTGGGCCGAAGGTGCCACGGAGCCGATGGAGGTCACCGGTGAGACGGACCCGAAGATCGACGACCTGATCGTGCCGGCGGTCGGGACGATTTATGGCGACTGGAACGGCGACTGCGCCATTACCAACGTGGAACTCGCGGACTTGCAGAACGCCATCGCCGGGGGCGACGAGACGTACAACCCTCTTATGGAATGTAACTGTGATGGTTATCTCGCGGATCCCGAAATCGCGGCCTTCTTGGCCAACATGACGAAGCAGCCGCCGTGCGGCCGTGGGGGGGGCGATGGCGGCGGTGCCGGCGGCGAGAGTGGGACCGAGTCGTACGAGGGCTACGACGACGTGCCAGGCCTGGCGGCCTGGTTGATGGAGGTGCTCAGCGAAGAGCAGCTCGAGGCCTTTGTGGCGGATCTGGCGGCCGCAGCCACCGAGTTCGCCGATAGCCCGGTGGGCCAGGATCTGGCGGAATTGCTCTCCTGCCTCGAATAGATGCGCTTGGCTAACCAGGGGGCGGCGCCCGGCTTCGCGCGCCGGGCAGGCGACCCGACATCGGGACGTGAGAACGCTCAAGACGGGGTTCGTCGGAGGTTTACCGTGCGCAGGCCTCGGCGGGACCTGCTACTCGAATCGTCGGTGCGCTTTTGGAAAAACCCCGCACTTTTTTTCGAGCGCGCAGTCTGCGTTAGGCACCTTATCAGTGCAAGGCGATGGGTTCACCGTTTATCCGATGACGATGGGGAGCGGCAGCCGTCCGACGTGTTCGTCACGGGGCGGGATTGGCTTCTGAAGTCCGCCGAGCTTGACGGGCATTTCCCGGTGTACCGGGATGTCATCCCCGAGAGCCAGTCGAAGTCCGTCGCGGATCGCGAGGACCTCGTCGAGACCCTGACCGAGGTGGCGATGGCGACGAACGAGGAGGCCAGGGGCGTTCGGGTCGACCTGACGCCAGATTCCGTCAGGCTGACCGCACGGGCACCGGAGCTGGGCGAATCGAGCGGAGCCGTCGAGGCGGTGTTCGCTGGGGGCGGAGACGATAGGATCGTAACCGAGTTCAACCCGCCGTTCCTGCTCGACGCTCTCAAGACCCTGTCGGGCGACCGGGTCGTCATCGATGTTGGTCAGAACATGCTGGACCGCACCAGCAACACCGTCCGCAGCCGCCCGGCACTTCTGTACGCTGCCGATTCGCAGAGAGTCCGCTGGGTGATCATGCCGATCAACACCGGGCTCGAACCGTCCCGCGAAACCCTCGGCAGCAACTTCGAGGGGGAGGAGGCGGTCGTGTCCAGCACGACGGCATCCCCGCGGACAGAGCCACAGCAGGATGCCGACTCCTCCGCCCAATCGGCTCGCCAGCGACGGAAGGTCACCCACGTCTGGCCTGAGATCGGCACAAGACTCGAAGGTGAGTTCCATGGGCAGACGCATGCCGCGTTGGTCATCGCCGCCCCGAAACTCAAGTCGGGCCGGGCAGTCCAGGTGATCACCGGTCCGGCCTCCGGACAGACCTTCAGGTCCATGACGGCCGCCATGGAGGCGGCCACGGCACACCAGCGACGGCAGCTCGGCCTCGGCAAGAGCAAGAAGGGCCTCCCGGCATCCGGGTGGGATTTCTGGTCACAGGTCGAGTCCAAACGGATGTCGGCGTAGCCCGGAGGGCATGTCACGAGCCGTTCGAGATCGTCTGACCCGCCTGCATCCCTCCTTCGCCCTGCAGAGATTGGAGCCGTGCTCAGCCGATCTGGCCGTCTCCGTCAATGTCTTTGCCAAAGTGCTCTTCAAGCCGGACGACCAGGGCGTTGAGCTTCCCGAAGCCGATCCGGCCTATTGGGTGGGCCAGCTTCCCGGAGAAACGCCGAAGCCGGTCGAGATAGTCATGCCCGAGGGGTTCCCCCTGTCCGGGTGTTACCGCCTCGACGCTGAGCTGTCTGACCGCGACGAGACCGCCGCGGCCAACGTGCATCTGCTGGTCGCGTTGGGAAGCTTCGACTCGTCGTTCGTGCCGGTGTTCATACGCAGCGACTACAACGGCTACGCCTGGACCGATCTGCCCGTCATCGACAAGGTCGAGGTCTCCGTGGGCAAGACGATCTACGAGACCGTGCTGTGGGGCGGAAAGCTCAGCTGCGTCGATTCGCTGGCGATCACCGTCCACGCCCGCGACGGCCGGGTCGTAAAGTCTGCGGTCTGCATGGCCGTCGGGCCGGTCGGGGCCGAGGGGGAAGACACGACCAGCCTGGAGCAGGTGTACGTCACGCCGCGGGCCCAGGAGCGGCTCTTCTCGTCGGACGTCTGGTATTATTTCGGCGGCTGGCACGAGGACTACGACACGTACGACACGCAGGCGGATCAGTTCGCCGAGGAGCTGGCCCTCTTCTGGGGCGAGATGCTGGGGCCGGACGAGAACCTGCGGTTGAGCATCCTGGATGCCCTGGCGGGTATCCACCCGCCATGGGAGTCAGTGACGGTGTCCACCGACGGCGAGGTGACCATTCGACACGCCGACGGGTCGGAGAAGACTCTGCGTCCGCCGCCCACCTCACATGGCTCTGCATCGCCCGAATGACACGGGTTGCCTGACCCACCTCTCTTGCCCGGTGTGCCGCATGGTGAGCGGTGAGAGGTCCAGGCGAGCGGGCGGGTAAACAAGCGGGTTCTCCGTCGCCTTCTCCATCGCAAAAACGGGAGGCCAGCCGCTTGGCCTGTCCTGACAAGCCGCTCGATGGCCAGCAGCACATCGCGTGGTTCTGTAACCAGGGTCGTGACGGCTACTTACGCCTCGGCCTACCCTTGGACATGCCCTTCATCGCGTCCACCAGGGTGATGCCCAGGGTGTCGGTGATGGTCCGAAGCGTCAGGAGGGTCACGTTGTACTCGCCCCGCTCCACCGCCCCGATGTAGGTGCGGTGCAACCCGCACTCGAAGGCCAGCTCCTCCTGGGACCAGCCCCTCTTCTCCCGGACCGATCGGAGGTGCTCGCCGAGCCGCAGCAGCATGGGGTCTTTGGCCACCATGCCGGTATCGTGGGCCCTTGCATCGTAATCATCGACAGAGTATAACTAGCATCAGCCCCGGAGCGGGTCCAGGGCGGCCCGCCGGAGCGTGTGCGTGGGTGAGCCGTGCTGCCGGGTGGTGTGGCGACGTGCTGGGCTGCCGATGGTCGGCGTATGGGGAAGGCACGGTGAGGGATGTCAATCTCCTTTCGCTGCCCGACCTGCCAGGCTCCCTTCCAGGTTCCCGACTCCTACGCCGGACAAGCCGCCCGCTGCAAGCGGTGCGGAGCATCATTGCATGTCCCGCAGGCGGCAGTCCAGTCGGGCGATGATCAGGGGCCAATACCGCCGCCACCGCCAAGCCTGCAGACCGAAGGATCTCCCCAATCAACTCCGCTGATTGCACCTTCTGTCGCTCCACAAACGTTGCGTGCCCCGGCACAACCCGGACAGAACATTTCCGTGCCTGACCATCGGGCGACTGCTCCGACTAGTCGGGACATGCCGCAGAAGGCATTCCTTCCACCATCTCCGCCGATTCAGGTGTCCGAGCAGAAACCGATTCCGCAACCATCGTCCGAATCCGCTGTAGGTATTCACAAACCGTGGTGGAAACGGGATGTAGCTGACCTTATTCCGGCGTGGTTGGCCATCGGGATCATCGTGATTGCACTTGCCGCAAGCGTCATACGGCCTGGCGGCCTCGGTGATATGTTCTCGTGGATTGCCAAGCGGCTTGTCGCACTTGCGGCCATCGGCGGTCTTGCCCTTTTGGTACGACGCTACCCCCGGTTGAAAACCATCGGGAAGGTCCTGCTAGTCTTATTGCTGGCATGGATAGCGCTCTCCTCCAAATTAGTTGTCTGATTCCCGGCCCGGGAAGGCCTGTTTGACTTTCAGGGCGAAGTAGTCGAGATCGTGAAAGCCGTAGGCGATCCGTTTGATGACCTTGATCTTGTTGTTCACCCCCTCGAGCAGGCTGGTGTGCAGCCGATGTTTGCAGTGCGCGATGATCCCGGATCGGTATCGTTCCAGTTTACGGGCGAAGCGGACCAGCGAGGGATGGCCGTCCTCCCGGGCCACGGCGCACCATTCGGCCAGGGCCCCCTCGGCCCAGCCGGGAATGTGGTACTCCCAGATGTGGGCCAAGAAGTCCTTCAGCCAGTAGACGGTGTTAAGCCGACGGTTCATCTCCAGGATCTCATTGAGCCAGACACGCTGGTCACGTCGCAGGTTGCCCCAGAGCATGAGGAACAGATATTTGCTGCCCTTGAGGATGTCGCGTTCATCCTCCCTGGCCTTGCGAAACTCCTCATTGCGGATCTTGTCGATCACCTCGTTGAAGGCTTTGACCACATGGAACAGATCGAAGACGAGGTCAGCATTCTTGCACCAACGGCGGACGCACTGGATGTAGGGCTCCCACATGTCGATGGCCACGGCCCGGATGCAGTTTCGCACCGTAGGGGGCATTTTGCGGAAGAATTGGTCGAGGGTCGCGGTTTGGCGGCCCCGGCCCATCCAGACCACCCGGCCGGTGTCGTAGTCCAGCACGACGGTCATGTAGTTGTGGCCCTTCTTGACGGCGATCTCGTCAATGGCCAGGCGCCGGAGCCCCGCATAGTTGGTCTGGCCGACTTCGACTTCCAGGGCGGTTTTGTCGAGTGCTTTGACGGTCTTGGGATCGAGGCCCAGATGGTCGGCCACGGCCGTGACGCTCAGCCCCCGACGGCAGAGTTGAACGGCGTAGGCCCCCAGGCGATGGGTGACTCGTTGGCTGGGGTCCACAAACTCCAGTTGCTCGACTCGGACGCCGCCGCAAGGATCGCACCAGACCTTACGGTGCTCGACCTGGAGCATCATCGAGAAACCCCCGAAGGCCAGGTCCCGCACGAACTTGCGGGTGTTCGAGTGGACGGTCCGGGCTGGCTGTCCGCAGGCATGGCACCGGGGTCGATAGCGTCCATCCGGCTCCAGGCGGACCAACGCCGATCGGGACTCCTGGCTGACGTTCTGGTAGGCCACCTTCACTCGACACCAAGGGAAATAGCGGGCTATACTTCGTCCGGACATCGCGTCTCTCCTGTCGGGTTGAATCGAACGTCTTGTGAAAACCCTCGTTTACCCGGTTGAGAGCCGGTGTCCATTGTCTTTCAAGGACTTACGTCACCAACTTTTTGGGAGGAGAACCATGGATAGTTGGTGTCTTGATCTGGATCGAGTTCTTCCTCGAATGAGCGTGAGGCAGATCCGCACACCGTAGCTCTGGGAGACAGACACGATGAAGTGGTTTCTTTCCAGCGGAACAGCAACTGAAGGCCCGTTCCCGGCCAAGCATGTGGCCGAGTGGCTCAGAACGGGCCAGATCCCGCCGGATACGATGGCTCGCCCCGAAGGTGGCTGCGAATGGACTCAGCTTCGCGAAGTCGCCGAGTTCTCGAAGGTCGTCCCTCCTCCGTCCGCCCCGAGGGGTGCACCTCGTCCGCCCCCACCCCCTCACCCGCCCAGAGCGATTCCGGCAGCCGACGACGGAGGGACTGAACATGGCCGAACACAAGGAGGCGGAGTCGGATTCGCGTCCAAGAATGATCAGAAGCTACACCAGCCCGAAAACAGTGCCGTATTCCATGGTGCCGTAGCATCTGCTTTCCTAATGTTTGGCGTGATCACCGCAGGGTTCAGTTCTCTGGCGGGTATTGTGACTTGGGCTTCTGGTTTCTACATACACCCAGGCCTGATTGTTGCTGTCGCCGCAGTCACAGTCTTCACAATATTCAAGAAACTCGGAGGATGAGGCCGTACTCGTCGATATCGTGATGTGATGATGCCGCTGCAGCTCACGCATGATTGACGGAATGCTGCCCCTTGTGCCCCCACGCTGGACACCCCGAACGCTCCTGGCTTCGTCGGTCCTGCGGCTGACCACGGGTCGTGTTTCGGCGGGCCATCCGGGATAGACTGCCGCTATGAATTCGCCCCGGACGAGAAAGCTCACGCTACTTCTGGTGCTGATCCTGTCCGTCCCCTGCTTCGGCTGGGGCCGCGATGGGCACCAGATCGCCTCCGCAATCGCTACAGACTATCTGACGCCGGAGGCGAAGGCCGCGGTCACCGAACTCCTCGGAAACCAGTCGCTCGCGGACGTGTCCGCCTGCCCGGACGTGGACTTCGAGCAATCCCCGCTGCTCGTTGGGCAGTAATCGGGGAAGGTGATGGTTCTGGTGGTGCTCGACCGGGAAGCGGCTCAGGACGGCGTTTCCGTACTCACCGCCCTGATAGGCGATGTTCTTCTCGAACACAGCGTGCATCCCAGCCAGCTCCCCAAGGTGTCCCGGTTGGTCGGCACGGCTTGTTCGTTCAACGCCCCGATCCACTTCTTGAAGAGCGACAAGATCGGCCTCCGTCTCGCGGATCACGGCGGCGATCCGTTCGAGGTCGATCTGCCCGTCCATACCCTCGCCGTGATGGATGTTGTACGTCAGCACCCTGACAGTAACAGGGTGCTCCGAAACGCAGCCGGTCAGAGTAAGGACGGCGAGGATCGACCAGGCGACAAGTTGGCAGAGATTGCGGCTCATCGGATGTTGCTCAACATCCGGTTCGCCTCCTGCAGGTCGAACGCGTCGGGATCGAACCCTCCGCCCAGCCACTCGATGTAGCTGTCGCGTTCTTCGTTCCCTAGGTCGGCCAGGGCATCGAGCATCTCGGCGTAACCCCACGCACCACCAACGTCCTCCGGTGGACAGGCCCGCTCGCCCGCCACGCAGACCGGATACCGCACACCCTCCTCTGGTTGGCTGACCTTGAGCACCTCCAACTCGTGCTGCCAGTCATCGCCGAAGTCGTATTGGTATCGGAACCGAGAGCCCGGCCCGCCGAGAACGTCGCGGAGATACACCCGCCGTTCGTCTCGCACTCTACGCTCGTCGAGACCATCCAGTTCGGGGTAGCGGGCCGCATAGACTTGGTCTTCGATCTCGAACTCGTGCAGGTGGCAGTCCTTCCAGCTCATCACCATTTGGATGATGTCGTGCAGGACCATCAACGAGTGGTTGTTCCGCACCGCGAACCGCCGCCAGATTCGCGGTTCGATCTCCAGCAGCGTGATCTCAAACTCGTAGATCCGGATGGGGTTCATCTTCCGCACCGGCTATCGTTCCCGTACCTCGGCTGTGGTGTGTCTGACGCCTACCGATGAACACGAGGCAGGCGAAGCTTGCAGGAGCCGCCACCGCAGCCCCGTGTACCGTCGTCTGGCATCCGCCCGCTTCACGGCAATCGCGACCGCCTTCGACGTGCCCACCAGCACCACAAGCCGCTTGCCTCGGGTGATCGCGGTATACAGCAGGTTCCGCTGCAGCATCGCGTAGTGCTGCGTGTGAACCGGGATGACCACCGCCGGGAACTCGCTGCCCTGGCTCTTATGGATCGTCATCGCGTACGCCGGGACCAGCTCGTCCAGCTCGCCGAAGTCGCAGACTACCGGCCGCCCATCGAAGTCCACGGTGACCTCTGAATCGACCATGTCCACCTTGGCGACCACACCGATGTCCCCGTTGAACACCTCCTTGTCGTAGTCGTTTTCGAGCTGCAGCACCTTGTCCCCCGTCCGGTAGACGTACCCGAACCGTTCGATCTCGGCCTTGCCCTCGGCCGGGGGGTTGAGTCGGGCCTGCAGGAGCTGATTCAGATTCCGGGCCCCCAGCACGCCCCGATGCATCGGCGTGAGCACCTGAATGTCCCGGACAGGGTCGAACCCGAACCGTTGCGGTATCCGCTCGGTGACCACCCGGATCAGCAGTCCGACAGCCTGCTCGGGGTCCTCGCCCTGGACGAAGTAGAAGTCCCCGGTGGAATCCGGGGCCCGCAGGTCCGGCAACCGGCCCGCGTTGACGCGGTGGGCGGCTTGGATGATCCGGCTCTGGGCCGCTTGGCGGAACACCTCGGTGAGCCGGACCGTCGGGATCACCCCGGCCCCAATCAGGTCGGACAGGACCATGCCCGGCCCCACCGACGGCAGCTGATCGACGTCGCCCACCAGGATGACGGCGGCATGGTCCGGCACGGCCTGCAGGACCGCGTGGGCCAGCGGCAGGTCCACCATGCTGACCTCGTCGATGAGGACGACGTCGGCCTCCAGGGGGTTGTCCGCGTTTCGCCTGAAGGCGAACGCGGACGGGTCGAACTCCAGGAGTCGGTGGATGGTCTTGGCCTCCCGGCCGGTGGCTTCGTTCAGCCGCTTGGCCGCCCGGCCGGTCGGGGCACACAGCAGGCACCGCAGCCGCTTGGCGGCGAAGATCCTCAGGATGCTGTCGACGATCGTGGTCTTCCCGACACCGGGACCGCCGGTGACGATGAGTACCTTGGCCTGGGTCGCGAGGCGGACGGCCTGCTTCTGTGCCTCGGCCAGTGTCAGGCCGACGCGGTCTTCCACCCAGGCCAGGGCATTGTCCAGGTCGATCCGGGACAGCGGGTGTCTGCCTTGCACGAGCCGCCGCAGCACGGCCGCCAGCTGGGTCTCGCTGTGGTGAAGGGAGAAGAGGTAGATCCACGAATCCCCATCCACATTCTCCCGCACCAGCCGTGCCTCGCCGACCTCATGGTCCAGCCCAGCACGGACGACCGGCTCGTCGATCTCCAGCAACTCGACGGCCTTTTGGACCAAGCCCGCCTCGGGGAACGCACAGTGACCGTCGCCGGTGAGTTCCTGGAGCGTGTAGCCGACTCCGGCCCGTGCCCGGAGCGGTGACTTGCGGTCGATGCCCAGCCGGTCGGCGAGCTGATCAGCGGTCTTGAACCCGATGCCCCGGATGTCCTGGGCCAGCCGGTAGGGGTTTCCCTTGACCATGCCGATGGCGTCGTCGCCGTAGGTCTTGTAGATCCGCACCGCTCGGGCGGTCCCCAAGCCGTGCTCATGGAGGAAGACCATGATGGACCGGACCACCCGCTGATCCCGCCAGCTCCGGGTGATCCGCTCCTTGCGTTTCGGGCCGATGCCATCCACCTCCGTCAGCCGGTCCGGCGTCTGCTCGATGACGTCGAAGACGTCCTGGCCGAACGCCTCCACCAGCTTCCCGGCGAAGTGGGGTCCGATGCCCTTGACCATGCCGGAGCCCAGGTACTTCTCGATGCCCTCGGGCGTGGCCGGGTGGGCGGTGCGGATGACCGGGGCCTTGAACTGCTGGCCATGCTGGCGGTCGACCACCCAGCGGCCGGTCGCCTCGACGAATTCGCCAGCCGTGGCCGTCGGCAGATGGCCGACGAGTGTGATCAGCTCCCGCTGTCCCCGGACGGCGATCCTGAGCACGGCGAAGCCGTTGTCGGGGTTGTGGAACGTGATCCGCTCGACGGTGCCGGTGAGCGTTTCGAGCGAGGTCTGCGTCTGGGTCTGGTGCATGGCGGGATCATAGCAGAACCGGCGGGGCGGCTCTGGCTGGGATTCTGGGGCGATGGGCGGGCCGAAGACGAGATTGGGGCGTGTCATGTAACGCGTTACATACCATCACCGTCTCCCGATCCTTGCCCGCGTCAAGCGGATCAGCTCGCCCGTCTTGTCCAGAACCTTTTCCAACCGCCGAAGCTCCTGCCGGACGATTCGTCCGTCCGTCACCGAATCAGGCTTCCCAGGCCGCTCGCACATCTCGCCGAAGGCCGCCAGCATCGCCACCAGCTCCGCGGCCTTGGCTCGTGATTTCTGGGACATCCCGGCCAGATCCGGGTCCACGCGGGGGCGGGCCGTCTTCTTGAAGTTCTCGGCGATGAACTCCCGAATAGCGGTGGAGTTGCGGAGGCCCGAGATCATCTTGCGGTACAGCTCGTCCCGATGCCGCGGCTCCAGGTTGATCCACATCAGCACCGCACGCCAGGGGATACCGTGCTTCTGGAGCCGCGTTGCCTGATCGTGGGTGGCCCGCTTGGCGAACTTGATGGACTCCTGCAGTGTCGTTCGGCGGACGCCGATCCGGTCGGCGAGCTGCACGATGGGTGGCTCGGTGCCCTGCTGCCAACCAGATTGGTGGAGGATCGCGTTGGCCTCCTTGCCCAGCTCCCAGTAGGCCGGGAGAGGGTTCTGTTGCCGAGGTTTGATCAGGGTCTTGAGCTGGGCAGTTGCAGGCGACAAGGCTGCCGCGGTGCCCCGGACACGGCGACGTTGGGGATTCCCGGTGGGCGACTTGGCCCGGCGGGGGCCTGTCGTCTTCCTGGCCGTTGTGCTGCGTGCCATGATCGTACTCCCTTCCGGGAAACCACGATGCGGTACGTCAGTGTCCTTCTCGACCTCTGCCCGGCCGACTGTTCGCCCCTGATCCGCCGATGGCCGAGCAGGAAGCCAGGTCGGCATTGCCGTCGCAACACCTGCCACCCCTCATCTCGTCGATGCCCGCCATACTGCAATCTCTCACGGCCATTACTGAATCCCGCGGGAACAGGCTGTCATCATGCCGTTGGCGTCCATTACGACCAGTCTACTGTCGACGGCGAGACGTACTCCCTGCTCCGCCAGGTCAGCAAGTTGGGACCCGATCCTCTTGAAACCCATCGCTCGGATTGCGGCGGTGGGAAGGTCGTCACGGGGTATGCCAAACTCGTGCTCCACAACCCACGCGGCTGCTTCAGCCACCTCCTCCGGGCAGATCAACTCTGCCGAGGTCACGGCGTCTTCGCTGTCCCGCCAGCGGATTGGCGGGCGTTCCATGGATCTCGGCCAAATGAACATCCCGCGTCGAACCAAGTCCGCTCTCAGTGCCTTGTTCAAAGCCTCGGCCAGCTTCTCCTTAGCCGAGCCTGTTACCCGTGCTTCATAAAGGCCCGCAGCGACACGAAGAAGCTCATTCTGGTGAATCGGTCCCTCTACCGCGGTGATGCCACTGAGGAGCTTTGCCAGTGTGGGGGGCGACGCCCGAAGCAGGGCGCTGCGATCCCCGCGTGGTCGGCCGGTGAACCGCTTGTAGCGGGCGATACCCGGTGGCGGACCGTCGTAGGCCTCTTCGGCGGTCGCCGCCGTTCCCTTCCCCGTAGGGCCGGGTCGCTTGGCCTGGGAGGTGGCCGCAGAACTCCGACCGCCCGCCACCCGAGCCGGGTTTCCCATATCTGCCGCAACGCTGTCGGCCTGTCTTGACGCAACGTCGTTCACTTGTTCCAGCAATCGAGCCAAGGTCGTGTCCGGCTGGTGGTACCAGTCGGTGGACCACACTCGTATGATCTTCCAGCCCAGATCCTCTAGGACGGCCTGCCGCAGACGATCCCGGTCGCGGGCCGTCGCCGACGAATGGTAGGTAGCCCCGTCGCACTCGATGCCGCACAGGTACCGTCCCGGTGATTGGGGGTCGACGACCGCTAGGTCGATCGAGAAACCCGCACAGCCGACTTGGGAATGGACCTCCCACCCCGGCTCTCGAAGTGCTTCATAGACGCCCTTCTCAAACGGTGAATCGAAATCGCCCTTGGGCAGGATGTCGGGCGGAAGGGCTCCTTCTTCGGCGTACTTCAGGTATCGCTTCAGGACCTGGACGCCACGCGGTGATCCGGGCTCGACACGGATGTCGTCCGATACAACCGAGGAGAAGACGACACACCGCTGGCGACCTCTGGTAATCAGGACGTTCAAGCGACGCCACCCGCCGTCCTTGTTGACCGGCCCGAAGTTCATCGTGAAACGGCCAGCTTCGTCACGACCGTAGCCAACGCTCAGATAGATGACGTCCCGTTCGTCACCCTGGATGGTCTCAAGGTTCTTGACGAAGAACGGTTCATCCCGCTCTTCCGTGAAGAACCGCTCCACGGCTGGCTCGGTGCTCGCTCGGCGGAGCGACTCGATTCCATCCTCGATGGCATTCTGTTGGGCCTTGCTGAAGGCTCCTACGCCAAGCGACAGGTGTGGCGTTGTCCTGGCATGCTCGATGACTGCTTCAGCCACAGCCTTGGCCTCAACCCGGTTGAAACGCCCCTTACTCCGGAAGTAGACGCCCCCCGGAATGTGCCTGAACGACAGGCCAAGCTCGTTCCGCTCGATCGACGGACTCGGAAAAACACGAAGCTGGTTGTCGTAGAACTCCATGTTGGAGAAGTTGATTAGAGAGTCGTGTCGACTCCGATAGTGCCACCGAAGAGTGGTCCGGATCGGCAGGCAGGTCTGCCCCACAGCCAGAATGCTTTCCAAGTCCTGGATTGCCAGGTCGTCGCTCTCATCCTCCTCAGAGCTGCTGTCAACCGCATTGAAGAAGTTGGTCGGAGGCAACTGCTTCTCATCGCCGACCAGAATCAGCTGGGATCCGCGAGGGATCGCCCCTAACGCATCGGCCCATTCTACTTGGCTGGCCTCATCAAAGATGACGACGTCGAACTTCAGGGCACCAGGATCAAGGAACTGGGCGACCGAGATGGGGCTCATCATGAAGCAGGGGGTGATCCGCTGGATGGCACGACCGGCGGGGCTGGCCAGCAACTGACGGATTGGCTTGTGCCTCCGCTTTCGACGCAGCTCGGCCTCAAGAATGGCCAGCCCCGATTTATCCCCGAACGACTGGCCCACGCGGGGTCTCCTCGCAGCGATCTGCGAAGCGAGACGGGCTCGGCTCAGCTCAAGCCATCGGCGATCCACGTCGCCGAATTCCCCGATGAACCTCGCGTGGTCGTTGCCGCGGAAGTCCCGAATGACCGAATTGTCCCGCGTCAACGCGTCCAGCGATAGGCGGATGAACTGACGCTCAAAGGCGTCACTCCATGTCCGGGGACCATGTTGTGAGCCGTCGCCCGCCGTCCACGCCAGAAACGACTCCAATCCGCGAGACTGACAGGCTTCTCGTGCCCTCGAATACGCTGCCCAATCGGCGAGCGATTCCCGCGAGTCGGACGCCTCTCGAATTCGGCGGAGCCACCGCTCGAAAGAAGCACGGTCGGGCTTCTCGCCGAGGAACTGCTCGCCATTGATCTTCAGACTGTCACGCAGCTGCTGCCACTGTTCTTTGACCTGTTTCAATGCCGACAGGAGACCTTGGGCGGCGTCGCGGATGGCCTGCCTCTTTCTGTCGTCCCCGAGAATCCCGCGTAGCTCTTCCTGTGCAGCCGGGTTCTTCAGGATTTGCTGTCGAACCCGAAGTAAGGTCCTTGCGTAGGCCTTGAGCCGCGGCCACTCCGATTGGGCACCCTTCCACAAGGCACCAAACAGCTCGGCCCAGCGATCCTCCCCCCGCAGAACCCCCAGTTTGGTGTTCCGCAGGTCGTACAGGATGGCGAAGTCGGCTTGAAGAGTGGATTCGTCCACGCGTGCTACCGGTGATCGGTGCTTCCGGATCAGCCAAGCGGCTTTCCACGAGCTGGGGAGGAACCAGCGGAACCAAGAGCCCGACCGTGACCGACGGTGTGCCGCTACAGATGACCAGTCCACATCCTCGGCGGTGTCGGTCCATCGCCCGCCGAGTTTGGCTCGGAACTCCTGGAGCCGCTCACCGGCGGCCAGCAACTCCCTGAGGCCTGAGGGCACGACATCCCATACCGGATTGGCGACGCTGTCCGGCGTGATCACAGACCCATCCGCCATGAGCCTGGCATCGTCGAGCAAGGCCACGCAGCCTTCTCTGTTCACCGGCGGATCGGCACCAACCAGTGTTGCCAGCTTTTTGGCCGCGGCCACCGAGTCGTGGATCGAGGTTTCGAGAGCTTGCAGCATCTGTGGCAGCTGCTGGCGGACGTGCAGTGGCACGTTGTGCTCGCCGACGCCACGCCAGGGATGGGTGAGCGGATTCCCCACTCGTTCCGCCGATCTACTGAGCGTGGAGATCAACTCCTTGGCGGCGGCAAGCTGCTCCCTGCTCCAGGACCCAGCATCCGGCACGTCAAACGGGGCCTCGGGAGCGAACCGAAGCTCCGTACACCGGCCGATCGCCTCATACGGCGAGAAGTGGAGGGGCGGCACACGCTCGTGGAGTGTCCGCACGTATGTGTTCAGCCGAGTACGAAGGTGGGCCAGACGGTCGGCATCGAACTCCAGCTGGTCCGGCAGGGTGTGTTCGCTGGCCATGGAGCGACGAAGCTCGTCCGTGAACACCTTCTTGCTGGCCTTGCGGCTGTGCAACTCGGTCACGAAGTCCCCCAGTCCCACCTGCATAAGTCGTCGCTTGACTACTTCCAGAGCTGCGGATTTCTCGGCGACGAAGAGGACGGTTTTCCCTTCCGAAAGACACTCGGCGATGATGTTCGTGATGGTCTGGGATTTTCCCGTCCCCGGCGGCCCTTCGATCACCAGGCTCAGGCCGCGTTTGGCTGCCAGGATAGCGGCCTGCTGGCTGGAGTCTGCGTCCACTACCTGAAAAGTCTCGTGCGGCGGGACCTTGTCGTCGATTTCCTCCGGCCGGAGCACATCAACCGGAGCACCGCCGTCTTCGTTGTCGCCGAAACCCATCAGCGTCCGGAGAATCTCGTGCTCACTGATCGCCTCCCCTTCGGGCCAGCGTTGGTCGTCCAGATCCAGGTACATCAGAATCTTGGCGAAGGAGAACAGCCCGAGGTGCATCTCGGGGATCAGCGACCAGCCGTCCTGATCGGTGATCCTGGCCTCGATGTTCCTGAAGAGCCTGTTGACGGGGTCGTTGTTTTCGGCCTCGAACTCAGGCAACGCGATGCCAAACTTCTGGCGGCACAGGTGCACAAGCGACGGGTTCAATACCGCCTCGTCGTCGAACAGGCGAATCTTGAATCGCTTCTTCGCCGTCTCGCGAACCAGTTCCACCGGAACAAGAATGATCGGAGCCCGCGACACGACTGTGGAATCCTCACGTTCCGTCCACTCCAACAAGCCGATGACGAGGAAGAGGATGTTGCACCCCCGCTCTTGCAGGGCACTCTCCGCCTCGCGGCTCAGATGCAGCAGCTGCCGTTGAAGCTTCTCGCCCGCCAGGGCGGTCTGCAGATAGCGGTCCGTATGACGGTCCGCTGGCGTGCCAGCCCCGTCGTCTTCAGGAAGGTCGAACAACGCCAAGCCAGCGGTTTCGCCTGCGTTCTCTCCGTCCTCGCTCCGATCGGCGAGGTCACCCGCCTGATAGTGTTCGGATTCCTCCAGCGGACGAAACTGCATGGTCTTCTGGTCGGTGACCAGTATCCTAAAGACCTCTGCCGGGATTTCATCGACGACCTGTAGGGAGGTCCGCCCCCGCGGCTTGAAGTTGATCAGCCGATTGCGACGCGTGAGATCGAGTAGTGATCGCCTTGCCTGTTCGAGCTTGTTCTTGATCGCATCCATGGGCAATGGCCGTCTCTCACTTTTCAGTCAGACGGTACTGCTGGTTGTCGATGGTAAAGGGAATCATGGCTCGTTGCCCTCGTCTCTTTCCTCGTCCTTTGCCCCGTCCTCAGCACCCACACGTTTGATGTCCGATTCCCCTTTGAAGTCCTCTGGATAGTCGCTCGTGACGATCATGTCGGCGTCCAGGCCGGCATGCTGCATTGCGGCAAGCACTCTTTCAACCTGCTCCAGCGTCGGTTTAGATGCGTTCCGTTTCTTCCAATCTTCAAGCATCTTTTGCGACCGGAGCGAGAGCTTTCGGACGAGCCCATCTACGAGCGGTACGACAATCTCGCAAGTGTTTCGATCCATTACTAGACGCATCATCCGCTGTAGAGTCAGATTGTCACGCAGCCTGACATCCTTGACCTTGATTTCACCTGTCTCAAGGTTGCCTTCGACTAGGCCTTCAAAGTCTTTGTCCTTCAAGGACGGCGGGGTCTGCCCGTGCATATACACGTTGCGAATATGCTCCCGTATCCATTCGAGCTTCTTGTGCTCGTCCTTTGTCACGATGCCTCGCGTCTTCGCAAAGTTGATTGCCTTTCCAAAGTCGAGCCCGTCGATTTGGTCCCAATCATCGGCATTGAACACGCAGTCCGCAGCAACGAATCGCTGGAAGTGTATCGCATCCTTCACGCAGAAGTCGATCAATGCACAGGCTGCGACTATCGCAGCGTGGTCATGCCCGTTCAGATAAGTCTGCCGCATCTCCTCGTGTAAATATGCGGAGAACGTGTCGGTGCAGGGAACCAGTTGAGTTGGCAGACCACGTCTCCGTCTACGTTCAACCAAGTGGTTTGCTGAAAAGACCCGCTCCAATACTGCATTCACCAGACTCGTCCTCCTTCTCGGCTACTACAGCTTACCTTCGTTGATCGTGATCTCTCTGACTAGCCACAGTGCCTATTTCTTGGGCGGCTCCTGAGGCTTTGGAGCCGGTTTCGGCAAGTTTGGTGGCACAACCCCGGTCTCCGGATTGACCTGCGGGTCCACTGTCCTTGGCGCGGGCTTCGGGCCCGCAATCCGGCCGGGTATGACGCCACCGGCCCTGCTCGACGCAGGAGACCGGGATCATCTTCTTGGCCTGCGGCCGCAGGAGCACGTCGGTGTTCAGGATGCGGTTCTGCTTCGCCCCGATCAACTCCTCGCCGTCGAGCAGCAGGATGGCGACGTCGGCCTCGCTGACCGCCCGCAACTCGGGCACGCTGCCTGCTTCATCCACCTCCGCAACCCGCAGTATACCCCGATCGAGGGCCTCCGCAGCCAGGATGTAGTCGATCGCCGAGCCGGGGGGCTCGTTCCTCGACAAGGGGACCAGCTCCAGGTTCTTGCACACCACCGGGGGACCTGTCCTGATGTCGTTCAGTAGGGCTTGAGGTGTGGGCATCCGCGGCCTCCTTTCTGGCTATTCATCGACCTCCACGTCCAGTGCTGCTGTACGTCACTCCGGCTCCCTCGGGGCGTTCCGTGGCTGCTGGCCGGAACGCGGGACCAAGCTGCCGTCAGGATGCTTCTCCCACTTCCGTCCGCACGCACAGCACTCCAACAGAAGCGTACCCGGCCGACCCGGTGCTGGGTTTGCAAAGAACAGCTTCCCACAACAGCCTTCTTCCGGCCTCCGCTCGATTTGATCCACCGCCGATCCTCCGTTCTTTCCACGCGGAACCGTTCCTGGATGAGTATGGCCCACGCGGTCGCCAGCCCAGGTCGGGCCTAACAGCTGGAGGTGCGACAAATGAGGTCGGGCGTACGAGGGCTCGTAGGCTACGGCGGGAGGAGCCCCAGCTCGTCGGCGAGGCCACCCCGAGAAAACTTGATGAGCTGGAGATGTTAGGGTCGGATACCCGCTGCGATTCGGCGGCGGTCAGTCGCCGTACTGGCTCGCGGCGGTGAGTAGCTCCTCGTGCATTTCGCCGCGGAGCCAATCCGGCTTGAGCACCTCGGCCCGATCGCCAAACCCTTTGATCCACCGCTTGAACTCGACGGTGTCCGCGAGCCGGAACGTGGCGATCAGGGCCTCGGGCTCGTCCGGGGCCTCCTCGAACAGCGTCTCTTCCGCTGGGAGCCATGACAGCTTCTGGCTTTCGTGCCAGACCCGCTCCTCCACCAGGGCCGCAACCGGTCCGGTGAACCTCACCTGGATTTCCACCGGCTCGCCGCCGGTCTGAGTGATCCCGAAGGTGCTGCGGAAGTGCTCCTCCAGGCTGAAGTCCTCCGGACGCTCGAATGCGTCTGTGGTCTCGGCGACCTGAGAGATTCGCGTCACTTTGAACAGGCGGATCGCGTTTGCCCGGTGAGATTGCCCCACAAGGAACAGGTCGCCTTCGTAGTAAACGAGCCCGTAGGGATCGCAGCGGGTGGCGTATTCTTCGCCCCGCCAGAGGGAACGGTACGTGATCTCCACCGTGTGTTCCGTGCGGGCGGCATCGGCCAGTAGCCGGATCGTCCCTGAATACGTCGCGTACTCGGTCGTTGCCGTGCGGCGAACGTAGATGGTCTCATTCAGACCGGAGAAGTAATCCAACGCTCGCTGCGGTACCAGATTCCGGATCTTGTCCATCACCGACTCCAGCCCCTCGGCAAAGTGCGTCCCCGCGAGCGGCGTGAAGAGCCGCTCGGCCAGATGGAGCGACACCGCCTCGGTCAGGCTCAATACAAGCGGACCGGTGCGGAAGAAGTCGTGGGGCATCCGCCAGAACCGCTTGCCGTACTCGTCGTCCTCGTGCTCGATCGGGAATCCCAGCTCCTGTAGGACCTCAAAGTCCCGCTGGACGGTCCGTTCGCTGACCCCGAATTCGTCGGCCAAGTCACGGAGGGGGATGCCCTCTCCGCGGGTCTGGAGCATCTTGAGCAGATTCCACTGACGCAGGATGAGTTCGCCTCGGGCCATGGGGCAGCCTCCGGAATCGCGTACCGACCGACCAGGTGGATGATACCCCGTCGCGGACCGTGACTACAGACGCTGACCAGGGGTCCGACACGGTTTGTCGGGCTCGTCGTGCATCATGGAGGTGCAGGACAGAATGGATGCGATCCCATGCGTCTGCCCGACGCCAAGCTGGTGTTCCTCGATGTTGAAACGACGGGGCTTTCCCCGGCGATGGGGGACCGGGTCGTCGAGATCGGCATGGTCATCCACCGCGGTGGGGGGAGAGATCAGCGGGTTGCTCAGCTCATCGACCCGCAACGGCCGATCCCAGCGGAGGCTCAGCGAATTCACGGCATTCGAGCCGAGGACGTCGCAGGCTGCCCGACATTCGGGTCGATCGCCGAGCCATTGTGTGGCGTGCTGCGAGACGCCTGGGTGGTCGGCCACAACATCCGGTTCGATGTTGGTTTCCTCGCAATGGAGTTGGCTCTCGCGGGTTACAGCGTTGACCCGGCCGGTTGCCTGGACACCTGCCAGCTTGCCAGGACAGTCTGGGACTTGCCGAACTACCGGTTGGACACCGTCGCCAACGCCCTCGGCCTGCAGCGAAATGGGCTCCACCGGGCACTGGGCGACGCGGTCGCATCCGGAGTCATCTTCAACCGAATCGTGAAGGAGTTGGGCGGTTGGTCCGGGGTCGCCTTACCCGACCTGCAAGCTCTCCATGCGCACGTGCCCGTTTGGCCCATGGCCCCTCATCGATCGTTGCCGGGACCGCTGTACGACGCGTTGACCAGTGGTCGGCCGATTTCGATTCGCTATGTCAACGGCGAGGGCCGGGCGTCGTCGCGGATGATCCGCCCGTACGCCTGCTTCCCCGTGGGGCCGCACGTGTACGTCAGAGCCGACTGCACTGAAGCGGGCCAACTGAGGACGTTTCGACTCGACCGCATCATGCAGGTCTCTGAGCCCGGTTCGGTATGAGGAAACAGCAGGTGCGTCCCATGGAACAAGACCGACGAGCCGCCGGTGTCCGGGGCCAAGGCCAATTCTGTAGGGTCTGTGGGAGGCCCCTGGGAGAGACGCCGCGGCTCGATTGCGTATCATGTGCCAACCTCTTTGCCCTGCTTCGTGGTCAGTGCTTGTACGACGCCCAGACCGGCAAGATCTGGTTTCGGTCTACCGGAAACAGAACGCTCGTCAGGCCGGGGTACGGCGACGAGGCCATGGCCATGCGTGCGGCATCTGCGGCATCAGGACGGCCGCTACGAACGCTGTGGTGGATTCTGGTCCTTGGTGCGATGATCATCAATGGATGCCTGGGGCTGCTGCGGTAGGATGATGACCGCAAAGGCCGATCTGGCTACACGGTAGCAGGATTGAGAGGACGGGATGGCGACGGCAGCAGAGCTTCGTGAGCGGTTCCGGGCGTTGCCCAAGGACCAGATCGCGGAGCACCAGGATTTCGCGATCCGGGTTTGGCGTGCCCTTTCCTGGCTGGAGCGGGCCGACGGCATGGGCACCGACGATCTGGAGGGCCGCTTTATCTCGGCGTGGATCGCGTTCAACGCCTTGTACGGTCGCGTCGACGATTCGAATCATCCCTGGGGCGACCGGGAGGGCTGGGGAGCATTCCTGGCCCAGATCTGGCGACTGGACCATCGTGGGCGACTGAGCCGGGTCATGCACAAGCGGCAGCTCCAGGTGCTGAAGCTTATCGAGAACAAGTACCTGAGCAGCCGGTTCTGGGACGAGGGCGAGTCGGTGGCCCCTCAGGTCAAGAAGGAGCTGCGGCAGGCCCTGGCCGCGTTCGGGACGAAGAAGATGCTCACCGTGCTGCAGCTACTGTTCGAGCGGCTGTACACGATGCGGAACCAGGTGCTTCACGGGGCCAGCACGAAGGGCAGCAAGCTGAACCGCCGGACGCTCCAGGGCTCCGGCTCGATCCTGCTAGACCTGTTGCCGGAGATGCTGGCCATCACGATGGAGGACGGGATCGGGGAGGACTGGGGGCGGGTGTGCTTTCCACCCTCGTAATCGCACGCAGTCCCCCCGCGGGAGGTGCACAATGTTGCTAAACGAGACACGGAGCATCCTCTATAAAACCGCACGGATCTTGGGCGACGTCCAAGCAGTCAAGAGGGGCAAGGTGGGCCGCCGCATCGGTCGCCGCGTTGCGGGCAAGGCGACAGGACGGCTTTTCATGAGGCTCTTCGGGTAGCATCGAGGACGGTCGCCCATGGAAATCATCCGGCACGAAGATCGACTGCGGGAGCTACGTGAGACAGGGCGGGGGTGCATCTTCAATGACTTCTCTCGTGGCCCGTCGGGCAGGCAAAACAACGTGCTCCACGAGTCCAGCTGCACGTGGCTGCGATCGGCCAACCTCAACGTAGCCAAGGTGTTTTTCGAGTCGGTCGAAGAGGCGGTGGCCTGGCTGGACGTGAACCGCCCCAACAACTGGAAGCGTTGTGGCACCTGCCTTCGCCGGAGCAGTGACGCACCGGTCCCGGACCGAGCCGCCCACAGCGACGGGGACACAGACCCGTTCAGAGAATCGGCCGTGCAGGAGATTCTGGTCGGGTACCTGCAGCACCGTGGTTATTGTGTCCGGCAGAGCCAACGCCTGCCGAGCGGGATCATCGATGTCATCGCGGAGTCCGGCACCGAGAAGCTGGCGATCGAGGTCAAGGGCGAGGACCGGGGCGGCTACACCTCCGCTCAGATGAACTTCCAGATGGGCATCGGTCAGCTCATGTCGAGGATGGCCGATCGTGGCGTACAGTACGCGATTGCCTTCCCCCTGACGGACGATTTTCGCCGCGTTCTGCGTACCTATGAAGGCACGTTCGGTTTCCCGCAGGCAGGGATCTCGGCATTCGTTGTTCGACTCGACACCAGCGTCCTGCGGTTATCCCCGGCCGAATTCCAGCGGTTCATCGATCGCCATTGCGAACCGAACAGTGGGAGAGCGGCTGGTGGCCTTACGGAGGGTCATCTACAGAAAGCCGGGCAACCCGAGGCCTGCAGCCGTGGAGCAGAGGTAAACTTCCTCGCCCCGGCTCGTATCGAGCGTGCACTACGGGGCTACTGTGAGCGAGCGAAGAATCGTGCTTGGCTCGTCAGCAGCAAAGCCCGGCTCTACGCTCTGGCCGAGACTGCCTTCGATCCCGCGAAACCCGACCTAGACGCGTTCCGCGAGATCTATGAGGAATTGCGGTCCTACTGGCAGGTGTTCCGCCGTGGGCATCGCTGGCCGTCGCAGCAAGTGTTCGACGTCCTCCTGTCTGAGACCTGCCAACCGTGCTCACGCGAGCAGCTAGACCTGATCAAGATCGCGGCAGCCGAGGACCTGCAGTCGGTCTGGCGATGTCTCGCGGCGATGAGCGGCGTCAAGACGCTGCGGAGCGGTGATGTGTCCGCCGTGGCCGTGTCCAAGTTCCTCCATTTCTTCAACCCCCGTTTGTTCCCGATCTTCGACCGGGCGGTCGTGAAGCACGAGGTGATTCCCCAGTTCCGCAGCTCCCTGGCCCAGTCGCAGGCTCGTTGGCTTACCCACGTAGCTTCTGTGGCGAGTGACGCGTTGTTTGCCTGCGGGTTAGGTGACTACTTGCACTACCTGCTTTGGGCCAGTGATTGCCTCGCCAACGTCGATGTCGAATCGACGATGGCCACGTTCACACTGAGCTTCGCCCAGATGCTGGAGTCGGAAGGTCGCGGAGCAAGACCGCCTGCGTCGATCCACCTGCATTACGCCACCGCCTTCGAGTTCGCGATGATAGGAGCGTCATCATCGGATAGCGGGGGGTCTTGATCAGCAGGTGCAGGCACCATGGCAAGCCGGACTCTGGCGGACAGACACTGCAGTGACCTGGACCGCTTCTACGAGATGCTGGCCCGCCTGGAGGCGGATGTCGGCAAACGCAGACTCGCGGATTGCAGCGGGTGGATGGCGTGGCCCCGGCGAGGCGTATACTTCTTCTTTGAAAACGGTGAGTTCCGGCGGGACGGCGTGACTCCACGCGTCGTGCGGGTGGGCACCCACGCGGTCGCGAAGGGATCGAAAACAACGCTTTGGAGACGCTTGTCGATGCACCGCGGCACTCGCTCTGGCGGGGGGAACCACCGGGGCTCGATCTTCCGGCTACATGTGGGTGGAGCCCTCCTTGACCGAGACGACGATCTCCGGCCTGACCCGAAGTCGTGGGGCATTGACCGTTCGGCCAACCGGGCGGTACGCGACGCCGAGGCTCATGTCGAACAGGCAGTCTCGTCATACATCCGGGCGATGCCCTTCCTCTGGGTGGAAGCGGACGACGAACCCGGCAAGGCGAGCATTCGCAGAGTCATCGAGGCGAATTCCGTCGCCCTGCTGAGCTGCACCAGCCCGACCGGCGACACGGCCGATCCCCCCTCCGAGACGTGGCCGGGACGCCATTGCCGCAACGAAGCCGTCCGACGGTCGGGGCTGTGGAACGTGCAACACACCGATAGCGAGTACCATCCCAGCCTCCTTGCGTTGCTGGAGGAATGTGCGGGGAGAACGAAGCCGCCACGTTAGAGGAGACAAGACCGGAAACCCGGCCCCCGTAGGCTGCGTCGAGAGCAAGTGGTCGGAACCATGTGCGGCTCGGGAACCTCTGGACCTCGCCGCTCCTTAGCCTGATGCGTGCCTAGCCTGGTACCCCGTCCGCATGCTACAATCAGCCGTATCCTGTGGTGACGGTCCTGCCAACGGAACCTGTCAAGCGGGCTCGTCATCGCACCTCGACGGCATGTACGGCCTATCATGAAGCCCAAGAGCGAAGCCACCACCCGACAGCGGCTCATCGATCCCAGGTTGCAGGCCGTGGGTTAGAAGGTCGTGCCTTTTGACCCGGATCGGCCGCTGGAGGCCTACGATCGGTGTGCGGTGGAGGAGTACCCGACCGACCATGGCCCGGCGGACTACGCCCTGGTCGTCGGTGGTCAGATTCCGGGGATCGTGGAGGCCAAGAAGCTCACTCTCGGTCCGCAGAATGCCCTGACCCAGGCCGAGCGGTACTCCAAGGGGGCTACGAGCAACCCGCTCAACTTCCGGGGCTACCGGGTCCCGTTCCTCTACTCGACCAACGGCGAGGTCATCTGGCACCACGACATCCGAGACCCCTTGAGCCGCTCACGGCAGATCGCCGAGTTCCACACGCCCAATACCCTGGTCGAGCGGCTTCACGGCGACTTCCAGGCTGCCTGCGACCGACTCCTCCAAGCACCGAATGCCCACGAGAAGATCCGGCCCTATCAGGTCGAGGCCAACACCGCGATCGAGCAGGCCATCGCCCAACACAAGCGGCAGATGCTCGTGGCCATCGCAACCGGCACCGGCAAGACCTTCACCATGGTCAACCAGGTCTACCGGCTGATGAAGTCCGGTGTAGCGAAGCGTATCCTCTTCCTGGTGGACCGCCGGGCACTGGCCGCCCAGGCTGTCCGGGCCTTCGCCTCGTTCGAGCCGGAACCGGGCCTCAAGTTCGACAAGATCTACGAGGTCTACAGCCAGCGGTTTCACCGGGAGGACTTCGAGGGCGAAGAGAAGTTCGACCCCAAGGTGCTCCCCCAATCGTATCTGTGCGATCCGAAGCCCGGCGACGCCTTCGTCTACGTGTCAACGATCCAGCGGATGACCATCAACCTCTTCGGCCGCCAAGCGATCTTCGCCCTGGGCGACGAGACGATCGACGAGGACGCCGACAAGCTGGACATCCCGATCCACGCCTTCGATCTGATCATCGCCGACGAGTGCCACCGAGGCTACACCGCGGCTGAACTGTCGGTCTGGCGGCGGACGAAAGACTTGACGATTCACGCCAGGAGAGGGTCGGTGCCGCGCGGCGTGAGGGGCAAACGCACCCCCCAGCGGTCGAACGAGGCGGCGTGGACGGTATCTGGTGGTCAAATGCAGGCATCCTCCTCAGAATGTCCGCCTTCCCTTGAAACGGGGTCGGCGTGGAGGTAGAACCGTGGCCACGGAAGCGCGGAAGCGGCAAATGGAGAATCTCGGTTTACTCATCATTGCGTCGGGCCAGGCCTGGAAGCGGCTGTACGTCACCGAGACGACCTAACGACGCGTGGTGGAAGATGACTGTGCGCCAAGGCCGCGGGGCGCTGCAACGAACGCGTCCGCGCGCGGCACAGGCAACGTGGCTGCGGATCTTGGCGAGGACGACGAGCTGGCGAAACAGCGATGACTCAAGCCACTTCCTTTCATCATTGGGAACGGTGTGGAATGCTTCAGCGTGAGGGCGGAGTTTGTTTGGAATGCTCACTGCGCCGCTGGAACAAGGCGCCATCTTTGGGTACGGTTATGCAGGCGACCGTGGATCGACCAATAGACACGAAGGGTTCCGTTCGCCTTGTCAGCTTCTTCTTCGCACTTCTATTCGCGGGGCAGCTAACGTTTGTAAGCGAAGCCCAGAACTACATCGTTACGGACATCGGGACGCTCGGCGGCCCCGAAACGGTCGCGTATGACTTGAACGATCTCGCCCAGGTTGTCGGGCGTTCAGTCACTCCTGAACTTCAGCCTCACGCTTTCGTCTGGAGCGCGGGAGTAATGTACGACCTAGCGGAGCTGGGCGGTGTTGGCTCAAGCACGGCTTACGGCATTAACAACTTGGGCCAAGCCGTTGGCGTTTACTCCGTTCAATACCCCGAGACGTATCGCGCAGTTCTTTGGACGGGCGGGGCGATGTATGAGCTCGGTACTCTGGGAGGCCAGGGCAGCGACGCGAGATCCATTAATAACGCCGGTCAGGTGGTCGGGGTGGCAGCGACGGCAGACGGTGATGCGCACATATTCCTCTGGGTGGGTGGGGCGATGTATGACGTGAGCCCGCTCGGTGTCGCATGGCCTTGTTGCCAGTTTTGGACACCGGGCGTTAACATTAATGACTTTGGCCAGGTAGTGGGGAGGGTTTATTTCGGTGACGATTACCACGCCTTCCTATGGCTACCGGTCGCGGCCTATGGTCTACCCGCTGGCCCGCATGACCTTGGTACGCTCGGCGGCTCGTCAAGTGTAGGTACTGAGATTAACGAACGTGGGCAGATCGTTGGCACGTCCAGCAGGGGTGATTCGTCATGGGGTGCCTTTCTGTACACTAGCGGGACAATGAAAGACATAGGTTATTGGACGCCCTACGCGATCAACAACTTAGCTCAGGTAGTCGGCATGTCAGGGGGGCGCGCAGTTCTGTGGCAGAACCAGGTGCTGTATGACCTTAACGATCTGGTTCCCCCGGACACACCCCTGCTTCTGTACGCAATGGCCATCAACGATGCGGGACAGATCCTGTGCAGATATCACCAAGTGTATACCCGCGCCTGCCTTCTGACACCCATTGGCGCCGCTCTTGCAGGAACCGTACGTGACGAGTTGACCGGCGAGCCGATCGTCGGCGCGGGGGTAAGCGTTCCGGGACTGAGCCCAACCCAGACCGGCGCGCAAGGCGAGTTCACCTTCTCGGGTCTTCCGGCCGGGCAAACGACGGTGACGGCCAGCAAGGCCGGATACCATGACGCATCACAGGCTGTCATCTTGAACGTCAACTCCTGGACGTTCGTTAGCCTCCTCATGATGCCCGACAGAGACTTCGAGGTCGTCGAGGTGCGGGGCAGGTATTGTGGGCCTGGAAGGCGCACCTATTACCTCGACGACAGCACGCTGTTTGAGACGTTGACCGCCAAGATCGATTGGAATGAGCAGACGCCGGGATTGATCCGCTGGATCACGCCAAGCGCTGCCTACGAAGACCCGTGCTCGGGCGACAGCGGCACACGGACGTTCGACATGGGCGGCGACTTTGAACCGGGCGGGACGCTGACGGTCGTAGCGGTCACGGGCGATAGCCCGCCAGCCGAATCTGATCCCTACATTGCGAACTTCAAGGTGATCTCGTCGCCCATCGGAATTGCGACGAGTTTCTTGTACGCTTATCCCCTTGGTAACACGCTGAAGTACGTAACTCCCTCGGTGGCGGGCAACGAGAATCTGTCGGTCGTTGCAGGGGCTCCCCAGGGGACGATTCCGACCAGCATGCCGCTGTTCGGAGGCGAAGCACTCGAATTCGGGGCGCTTTTCAAGGTGGGAGCTGAGGTGAATGGCGACGGAACAGGGTCCGGAACCTTTCTCAACATCGAGGGCTCAGCTTCCCATTCGAGGATTGCAGGATTCGCATTCGCACCGCACGTTTCCGGGAGCGCGACTTGGCATTTCTACGAAGACCCGGACCAATGGGTCGCGGGCGGACGCGTGGAGTTCGGCGGCGCCTTTGGAGCTGATGTCCCGCCTGCTCCGGTCTATTTCCCTCTTGGTGCGTGCCCCCTCTGCGTACCGGCCTACTTCCGCGGCCATATCGACATAGGGCTTGCTGTCGGCCTGGACCTGACGAGCTGGGCGGCTCCGGGTGAGCCGGTGTGGAGCGGAACGCTGGATCTTGACCCGTTTCCCTATGCCGAAGCGATGCTGGGCGTGGGAGCAGCGGACATGCTGGCGGTCGAGGGTTATTTCGGGGGCGGCGCTAGAACGCAACTCCAATACCCACAGGAGCCGACAATCGTAAGCCTGCAGATGTACCTTGCCGGTGGTGCCCGAGTGGTCCTGCTGGTCTTCACCATCGACTACCCGCTGCTTGAGTACACTTGGGACGTGTACGAAGGCGGGCGACAACAATCCGATTTCGAGCTGCCGACGATTCGGCTGATGCCGCGAGATTACCTGAATCCCAGCGAGAAGTATTCTGTGTTCGTGGCCAACGACGACGTTCGTAGTGGGCAACGCGATGTCGTCACCGAGGAAACGCCGATTCAACTTAACGTTTTTGGCCAATCGACGCCGGACATGGTCGCGATTGGGAATGATCTGTTAACGGTATGGATCTACGACGATCCTGCCCGGACGCCAACCAACCGTACGGAGGTTGTTTTCTCGGCGTACGATAGCACGACGGAGACCTGGAGCACCCCCATGGCGGCTGCAGACGATGGCACTGCGGATTTCCATCCGCAGCTCGCCGCGCTGGCCAACGGCGATGTCCTTCTTGCCTGGGAAAACGTAGGTGAAGTACTGGACGAGCCAGTGGATCCGAACGACCCCGACCAGGTCCAGGCCAAGCTGGAGGAGATGAAGAGCAAGACCGAGATCGCCGTAGCAATGTACGACGCCACGGCGAGAACTTGGAGCGCGCAAATTGTCATGACCGACAATGAATTTCTCGACCGTAGTCCACGACTGGCTGCGGCGGCCGACGGTACAGCCATGCTCACCTGGATCAGCAATGTCGCCAATCATGAGATGGGAACGAGTAGTGCCCCGAACGACATCCATTACGTGGCGTACGACGGCTCCACGTGGTCAGCGCCAGCGGATGTTGCACTCGGCGTGCCGTCAGTCGTCAAGAGCGCCATGGCCTACGATGGGACGAATGCAGTTCTGGTCTTTGTCGGTGACACCGACGACAATACGCAGACCCCGGAGGACCGTGAGCTATTCGCTGTCACATACGACGGGAGCGGTTGGGGCACGGTAGCACAGCTCACGGCCGACGTCGTCGAGGACGCCAGCCCCCAGGCAGCCTACGACAGCAACGGCGAGCTGTTTCTCGTTTGGTACGGCGATGGTGACATCGTCATGGCAACGGATCTGTCGCTGGCCGACGAGCAGACTATCGTTGACCAGCAGGGCGAAGCATCATCGGGCGCTGCCGATTTCCGCGTGGCGAGTGGTGACGGCGGCCAGATTAGCCTTGTATGGCAGGATGCAAGCGATGACCTAGTGGACATGTGGTATGCGAGCTACGACCCGGCTGTGAGCATATGGTCGAAGCCGCAGCGGCTTACCAGCGACGAGAGCATGGAGCACGCTATGGCACCAGTGTTTGACGGCTCCGGCGATCTGGTTGTGGCCTACGACAAAGTGCAGATTGTCCGCGAGACAAGGACTGTCATCGTCGGTGGCGATGAGATTCAGATCGACAACGTTCCTGTCCCCAGCCAGACGGATCTGTATGTGCTCCGCCATGTTGTCAGCGGGGACTTGACGGTCGATTCTGCCGATGTCACGGTCTCACCCGAGAATCCGCTCGCAGGTATGCTCGCCGCTGTTAAGGCAAGAGTTCGGAACCTCGGCGATGTCCCAGCCACCAGCGTTACAGTAGCCTTCTACGATGGGGATCCGAACAACGCAGGCACATTGATCGACACGGCTACAATAAGCGGTCCATTGGTAGGTGGAGACGAAGCCGAGGTCAATGTTGGCTGGCTGGTGCCTGCCTCGACCGCGCCGCACGATGTTTATGTCGTGGTCGATCCGAGTTTGGAGCAGGAAGATCGTGATCGGAACAACAACACAGCCGTCCTCGCTGGCGTGATGAAGCCCGACGTAGCAATCACTGAAATCGGCGCGCAGACGGCGGGGCCGAACCACATCATCACCGTCCGGGTCGCAAATGACGGCGCATTGGACGTCACGATGGTCAACGTAGCCCTGCGTAAAGACGCCGTGGATGGGGAGCTGTTGACGAGTTTCTCCATCGCCGACCCGATCGTGCCCGGCGCCTATCGGGACGTGTCGTGGGTGTGGGAAGATGCAGGTCCATTCCCTGGCGGCTCGGCGGAGGTATTTGCGGTGGCCGACGAGGCCAATGAGATTGACGAGTTCGACGAGGACAACAACGTGCGTTGGGCGTTGGCGAGGAACATACGCTCGATCAATCCCGGTGACTGGGATGGCGACGGCGACGTCGATTTGAGCGACTACGCCGAGTTCCCCGGCTGCATCAGCGGGCCTTGGCAGGCGCCAAGCTTCGTCATGCCTTCTCAGGGTTGCCTGGACGCGTTCGACTTCGACGCGGATGCCGACGTGGACCTGCAAGACTTTGCCGGTTTCCAGGTGTTGTTCACGGGATCGTCGGCCTAAGCTCCCCGCACTCGGCGGACAGTAGGCAACGCAGGCAGTCCAAACGCAGGCAAGCCGCTCGGCTCGGGCGGTCTGTCTGTTTGTCGCTGGGCGGCCGTCGTCGTCAGCCCTCATCCCGGACCAGCCGCAAGCCCAGGTGTCTGGCCAGCTTGTCCGCTGTCGCCAGGGTCACCGTCCTCTCGCTCCGGGCGAACCTCGACAGTAGCCCGGCGTCGATGCCGGTTTCCTGGGCGATGCCGTAGAAGGTCTGCCCGGAGTGCTCCAGGAACCACCGGAGCTGACCGCTGATCGTGTCGGGTATCTTTCGGGTCTTGCTCACGCTCTGGTACCTCCGTTGTTCGTGTGCCGCCTGAGGATGGCGGCGATGCTCTGCCGTCTCCACCGGCCGATACGCCGCTTCGTCGGGATGTCTCGCTCGTTCAGGGCCTGGGCGATCTTCCCCAGGCTCATGCCGCGGGACCGCATGGCTACGATCTCGCCCAGTATCGCCTGTTCGTCGGGGTCCTCCACGGGGGTGGTCCCGTCGGCCGAGAAGTCAGAGCCATAGGCGGCGAAACGGCTGAATGGCCACAACCGGGAACTCTCGCGGCTTCAGAAGGTGACGCCAAGATGAGAGGAGGCACAGCCGTGACATACATCATCCTCGATTCTGTGCTCGGGCGGAAAGCGTCCACCGCAGAAACGACATCTTCGGAACTGCCTCTTGCGAGCTCGTCGAGCCGAGGCGATCAACTCGGGCAGCTCCGCTGATTTCAAGCTCGCCCATTTCCTACGCCGCCACAAGCAGCTCGACGCCGCCGGGCCGTAGGCCCCTCGGGTCCATTCTGTCCTCGGATGCCTGATTTCCAGGGCTTCCCGGCTGACGACCAGGACGATCGCCTCTTCGTCCCCACCATCACAGAACTGAAAGACATCCCGCGTACGCTCCATCTCTGCCCGCGGAAGTAGCTCCTTGATCCTCGCGGCGTGTTGCTCGACGACTCGCAGGCCATCAGCAGGGTATCTGCCGTCAGGATCGATCGGTGCCCGGTCGGTATCCATCCCACGTCTCCGATCAACGCGGCCGAGTTCAATTGTCCCGACCTCGTTCTAAAGCCTCCGCTGCTCCGCCAGGAATCTCGCCAGGGAGGAGCCACCCGGCATCCCGCGGAGCCCCTTTTCCAATGCGGCGTTGATGTTCCGCCACCTCTCGCCCGGAGCACCGATCACGTCGCCGGACTCTCGTGTGGGCCACTCTCCGGTCCGGCGGTAGTGGTCCTGAGCCCAGGCAAAGATCTGCTTCTTCGTGAGCCGCGGCGGGCGGCAGACGCTGTGGACGCTGCGTTGCCTGGCCAGCACGGTCGCGATCGTGAGCCCGGCGGGCAGCCCCCGCTGACCCCGCCGCAACGAGTTCTCGATGTTCCGCCATTTCTCGCCCGGAGCCCCGACAACGGGGCCGGATGCCTGGCTTGGCCATTTGCCGGTCCGGCGATGGTGGGCGTCAGCCCATTTGAGGATCTGCGGGATCGTCAGCTTCGGCAGTCGCTTGGGGTTGCGTTGTCCGCGTCGCTCGGCCAGCAACCGGGCCACCGACGAACCGCCGGCGAGGCCCCGATGCCCCTTGAGCAAAGCGTTGTCCACGATCCGCCAGGTTTCGCCGGGAGCTTTCTTGATGGGACCCGAGTTGCGGGTCGGCCACTTGCCGGTGCGGCGATGGTGGGCATCAGCCCAGGTTAGGATCTGCTTGGTCGTCAGCTGGGGACGGTTCGCCGGGTTGCGGTACCCACGCCGGTCCTCAAGCAGACGGGCCAGCGAGTAGCCGCCTCGCAGCCCACGGTGACCACGGACCAACGCCGACTCGATGCCCATCCAGGTTTCGTTGGACGTGCCCACGACCCGCCCAGATACGTGGGTCGGCCACCCGCCCGTTCGCCGACGGTGGGCATCCGCCGATGCGAGGATCTGCCTGTGCGTGAGCCGGGGGCGGCGGGAAGGACACCGGTAGCCTCGCCGTTCCTCCAGCAGGCGGGTCAGCGACGAACCACCTTTCGGCCCACGGTGACCGTTTCTGAGGGCGGACGAGACACGCTTCCACGTCTCGCCGGGGGCTCCGACGATGCGGCCTGAGTTCTCGGTCGGCCAATTCCCGGTGCGATCGTGGTGGGCATCGGCCCAGGCGAGAATCTGCTGCTGGGTAAGCCGGGGCCGATCACCTGCATGACGGACCCGCCGGTAGCGAGCGAGTAGGCGGGGCAGGGAATCACCGCCCGGCAGGCCGCGGCCCCCCTGGTGCAAGGCGACGTGCAGGTTGTACCACTTCTCGCCGAGGGCACCCAAGACGCAGCCGGACTTTGGAGTGGGCCACTCGCCAGTTCGACGGTGGTGAACATCGGCCCAAGCCAGGATCTGCCGCTTGGTCAGACGCGGTAGGTTGCCGCGGTTACGGACGCCGCGGCGGACTTCGAGCAACCGAGCCAGCGATTCGCCGCCCGGCAACCCGCGGTCCCCACGAAGCATCGCCCGGTGGATGTTCTTCCAGTCTTCGTCCCGGGCATCCAGCACGCTCCCCGAGTCCTGGGTGGGCCAGCCGCCGGTGCGTCCGTGATGAGCATCCGCCCAGGCAAGGATCTGTTTTTTGGTCAAGCGGGGCAGAGCCATCCGGTTGCGGACGCCGCGGTATTCTGCGAGCAGTTGGGCCAACGAAGAGCCGCCGGGCAGCCCGCGGCGGCCGTGGTCGAGGGCCTGCGAGACGCTGCTCCAGGTCTCGCCCCACGCCTCTGGAATACCGCCGGATGCCACTCTGGGCCATCGGCCGGTGCGTTCGAAATGAGCGTCCGCCCATCGCAGGATCATCGAGATCCGCAACAGTGGCTTTGGCAGCGGGCGTCTCCGTGCTCTCAGCTTGGCCATGCCGCGATTCTAACCAGAAGGTCCCAGGGGCAGAATGGTCGGTCGGAGTCGGTCGCGGTCACCGAGTTGTCTCCGTCCCGTGCTTCTGGTCTCATCTGGCCCCATGGGCACCATGCCAAGTACCGCCAGGTTCTGCAGATCGCCCGCGAGCGGCGTGTCGACGTCGTCGTCAACGGCGGCGACCTGCTGCCCAACGGCGGTGACCTGCACGACCAGCAGGCTGAATTCCTGGATCGGTTCCTCGATCCGCACCTTGGCGAGTACGACGCAGCGGGTATCCAGTATGTAGCCTACCTGGGCAACGACGATCTCCGCGTCCACGATGAGCGGTTCAAGGGGCTGTGTGCCCGCCATCCAATGGCCACCAATCTAGCCCAGGCCCACCTGGAACTGGATGAATTCGACCTGATCGGCACGAACTGGGTGGTGGACTATCCGTTCCGCTTGAAGGACCGGTGTCGTATGGACACGGCGGACTATCGCTTCGGTCCGCAGTTCGGTTCGGGTTTGCTCTCTAAGCCCGACGGCTTCGAGAAACTGGCCGATTGGCCGAGCCACGCTGAGACGCTGCCGACCATCGAGGAGGAACTCGACCGTCTGCCATCGCCGCGGGACCCGGCAACCGCGATCTACGTGATCCACATGCCCCCGGCGAACCTCGGGCTGGACGTGTGCGGAACCGGGGAAACGGTCGGCTCGGAGGCGGTGTACCGGTTCATCGAGCGTGTTCAGCCGCTCCTGACGCTGCACGGCCACATCCACGAGTCCCCCGATGTCAGTCGCGTGTGGCGGGCTCAGCTTGGCCGAACGTGGTGCATCCAACCGGGTCAGATGAAGCCGTTGTCGTATGTGCTGATCGAACTGCCCGAAATGCAGATCGAGAGGATCGTGGTCGCGGCCACTTAGCCGACCGCCTTCACTGCCCGACCGATGACCACCCCCACGGGCACCTGCGGCGGTCCGAAGAGCTGCACCATCTTGCTCGGATCGCCGGTCAGAGATTGCTCCTGCCCACCTCGATCCACATCGAACCGGACTTCGCCCCGGCCGAGCTGCTGGTGGATCGCCTCGGCCAGCTCCCGGACGGTCCAGATCCTGGGGTGACAGACGTTGACCATGTCGGGCGGCACCCTGGACCACCGGGTCCGGTCCGTAGCCGTCAACGAGATCTCTTGGTACGTCCAGGCGTCGCAGCCCGGCCGCTACGACTTGGCCTTTGGCATCGGCGGCCGCGACTATGGCAAGGAACTCGTCGTGAGCGATTGGCCGGAGCGGGTCAGCCCGTTGCGGCACGACGGGCACCTCGGCGAGAGCATCCTGTATCCGCGCGAACGGCCGTTCGCCGCGGACTCCGCTGTGGAATCGATCAGCATCGCCTACCCGGCGATGGCCTCGTGGTTTTACGGCTCCACCTGGTGGATCGTGTGGTTCTTGATCCTGTCAATCGTGATCGCCCTGATCTTCAAGCCGTTTCTCAAGGTCAAGCTTTGATCACTGCGGGCCGGTGAGGGCTCTTACGAAGGCGGCCACGTCGTCGAGGGCGCGACAGTTGAAACTACCGGAGCGGTCATGGGATGTCGGCCTGGGCTGCGCAACACTGGATATGGCCCCTGTCCTGTCCGCTGATAAATCCGTCCTGTTTCCAGGCGTTGCCCAGATGTGCAACGCAGCTAACAAACGCCCCGTGGGTGTCTGCGCCCTGGGCACACTGCCCGAT
>Ga0114922_10000536_pt1 | contig 36475 bp, 29 predicted proteins | sample AartaG_FD_100975 | JGI IMG/M metagenome (GOLD analysis project Ga0114922, IMG submission 100975) | Deep subsurface microbial communities from Aarhus Bay to uncover new lineages of life (NeLLi) - Aarhus_00045 metaG | ecosystem: Environmental > Aquatic > Marine > Oceanic > Sediment | place... | reverse complement strand
TGCTTTGCGGCGTCGGTGGGATGGGTGTTCGAGGTCCAGGGCGCCAACGCCTTCATGTAAGCGGGCCGCGAGTGACCCGTGCCGTGCAGCACCATAAGCACGAAAAGAGCAGCCGCCCCAATCCACAATCCTTGACACATGCCTGCGATTCCTCCGTGTTTCGCGATGATCGGCCGTCTCGCCAGCCGAGCCGCACAGTATCGCACAAACGCCGCGTCGTTTCATCGCGCGCGCCGCGCCGGGCGAATGTCCAATGGCAAATGACAAGTGACAAATGGCGAGGCGGGGGCACCGGTGCCTTGTAGGGGCGCGGCCCCTCGACTGAGCTCGGGACAAGCGTGCCGCGCTCGGCGAGCGGGAGCAAGGGGCGGCAGGTAGCAGATGGCAGATGGCAGGGAGCTACCGGCTACCTGCTACCGGCCACCCGCCATCCGCTGCCTCGGGCAGGCGGGATGGCGGAGGAAGAAAGGATGCGCACTCTTCTGGACAATGCCCAGAATGCCACTGATACGGCTTGTGGGTCTTGTGGCTCGTTTTGCCCCTGTACCCGGAATGGGGAGTTTGGGTGATTTGGCCCGGATTTGAGTAACAGAAGTGGAAGTCTCAGGCATAGGCAGTCTCCTCGTGGGAGGGGGAAGGGCGGCAGCCCGGAACTCAGATGTCCTCCTCCGTATCATCGTCAGCCTCACGCTGATGTAAGGTGGCCTCGGTCCTGTTGAGTTCCGCCTGTGCTGCCTGTGCTGCTTTGATTACGGCTGCCGTCTTCGCGAGTTCCTCCAGCGCTGCTTCACCATCAGGCAAGGCATGGAGGGCGTTCAAAACGATCTTGTCTGTCCCGTGACTGACGACCTGCATTGGCTTCAGGAGCGCCTGTCGCCCATGCATGTGGGATCTAGCCCCAGACGCGCAGTTCCTAGCAGTGACTATGGCAGTATAGGCATCATACAGCTTGTGGGGCAGATCACCGGGCAGCCGACCGATCTCTCGCAGGAACGCCCTGAACACGTCCAGTGAGAAAGGACCGGGGATCATGAGCAAAGTGGGGTTGCTCTGGAACGACTGGAGGACAGTGTGATTCCTGCCAAGCTCACAGGCCAGCAGCTTGAGCATCGCCTTCTGTGCTTCCTCCCGCTGCCTCTTCCCCTCCTTCAGGTAGTGCCGCCGAGTGAAGACGAAGACCCCAAGTGCCACTACTCCCGGTGCTAGTAGTCGTTCGGCCACCCAGACCGCGAAGTCAGATAGCGTCATCGCTTCCCCCTTCTGGCACGCTCACGGCGCGCATAGCTCCACGGACTGAGTGCCGCCCATTGTTCGTGCTAGAGCCACTTCCTTGTCCCCCTGTCTTCTGCCACGGCTCACTTCGGCTCCAGTGGTCCTCCAAACCACTCAGTGGCTCCCACGTGGGAGGCCACCGCCATGCCATACCGGAACAGCCCTCAGTCCAAACGCTGTCTCGCATCAGGTCTCTCGGTCCGTAGCATCGCGGCGATCTCCGCAAGCTGCGCCGTCATGGCCGAGACCCCGAGCAGGAGCAAGCCCCCGAACGCCGTGGCCGTCCCCAACACGAGAAGCAACATGAGGTCGTCGCGCCCCGCCAGCAAGCACAACACGCCAGAGGCGAAGGTCAACAAGCCAAGAGACGCCATCAACCCGCCCGCTACCCTCAGCAGCTTCAGCATGGCTCCTTCCTCCTGTCGAGTCGCCGGACACAGCGTCTGTACTCCGGCTTTCGCTGTCAGCCCAGGCGATTATGCGCCACGACCTGCTGTTGTCGAGGCTGATTCCCTCGTGCTCCCTTCCAGCGGCTCTACGAGCTTCCACAGTCCCCGCAACGCCTCGGTCAACGTCCGTCCCTCCGCCTTGGCCCGATGCTCTCCCTCTCGGTTGGCGGCTTTCTTTCCCATGGCACGGTGCCGCCTTGGAACATGATGGCGAACCGGGTGATCAGGGCGCCGAGCAGGACGTAGCCGAGCAGGACGTGGATCGAGAGGACGATGTGGCCCATGGGGCTCTTGGGATTCGCACGTATGTCCCCGAAGCCGAGCGTGGTCATAGTCACGACTGAGAAGTAGGTGCTCCGCAGCAGTCGCATACGGGGGACCAAGCTGGTAAGGTCGCCATCGCTATCCTGGAGGAGGTCCGGGAAGTGGCAGTAGGTCAGCCCGAACATCCCGCAAAGAACGATGAACCAAAGGATGATGTGGACGCTGGAGCGGCCGTAGTCTGACAAACTCCAGAACAGACGCACGGGCCATTGAAGGATCCACTGGCGGAGCCAGTTCTCTCTGTACCATCTCCGCCAACCGAGGCGCCGGATGTTGTACTCTAGCCGCGCTCTGATGGAGGGATCCATGCAGGCCGATCCGACGCCGACGCCCGTGAAGTCCGTCCTGTCGTCAACGCGGCAACGTGTGACCAGGGTGTTTCCGTCCACCTCCGCCAGCCACGCCACAGCATCCGTCAGGTCTGCCTGATCGAGGTCCGTGCCTTGCAGGTTGGCCTCGAGGAGATTCGCGCCTTGCAGGTTGGCCTCGAGGAGATTCGCGCCTTGCAGGCTGGCCCTCCAGAGGTTCGCGCCTTGCAGCTGGGCCCTACGTAGCTTCGTGCCTTGCAGCTGGGCGCCACCAAGGTTCGCGCCTTGCAGCCGGGCCCTACGTAGCTTCGTGCCTTGCAGGTTGGCGAAAGAAAGGTCTGCCCTCTGCAGGTTGGCCAAAGAAAGGCTTGCCCTTTGAAGTTTGGCGCTACGAAGGGACGCGGACTCCAGCCGAACGATCTCAAGGCTGTGATCATTGCGCCATCGATTCCATTCCGAGATGTCTCGCGCCTCCGAACAGCGCATGAGCATGTCGTACTGCTTCTGGTCGAAGCTTCGCTGATACCCACAGTGCGGGCAGGCAAGCGTACCCTCGGGTATGGTCTCCTCACACTTGGGGCAGGGGCCTTCCACGACGCCGTGGACCTTCTGTTCCGGGTGGCCTCTCTTGCCGGTCTCGTTGTGGTTGTGGGAATCGCTCATGGACTGGACCTCTCGCGACCGTACTGCCTCTCAGCAGTCGCGCGGCAGGCGTGCTCGAAGCCGTCGGCGTAGCCGGCGCGGTAGCCCGCCGTCCGACCCTTGCTGTTCCCTGCCCACACGCCGAGAGCCACCACGGAGCCGATGCCAAGCAGAAGGCCGAACATGATGGCGCCGATGATCTGGGCGATCCTTGCTGTGCGTATCATTGCCCCATCCCCCTTTCTGTCCTATCCCCTGACGGCCACGCCAAGATTATACGGGTCATATGGCTCTTGTCCAGTGATCGCGGCGCTACTGCGAACCCTCCGCGGTGGAGACCGTGGCGAGCAGGAGCTGAAAGCAGGAGTGTGAAGTCAGAAGTGTGAAGGCCGACGGCAGTGGTCAGTGATCAGTGGTCGGTGGCCGGCGGCGGAAACGAAGCAGGTAGCAGATAGCAGGCAGCAGCCAGCAACGGCAGAGACGTGAAACGAACAACGAGCAACGGCTCTTAACAGGGATGGACAGGCTTGCCCTGAGCGAAGCCGAAGGGATAGGCAGGATAGCGGCTCTAACCAACAACGGACAACGCACAACGAACAACGAGCAACGAGCAACGATTAGCCATTAGCGGCGAACGGCGAGCAGGAGCACGAGTAAGAGCAGGAGTAAGAGCATCCGCCATGCGGCGCACCGAGCCCGCCGCACGGCGGGAGCAACGATCAACGACCAACGGCGAGCAAGCAAGAGTAGGAGCAAGACCAGGAAACAGCGTGCAACAGATAGCTTCTGGCGGGAAACTGCCTGCTATCTGCTACCTGCCATCTGCTGCCTTTGGCTGGGGGATGGCGGAGAGGGAGGGATTCGAACCCTCGGCACGGATTGGTATCCATGCACGCGGTTTCCAACCGCGCTCCTTCGGCCCCTCGGACACCTCTCCGAACCCATCTTACCCGCCCTGCTCCGAAAGTGTCAACGCGCGCCGGCGCCGTCCGTTGAAACGGCGCCGAACGTGCTGTAATCTGCTTCTCTATTCCCTCAACGCCAGCTACCGGTCCCGCCATGTCAGAACAGGCCAGAGACCGATACAGACTCGTCGCGCTCGACATCGACGGCACCATACTGGACAGTGCGCAGCGGATCGCGCCCGAGCTGAAGGAAGCGCTGGCCGGGCTGGTGAGCCGCTCGCTGCGGGTCGTTCTGTGCACCGGGCGCCGCTGGCGGAGCACCGTGCCGATCCTGGCGGAGCTTGAGCACGCCCACCCGGTCGTGGTCTGCTGCGGCGGCGCGCTGGTGAAGCGCGCGGACGACGAGCGCACGCTGTACGCCCGGCCGATGGAGCACGAGACGGCGCGAGAAGCGACGGCCATATTCCGGCGCAACTCCCTTGTGCCCATGCTGTTGTACGATCGGCCGCTCAGCGGCCACGAGCTGAAGGTGGCGCTGCAAGACCGCGCGCAGGCCGATGCGCTTCCCTACCTGAAGGCGAACCCGGGCGTCTGCGAGTGGTATGCCGGGGACTACCCCTCGGTGGACGAGCCCCCTTTGATCGCGTATGCGATGGACGAGGCGGGGAAGATCCGCGTAGCCATGCAGGACTTGCGCGAGCGACTGGGCGACCGGGCCATCGTGGAGGCGATGGCTCAGCCGCGCTATGGCGCGGACCAGGTGGCGCTGGAGGTCCACGATCCGGGCGCGACCAAGTGGCACGCCTTGCATTGGCTGCTCGAACAGTGGAGAATGTTGCCGGAGCAGGTCGTCGCCGTGGGCGATGACGTCAACGATATACCCATGCTGCGGGCGGTGGGGCTGTCGTTTGCCATGGGCAATGCGTCTGGGGAAGTGAAGGCGGCCGCCGATGCCGTGACGCGAAGCAACGACGAGCACGGCGTAGTCGAAGCCCTGCATTCCGCCTTTGGCTCGCAGCCGGGGACAGAGGCCTGAGGATGCCCGACCAGCAAGCCGATGAGGTGGCGGCCATCGCGGAGCGCCTGGCCGAAGCGGGCGCCCGCATTGACCCCGTCCTGGAAGAACTGCTTCCCCGCAGGCCGGATGATTTGCTTGCGGAGGCCATCTGGTATCACCTGGAGACGGGTGGCAAGCGCATCCGGCCGGCCATCTGTCTGCTGACTTGCGAACAGCTCGGCGGCGACCCCTCGGAGGCCCTCTACTTCGCCGCAGCCGTCGAGATCCTGCACAACATGTTCCTCATCCATGACGACGTGGAGGATCGCGACACCGTCAGGCGCGACAGGGAGGCCGTCTGGGTGCGCTACGGGCTGGCAAACGCCGTCAACGTCGGGGACTACATGCTCAGCGTCGCCTGCCGGGCCGTCCTGATGGGCCCGGTCGAGGACGCCGTCAGAGTGCGCCTGATGCGGGCTTTCAGCGATACCTTCGAGAGCACGTGCCGGGGTCAGGCAATGGACCTGAACAACCGGGGCAGGGACGACGTTACGGTCGACGATTACCTGGAGATGGTGACCCTCAAGACGGGGCGGTACCTTGCGCTGGGCATGGTGGGCGGCGGGATCGTCGCCGGGCTCGCCGCCGCCGCCGTCGCACAGATAGAGGTGCTGTGCGAGAGCATGGGGGCAGCGTTCCAGATACGCGACGACGTGATCGACCTGACGGCGGGAAAGGGCAGGGGCGGGGTCACCGGGAACGATATCCGCGAGGGCAAGGCCAGCATCCTGTACGCCCACGCCATTGCCGCCGCTCGGGCCGGTGAGAGGCGCGAGGTCATCGAGATCATGCGCAAGCCGCGGGAGCAGACGACGGACGCGGACGTGCAGCGTGTCGAGGAGTTGTATCGAAGGCTGGGCTCATTGGATTTCGCCAAGGCTGAGGCGGACCGCCTGGTGGAACGCGCCTTCGAGACGATCGAGCGGCTGCCAGTCCGAGACAAGAGCTTCTTCCGCCGGCTTGCCCGCTATATGGTCAGCCGGACGAAGTAGGAGGATGGGGCCATCGGGCGATGTCGTGAATACGTCGGCCGCGGCGGCGCCAAGCTCAAGCATGCCATTGATCACCTGGGGCTGGACTTGAAGGGCGCCGTCGGGGCAGATTTCGGCTGCAACGTCGGGGGATTCACCGACTGCCTGCTTCAGGAAGGGGCCGCGCGGGTCTACGCTGTGGACACCGGGTACGGCATGCTGGCGTGGAAGCTCCGCCGGGACGAGCGCGTCGTGGTAATGGAGCGAACGAACGCCATGCACGTCGAGCTGCCCGAACCGATGGACGTCGTCGCGATCGACGTCGGCTGGACGCCGCAGCGGCACGTATTGCCCGCAGCTTTGAGGCAAGGGAAGCCGGACGGGGTCATCCTCTCGCTGTTCAAGCCCCAGTACGAGGCGCCGGCCGATCTGGTGCACCGGGGCCGGGTCAGTCCGGAGGACTTCGGCCCGGTGCTGCGGGACGTGTTGCAGGAGCTGAAGGGGAGGGGCATCGTGGTGCGGGAAGTCGTGGCGCTGCCTCAGGAACGCGAGAGCAAGAACCCGGAGGCGCTCTTGTACGTGCGCCCCGCGGACTGCTCCAAAGGCGCGCCGCGCCAGCCGCACGGTTCAGGGGGGAAGACAGATGGCGGAGGAACGCCGGATACGTGAGGTGGTCTTTGAGGGCGGGCCTTTCGAGCGAGGACTTCAGCGGGGGCGGAGGCTGCGCGAGACCTTGACGCTGCCTGACCTGTCGGCCCTGCCATGGGAGTTCGTGGAGGGCTGCAGGGCGGCTGCGGAGGCAGCCTACCCCGCGTCCGTGCAGGAGTTCGAGGGGATCGTGCGGGGCGGCGGCTTCGACCGCGAACGCCTGATGGCCTATTACTTCGCGCGCCTGGAGAGCCGGGTGGGCGGCTGTACGATGTTCGCCGTCGTGCCCGAATGCTGCGATGGCAGGGCCGGCCCCCTCGTCGGCCGCAACTATGACTGGGCGGTCGAGGACCTGCGCTGGTGTGAGCTTCACCGGTATCGCCCGACCGGGAGTCTGGAACGCGTGGGCTACACGCACCACTGGGCGGGCTGCCCCGACAGCGTCAACGAGACGGGGCTATACGTTGCCATTGCCTCCCTGCCCGTCGAGCGGGACGCGGAACTGGCTCCGGGCGTACAGTGGAGCATCCTGGTCGACATGATCTCCGAATGCTGCGTCACGGTGGACGAGGCCGTCGAGCTGTGCGCGGGCGTCCGCCACCTGCGTCCGATGAGCTACCTGTTCGCTGACGCGGCGGGCGCCGCCACCGTCGTGGAAGCGACGCCCCGGGAGGTGCGGGTGCGATCCCCGGAGGGGGGCTTCGTCGTGGCGGCCAACGTGGTTCAGGGGGGCGAAACCCTCTCAACGGACCCCGACGACCGCCAGGCGTTCTCCCTTCCCGAAGCGCTGCAGCGAGGCGAAGCAGCCGATGTCGCCGAGCGGGGAAGGCGGCGGGTCCAACGTGCAGCGGAGATGCTCGGAGCGGCCCTGCCTAACGTGTCCAAGGAGGACGTCCGTCGCATCCTCGAAGACCATGAGGCGCCGATCTGCACCGGGGATCACGGCCACGAGGACGGAGCGCCGTGGGGCACCATCTGGTCCGGCGTCTGTCTGCCGACAGAGGGCGAACTCCAAATAGCGCCCGGGCTACCGTGCCGTCACGCGTACCAGGCCTTCACCGTCCGGTAGGGGGGCCGACCCCCGTTTACGCGCCGATGAGCTTCGTCGTGAACTCGCAACTCATCCGCGCGCTGTCGAGCGAATCTCCGGGGCAGACGTCCTGCTCGACGGCGTAGTACTGGACGCCGGCGTCGAGCGCGGCCTGGTGAATGGCGGGCCAATCCAGGATGCCGTTGCCTATCTCCGCGAACGACCGCTTCTCGTCGTCGGCCATGTCCTTGATGTGGAGGATGGGGATCCGGCCGGCGTACTTGCGCACGTAGTCGACCGGGTCAGCCCCCCCGTGCTGGATCCAGTAGGTGTCGATCTCGGCGCACACGTTCTCAGCCGACACGTTCTGCAAGAGCATGTCGAGGGCGTACTGGCCGTCGAACTTCACGAACTCGAAGCTGTGGTTGTGGTAGGACAGGCGGATCCCCTGATCCCTGCACCGGGCGCCCATCTCGTCCAGAAGTCCGGCGACCGCCAGCCAGTCCTCGCGAGTCTCCCGCCGATCCGCGGGCAGATACGGGCACACCAGGTTCTCCATGCCCAGCGTCTTACAGTACTCGATCCAGTGGTCGAGCCTGCTCTCCAGTTCGTTCAGGCCGATGTGGATGCCCGCAGGGCTGAGCCCGATGTCCTCGAGATGGGCCTTTGTCTGCGGCGTCTCGAAGGGCGGGGCCCCCGCGAGCTCGACGAAATCGTAGCCGATCTCTTTCACCTTCCTGAGCGTGCGGACGTAGTCCTTCGCCAGGTGATCACGCACGGTGTAGAGCTGCAACGCCAGAGATATCTGCAACATCCCCGTCTCCCTTCCTTGAGTCGCTTGCAAGAGATTGCGCGGACGACCGCTTCGCCAAGCGGCGCGCCATTATAGCGGGCGTCCAGTCGAGTTCAAGCTCACGCCGAGTCGGGGCCGAGTGCCCCATCCCTAATGGCCTCGCACGGGATCCCTTCTCAGTTCCTGGATCGCCGCGGCCGGGATGTCCTCACGCTGCAGGCTCAGGCCGAATGGAGTGCCCTGTATGAGCACTTCCCCCTCCTCGGTCACCCAGCAGACCCAGCGCGTGCTGCGCGTGGCGAACAGCAGCCGGAACACTCTGGCCGGCCCTTTGGCCAGCGTTGCGTCCTTGAAGCCGACCACAGTGACGGTGACCTGCTCCACCGTGCCGGCGATGGGATTAATCATGTCCACCGTCCAGTCCCGCCCGACAAGGTCTTCGTCCAGAGGGGGCAGAGCCGTCAGTGGGGAGAGGACCTCACTCAGCAGCCTGCCCTCTTCGTAAGGGATGTTGGTCTTCAGGTCGTCTTCCCCGAAACGCCCGGTCACCAGCATGCTGTCTCCGGCGACTGTGCCCATTACCTGGACATTGAGGAGCTTGGACTGCAAGTCGAAAGACTGCAGGCCCCGGAGCGGCGATATGCGGGCCAGAAACTCGACGTCCAGCGTTCCCGTCAGGCCCAGCACGACCGTGGCCGCCTTCGTAAGGCGAATCTCCGTGTTGGTCCGCACCGAGATCATGCCGATCTCATCGCGCCATATCCTGGTCTCCGCCTCCCCGATGCGGCGGTCGCCGAAGTAGACGCCCCACTTGCTGGTCCGTTCTGTCTGGCCGGGGGCCAGCAAGTTGTCATAGAACGGCTGGAAGCCGGCCGAAGGCTCCAGAGGCAGGTGGGCGCGGAGCAGCAGCCCCCACATGAGGGCGAAGAACCCCGCGACGGCCAGCGCCAGCGAGTACCTGATTACCTTGTCCATCGGCCTTGGCGGTCCCGGCGGCGGGGCGCGCTCAGTCCTCGTCGCTGAAGTACTCGACCCAGAAGTCCACCTCCTGGTCGGTCAGCCCCGTGTATTTCTCGTCGGGCTCGTGTGCGCTGTCCTCGTCGTCGACGCGCATGAGCTTCCTGGCGCTCCGCATGAACTCGGCCGGGCGCTGGACCGTGGCCTTGCCCCTCCGGAGCGCCTCAATCAGCCGGGGCTCGCCGGTGACCACGAGCGTCTTCTCCTCGACCGCCCTGCGGTTGGCCGGGCCGGCGATCTCGGTAAACGCGTTCCCGCCGTGCGGCACGTTGATCACGACTGCCCGGCCGAAGTACTCCGTGGGCGGCAGCACCTCATTCGGCCGCTGATCGTCAAAGACCACGACCGCGTCGCAGTCCCGCGCCTGGCAGTGACGCGCCATCCACCGGGCCAGGTTCTGCCGGCTCATGTCCCGATCGTCCGCCGCGATCATCGGGTCCGACGTCTCGGCGAGGTACTCGAGCAGATCGCTGCCGTCGGCGAAGATGATCATTGCCGATGCGCTCCTCGTTCGGTCTTGCGTTCCTCAAAGCCAGGTTCGACGTAGACCTCCCGGCCGCCAACGTACGTGGCGATGGCCTTGCCCTTCAATTCCCAGCCTTCGAACGGGGTGTTGCGCGACTTCGAGCGGAACAGGTCGGCCCGGACGGTCCATTCTCGGGCGGGATCGATGAACACCATGTCCGCCGGAGGGCCGGGCTTCAGCGTGCCGCCCGGCAGGCCGAATATACGCGCCGGCGACAGGCTCATGAGCCGAACCGCGTCCGGGGCGGCCAGGCCGGCGCCGCCCAGCAGATGCGTCAGCACCAGCCCCAGCGTCGTCTCCAGGCCGATCAGCCCGCTTGCTCCTGCTGCTTTGTCGGCGGTCGTGTGGGGCGCGTGGTCGCTGGCGACGGCGTCCGCCTTGCCGGCCAGCAACGCCCGGCGCAGGGCCTCCCGGTCGGCGGCGGAACGCAACGGCGGGTTCACGGCCGGAACCGCGCCCGGCGCGAACTCCTCGGCACAGAGCAGCAGGTGGTGGGGCGTCACCTCGTACGTGACGGTCCCCCCTCCGGTCGCGGATTGCTTGAAACGCTCGATGACGTCCACGCTTCGGCCCATGCTCACGTGCGAGAAATGGATCGAGCAGCCGGCCTCGGCGGCCAGGTCCGCGTCGCGCGCGATGAAGTTGGGTTCGTTGGCGTAGGGAGGCCCCGGCTCGAAGCCCGGGTCGAGGCCCGCGTCCATCTTCCTGAGCGAGGCAGGCGAGTCCTCACAGTGGGGCGTGAGCAGTATGCCGGCCCTTGCCGCCCCGGCGCAGACCTGCCGCATGACGACGGGATCCACGAGCGGATCGCCGTCGTCGCTCAGCGCGACGACCCGTTCCTCTTGGGCAAGCGCCGCAATGTCCGTCGGCGTGATGCCGCGCCGGCTCAGCGTCATCGCGGCCTTGAAGTAGACGTTGACGACGGCGTCCGCACGTGCCCTTTCTGCCAGTTCGCGCACGATGGACACCGAGTCGATGGCCGGTTCGGTGTTGGGCTCGCAGATGACCGAAGTGTAGCCGCCCGCGGCGGCCGCCAGGCTGCCGGTAGCGATGGTCTCTTTCTCCGTGAAGCCCGGCTCGCGGAAGTGCACGTGCGGGTCCACCAGGCCCGGCCACAGCCATAGACCTTGTCCGTCGATCACGGACAAGGGCCCGGCCAGCCGTTCTCCCCGAAGCCGGCCGACGGCATCCTCAGGTGAAATGCTCTCGGCCACGGCGGCCACCTGCCCCCGGAGGACCAACAGGTCGCGCCGTCCGTCGATCCCGGCGGCCGGATCCACCAGCCGAACGTTTTTGATGAGGATGGCGTCCACGTGACTCCTGCGCTCACTGCTTTTCGTGCAGGTCGAATCCCACCTGACGCTGCCAGGACTTCAGCGCCGGATAGAGCTCGCGGTACTGGGCGAGCTTCCCATTGTAGTAACTTGCCCTCCGTGGGTCGGGAGTGAACGTGGCCTGCGGGACGATGAGGCTTTCCGCTGCCTGCGTGGCGCTGTCGTACACGCCGGCCGCCACACCCGCCGCGATGGCCATGCCCAGAGACGCGGCCTCGGCCACCTGGGGCCTCACGACCGGACGGTTGTACATGTCGGCCTTCAACTGGAGCCAGAAGTCGCTCTTGGCCCCGCCGCCGATGGCGCGGAACTCCTCGACCTCGGCGCCGGCTTCATGGAGCAGCTCCGTGTTAAGCTTCATCTCGTAGCAGACGCCCTCCAGCACCGCGCGCAAGAACTCCGCGCGCGTAGTCCCAAGTGAGAGGCCGACGATGGCGCCCACCGGATGGGCATCCATGTGCGGCGTGCCCGTCATCGTGAAGTGTGGGAGCACGAACAGGCCCGTCGGCTCGTCGGCCATCTGCTCGACGAGCAGGTCGTAAGCATCACACCCGCTCTGGGCGGCCTGCTGGACCTCTGCGCCGCCGAAGTTGTCGCGAACCCATCGGAACAGCGACCCGCCCGTGAAGTTGAAGGCCAGCGCCACGTAAAGCCCCTCGGCGGCGTGTGGGTAGCAGGCCAGGTTGTTCTCCAGCATGACTTCGTTGACGACCGGTTCTTCCATGGCCACGGCGAAGCAGGCAACCGTGCCCGTGGCGTCCATGGCCACGCCGCCCTGTGTCACGCCGCTGCCGAGCGCCCCCGCCGGCTGATCGTGGCTGCCGGCGACAACCAGGCACCCCTCGGGCAGCCCGAGCTCCGCGGCCGCCTTCCCGCCCAGCTCTCCGACGGCGGTGCCGGTAGCAACTGCCGGGCTGAACAGGTCGGCCCGGATGCCCGCCCATTCGCAGATCTCCTCGCTCCACTGCTTCCGGTGGATGTCAAACGCCATGGTTCTGGCGGCCATGGAGTAGTCGATCCGCGGCTCCAGGCCCATCTTGAGGTGGGCGAAGTCGCCGAAGCAGAGGAATCGCTCGGCGCGCTCATACAGGCGCGGCCTGTTTGCTTTGATCCACATCAGTTTGGCCAGCGTGTGCATCTGGCTGGGCGGCTGTCCGCAGATGCGCATGATGGCGGCGCAGTCTTGGCCTGCGACCCATTCGCCGAAGAGATCGGCCGCCCGGGCGTCGAACGTGATGATGCTGTTGTCCAGTGTCTTCCCGGCTGCGTCCACGGGGACGGCGGCCTCGCCCATGGTGCTGATGGCGAAGGCCTTGACCGGATCCGAAGCAGCGCCGGCTGCGGCTTCGGCGAGCGCCTCCTTCACCATGCGCCATACCTGTTCCGGGTCCACCTCCATCCAGCCTGGCTGGGGATGCAGGAGGGGATACTCCCGATAGGCGCTGGCCAGCATCCGGCCCTCTTCGTTGAAGATCGTGGCCTTTGTGCCCGTCGTTCCGATGTCCAGACCCATCAGGCTCATCGGTTGTCTCCCCGGCGTGGCGTAGCGTATTCCCTGGGCTCTGAGCGATTAGGTTACTGCCGGCCGGCATGCATTGCAACCACCGCAGGCACGCGCGGGGCGAGCTGGAGTCGTTAACGCAACTGCTTTGTGAAGCCAAAGTACCGACGCGGCCTCGCGGGCGGACCGAGCCGAGAATCTTCTTGACAAGCCTGTTCCGTTCCCTTAGAATCCGGCTTTGTCTGTCGGAAGCGTAGTCCAGCTACCGAGTTCCGGCTTCCGTTTCTCCTGCCTGCTCGAAAGGGGGCTGCTAAGTGGCCAACCGGACGATCACCAAGCGAGAGCTGTGCGAGCGGATTGCCAAGATTACCGGTCATGCTCAGGTCGTCACGAAAGAGGTAGTCCAGCTCTTCCTGGATGAGATCGTCCAAGAGCTAGCCAAAGGCAACCGAATGGAGTTCCGCAATTTCGGCGTGTTTGACACACGGATGCAGCCTCCTCGTAAGGCCAGGAATCCCCGCACCGACGAGGTCGTTCACGTGCCCGCTAAGGTCGTCGTCTCATTCAAGGTTGGCAAGAACATGCAGAAGCGTGCGCAAGCAGCGCTGCTTGCACTGATGCAGGAGGTCGGGGAGTAAGGGGGGACGCTGGATACGCGCACGTTGCGGCCTGCTGTTCCGAGGGAGCAGACAGGCCTTGCTTTTTCTGGCCGGGGAGCCGTCGGCGCGGGAGCCTATTGGTCGGATCCTCGGTTGCGGTTCGCCGCGCTGACCAGCTCGAGTTGGACTATCACCAGGATGACGGCCAGCGCCTGCAACGCCGGGATGAACAGCCGCCAGGCCGGTGACCCATATGGAATCGTTGCCCCCGGCGAGGTCGCCAGAACCGTGAGCGCCACCGTCAGGAGCACCATGCGGTCCCCCATCCCCAGGCGCATGAGCCGATGCGAGAAGTGACTGCGGTCGGCTCCGAGAAGCGGACGTGCGCTCCTGAGTCGGATGACCAACACGCTGACCGTGTCATAGAGCGGAACCGCGAAGATCACCAGCGGCACCATCAAGGGGAAGATGGGGTTGACGGCGTGCGGCGTCAAGAAGGTCGTCAGGGTCGTTGCCAGGGCGAGCGCGTAGCCGACGAACATGCTGCCGGCGTCGCCCATGAAGATCGAAGCAGGGGGGAGGTTGAACAGCAGGAAGCCCAGAAGCGCACCCAGCAGCGCCAGCACGAAGCCGCCGATGAAGTACTGACCCGTCTGCAGGGCCAGCACCAGCAGCGCGCTGCCCGTCAGAAAAGCCACCAGCCCGCTCTGGCCGTCCATGTTGTCCAGAAGGTTGAAGCAGTTCACCATCAGGACGATCCAGACCGTCGTCACGGGAATCTGGAACCAGGGGGATGGGACGAAGAGCGTGATGCGCACCTGCGGCATCAGGGAGACGCAGAGCGCGATCGCGACCTGCCCGATCAGCTTCGCGGACGGTCGGAGGTTCCTGGCGTCGTCCCAGAGCCCCAGCGCGGCCATCGCAAGGCCGCCCGCCAGCACCTTGAGCAGTAGCGGGAGACGCTCGGCCGCCATCTGCATGTCATCGTGCAGCGCCGCAGGCAGCGGCAACAGCGAGGGATTGCCCACCCACACTGCGCTTAGCACCGCGGCGGCCAGAAGGGGCAGGCAGGCTGCTGCCAGAAGGGCAATCCCGCCGCCGAGTGGGACGCTCCCGGCATGCTGCTTCCTGCCGCCCGGCCGGTCTACGAGGCCCCATTTCCTGGCGATTCGCTTGGTCAGTGGCACAAGGGCGACGCATAGAACGAACCCACCGATGAACGCCGCGGCAAGGATGAGGCGCATCTGGCGACCTCCGCTCCGAAGCGCGCGCTGTCAGAACTCCAAAACGGTTCCCGCCATTATGTCCACGTAGCTCTCCGGGAAACGTTCTGCGATTTCTGTCTGGTGCTGAGTGCAGTGGCAGGCCGCCAGGAAGGGGATGCCCTCCAGCGCGGCGAGATTGCTGAAGCCGTGGAAGCCGCCCAGCACGCCGTGGACCTTCCCCAGCGGGGCCATCGGCTCAAGCAAGGCGTCGACGCCGGGATGGGCGCACCCCGTGATCACGACGATGCCCGAGCTTGTGTTGAGGGCGACAGCCTGTTCGGGGATCTGCGTGCCTACGGGCCCGGTGCTCCAGATTCCGGGCGAGATTTCGGTGCGTTCGGTGATGTCCTCGATGGCGAGCTTTCCAGCGGCTTCCCTGAGTTCTGGCCCGAAGGATGGCAGAAGCAGGAGCCGGGCACGGCTGTTCTCGCGGCCAACGTAGGACAGCCCCCCCGCGTGATCCGAATGGTCGTGGGAGATCACCACTACGTCTATCTCCGCCGGCTCCACGCCGGCCTGCGCCATGTTGTGCTGAAGCACTGAGCCGTCGGCGCCGGTGTCGAAGAGCACCACTTCCTCGGCTTCCACCAGGCACGCAAAGCCCCAATCGGCGCGGAAGCCCTCGAGGGCCCGGTTGTCGTAGAGTATCTTGAGTCTCATGGCTGCCTCCATCGGAAAGGGCTCTGGCCCGCACGGCCAGGCCCAGTCTAGCAGGATTTGGGGTGTTTTCCAGTGCATGGCGCGGAGGGCGGAAGCGCACGCGCCGCACTCCAGGGGCTTCGTAGCCAAGCACTTGCATTCGGCACGGTGATGGGATAAGACTGCCGGCCATCGTGCGGCGGCGCTTGCGCTCCTGGCCGGTCTGGCTTCACAGGAGAGGATGCCGCGCGCGGGCGCTTGGATGATTCCTTTGCACCGAGGGAGATCCCATGGCGGCTTACGTGCTGACCCGGGAAGGCGATGTGCCGGGCGTGGACGAACTTGCCCGAATGCTGGATGGGAACGAGTTCGCTCCCATGCCTCGGGCCCGTGATCGTGAGGCCTGGACGGCGATTGCACGGCGGCCCTGGATCGAGGGATCAATCCCCGGGTTGCTCCAGCGGGCGGAGGAAGCCGCCGGCTCCGACTTCCCCCAGGTTAAGGCGACCGATTACCTGTCCTACTTCCGGACGGACGTGCGCGACGCGCACAACGCCTCGGCGCGCGGACGTACCTCCGCGCTTGCCACGCTTACGGCAGCCGAATGCCTGGAGCACGAGGGCCGCTTCCTTGACGCGCTGCTCGACCTTTCCTGGGCGACGGCCGAGGAGACGTCGTGGATCATGCCCCCGCACATCAGGACCGGCGAGATGCTGCCCGACGCCCGGGAGCCGGCCATTGACCTGCGCGTGGCCGGCGTCGCCGGCTTGCTGGCTCAGATGGTCTACCTGCTCGGGCCGGAGATGGATGACCTGAGTCCCATGTGGCGCAGGCGCATCGTGTTCGAGATCGAGCGGCAGGTGATCGATCCGTACCTCAGATGCGACTGGCACTGGGAACGCACTGCGATGAACTGGAACGCCGTCTGCAACAGCGGCATGGTCGCCGCCGCGTTGCTGGCCGACTTCGACACGCAGACGCGCGCACGGGTCCTGCACAAGGCGCTCGGATCGGTCCGCCGTTTCCTGACGGGCTTCACGCCCGACGGCGGCTGCTCCGAGGGGCCGGGCTACTGGGCGTACGGCGTCGGCAATTACGCCGTCATGGCCTACTACGTCCACTGCGCTACGGGGGGAGGCGTGGACATGCTGGGCGACCCGGTGCTGCCCGCCGTCTTTGCATATCCGACCGGCATAGTGCTGTCGGGGCGGACGGTCGCCAACTTCGCCGACTGTCCGCCGCAGGTCGGCTTCAGGGGCGGGGCCGTCGCCTGGGCGGCGGAGCGGCTGGGAGTGCCGCAGATGGTCGCGCTCTCCTCGTCCGGCACGGGGCGGCGAGGTCATCTGAACAACGCTCTCGACCTATGCCTTGCGGCCCAGCCGGCCGACTTCTCGGCGCCGCCCGAGTTCTTCCTGCCGGACCTGAACCTGCTGATCGCCCGCGGCAAGGGAGCGGACGGGGAGCAGCTCGTCCTGGCGGTCAAGGGCGGCCATAACGGCGAGTACCATAACCACAACGACGTGGGCGCCTTCATCGTGCACTGGCGGGGCGAGTCCCTCATCTGCGACCTTGGGGCCGGCAACTACACGAGGGCCTTCTTTACGGACCGGCGGTATGAGTTCCTGACCACGCGCTCCCGCGGCCACAACGTGCCGTTGATCAACGGCGTGGAGCAGCGAACGGGGAGCGAGTTCTGCGCAACGGACTTCGGGCTGGAACGCTCCGACGGAGGGATCGGCGTCAGCATGGACCTGGCCGGCGCCTATCCGGCCGAGGCCGGCCTTACATCCCTCAAGCGCACGGTGGCCCTCTATCGCGACGATGCGGAGCGGGTCGAGTTCGTCGACGAACTGACCTTCGAGAGGGACGCCGGCGACTACGAGCTGCCGCTCTACACGGAAGGTGAGTTCAGGGCCACCGGGGCGGGCACCGTGGAGGCACGGGGAGAGAACGGCGTGTTGCGCGTGGCGTTCGATCCCGACGTGCTCGAGGTCTGCGTCGAAGAAGTGGAGCACGGTGACGCGCGGCTGGCGGGCCACTTCGGCCCGGTGCTGTCACGTTGCGTGCTGAGCTTGCGCACCAAGGGCAGAACCGCGCTTGTGAGGCTTCAGTTCGTGCCGGCCGACTGACGGACCGGCCGCGCAAGGGGCGGCCGGCCGTAAGGTGGCAGACGGTGATGAAACCAACCAACATCGTCCTCGTCCACTCCGACCAGCAGAGGTATGACTGTGTCGGCGTCAACGGCCATCCGCTCGTGCGGACGCCGAATCTGGACCGCCTGGCGTCCGAGGGTGTCAACTTCTCGCACGCCTTCTGCCCAATTCCGCTCTGCATGCCGACCCGCGCGTCCATGCTCTGCGGGCAGTGGCCGACGGAGCACCTGCAGGTCGCCAACACGGATACGGAAGCCCCCCGCCCCTTGCGCGCCGGGCTGGCCACGTTCAGTCAGCTTCTGCGGGATGCCGGCTACCACCTCGGTTACGTCGGGAAGTGGCACGTGGACCCCGAGCGGGATCCGCTTGAGTTCGGCTTCTGCGAGTACGTCCCGGAGTGGCACTACGGCAAGTGGCGCAGGGAGGCGGGCCTGCCCGACAGGCCCCGCACCAACCGGTGGTTCGGCGAGGTCGATCCGCACATCGAGCCCGAGCAGTCGAAGCTGGCGTGGGGCGCGGACCGGCTCATCGGAATGCTGGAGTCCTGCTCGGAAGAGGACCGCCCGTTCTTCCTGCGCTGGGACCCGAGCGAGCCCCACCTGCCCAATGTTCTGCCGGAGCCGTATGCTTCCATGTATCCGCCCGGCGAGATCGAGCCGTGGCCCGGCTTCGACGATACATTCGAGGGCAAGCCCTACATCCAGGCGCAGCAGTTGCGCACGTGGGGCATCGCGGATTGGACCTGGGACGACTGGGCGCCCATCGTCGGTCGGTATCTTGGCGAGATCAGCCTGCTCGACGCCCAGGTGGGACGCGTGATGGGCGCCCTGGAGAGGCTTGGCCTGGCCGAGGACACACTCCTTATCTACACGGCCGACCACGGCGACATGTGCGGCAGCCATCGCATGGTGGACAAGCACTACGTCATGTATGACGACGTGGTCCGCGTGCCCCTGTTCGTCAGATGGCCGGATTCGGCGCCCGCGGGCCGCGTCTGCGACGCTTTTGTATCCAGCGCCATCGACCTGGCCAGCACGTTCTGCGAGCTGGGCGGCGTGGCGGTTCCGGACACCTTCCGTGGGCAGAGCCTGGTGCCCTTGCTGCGTGGCGAGACCTCCAACGGGCGAGAGGACATCTTTGCCACCTACCACGGCAACCAGTTCGGCCTCTACAGCCAGCGCATGGTCCGGGACAGGCGGTGGAAGTACGTGTGGAACGCCACGGCCGAGGATGAGCTCTACGATCTCGACTCGGATCCGGCCGAGCTCCGCAACCTGGCGACCGCCCCGGACTGCTCCGTCGAGCTTGCGCGCCTGCGCAGACGCCTGGTCGACTGGATGGAGGCCACCAACGACCGGCTGCTGAACCAGTGGACCCGCCCGCAGATCCTCGAGGGCCGCACCAAATAGGCCCCCGGCCCCGCGCCTGAGGTACTGGACTCCATCCATTTCCGCCCGGAGCGCGAGATTACACCGAAGCGGTACTCTGCAGGTGGGAACTGTTCACGGGGTAAGAGGCGAGACGTGTTCGTGGCCGGACTTGACACGAAGGCGGGGGATATACTATACCTTTGCACGGACAATCGGCCGCGATACGTCCGTGTTGTGCAGTTGATGGGGACGCCCTCATGATTGTGGTGATCCGTCGGCAACGCCGCTCAGCAGTGCTTACACCTTCAGCCCTTCCCTGTCTGCGTGACGTCGCCACAGTGAACCTAACAGCTGGCTGCGCCCATGGCTGCGTCTACTGCTATGCTCGCAGCTATCCCTCGTACCCCGGCGACGGCACAATCGTCTTCTACACAAACACCCTCCAGTTGATAAGGGAAGAGCTACCGCTCAGGCGCTCGCCACCGCCCGTGGTGTACTTCAGTCCGTCCAGCGACCTGTTTCAGCCCGTGTCGCAAGTACTCGAGATGGGGTATGACATACTCGAGTTCCTCTTCACGAAAGGACTGCCAGTGGCATTTCTGAGCAAAGGCTGTATTCCTTCTCGCCACATGGAACTGCTCTGCGCAAACCCCCGCCTGGTTCAGGCACAGATTGGCATCACCACGCTCGACGAAAGGATCAGCACCATGTTCGAGCCGGGCGCGGCGCCGCCAGCGCAAAGGTTGAAGCAGCTCGAAGAACTGCGCTCCGCCGGCGTAAGAGCTCGCGCTCGGCTGGACCCCTTAATACCAGGCTGGACAGACGAGCCGGCGGCGCTCGATGAGCTTTGCCGCGCACTCGCTGCGGCGGGCGTCAGCCAGATGAGCGCGAGCGCGCTGTTCATCAGGGCTGAGATCGTCCGAACACTTGGGCGGCTCTTACCCAACCAGGAGGTGTTCCACTCCCTGCTCCGTCACTATCCGGCGCCTTGCGCAGCGCGTAGTGCGGCAGGCCGAAGGGGCGAGAGGAGCCTGGCCAAGGCGCTCCGGGAGCGCATGTACGACAGCGTGAGAGAGAGCGCAGTGCGTCACGGCATCGCGCTCAGCATCTGCGGTTGCGAGAATCCCGATATAACCTCAGAACGCTGCTGCATCGCGGGCGAGCGGCCGGATCCCCGGACCGGTTCCCGTCAAACCAAGCTGTTCGCCGTTGAGTCAGCAAAGACATGAGGATTGCAGACGGCCAGCAGCATCTCTGGCTCCGACCCTACTGTCCCCCCGTGCTCATCAGCGCGTGCCTGCTCGGCATTCCGTGTCGCTGGCACGGCCGTCGTCCTAAACGACGAGATAAGCTGATTGACCGCCTCAAGAAGGGCTTCGTGCTTGTGCCCGTTAGTCCCGAGCAGCTCGGCGGCATGCCCACGCCACGCACCGGGGAGCACCTCAACGGTACAGGAGCCCAGGTCTTGGACGGGGGCTTGTGCATCATTGCGCCGGAAACTGGCGAAGACGTGACCCGCTTTCACGTTAACGGGGCGCGTTACACACTGGAGATCGCCCGAATAGTGGGCGCTACGCGCGCCTATCTCAAAGGGGGCAGTCCGTCATGCGATAGAGAAGGCGTGACGGGCGAACTGCTCAGCCGGAACGGCATCCGGGTCGTCCGCGTCTCTTAAACAGCCCATTTCCAGGCTGCAAGGCGACGCACTGCAGGGATCATCGTGAGAAGAAGACAGGTGCGAAGATGTGGTTGAGAGGTCCAAGCGGCGGGCCCGGCCTCAAACCTCTCGCCCCGCGCCTCAGTCCATGGGCGCCAGGAACTTGCCGAAGTTGCCGTTGGCGATCTTCTCGAAATCCTCGCTCGAATGGCCGAGTTGCCGGCAGATGAACTCGCGGTCAACCTGGATGCCTCGGTGCGAGTGGGAGAGGTCGCCCGGGGCGCGATCGTCTGAACCGTAGATGATCCAGTCCGCACCGATGTACTTCAGGGCCTTGTCCAGGGCGTCGGCCCGGTAGAACTCGGGCGTGCCGCGCGTAATGTCGATGTACATCTGCATCTGGCCCACGTCGCCGCGCCGCACGGCGGCCCTCATCCTGCCCGCCACGGCGATGCACTCGTCCGTCCATGGCCACGAGATGTGCGCGAGGGCGAACTTGATCTTCGGGAAGTGCAGCATCACTTCGTAGAAGACTGGTCGGCAGAACCGGGAACTGTCCATGTTGCCGAACAGTATCCCCGAGTGGAAAAGCATCGGTTTGCGCAGCTCCTGGATCTTCTCGTAGACCGGGAAGAAGCGCTCCTCGTAGGGATACCAGTGGTCGGGGATCATCTTGATGCCTTTGAGCCCCTTGTCGTTGACCGCGTGCTCGACTTGCTCAACGGCACCGGACAGCGTCGGCTCTATCCACGCGAACCCGACCAGCCGCTCGGGATCGGCGGAGCATATCTCCGCGATGATGTCGATCGAGCGCATGGCGTCCTCGTTGGAGTCCGCCATGTGCGGCGCGATCAGCAGCGCCCTGTCCATCTCCCGCGCGTCCATCGCCTTGAGCACGTCCGCGCCATTCGCATCCGGGCTGCAATGAATGTGGCAATCGCTGTACATCCTCTCGGTCCTCTTTGGCGTTCGGGCCTTCGCAAGGTTTGGTCAGGGCGGCATTTGTAGGGCATTGGGCTTCCCGTTTCAACTGCCCGGTGCGCCTCCGTGATTCGGCGCTGTCCGGCATTGGAAAGCGCCGGCCGGGATGCTGTAAAAGACAGCCTTCCACTCTCGAGCCCCAATGGAGCAATGGCAACCGACACGCGACCCTCCGTCCGCTGGCTCACGGCGACGTCATGGCTTGCGCTGCTGGTCTTCGCGGCTACCAGTACGTTGATCGCTGTGTCCCTTAAGCATATCGGGGACGACCTGCAGATCGGCTTCGGCATGCGCGGGGCGCTCGCACCGGCGCGGGCGCTGGTGTTGGGGGCTTTCACGTTGCTGGTCGGTTTGCTGGGTGACCGGTTCGGCATGCGGTGGTTCCTCGGCGGCGGCATGTTCGTGGTCGCGCTTTCGCTCGTGGGAGTCTGGCAGAGCAACGGCTATGGGGGCCTGCTGATCGGCCTCGGAGGCGTCGGCGTGGGGCTGGGCGCGCTGGAGGGACTGGTCAGCCCGCTCACCGCCGACCTCCACCCGCGAAATGTAGCCGTCCACCTGGGCGTCCTGCATGGATTTTTCCCGGCGGGGCTCGTCGTTTCCTCGTTCCTTATCGGCGCGTCCCTGGACAGCGGAGTGGAATGGCGCGTGCCTTTCGTGGTGGTGGCCGTGCCGGCCGTTGTGGTGGGTGCGATGTTCCTGCTGGGTGCGTATCCCGCTCACGGCCACCATGGGCCGGGAAAGGAACGCCTTCGCGTCAAGGCTATCCTGGGCAACCGCACGTTCTGGCTCCTGGCGGTCGCCATGATGCTGACGGGCGGCTGCGAGGGAAGCCTCATCTACTGGAGCCCGAACTTCCTGCAGGACCAGTATGGCGTCGGGGCAAAGGTCGGCGCCGCTGGTCTGATGGCTTTCAGCGCAGCAATGGCCGTGGGGCGGTTCGGTATGGGGGCCATCGCGCGGTCCGTGCCGTTGGGTCGGCTGATGCTCGGCGGCGCTGTCCTTTTCGTGGCGGTGACCTCCTGTGCGGCGGGCATCGACAACCTGGGAGTGAACGTGGCCTGTCTTGCGGGCGCGGGACTGCTGATCGCTTGTTTCTGGCCTGGCGTCCTATCGCTGGCCACTGAACGCATCGGCACGGGCTCGGCCACGCTGCTCGCCATGCTCGCGGTTGCGGGGATTGCAGGCTTCGGCATACTGCCGGCTGCCATCGGTATCGTGGCCGAACGGTTCGGACTGCGGATCGGCCTCGGCATGGTGCCCGTGACCATGGTGGTCGTTGCACTCATCCTCCTCATCGCCGCCCGCTCCGCCGGGGCCTCAAGCGCCGGTGCGCCCGGTTCCGCTGACTGAGGCCTGACCGGCTTGCCCGTGCCTCGTCTGCTCGATACAGGGAACACGTCTCGGTGCGCCCTGCCACTTGCGGCCCAAAAACGGTACAATGGAGTCGGGACGTGCACCGAGAGACTGCGAGCACGAGCGGAGGGGCAATCCGTGGCGGACGAGCAGTCAAAGGCGGACGGCGAGGAACAGGTGGCCGCGGGGCAACCTGTCAGGAAACGCAGGCGCCGCTGGCCGTACGTGCTCGGGGTGTGCGCGGTTGTCTTGATCTTGCTCATCGCGTTGCTGCCCAGGATTCTGTCCCTCGGAGCGGCGCGCCGCCTGATCCTGTCGCGCGTCAATTCGCGCCTGGACGGGTCGGTGGAGATGGCGTCCTGGTCCCTGCGGTGGTTCTCCGGCCTTGGCTTCGAGGGCGTGAAGCTCAAGGACGCCGATGGCCGCACCGTCCTGGAGGTGGAGGCGGTTCACGTCTCCGCCAGCGTGCCGATGCTGCTGGGATCGGTGAAGGACCTGGGCACCGTAGATATCGTTTCCCCCAGCTTTGACCTCGTGCGCGGCGAGCCCGGCGCGGGCGTCCCTTCTCCGGGCGAGCCGCCCGGGCCACGACCGTCTGTCCAGGAGCCGCCGGCCCTGCGGGTACCTCTGCCCTTCGATCTGAAAGCCCGTCTGCTCGTCAGGGACGGCAGCGGCAGCGTCCGGTTCGCGGATGCAGGGCCGCTGGACGTGCGGGACGTCAAAGCCGACGTCACCATAGACGGGCTGCAGCAGCCGATCCACTACGAGGCGGAAGCGGCGGCGGGGGAGGGTGGTGGCCGCCTGAAGCTCACCGGGTCCGCTACCGTGGCTAAGGACGGCGTGGTCAGCCTGGACCACCTTGAAGCATCCTCTGAGGCATCGGTTTCCGGGTTCGACCTGTCGGACGTGTCCCCGATTGCCAAAGGGCTCGGGCTGCCGGTAGATGTCGCGGGCCTCGTTGACGGGCGGCTCACGGCAGAGGTCAAAGGCACCGGCGCGGCCGCCAGCGGCGAGGTGCATGTTCGTAACCTGGTCCTGGCGGGCGGCCCGTTGGGGACGGACCGGCCCGAGATCGGTAAGGTCGACGCCAGCTTCGACCTGGAGGTCAGCGCGGATGGCGGGACCGTCAGGGAGTTGCAGATCGTCTCCCCCGTAGGCCGCGCGGAGTTGAGCGGCACGCTCTCCGTGCACCCGGAGGGTGCGTTGCCGCGCGGGAGCCTCAAAGCCGGCGGCTCCGTCGATCTGGCGCCCCTGGCGAAACTGCTGCCCAACACGCTCAGACTCCGCGAGGGCCTGGTCATCGAGGGCGGCACGTGTGCGCTGCAAGCGCAGGTGGACTCGGACGGAGAGACGGCGCGCCTGACCGGGGACTTCCGCCTGGCGGAGCTGGTCGCCGCGACAGACGGCCGGGAGATCAGGCCACAGGCGCCGTTGGCTGCCCGGCTGGTGGCGGAGATCGGCCCGGCCGGACCGCGGGTCGAACTCATCGAGCTTGACTCCTCGTTCGCCACGGCGAAGGCCACCGGCACGCTGGACCAGTTCGCGCTGGACGCCTCGGTCGACCTGGCGGCGGCGATGGCAGAGGCGGCCAGGTTCGTGGACGTTGGCCAGTGGCAGATGAGCGGTGCCTTGGAGGCCCACCTCGCCATCGGGCCGGGCGAGGCCGCGCGGCCCGCGGAGCTTCTGATAGAGGGTGCGCTGACCGCCAGGGATCTCCGGGTCGCCCGCGCCGAAGCCGTGCTGTTGAGCGAAGACGCGATGAGTGCGACGGCCTCGGTCCTCGTCACGCTTGATGAGCGGCGCATTCTCCGGCAGTTGGCTGATTTGCGGGCAGACGTGCGCGGTTCCTTCGGGGAGGCGTCGATGTCCATCTCGCAGATCGCGAACATGGACGCGCTCGATGCGCTCGTCGTATCGGACATGGAGGTGACGGGCACGGCCGACCTGGGCAGGCTCTCTGCCCTGGTTCGGAGTTTCGGGCTCGCCCCGCCCGGCATCGACGCTCAGGGCTCGGCCACCGTGGCCCTGGCCGGTGCGCTGGGTGAGGGCACTTTCCAACTCACCGGCTTGAACGCGGAGGCGAAGGGCCTGAGTGTGACCTCCGGCGGACGCGTCGTGTTCGCATCGGACGTCAAGGCAGAGGGCGCCGGTCAGGCGGACATTGCGGCCCGCCGATTGCGGGTCAGTCGGGCGGCTCTGGATGCAGCCGTTGTTCAGGCTGGCGTGACCGACCTGGTGGTTGCGGACTGGTCGCGTGTGCCGGCCGGCGTGACGGGCAGGTTCTCGGGCAGCCTGGATCTTGCCGGGCTGCCGGCCCTGATGGGTCGTTTCATCGACGCCTTCGAGGGCATGCAGATTGCCGGCACGGCGCAGCTTGAGGCGGAGATCTCCGCGGCCGGCGAGGCGGACGACGACCTGGTGCGCGCAGTGAGGGCGAAGGCGGTCTTGGCGGATGTTGCAGTGCAAGGGCTGACCGAGCGGCCGATCCGGGAGGAGTCCGCTACGTTTGCCTTCAGCGGCCTTATCGGCCCCCACGCAGGAGAGTCGGGCTGGGTGCTCAGCAACGGGGCGGGTTCCGCGCGGAGTTCGCTGTTCTCGTCCGAGCTGAAGCTGCCGCGCGCGATCTTCGGCGGGCCGGGGCAGCTCGAGGTTAGCGGCATGGAGGTGACGGGCACGGCCGACCTGGGCAGGCTCTCTGCCCTGGTTCGGAGTTTCGGGCTCGCGCCGCCCGGCATCGACGCTCAGGGCTCGGCGACCGTCGTCCTGGCCGGTGCCCTGGGCGAGGGCATCTTCCAGCTCACCCACTTGAACGCAGAGGCGAAGGGCCTGAATGTGACCTCCGGCGGACGCGTTCTCTTCGCATCGGACGTCAAGGCAGAGGGCGCCGGTCAGGCGGACCTTTCGGCCCGCAGGCTGCGGGTCAGCCGGGCGGCTCTTGATGTAGACGCTGTTCAAGCCGCCGTGACCGGCCTGGTGGTTGCCGACTGGTCGCGTGTGCCGGCGGGCGTGACGGGCAGGTTCTCGGGCAGCGTGGATCTTGCCGGCCTGCCGGCCCTGCTGGGTCGCTCCGTCGACGCCTCTACGGGTATGCAGATTGCCGGCACGGCGCAGCTTGAGGCGGACATCTCCGCGGCCGGCGAGGCGGACGACGTGGTGCGCGCAGTGAGCGCGAAGGCGGTCTTGACGGATGTTGCAGTGGAAGGGCTGACCGAGCGGCCGATCCGGGAGGGGTCCGCCACGTTCGCCTTCAGCGGCCTTATCGGCCCCCACGCAGGAGAGTCGGGCTGGGTGCTCAGCGACGGGGCGGGTTCCGCGCGGAGTTCGCTGCTCTCGTCCGAGCTAGAGCTCGCGCGCGTGGTCTTCGGCGGGCCGGGGCAGCTCGAGGTCAGCGGCATGGCGCTGACGGCCGAGTGCGAGCTCGGCCCTCTGGCGGACCTGGCGGGACGCCTGGGCCTGCTGCCCGACGGGCTGGAGGTCACGGGCAGCGCCGAAGTCGCGGGAGCCGCTGCCTTTGAGCAGCGCCGGCTTGACCTGAAGGGGATCGAAGGCGTCGTCCGGGACCTGGCGTTGGCCCGCGAGGGCAAGGCGATTCGCGAACCGGAGGTGCGCATGGCGGCCGAGTTGCACGTGGACCTGCCGGGGCGGAGCGTCGCGTGCCCGGGCGCTTCGCTGAAGCTGTCGTCCGGAACGATTGCGGCGAAGGACGTGACGGTGGCCGACTGGGGGGACCTGACGCGCGACGTTGCCGGGAACATCAGCGCCAGCCTGGACGTGGCCGGCCTGCTCGAAACCGTGGCGGACTACGTGCCCCTGCCGCAAGACATGAGCCCCGCCGGGAAGCTGGACCTCAAGGCAACCGTGGCGAGGCGGGAAGGCGGCTGGGATGCTAACCTGCGCGCTGCGTCGCACGATCTGAAGATCGCGCGCCCCAACGCGCCTGACATTGCCCTGGGCGATGTCGAGCTGCTCGCTCAGGGGACCGCCGCACCGGCCGGGCCGACCGTCACGTTCGATCCCATTCGGCTCTCGTCAGACTTCCTGGGCGTGGAGGGCCGCCTCGCCCTTGGCGGCGCGCCTCCGGAGCGCAGGCTCGAAGCCGGGGGTTCGCTGGAAGTGGACTTCAACCGCATCGGGTCCCTGCTCTCCGAGATGACGGGCTGGGACGTTGAACTTCGGGGCCGGCAGTCGCGACCGTTCCACGTCGTCGCCGACCTCAGCGGGGAAGACTGGCGCCAGGCCCTCCGCAGCGTGCAGGCTGAGGCCGGCGTCGCTCTGGAACGCTTCGCGTTCGGCGGGGTGCAGGCTGAGAGCGTGGCGGCTGAGTCGGACGCAGGCGAAGGCCGCGTGGCCGTGGAGGTGACGGGCACGGTGAACGAGGGCGAACTGCGCCTGCCCTTGGCCCTGGACCTGACTGGCCGGCCCCCCGCGCTGGCCGTCCCGCCCGGCTCACAGATCCTGGCCAACGTGAAACTGACGGACCAAATGGCCAACGTGATTCTGGCGCGGGCAGCCCCTGTGTTCATGGGGGCCCTGACGATCCAGGGCACGACCGGCGTCGACTGCCAGAGCTTCCGCGTGCCGCTGGAGCGGGGTCTGCTGCAGACCGGCGCCGTCACGGCAGGGCTTTCCTTCCAGGAAGTATCGTTCGGGTCGGCCGGTGTGCTGAACAGCGTCTTGTCCCTCGTTAACCTGGGCGACCGCGTGGCCCGCCTGCCGGATCAGCGGGTCGAGGTCGCGCTCCAGGGCGGTCGCATGCACCAGGGCCGGCTGGAGCTCTACGTGGACAAGTACCTGCTGCTCGCTTCCGGCTCCGTCGGGCTGGACAAGTCGCTGGACTACCTCATCGAGGTGCCGATCACGGAGGAGCTCATAGGCAGCGGGGACACGTACGATCTGCTCCGGGGCCAGACGCTGAAGGTGCGCGTGACCGGCAGCCTCGGCGCTCCGAAGATCGACCGGGACACGATCCGGGAGAACGTGCAGTCGCTGATCCGGGAGGCGGCCGGCCGAATGCTGTTCAAGCGGGGGCTGGAGGGGCTGTTCGACTGAGGGGCAGGCCCGTAGGGGAAGCCGGGGGGCGCTCGGCGCGGGCGAACCGGCAGTCTCTTACGCGTCCGTCTCGGCACTCTCTGCGATCTGGGCTTTCGAAGCGGCACGGCGCCAGAACGCCAGGATCAGGACTCCCAGCACGGTGCAGCCCAGGAAGTCCCCCAGGAACCACGCCAGCGGCATCTCCGTCAGCAGCCCGAACGCCCCGCAGCAGACGCCCACGAAGACGGCCGCCGCGCCCGAGAACGGCACCATTGCGCCGTACTTCATCGGGTCGAGCGCGAGGATGATGTAGAAGACGCCGATGGCGACGTAGGTCACGCAAGACACGCGCAGCCCGTATGCGAAGATCGGGGCGTCGGGCAGCGGCTCGTCGGCGAACGCCCTCATGAGCGACGCGAGGGTCGAAAGCGGCAGAAACACGCCGAAGACCGCCAGCAGACACAGCACTCCCGTCACCCACAGACAAGCCTTCAATCCACGCATGGCACAGCCCCTTTCTTGCCGTTTGACCAGTTGGACGCATTATAGCAGAATGGTCGCGGCGGCTCAGGTACCGGAGGGGACCATTGGGGAGATGCTGGGGCAATCATAGGTCCACATGCTTCGGTACTGCGCTAAGCACTGCCGGGCAGAACTTGCGGGAACGTCAGCCGTGTTGGAGTTCCCGGAGGTCGTCGGCGGATGGCTGAGGGCCGGGCGTTCGCGTTGCGTCCGCGTGAGAGCTGAGGAGGATGGTCGGTGGCCTCGGACACTGAGATGAGAAGGTTGGCGTTCATCAAGCACATGTTCCAGACGGGGGTCGAGGAGTCGCGGCAGCCACGCCCCATGTGCGTGAAGGCGATCCTCAGCTTCCACGACAGCGTCGAGCTATTCCTCGACCTGGCAGGTGATACGCTGGGAGTGAACACGAAGAACACGCCGTTCCTTGGCTACTGGGACAAGCTCAATCCGGCCTTAGAAACGGGGGAACTCACCCAGAGAGAGCGTATGCGTCGTTTGAATGACCACCGAAACAGCCTGAAGCATGGCGGGCGATTCCCCTCGGCCGAAGAGATCGACGCCGATCGGGCCTACGTCAGCGCCTTCTTCGTGGACAACACTCCCACGGTATTTGGTGTAGGATTCGAAGAGGTCTCGCTGATCATGATGGTCAGCCGTGAAGACATACGGAAGCGGCTGGAGACGGCGCGCGAGTCCATCGATGGCGGAAGGTTTGGCGAAGCGCTGGACGATATCGCCATTGCCTGTTTCGAGCTCGTCTTTGGGTACAGCAGGCGGTTCAGAGAAGCGTTCATCGATTCGGGCTTCTACTTCGGGCAGAGCTTCCGTTCTGAGGCTTTCTACACGAGCCCGGTCCATGGCCGGGAGCTTCAAACGTTCGTGCGGAAGGTCGCAGAGGCCCTTGACGCAATCCGACCGGCGATGAGAGTCCTGGCTTTGGGCTTGGATTACAAGCGGTACGCCAAGTTCCGCGTGCTGACGCCGATCGTATACCGCGCCGCCAAGGGGGGGACGTACAGGGTGTTGCGCCGGCCAGGCTCTCCTTCACCTACTGCTGAGATATGCGAGTTCTGCGTGGCCTTCACGATTGAGGCGGCGATCCACTTACAGGAGTTCGAGGCCGGGCTGGATTTGCTAGACGCAGGGGAAGCGGGCGAGGCATAAGAGAGGCGAAGACCGGAAGCAACGGTGGCTCATTGAGTCCAGGCTGTTGACATGGGGCGGCGTCAAGGGAGAGCTTCGTCCAGATGCTCGACGAGCTCGCCCTCTGCCTCTGGACTCCATGTACGTACAGCGTCTTGGTCTGGAGGACCCATGTCCGACGGGCCTCGCCCCCTGCCGGACACTCGTCTCGGTCTGAGCAACGCGCCGCACCCGACGATCACACGGTAGGTGTGGATGCACGCAGTCCGGGTCCTGGACTCCGAGCCCACAGTAAGCCGGTCTGCGCGGACAGGTACGTCGTCGGACCCCCTCAGTACCCCCGCAGGGCTTGCTGGGCCGTGGGCATCTTGTTGCAGCCGATGACGATGTGCGTCGCCCCGCGACCCTTGCCCGTGCTGCCGTAGGCGAAGTTGATGCTCACGCCCTTCTGGGCGAGCTTACCGCACATGTCCGCCAGCACGCCCACCTTGTTCGGCATCTGCGCCACCAGAACGTTCATCTGCGTGAACGTCATGCCGGCCTTCTTCAGCGCCTTGGCCGCCTCCGCAGGCTTGTCCACCACCAGCCTGACCGTCCCGACCTCCGTGCACTCGAGCACCGACAGCGCCAGCACGTTGACGCCGGCGTCCGCCAGGCACGCGCTCAACGCCGCGAGCTGCCCGCGCTTGTTGGCCAGCGTCACCGACAACTGCTTGGTCGTCAACATCGCCCCGCCTCCTCGGTACCGGGCATCGACTGTGAAGCGCCGGGACCCACCCGGCATTGACCAGACGCAATGATACCCCACCAGCGGCGCACGTCAAGCCCTGCGTGGCGCGAGCAGGGCCCTTCACCGTGCGGACGAGGAGGGAGACGATGGGGCGGCGGCGGAGTAGAAGTCGGTGATGCGGCGCATGACGCCGATCTTGTGCTGGCTCCACGCGCAGGTGGGCACGTAGCCGACCTGATCGGCCTCCGGGTCGTAATAGACGAAGGCGTTGGGGCAGCGTTCGAGACGCTCGGTCTCGAGCGTGGCCTCGTCCTCGAACGGCAGGACGATGATCTGGAGGACGCCCTGCCACTTCGTGTGCTTGCGCAGGACCTTTCGAGCGCTTCGGCCCACGGCCAGCCCGGCCAGCGCGGCGACGGCGTGGTAGAGCTTGCCGGGGCCGCGCCCCTTGAGCAGTGTGCCCAGGCGCACGTTCCGGCGCGCCGCGCCCGTCAGGGCCAGAACCGCGCGCATGCGCAGCCAGCGGCCCTTGAGGCCGAGCTTCGAGAGCAGGCGCCCCCTCAGGGAGCCTTCCATCTTACCTTCGAGCTTGCCGAGGCGGGCGTCCACTTCGAACAGACCGTGGATGAGATCCGGCAGGCCCTGCCGCAGGTAGCGCCCGAGCGGCACGTACTTCTCGCCGTCCGAGGCCAACAGGTACATGCTCTCGCAGTTGGGATGAGCACCGGCGAACGGGGGGCGCTTGGCGCGCAGGCAGCGCATCAGGGACTTGAGTTCCCCGAGCACCCCGGCGGGCACGAAGTCCACCCGCTCGTCCGGGAAGGCGCTGTTGAGCAGGATCTCCATGTCCTCGGTGGTGATCCGCTCCGGTTCGACGTTGAAGTCCTCCAGCGACCATGTCTGCGCCAGCGGCAGGAAGTAGATGCCGCGGATGAAATCGCGCCGCTCGTGGCAGAACTCCAGTATGCCCCCCATCTCCGTGTCGTTGAAGCCCTTCGCCACGCAGGTCATGAGGGCCACCTTGGCGCCGCCGATCCGGGCGATGTTCTCCATTGCCTGCTGTTTGATCTGCAGGTGTCCCTTGTTGCCGCGCAGTATCTCGTAGGTGCGGGGGTTGGCGCCATCGTAGGCGAACAGGATTGTCGCGCCCGTGTCGATGAGACGTCGGCAGAAATCCCCGTCGGCCAGCTTCAGCCCATTGGTGACCACCCGCGTGGGCAGGTGGTAGGACCTGGCCAGGGCGATGATGTCGAATAGGTCCTTGCGTACGGTCGGTTCGCCGCCGAAGAGCTGGACGGCAGGGCGCGGGCGGAGCTCCGAGAAGTAGGCGAAGATCTTCTCGAAGTACTCCATCGGCGGATCGAACAGGAACCCCATGCTCGGCGTGTTGTTGATGCAGATAGGGCAGTTCGAGTTGCAGCGGTTGGTGATGTCCACGAAGATGAAGCTCGGCTGGTTCTTGCGCTTGCACGTCAGGCAGTTGAGCATGCAGCCGGCCGGCTCCTCGTGCTTGCCGTCCAGCTCATGCTTGATGAAGTAGCGTCCGGAGTCGGAGGAGATCAACTCCTCGGTGCGCCCGCATTCCGGGCATTCCTTGACGAGGTAAACCTTGCCCTCGCGCTCCTCCTTGGTTGCCGTGACCAGACGGCTGCATGTGCCACAGAAGCCTCGATTCACCGTCGCTGGACCCCCTAAAGCGTGCCTTGGCGCCCATAGCCAGGCCCAAAGGCTGGGCAGAACGTACACAGCGCTACCGACAACTGCTTGGTCTTGAGCATCGCCCCACGTCCTGGATACCGAGCACTGACTTCGAAGCGCCGGTACCCGCGGGGCGCTGACAAAACACGATGATACCGCACAGGTGTTTCAAGTCAAGCTCTGCGTGCTCACGGAGCCGGACAGCATCGCTGGCAAGGCGCGGAGGAAGTCGCCGCTCAGAAGGGCCTGTACGCGGCGAAGTCGAACGGCAGGGACTCCGGCACGTAGCCTTCGGCGGGGTCGCGAAGGACGTACCGGGCGCGCGGACCGTCTACCAGGATGCACTGCAGCGCTTCAACGAATAGGTCGACGTCTTCCGGGGTATTGTAGACGCCCACGCTCATCCGCACCATCCCCGGCACGGTGACGTGGTCGCCGGCCGCCAGTCTGCTGGTTGCCGCCTGCGCCTCGCTCTCGGAGACTCCGAGCAGTTCCCGCACGTAGGGCTGGGCGCAGAAGCAGCCGTTGCGCACCCCGATGCCCCACTCATAGCCGAGCGCGGCGGCAAGCTGACCGTGGTTCAGGTGACGGGCGTTCATCCCTATCACGCCGAGGCGGTCCTGGCGGAGCTCCTCGTCCCTGTGGCCATAGAGCGTCAAGTCGTCCAACTTCAGCAGCTTGCGGAGGGCCCGTCTGGTCAGCGCTCTCTCGTGGTCGGCGACGTTCTCCATGCCGATCGAGTTGAGGGTACTAATAGCAGCAGCCAGGGCTATGGCGCCGAGGACGTTGGGGGTGCCGGCCTCTTCCCGCTCGGGGGGCTCCGCCCAAAGCGTGTCCCGGGCTGTGACGGCGTGGACGGTCCCGCCGCCGACCATGTCGGGCGGGCCTTGCTCAAAGAGCCGACGCGGTCCGACGAGGACGCCGCACCCGAAAGGGGCGTACATCTTGTGCCCGCTGAAGGCCACGAAGTCGATGCTGCTCGGATCGCCCGGGGGCCCCATCTTGAAAGGCCGGTGAGGCACGAGCTGTGTGGCGTCCACGGCCATCAGCGCGCCGTGCTCGTGCGCCATGTGAGCGATGGTACGGATGGGGGGCACGTCGCCCGTGACGTTTGAGGCGCCGCTCACGGTTACCAGGTGCAAGCGGCCCGCGTTGCGCGCAATCCTGGCCCGCAGGTCGCCCAGGTCCAGGCTCCCGTCGGTCCGTCGCACGTTGGCGTGCTCGACGACGCATCCGTACTTGCGCCACGGCAAGAGGTTCGAGTGGTGCTCCATGAGCGTGGTCACGACCGCGCCGGCCTGCGGCAGACACATGCGCGCGGCGAGCTTGTTCAAGGCGTGTGTGGCGTTCTGCACGAAGATGACGGAGTGGTAGGAGAGGTCCGCCCCTATGAAGTCCGCCACCACCTGGCGGCAGTGCTCGTACGCCTGAGTGGAGAGCAAAGACTTGAAGCCGGTGCCCCGATGGACGCTGGCGTACCAGTCGGCGAAGCCGTTCAGACAGTCCAGCACGGTCCGGAACGGCGGCGTGGTGGCGGCGTTGTCCAGGTTGACGTAGCGGCTCGTCGAGCCGTCGTAGAGCGGGACCGCGCTGTCCACGCCGGGGATCAGGTTCCGTGCGCCCTCCACGGTCACCTGGAGCGACTGCCGCCGGCACCATGGGCACAGCTCGCTGATGCCTTGGTGCACTCGGTCCATTCTCCAGGCCCTCTGTGCCCGCCCCAGGAACGGCCGGCGGCCGCGGCGCGAGATCACGTGCTTCCGGCCGTCGCGTCGCTTTCCTGCGCCGGGCCGTTCCAGCCTGCCTCTCGTGTGCGTCCAGTCGGTTCAGGCGCTGTCGTCCACGCGTCCGGTTCAGGCCATCATCCCGGCGGTTGGTCCTGATCGTCGCCCATCAGGTCCAAGGTGGTCCAGCCGACCAGGAAGTCCGCCATCTCGCCGAACTTGCAGTTCAACGTCAGGCCGATCCAGCCGACGTGCACGAGCTTGGGGCAATTCACCACTTGGCCGCCTCGCGGACCGGGGCCCTCAACCAAGCCGATGACGCCGACCTTCCAGGGCTCCGGGCTGTCCTCGTCGGCAGCATCGAACTGCTCGTACCCGAGCTGTTCGTAGCCCCACAGGACCACGCCTGCGGCGTTCTGGCGCACTTGCATCGCGCCGGCCCTGCCGTCGGCGAGCCCGTAAAGGGCGCCGTCCACATGGGAGTACCCCAGGCTGAAGACACTGAGGATACCGCAATAGCACGCGAAGGCTGGCTGCGGCGAGACGGTGACCCCCACGTCGAACATTTCCGCTGCATCGCTGCCCCTGTGCTGCATGTACGTGCAGCCGCTGCCGGACAGGGCGACGCAGAGACACAGCAGGATATGGCCCAGTGTCACACGCCTCATAGGTCTCATCCCTCCGGTCTCGCTGCCAAGCGCCCGTCCACACGCCCCGAACGCCAAGCTCTCCCCGACCACTGACGCGACCAGGCGCACGACCAACGTTGAACGCCCGGGACCTCACGCAATTCACCGGCGATCCCTGACGGGCGAAGCGTCCCGCGCAGGGTTGGGCTCAGCACCGTAGACTCGCCTAGGCGCGTCGCCGGGGGCGGGGATCCGTTCCGTTCCGACAACCAGGCACGACGACACACATGAGCGCCAGACATGCCCACTTCCACATGCACTTGCCTCTCACTGGGCCCTCCTCCCCGCGCCTAAACAGATGGCCACTGGTTCAGGGCTCCGGACCGTGCCGGTTTCCCTGCACCAGTGACCCAACTACCATTCTACACACTAGCCGGTCGGCGTTGGCCGTGTCAAGCCCTGGTGTGGCACAATTCCAGTTCCGCCAGTCCGGGCGGGGATGCGGGGCACCGGACGAAAGGTGACACGCTGCCGCCCTACGATCCCGCCGGGGCGGCGGCGTACTTCTCGGCGATCTTGCGATAAATGTCGTCTTTGCAGTGAAGGAATATGCACGTGGGCATCACCGAGACCTTCCCCGTCTCGGGATCTTCGAACGCGAAGGCCGCCGCGCAGTTCAGAAGGCGCTGTCCGTCTATCGAGTGGTACTCTTCGAAGGGCAGGATGAGCATGGCCAGATGATGGGTGACGTTCGTGTGCCTGCGCAGCAGGTCCTTCAGCCGGCCGCCCAAGAGGAAGCCGCCGACGATGCGCAGGCTGGCGATGAACCTGTTGCCCTTCATGAGTCTGCGGAAGTCCAGCGAGCCGAGAAGCGGCCCCGCGAACGCCCTCATCACTGCCAGCCGTCCCCTCCACCGCTGGAGCCAGCGGCGGGGGTCGAGTCGGTCCAGCTTATTCTGGATCGCACTGGCCCGGGCGATGACCTCCTCGGCGATCTCGTCCAGCGGCCCCTTCAGGAAGTGGCCGACCGGCCAGAAGGTCTCCCCGTCGGAGAAAAAGAAGGTGGCGGACTCGCAGTTGGGGTGGACTCCGCCAAACGTCAGCCGGGGAGACCCGAAGAACGACAGGGCCTTGCTCAGGTGGCTGGCGATCGCGGCGGGAAGGAACTCCACCTTCTCCTCGGGATAGGCTTCGTCCACGATCTGTTCGACGTCTTCCATCGTCGTGCAGATGTCCGTCTCGAACCTGTCGTCCTCCCACGTCTCCGTGAGCGGGATCAGGTGCATACTTGAGATGAAGTCGCGACTTTCGTGGCAGAACTCTATCAGGTCCCGCATGTGCTGGTCGTTGATTCTCCGAGCAACGCAGCACATGATCGTGTTCTTGCACTTGCTGTACTTCTTGAGATTCTCCAGCGCCTTGAGTTTCTTCTCGTAGGCGGTGGGGTTCTTGCGCATTCTGTTGTAGATCTCCGCGTCCCGGCCGTCGAAACCAAGCAGGACGGGAACCCGCGCGTCGCAGATCCTCTTGCAGTACTCCTCGTCAGCAAGGCGCAGCCCGTTGGTGACCAGGCGTACCCTCAGCCCCTTCTGGCGTGCCATGTCGATGATGTCGAACAGGTCCTGGCGGACGGTCGGCTCTCCGCCGAACAGATGCACGGTGGGCCTGGGGTCCATGGCGGCCAGCCCGTCCAGCACGCGCTCGAAGTACTCCAGGGGAGGGTGGTACTCGAACCCCATCCCCTGCACGTTGGCGATGCAGATCGGGCAGTTCATGTTGCAGCGGTTGGTGACGTCCAGGAACACCATGCGTGGGCTGTGATGCACGCCGCACTTGCCGCAGCTAAGGCGGCACCCCTGGAACTGACCTGCGTCGTAGTGCCATATGTCCCTCTTGTGTTGCCAGGCGGCGGCGCTGGAGCTGACCATGGCTTCGGTCTCGCCGCATTCCGGGCAGGTCTTCTTGAGGAAGACCTTGCCGTCCCGAATGACGTGTTCGGCAAGAACGGGACGCCGGCAGCTCTCGCAGATTCCGTAATTGACGCTTGGCATATTGTCCTTCTCCTGCGCGTGCCAGCTATGGGCCAGTCCGGCGGCGGACGTGCGCATGGCCGGGCGCCGACTCCGGGCAATCAATGTCCGAGTCAGCGTGGCCGTACAATACAGTCTACCCCATGGGGCGCGCCCCAGGCAAATCGCCGCCGC